>Ga0256865_1000063_pt1 | contig 37229 bp, 35 predicted proteins | sample RVTome_14_FD_187337 | JGI IMG/M metagenome (GOLD analysis project Ga0256865, IMG submission 187337) | Soil microbial communities from uranium-contaminated site in the Upper Colorado River Basin, Wyoming, United States - RVT145D125 HiSeq ... | reverse complement strand
CGTCTATCTCCTGAGAGTGCAGGTAGAGCGGGGAACGGACACCGGTTATCGAAGCGAAGAGGAATACGCGGCCGACTACGGGATGACGATGGCGAGAGTCGGGTCTTTGCCCGCCGGGGCCGTCGTGATGCACCCCGGACCGATGATCCGCGGCGTGGAGATATCCGACGAGGTGGCCGACCATCCACGCTGCCTGGCGACCCGGCAGGTGGCGATGGGAGTGCCGGCCCGCATGGCGGCGATGCTGTGGTGCCTCGGGGGAGAGACCCGATGATCCTCATCAGCGGAGCTCATGTGCTGACTGGCCGGGGGTTCGAGATCGCAGACGTGCTCGTCGTCGGTGAGGAGATTGCCGAAGTGGGGTCGGTCCGTCCCGGCCCGGAGATGAGGGTCGTGCCCGGCCAAGGGCTCTACCTCGGGCCGGGTCTCGTCGATCTCCATGTCCATTTCCGCGAACCGGGGCAAGAGCACAAGGAGACCATCGCCACCGGCTCCCAAGCCGCGGCGGCAGGAGGCTTCACTGCGGTCGTGGCCATGCCGAATACAACACCGGCCACCGACACGCCGGAGATGGTTGCAGACGTGCGGGCGGCGGGCCGCTCGGTTGGGCTGGTCGAGATTGAACCCGCCTCGGCCGTGACACGAGGGCGGGCCGGTGTCGAATTGGTCGACATCGCCAGGCTCTACGCGGCAGGCGTGAGGATTCTCACCGACGACGGCGACTCCGTGGCCGATGGCGCACTGCTGGAGAAGGCGATGGCGCATACTGCCTCGCTGCCCGGGGCGGTGATCGCCCAGCACGCCGAGGATCGGGTCCGCGACGGAGAAGGCCATGTCCATCTTGGCGAGGTGAGCTCGGCGCTGGGAGTGCCGGGGCTGTCGCGGGAGTCCGAGGTCGAGATCGTGAGGAGAGACATCGGGATCGCCCGGGGCACAGGTGGGAGACTCCATGTGCAGCACGTGTCGACGGCGGAGAGCGTCGACCTCATCGCCGAGGCAAAGGAGGACGGCCTTGCCGTCTCCGCCGAGGTGACGCCGCATCACCTGGCGTTGACCGAAGCGGCCGTCGTCTCGGGGGACCCGAGCTTCAAGATGTACCCGCCCCTGAGGACCGAGCGAGATCGCGCTCGGCTGGTGCAGGGTCTCAAGGAGGGGGTCATCGACGCGGTGGCGACCGATCACGCGCCCCATTCCGCCCGGGAGAAGTCGGTCTCTCTCGCCGAGGCCCCGCGCGGTGTCATCGGGCTCGAGACAGCAGTGCCCGTCACCCTTGCGGCACTGGGTGGCGATGTCGAGCTGTTGTTCGATCGGATGAGCCGTGCTCCGGCCTCGATCGCATCGTTCCCGAACCAGGGAAGGCCGATTGCCCGGGGCGGGCCGGCCAATCTCGTCTTGATCGACCCGAGCCATGTCTGGCGGCCGACCAGTTGGGAGTCGAAATCGGGCAACAGCCCGTTTACCGGGAAGCAGCTGTCCGGACGAGCCGTGATGACCCTGTACCAGGGCCAGATCACCTGGGACGCGGCGAGATGAGCCGGACCGCACCTGCCCTGTTGTGCACTGCAGACGGCGAGGTGTTTCGTGGCCGTGCTGCAGGGGCGTCGGGACCGGCTACCGGCGAGGTCGTGTTCAACACCGCAATGTCGGGCTACCAGGAGGTGATCAGCGACCCCTCCTACGCCGGGCAGGTTGTCGTGATGACCTCTCCCCACATCGGCAATTACGGTGTCACTCGCGACGACGAGCAGTCCTCGCACCCGCATCTCGGTGGGCTTGTGGTGCGGTCTCTGTCGCGGCGCGATTCCAATTGGCGCTCTGAAGGCACCCTTTCTGCCTATCTCGTGGAGAAGGGGATCACCGCAATCTCGGAGATCGACACCCGGCGTCTCACCCGGTACATCAGGGACCGCGGGGCGATGCCGGTTGCGATGGGATCCGACATCGACGAGGCCGAACTGCTCCGGCTCGCGGCGGAGACACCGCTGATGACGGGTCTCGACCTCGCTTCCGGTGTCTCGACGGCCATCCGCTACGAAGTCGAGACGACGGTGGAGCGGAAGGGGCGGATCGTCGCCATCGACCTGGGAATCAAGCGCGACATCGCCGCGAGCATGGCAAGTCGTGGCTTCGACGTCACGGTCGTTCCCTTGGCGACCGACGCCGCCGAGATCCGAAGCCTCGGGCCAGACGGAATCTTCCTCTCCAACGGCCCGGGCGATCCCGAGCCCCTGACAGTCGTGGTCGCCACTCTCCGGAGCCTCATTGGCGAGGTGCCCATCTTTGGGATCTGCCTCGGGCATCAGGTTCTGGGTCTGGCCGCCGGGGCGTCGACCTACAAGATGCGATTCGGTCACCACGGGGCCAATCATCCGGTGCAGCGTCTATCCGATGGGAAAGTGGACATCACCTCGCAGAACCACGGGTTCGCCGTCGACCTGTGGCCGATGGCCGGAGCCTCGGCGCCCCCGCGCCGAGGCCTGGTCAGCCGTGATCTCCTCCCTGCCGAGGTCTCCTCCGGGTTCGGCCCGCTGATTCCGACACATCAGAATCTCAATGACGGGAGCCTGGAGGGCATGGCGATGCCCGACGCCGCGGCTTTCTCGGTCCAGTATCACCCCGAAGCCGCACCTGGCCCGAGGGATGCGGCGCCCCTGTTCGACCAGTTTGCTTCGATGATCGAGGGGACGAGCTGATGCCGGCGCGCCAGGACATCCACTCCATCCTCCTCATCGGCTCGGGACCGATCGTGATCGGACAGGCCTGCGAGTTCGATTATTCCGGTACACAGGCAGCCAAGGTCCTGCGACGCGAGGGGTACCGGGTGATCCTGGTCAACTCGAACCCGGCGACGATCATGACCGACCCCGAGTTCGCCGACGTCACCTACATCGAGCCGATCACACCGGCGGTGGTGGCCGAGATCATCGCCAGGGAACGACCCGACGCCCTGCTCCCGACTCTCGGAGGGCAAACGGCCCTCAACGTCGCCGCGGAGCTGGCGAGAAGCGGGGTGCTGGCAAGGCACGGCGTCGAAATGATCGGCGCCGGGTTGGAAGCCATCGACCGGGCCGAGGATCGAGGGCTGTTCAAGGAGACCATGGAGGCCGCCGGGCTGGCAGTGCCTCGGGCCGGTTATGCCCGATCGTTGGACGAGGCGGTCCAAATCGCGGCGGACATCGGGTATCCGGTGATGGTCCGGCCATCCTTCATCCTCGGCGGGGGAGGAACCGGCATTGCCGCCGACGAAGAGGAGTTTGTGGCCGTCGCCCAACGGGGACTGGACAGCTCGCCGGTCTCCGAGATTCTGGTTGAGGAATCGGTGGCGGGTTGGAAGGAGTTCGAGCTCGAGGTGATGCGCGATCGCGCCGACAACGCGGTCATCGTCTGCTCCATCGAGAATCTCGACCCCATGGGTGTTCACACCGGTGACTCGATCACCGTTGCCCCCGCCCAAACCCTCTCGGATCGGGAATACCAGGAGATGCGGGACGACGGGATTGCCGTGTTGAGGGCGATCGGTGTCGAGACCGGTGGCTCCAACGTCCAGTTCGCAATCGATCCGGAGACGGGCCGGCGTCTGGTGATTGAGATGAACCCGCGGGTCAGCCGCAGCTCGGCGCTGGCGTCGAAGGCCACGGGCTTCCCTATCGCAAAGATCGCCGCCCTCCTCGCGGTCGGTTTCACCCTCGACGAGATCGCCAACGACATCACCGGGGCAACCCCGTCGTCCTTCGAGCCCGCCCTCGACTACGTGGTGGTCAAGGTGCCCAGATTCGACTTCGGGAAGTTCCCGTCGACGCCGACGACCCTCGGGACCTCCATGCGGAGCGTGGGAGAGGCCATGGCGATCGGGCGAACCTTCGGCGAGGCCTTGCAGAAGGCGCTCCGCAGCCTGGAGATCGGCCGGTGGGGCCTGAACGCCGATCCGTCCGAGGACGGTCTGAGGGAGTTGGGCCACGCCGCGATGGCCGGGGCGGTGGCCACACCCACGCCGGACCGGATCTTCGCCATCGGGGAGGCACTGCGAAGAGGCTGGAATGAGGATCGGGTGGCGGGGCTGAGCTCGGTCGATCCCTGGTTCATCGCCGAGATGGCCGGGCTCTACGAGGTCCGGGCTGAACTGGACGACGCCGGGATAGCCGACCCGGACCTGATCCGGGAGGCGAAGCGACACGGGTTCAGCGACCGGCAGATCGGCTTCGTGACCGATGTGAGTGCCGGAGCGGTGCGCGACGCCAGGTTGCGCGCCGGGATTGAGCGCACCTACAAGACTGTCGATACCTGTGCTGCGGAGTTCGCGGCATCGACGCCATACATGTACGGCACCTTCGAGGACGTGTCGGAGATCTCGCCAAGCACGAAACCGAAGGTGATGGTGCTCGGATCCGGTCCGAACCGGATCGGACAGGGCATCGAATTCGACTATTGCTGTGTCCACGCCTCGTTCGCTCTGAAGGAGGCGGGCTACGAGACGATCATGCTGAATTGCAACCCGGAGACAGTCTCCACCGACTACGACACCTCCGATCGTCTCTACTTCGAGCCTCTGACCGCGGAGGACGTCCTGGATGTGATCCATGCCGAGCAGCCGGACGCAGTGATCGTCCAATTGGGCGGTCAAACGCCGCTCAATCTGGTGGACGACCTGAGTGAGAGCGGCGTTGTCATCGCCGGTACCTCACCGGCCTCGATCTCCCTGGCGGAGGACCGGGAGAAGTTCGGGGAGTTGTGCCTGGGTCTCGGGCTGCGGCAGCCTCCGGCGGGCATCGCATCCTCCGCCGCCGAAGCCGCCGAAGTGGTCGATCGGGTGGGGTTCCCGGTGATGGTGAGGCCTTCCTTCGTCCTCGGAGGGCGGAAGATGAAAGTCGTCTACAGCCTCGAAGAGCTGTCGGGGTACGTCTCGGAGATCCATGCCGAGCTCGGCGATGAGACTGCCGCCGGGCCGATCCTCATCGACCGCTTCTTGGAGGCCGCCATCGAGGTCGACGTAGATGCCGTCTTCGACGGCTCCGAGCTCCTGCTGGGAGGGGTCATGGAGCACGTGGAGGAGGCGGGCATCCACTCCGGCGACTCGGATTGCGTCACCCCGCCCCCGACCATCTCCGAGGAGGCACACAAGGAGATACTCCGGGCGACCCAGGAGCTGGCAGTGGCCCTCGACGTTCGGGGACTTCTCAACATCCAGTTCGCGGTCAAGGGGGACGAGGTGTACGTGCTGGAAGCCAATCCACGCGGCAGCCGGACGGTCCCGTTCATCTCCAAGGCCACCGGGGTGCCTCTGGCCCGGATCGCGGCCCGAGTCATGATGGGGGCTTCGATTGACCAGCTGAGAATGGAGGGGCTGGTACAGGAGCGAGTAGCGGAACCGGCGTTCGTCGCGGTGAAGCACGCCGTGCTCCCGTGGGAGAGATTCCCCGAGGAGGACTCGGTCCTGGGACCGGAGATGAAAGCGACGGGTGAGACCATGGGCATCGGCCCCGATGTCGGGGTTGCCTTCGCCAAGGCCCTTCTCGGAGGCGGGATCGACCTGCCCGACCGGGGAACCGTCTTCCTGTCATTCGCCGACCGGGACAAGCCCATCGGTCTGGCGGTGGCCCAGGCCTTCACCATGCTCGGCTATGACCTGATCGCCACCCGCGGAACCAAACGGTTTCTCGATCACCACGCGATCGAGTCGGGGGCCGTCGACAAGATCGGGGAAGGGCCCGACGACATCGGCACCAGGTTGGAGGCGGGCCAGGTTCAGCTGGTTATCAACACTCCCGGCGGGCGCCGAGCCCGATCCGACGGACAGACCATCCGGACCGCCGCCCGGCGTCATGCGGTTCCCTGCGTCACCACCATCCAGGGCGGTCTGGCAGTGGCCAGGAGCCTGAGGAGCGGCCCCGGCGCCACCAACCGCCCCAGGAGCTTGCAGGAATGGCATCGGCTTCGCTGAACACGACAGTGGGCGGGATCCGCCTGTCCAGCCCGCTGATCGCGGCTTCGGGCACAGTCGGCTCGGTGTGGGAATGGGCCGAGGTGGCAGATGTCGACTGCTTCGGCGCCGCGGTGGCGAAGTCGGTCTCGGCGGAGCCCTGGGCCGGTCGGCCGGTCCCGAGGCTGGCACCGACCACGACTGGGATGCTCAACGGGATCGGTATCCAGAATCCGGGCATCGAGTCATGGGTTGACGCGATGGCGCCCCACATCTCCGGATCAAAGGTTCCTATTTGGGGATCCGCCGTCGGTCACACCACTGCCGAGTATGCAAAGGTCGCCGCGCGTCTCGGAGAGGCCGGCGTCCCGGTTGTGGAGTTGAACCTGTCGTGTCCGAACCTCGACGATGGGGAGATGTTCTCGTTCGACCCGAGGCGCGCTTCGAGTGTTGTCGAGGAGTGCGCCGGGGTATCAGTGGTCCCGGTAGGTGCCAAGCTTTCCCCCGACACACCGGACCTGGTGGCGGTGGCTTCGGCGTGTCTTGACGCCGGTGCCGCCTTCCTCACTCTCACCAATACCACCGGGGGCTTTGGCGTTGAGCCCCGGAGCCGGCGCCCCCTGTTGAGCGGGGGAGTCGGTGGCTACAGCGGGCCCGGCCTGAAACCGGTGTCACTCCGGTGCGTCTATCAGGTGGCCTCGGCTCTGCCGGGTGCGCCGATCATCGGATGCGGCGGCATCTCTTCGGCGACGGACGTATTCGAGTATCTGATCGCCGGCGCCTCGGCTGTGGCAATCGGCACCGCGCTGTTGGAGACGCCAAATGCCGGGCGGCGGATCGCGAAAGACCTGGAAGACGGGATGGGCGGGCTTGGTGTGCCGACACTGTCGGGCCTCGTGGGAACGGTCCGCCCTTGGTGAACCCGATCTATCTCGCTCTTGATTTCTCCGATCTGGGGTCGGCGATCGCCATGGCCCGTGAAGTGCGGGACCATGTCGGCGGGTACAAGGTGGGCCTGGAGCTGATCTGGAGAGCCGGCCCGGAGGCGGTCGAGGCGGTGAGCGAGCTGGGGCTTCCCGTATTCGTGGACGCCAAGCTTCACGACATCCCCAACACGGTCCAGGCCGCGGCCCGATCGATCGGCCGACTCGGTGCCCGTTTCGTGACCGTCCACGCCGGCGGTGGCGAGCCCATGATGAAAGCGGCGGTGGCCGGTCTTGCCGAGACCGCTCCCGACGGCGGTGTGCTAGCAGTCACCGTGTTGACTTCCCTGGACGAGCGCGAGTTCTCCAGGGTCGGTTTCAGGGGGTCGATCGGCGACGGCGTCGATTCGATGGTGGACCTGGCCGTGGTGAGCGGAGCGGAAGGTGTTGTGTGCGCCGTCTCCGATCTGAGATCCGTGAAGGAGCGGGCGCCCGGCCTCCTCGCGGTGACACCCGGGATTCGGATGCCCGATGACAGCGCCCACGACCAGGAGCGCTTCGCCACCCCGGCGGCCGCGAGGTCGGCCGGCGCCGACATCCTGGTGGTTGGGCGACCGATCACCGCCTCGTCCGACCCGGCCCGGGCGGCTCGGCTGATGACCGAAGGCGTTCTCGGCGTTTTGTGAGCCCGCAACGGGCTATTGTCGATAGACCGACCCCCGGAGGGAGCATGCCCAATCCACCTCAACTGACAGACGAGCAGCGAAAGGCCGCCCTGGCCAAGGCTGCGGAGGCGCGCCGCGTGCGCGCCGAGAAAAAGGAGCTCCTCAAGACGGGCTCGCTGAGCCTCTCCGAACTTCTCGCTGAAGCCGACTCCGACGCGATCGTGGCCGGGCTCAAAGTGGAGAAGGTGATCGCCGCGATGCCGGGTACCGGGAAGATCAAGGCGAAGCGGATGATGGAGAGCCTCGGGATCGCCGAAAACCGGAGGCTGCGGGGCCTGGGAGCCAACCAGAGGGCTGCACTGCTCAACGAATTCTCCTGAGTGATCATCACGATCTCGGGCCGGCCGGGGTCCGGCAAGAGCGCCGTGGCCTCGAGGGTCGCAGCCATCCTTGGTCTGAAACACGTTTCGGCCGGGGACTTCATGCGGGAGATGGCAGCCGAGAGAGGGGTTTCGATTCTGGAGCTGTCCCGCTCCGCCGAGGAGCACAGCGCCATCGATCGGGAGATAGACGCCAGGACCACCCGGCTCGCCCGGGAAGGTGAGGACTTCGTGATGGATGCCCGGCTGGCGTGGCATTTCGCCCCTGAATCGGTGAAGGTCTTCCTCGAGGTTCGCCCCGAGGTCGCGGCCCGGCGGATCTACGACGCGGGCCGGGGCACCGAGCACGAGAACGTCGACATCGCCAAGACGCTGCGGGCGATCGAGTCCCGGACTCATTCCGAGAAGAGGAGATATCTCACCTATTACGGCTTGGACTACACCGACCACGACCATTACGACCTGGTGGTCGACACGTCGGAGATGACGATCGACGAGGTGGTCCAGGAAATCATCGATCACCTGTCGGATTCGTGATCTGGCACGCCCTCGGGGTTGAGGTAACCTGATGTCTCGCCAACCCCTGAAGGACGCATGAAGCTAGAGAACGTCATAGATCAGATCGGGAACCGGTTCGCAACGGTCGTGGTCGCGGCGCGCCGAGCTCGCCAGATCAACGGTTACTTCCACCAGTTGGGAGCCGGATACGGCGAATACGTCCCGCCCCAGGTGCATTCCCTATCCAGGAAACCGTTGACCATTGCCATGGAAGAGATAGCCGAAGGCAAGGTCGCGGTCGAGACCGTCGAGGAGTAGATGCTTCAGGGCCGGCGCATAGTCCTATGCGTCACCGGCGGCGTGGCCGCATACAAGTCGGCCTACCTGGCGCGGCGGCTGATCGAGGCGGGAGCATCCGTCAGGGTCGCATTGTCCGAGTCGGCCCAGGAGTTCATCGGCGCCCAGACCTTCGCCTCGATAACGGGTACGCATCCGGTCACGTCACTGTTCGGCGACGAGTCCGTCTCTCCTCATACCGAGATGGCCCGATGGGCCGACCTGATCATCGTGGCACCGGCCACAGCTGCCAGCCTGGCCAAGATCGCCAACGGGCTGTCCGTGGATCTCATCAGTGCCACTGTGCTCGCCACGACACGCCCCGTCCTTCTCGCCCCGGCGATGCATACCGAGATGTGGGAGGACCCCGCAACTCAGCGCAACATCGAGGCCTTGGCCCGTGACGGCAGGCATCTCGTAGGGCCCGAGCTCGGCGATCTCGCTGGTGGCGATGTCGGGATCGGGCGGGTGTCGGAGCCGGAGGAGATCGTCGAGACCGCAGCCCAGATCCTGGCAGGTGAGGGCAGGGGCCGGCTGGTCCTGGTGACCGCCGGGGGGACCAGAGAGCCGATCGACCCCGTCAGGTACGTCGGCAATCGCTCATCGGGGAAGATGGGCCACGCCATCGCCGACGAGGCGGCGATGAGAGGCTTCCAGGTAACGCTGGTGACGTCCTCGGGCCTCCCTGCCCATCACTCGGTGAAGGTCGTCGAGGTCGAGTCCGCGCAGCAGATGCTCGAGGCAGTGGCCGGGATCGATGCCGAGATTGCGATCATGGCCGCCGCCGTCGCCGATTTCCGGCCCGCCGACGTCCACGAGGGGAAGCTGGCCCGCGCCTCGGCTCCGGACACGATCCGGCTGGCGCCGACCCCGGACGTCCTGGCCTCGGTCGTGGCCCGCGAGCCTCGCCCTTTCGTCGTCGGCTTTGCCGCCGAGACCGATGGGATGGAGAGAGCGGTGGAGAAGGCGGTCGCCAAAGACGTTGACCTCCTGGTGTACAACGATGTCACCGAGCCGGGCTCCGGTTTCGGCACCGACACCAACCGGGTCGCGTTCATCGAACGGGACCGGACGGTGGAAGAGCTGCCCCTTCTGACCAAGGCCGAGGTGGCATCTCGTCTCTGGGATCGCATCGGCTCCGCGACGAGGGAACGGGTCTAAGCTCGCCGCCGTCCATGCACACCACCTTCTTCACCTCAGAGTCGGTCACCGAGGGACACCCGGACAAGGTCGCAGACGCGATCTCGGACGCGGTACTCGATCAGGCACTGACGACCAACGCTTTTGCACGGGTGGCCTGTGAGGTCTTCGTCACGACGAATCTGGTGGTGGTCGGTGGTGAGATATCAGCCGGATCCGAGATCGATATCGAGCCGCTGGTCAGGTCCACGGTCAAGGAGATCGGCTACGACGGCTTCGACCCACGGTTCGCCCACGATGTCCTGGAGATCGAGAACCGGGTACAGCCGCAGAGCGCCGACATCGCGGCGGGAGTCGACGACAAGCTCGGAGCCGGTGACCAAGGCATGATGTTCGGTTTCGCCGTGGCCGAGACAGAGGAGCTCATGCCCATCCCGATCCATCTTGCTCATCGCCTTTCCCAGCGTCTCACCGAGGTCCGGAAGACGGGAAAGCTCGACTTCCTCCGACCCGACGGCAAGACCCAGGTCATGGTTCGCTACGAGGGAACGCGGCCGGTTGCAGTCGACAAGGTCCTGATCTCGGCGCATCATGCCGACGGCATGTCGCAGGATGAGATGGCCGAAGGAGTGCGGGCGTTGGTTATCGACGACGTGATCCCCGACGAGATGAAGGTCGACGATCTCGACTTCATCTTCAACCCCACCGGAGTGTTCACCATCGGAGGCCCAGTTGCCGATACCGGGTTGACCGGTCGCAAGATCATCGTGGACACCTATGGCGGCTATGCCCGCCACGGTGGAGGGGCGTTCTCGGGCAAGGACCCCACGAAGGTCGACCGGTCTGGTGCCTACGCGGCGCGCTGGGCGGCAAAGAACCTGGTCGCAGCGGGTGTTGCCGACAGGCTCGAGATACAGCTCGCATATGCCATCGGTCGGACCGAGCCTTTTTCGACCCATGTGGAGACCTTCGGGACCGAGAGGATCGCTCCGGAGACGATCCGCGCCGTGGTCGACCAGATCTTCGACTTCCGTCCCGCGGCAATCATCGAAACACTCGATCTGCGACGGCCCGGTTATGCCCCCACGGCCGCTTATGGGCACTTCGGCCGGCCGGAGTTCACATGGGAGCGTCTGAACCGCGTCGAGGCGATCAAGTCGGCCGCGAATCTCTGAGCCGCGCCGCCCGGGTGGTCCCCCGGGTTCCGACATTCGCGGTAGACCGAGGTTTTTGGTACCACATCCCGGACAGTCTCGAAGACCGGGTGAGAATCGGGACCATCGTCAGGGTGCCGCTGTCGGGTCGCAGAGTTCGTGGGTATGTGGTGGAAGTCGGCTCGGCCGAGGGTCGGGGCTCGTTGAAGCCGATCCAGTCCGTTTCGGGCGACTACGGCGTGTTCGGCCCGGAGATGCTCGCCAGTCTGGAATGGGCGGCAGGGCACTACATCGCACCCCTCGGCGCCGTACTCGACCGGGCGGCGCCGCCGAATCTGCCCCGCGCATCCCGACGCGCGGATTTCGGTGCCGTTCCGGTACCGGATGCCTCCGAGATCCTGTCGGAAATCGCTCGCCGATCGGCCAATGGCGGTGAGCCCGGGCTGACGGCGGTCGTTGCCAGGCGGCGTGCCGGTTGGATCTCGGGCGTGGGCCCGGTCCTGGGGCGGGGCCGGAGTGCGTTGGTGGTGGTGGCCACGGTCGTCGAGGCCGAGCGGCTTCAAGACGAGGCCAGGGCGCTGTACGGCGCCCGGGCGATCCTCGCCGCGGGTGACGACCGTGCTTTGACCGAAGCGTGGACCGCAGCGCGCCAGCCTGGATGCCTTCTCATCGGCACCCCGCGCACGGCAACGTGGGAGATCCCCGACCTGGCCCTGGCCGTCGTCGTCGAGGAGGGGCGGCGTGCGATGAAGGACCGACAGACGCCAACGATCCACGTCAGGGATCTCTTGCTCCGGAGATTCGGGCCGGAGCGGTTCTCTGTGGTTTTCATCGGGCCCACGCCAACGGTGGAGGTGATGGCGGCTCGAGCGGATATCGTCCGAGACGGGCCTAGGGCCTGGTCTCTCGTCGAGGTCGTCGATCGTCGGCAGGACCCGCCAGGCAGCGGCCATCTCGCCGAGGCCACCATCGCCGGGTTGAGAGGGGCCTTGGCAAACGGATGGAGAGCCCTGGTCTTCACCCATCGCAGGGTGGGGGACGAGTCGATGCGGTGCACCAACTGTCGGGCGGTCCGGACCTGCCCACGCTGCGGGAGTCGAATGTCGCGGGAGTCGATCTGCCGAAGGTGCGGTCTGGAGTCCCGTGTCTGCCGGTACTGCGGCGGAGAGCGATTCGAGGCCATGGGCACGATTCCCGAGCGCCTGGTCGAATCGCTGAACCGGAGCCTCGGCAAGGGCACAGCCGCGGTGATGGGGGACGACGCCCGGGTGGCGGTGGGAACCGAGCGGGACCTGGCGGGTGGGGACGCCTATGAGTTGATAGTCGTGGCCGATACCGACGGCCTTGCCCTAGGGCACAACTACCGATCGGAAGAAGAGGCCTTGAGGGTCCTGGCGAGGCTGGGCAACCTCGTCGACGCGGGACCGGGCCACCGGCTGGTGCTCCAGACCTCGATGCCCGACGCCCCTCTCATCGCGACCATGAGGAGGGGCGACCCGATCCCCTATCTCGAGGAAATCCTCGCTCGTCGTTTCCGTGATCATCTGCCTCCGGCCGGTGAGATGATTGCCGTCGAGGTCAGGGGAGATGTGGACCCGGAGAAGGCCCATCTCGAGCTGGTCGAGACCGGAGCCACGATTCTGGGACCGGCGGACACCACCGACGGCCGGCGGTGGCTGATACAGGGCGACCTGGACCAGGCCCGGCCCGAGCTGCGGGAGGTGGTGGCTCGGTGGCGAGAGCGAGGTTTGACGGTTCGGGTCGATGCCGACCCCATCGACCTCTGAACCTCCGTCTACTCTCTCGGTCCTCACGTCATGGCGATCTATCCCATCAGGACCTTTGGTGATCCGGTGCTCCGGATGCCCACGAAGGAAGTCGACGACATCGACTTCGCACTGCGAACACTGGTCGAAGACATGCTCGAGACCATGTACGTGGCGCCGGGCGTCGGGCTTGCCGCCAATCAGATCGGCGTCTCCCGCCGGGTCGCGGTGTTCGACCCCCAGGACGAGCTCGGACCCCGCGTCATGATCAACCCGGTGCTGATCGAGACCAGCGGCGAATGGGAGTACGAGGAGGGCTGTCTTTCCGTCCCGGGAAGGTTCTGGCCCATCGTGCGGCCGGCATTCGCCCGGGTCCGCGCCCTCGATCTCGAAGGCCGCGAGGTCGAACATGCCGGCGACGGGCTGCTGGGACGGGTGCTCCAACACGAGATAGACCATCTCGACGGCGGCCTCCTGCTCGACCAGCTGCCGCGTCGTGTCCGCAAGCGCGCCCTCAAGGAGATCCGGGAAGAGTCGATGGGCCTGTCGAGGCCCCGATGACCAGTGTCGTCTTCATGGGAACTCCGGATGCGGCGGTCCCGACCCTGGAGATCCTTGCGGAGGAGCACGATCTGCGAGCAGTGGTAACCCGGCCGGACCGCCCCCGGGGCCGTTCCGGCGCACCGGCGCCGCCACCGGTCAAACAGGCGGCCGAGAGGCTGGGGATCGACGTGTTTCAGCCGGTTGGTCGGCTGGAGCTCGACGACGCCCTGCTGGGCCTGCGCCCCTATGAAGTGGGTGTCGTGGTCGCCTTCGGACGGATCCTCTCCGCTACCGCGCTCTCGGCCCCGGCCCGGGGCACATTGAACGTCCATTTCTCGCTGCTTCCACGATGGCGGGGGGCCGCGCCCGTGGCTCGGGCGCTCATGGCCGGCGACGAGATGACGGGTGTGACCATCATCGAGCTCGACGAGGGACTGGACACGGGCGATGTCTTGACCGCTCAGGCCATCGACATCAAACCCGATGAGGAAGCAGGCGACCTGACGCGACGTCTGGCTCTGGCCGGGGCGCGACTCTTGAACGCGGTCCTCGACGAATACGCCAAGGAAGCGATGTCACCGGTGCCACAGGTGGACGAGGGAATGAGCTACGCGCCCCTGCTGGAGGCATCCGACCGAATCCTCGACCCGGCCATGACGACCGGCGAGTTCCTAAACCGGGTCCGCGCTCTCGCTCCGGCGCCCGGGGCCCATCTCGACATAGACGGTGTCCGGACCCGCATCCTGCGGGCGTCTCGCTCCGACGGAGCAGCCGCACCCGGGCGATGGGAGCTGGTCGACTCGAGACCTGTGATCGGCGTGGCCGACGGAGCCGTGGAGCTGTTGCGGCTACAACCTGCGGGCAAGAGGGTCATGACCGGTGAGGATTGGGGGCGAGGCAAGCGGTCCTCCGGTGGCGCGGTCGTCGGCTGAAATCCCCGAGCCTCGAGCCGACTCCTTAAACTGGCCAGGTGAATCCGGTCAGGATTGCCCCATCTCTGTTAGCCGCCGACTTCTCCAACCTCCGGGCCGAGGTGGCTCGTGTCGAGGCGGCCGCCGATTGGCTCCATCTCGACGTCATGGACGGCCATTTCGTCCCCAACATCTCCTTCGGGATCCCGGTGATCTCCTCGCTGCGTCAGCACTCCCGTCTCCGCTTTGACTGCCACCTGATGACGACCAACCCAGCCAGCTACCTCCCCGAGCTCGCCGAGGCCGGGGTCGATCTCGTGACGATGCACATCGAGGCGGTGCCGGATCCCACCGACGCCGCGAAGAGGGCGAGCGAGAACGGGCTGTCGTTCGGCCTCGTGTGCAACCCGGCCACCCCCTTCGGCGGGACCGCCCCGTTTGCGGAACTGTGTGATGTGATCCTCCTAATGTCGGTCGAGCCCGGATTCGGAGGCCAGGGCTTCATTTCCGAGGTGCTGACAAAGGTCGAAACGGCCAGAGAATGGGTTGAGGAGCGAGGCTTGGCTACCGATATTCAGATCGACGGTGGGATAACGCCCGAGACCGCACGGCGCGCCCGGGATGCCGGCGCCAACGTTTTCGTGGCTGGGACCTCCGTATTCGGCGTCGACGACCCGGCGGCCGCGATAGATGAGATCAGAAGGGCAGTGACTGAAGGATGACGGACAGGGTTCTCGTAGCAGACGACGATCCAGACATTCTGTCGGTCGTACAAGTCAACTTCGAACTCGAGGGTTTCGAGGTGGAGACCGCTGTCGATGGCGAGGATGCGTTGCAGAAGGCGACCGCCGTCCCGCCCAACGTGATCGTGCTCGACATCATGATGCCTCGCATGGACGGCCTCACCGCCTTGCATCGGCTCCGAGGGCAGGCCTCCACGGCCAACATTCCCATCGTCCTGCTGACGGCGCGTGGGTTGCCCGAGGACCGGGTACGGGGACTGGAGCTCGGAGCGGACGACTACATCACCAAGCCGTTCGACATCACCGAGCTGGTGGCCCGGGTCAGATCCGTCCTACGCCGGACCCAGGCGGCCCGGGACCTGTCGCCGCTCACGGGGCTGCCGGGCAACTTCAAGATCACCGCAGAGATCGAGGATCGCATCGCAACCGGGCGCCAGTTCGCTCTGGTCCATGGAGATCTGGACAATTTCAAGGCCTTCAACGACCACTACGGGTTCATGAGGGGCGACGAGGTGATTCGGTTCTGCGCGAGCTGCTTCCGCGATGCTGCCGAGAGCCTGGGCATCACCGGTGCGTTCGTGGGTCACATTGGCGGCGACGACTTCGTCGCGGTGATACCCCCCGATATCGCCGAGTCCTTCAGCAAGGAGGTCATCGAGCGTTTCGACGACGGCATCCTCGATCTCTACGACACCGCCGACGCGTTGCGCGGGTACATCGAGGTCATCGACCGACGCGGTGAGAGGTTCGCCTTCCCCGTGGTCTCACTGTCGCTGGGTGTAGCGTCTACCGACATGCGTGAGATCACTACGCAGTGGGAGGCGTCGGCGATAGCTGTCGAGATGAAGGAATTCGCCAAGAAGCAGCCGGGTTCCTCGTATCGGATCGATCGCCGAACGGGATAGTTGGACGACGCCCGGCATCTCCGTCGCGCCTACGAGTTGGCCCGACCCGAGAACCCCCACCCCAACCCTCGAGTAGGCACTGTCATCGTCGACGTCTCCGGACGGGTGATCGCGGAGGGTGCCCACACCCGTCCCGGCCAGGACCATGCCGAGATAGTGGCTCTGAAGCGCGCCGGCGCCGGGGCCCGAGGCGCGACCATGTTCGTGAGCCTCGAGCCTTGCTCCCATCACGGACGAACACCGCCGTGTGTCGATGCCATCATCGCCGCCGGTGTCGGACGCGTCGTGGTCGGCATCGGAGATCCCGACCCCAGGGTGTCGGGCAAAGGACTGGACACCCTTCGTGCGGCGGATATCCAGGTCACCGTGTCGCCCTCGGATGAGGAGGCGCGCTCAGTCGATCCCTCGTATTTCCGGCATCGGGAGACCGGTCTGCCAACGGTGGTCCTGAAGTACGCAATGACGCTCGACGGCTCGGTGGCCGCCGCCGACGGCTCATCCCGGTGGATTTCAGGTGAGGAGTCACGCGCCGACAGTCATCGGCTTCGGGCAAGGATGGATGCCGTCGTCGTCGGCGCCGGGACGCTCCGTGCCGACGACCCACTACTCGATGCGCGAATCGACGAGGCGGGCCGTCAGCCGCGTCCCATTGTCATCGCCGGCAGCGAGCCGCTGCCTGGCTCGGCCCGGATCTGGGAACGCCACCCACTGGTGATCTCTGCGATCGATATCCCCATCCCAGCCGGCGATCTGGCCGTCGTGGCCTCGCGTGACGGTCTGCCGGAGCCTGTCTCCGCGGCACGGGCAATTGCAGACTCTGGCTACTACGACCTCTTGCTGGAGGGCGGCCCCCTTCTCGCCGCGGCGTGGTGGCATGCCGGCCTCGTTTCCAGCGGCGTCGTCTATTTGGCCGGGAAGATCGGCGGAGGAAAGGGTGTTTCCCCTCTTGGCGGTTTGTTCCCCAACGTGGACGATGCAAAATCGGTGCGGATCATCGCCGTCATTCAGATCGGCAACGATGTGAGAATCGAGTTCGAGTAGATGTTCACCGGCATAGTCGAGCACCTGGGCGCGGTGGCCTCGGTCGCCCTCAAGGACCATGGGCGCTCCATCGTCATAGACGTGGGGCCTTTGGACGGGATCGCCGTGGGCGACTCGCTGGCGGTCAACGGGGTCTGTCTCACCGCAATCGAGGTGGACGATGGCGTCGTCGGCGTCGAGATCGTCGAAGAGACACTCGTCCGAAGCAATCTCGGTGATCTGGCCGCAGGTGATCCTGTCAATCTGGAGAGGGCGATGGCTGCCAACGGCCGATTCGACGGCCATCTCGTCTCGGGCCATGTGGACGGAACGGGGAGGATTGGCTCGGTTTCCAGGGTTGGCGATGAGGCCAGGATCGCAGTTGAGGTCCCTGGGGAACTAACCCGGTACCTGGTGGAGAAGGGATCGGTCACCGTCGACGGGGTCAGCCTCACCATTGCCGGCACGGTGGGAGAAACGATCGAGATCGCTCTCATCCCGCACACCCTTGCCGTCACCACACTCGGGTTGCGAAAGCCGGGGGATACGGTCAACCTTGAGGTAGACGTGCTCGCCAAGTATGTCGAACGTCTTCTGGAGTCACGATGAGCATTGCCCCCATCGAAGAGATCATCGCCGCCGTCGAACGCGGGGAAATGGTCATCATGGTCGACGACGAGGACCGGGAGAACGAAGGGGACCTGATCGTCTCCGCGGAGTCGATCACGACCGAGCAGGTCGGGTTCATGCTCCGCCACACCAGCGGCATCATCTGCCTCCCCGTCGTCGGGGAACGGCTCGACGAACTGGATCTCCCCATGATGGTGGCCAAGAACACCGACGTGAGAAGGACCGCCTTCACGGTGTCCATCGACGCCCGTGAGGGAACGACGACTGGGATATCGGCCGCCGATCGATGGCGCACGATCCGGACGTTGGTCGATCCCGCCACGGGGCCGGACGACCTGGCGAGACCGGGCCACATGTACCCGCTTCGCTATGAGGAAGGGGGAGTCCTGAAACGGGCCGGGCACACCGAGGCGGCAGTCGATCTCATGAGACTGGCGGGTCGCTATCCCGCCGCGGTCCTGGCCGAGGTCATGAACGATGACGGAACGGTGGCGCGTCTGCCCGATCTGGAGGCGTTCGCCCTCGCCCATGGCCTACTGATCGGGACCATCGCTGACCTCATCGCACACCGCCGCAAGCAGGAGAAACTCGTCGAGCGCGTCGTCGAGGCTCGGATCCCGACCCGGCACGGGACGTTCAAGGCAGTCGGCTACAGGTCGTTGGTCGACGATCGCCAGCACATCGCCCTGGTGATGGGCGAGGTTGGAGACGGAGAGCACATCCTCACCCGGGTTCACTCGGAGTGTCTCACCGGTGACGTCTTCGGAAGCATGCGATGCGACTGTGGGCAGCAGCTCGACGCGGCGTTGGCGAAGGTCGCCGCAGAGGGTCGCGGGGTCGTCCTCTACATTCGTGGTCATGAGGGCCGGGGGATCGGACTGCTCCACAAACTGGCGGCGTACCGGCTGCAGGACGAAGGTTTCGACACCGTCGACGCCAATGTGAATCTCGGGCTGCCCGTCGACTCCCGCGACTATGGCATCGGCTCCCAGATCCTCTACGACCTCGGTGTGAGGTCGATGCGGCTGATGACAAACAATCCGACGAAGCGGGCGGCGATCCACGGGTACGGGCTCTCGATTGTCGAGAGGGTCCCGCTCAATGTGGAGCCCAATGATGAGAACGCCGGCTATCTGCACACCAAAGCAGCGCGACTCGGCCACGACCTCGACCTCGACCTCGACCTCGAGGCTGGTGCGTGACCAGCACCGTTGCCGGAAACGAGGACGGCTCGAATCTGCGGGTAGGCGTTTGCGTCGCCAGCTGGAATCAGTCGATCACCGACCGGCTCCTGGACGGGGCCCTGACCCGTCTTGCCGCGTTGCAGGTATCGGACGTCACCGTGCTGCGGGTCCCCGGTGCCCTGGAACTACCTGTGGGAGCGAGAGCCCTGGCCGAGGCCGGCCATGAGGCGGTGGTAGCGCTCGGGGCAGTCATCAAAGGTGACACCGATCACTATGACATCGTGGTCCGGGAGTCTTCCTCGGGCATTGCGGCGGTGTCGCTCACCTATGGGATACCGGTCACCAATGGTGTCCTCGCAGTCCATCGTGCCCAGGACGCGCTCGATCGATCCGGGCCTGGGGATGCCAACAAGGGCGCCGAGGCCGCCCAGGCCGCGGTGCTGGCTGCAACCGCATTGAAGGCGCTCACCGATCGAGACGAATCGATGTAGCCCCGATGACACTGGTAGAATTTCATCCACAAGTAAGAGCAAAGAGTGGAAGCCGCTGCTTCCCCACCCGTCCGCAACCGCCATCGAGCGACCGCGAGACGAGGTCCCAGAAGACCAGCGAGGCTGGCACCGGCAGCGAGTTCCCACTCGCTGCTTTTTGTTGCGATCCATAGGAGGTAACAGCATCAACGAGCTCCGCGTCAACGGTGCGATAAGGGCGAAGGAAGTGAGAGTCGTGGCACCGGACGGCTCCCAGATCGGGGTCAAGAAGCTCAACGAGGCCATGTGGTTGGCAGAGCAGCTGGATCTCGACCTGGTCGAGGTGGCACCGAACGCCAAACCTCCCGTCTGCCGCCTCATGGACTACGGCAAGTACAAGTACGAGCAGTCCGTGAAGCAGCGAGAGGCCCGCAAGAACCAGACGCGTACGACGATCAAAGAGCTGCGGATGAAGGTCCGCATCGGCGATCACGACTTCGACATCACCAGCCGAAAGACAGAGGAATTCCTCAGGGACGGTGACAAGGTCAAGGTAACGATCCGATTCAGAGGCCGGGAGCAGGAACGCCCCGCCTTCGGACGAGACCTCATGGACCGTCTCGCCGAAGCGGTCTCCGGTGTCGGCGTCGTGGAGCAGAACCCAAAGATCGAAGGCAGGAGCATGACGATGGTGCTGGCACCTTCTCGAAACCAGAGGGTCGCAGCGGAAAGCGAAGACCAGCAACAGCAGGGATAGGAGGACGCCATGCCGAAGATGAAGACTCATAGCGGCGCCAAGAAGAGGATCCGGGTCACCGGGACGGGCAAGTACATGAGGCGCCAGTCGGGCAGAGGGCACCTGCGTCTCTCCAAAGGCAAGCACACGTTTCGCCGGAGGACCGGCGAGGTGGAGCTCGCTCCTGGGGACGCCAAGGTCATCAAGAATCAGCTCGGTCGCTGAGGTTCTCGGAGGTTCGACATGGCACGTGTGAAACGGGCGGTTCACGCCAAGAAGTCTCACAAGAAGGTCCTCGACAGGGCCAGCGGATACAAAGGCGCGCGCAGCCGTCGGTTCAGGACGGCAAACGAGCAGGTCATGCATGCGATGCAGGACTCGTATCGCGACCGCAGGGCGCGCAAAGGCGAGTTCCGAAAGCTGTGGATCGCCCGTATCAATGCGGCGGCCCGTCAGAACGGCACGACTTACTCCCAGCTCATCGCCGGCCTGCGGGCGAATGAGATCGAGGTGAATCGCAAGATGCTCGCCGACCTCGCGGTCAATGACCCCGGGGCGTTCTCACAATTGGTCGAGGCTTCCCGCCAGGGCTGATCCCGGAGAAGAATTGGAGCCGGTCCGCAACCATCGCAGTCGGTCTGTGGTGGAGGCGGCCCGGCTTCATCGCGCCCGGCACCGGGCCGAGACCGGCCGTACCCTCATCGAGGGCCCGACGCTTCTCGCCGAGGCGTTGGCGGCCGGGCACCTCCCACATCTGGTGTTCGCCGCTGACGACGACGCCGAGTCCAAGGACCTTGCCCGGCGTCATGATCTGAAGCTGGTGCCGGTCGACGACGGTGCCATGAACCGGCTCGCCGGCACTTCCACCCCGCGGGGCCCGGTGGCAGTCATCGACGTCCCCCCTCCGCTGCCCATCACCGACGCAGGAATGCTCGTCGCCTGGGGCGTTGGCGACCCCGGAAACGTGGGGACGATGATTCGGGTCGCGGCCGCGTTCGGGTGGAACTTCGGCTTCTCCAGCGGCACGGCGTCACCGTGGTCGCCCAAGGTATTGCGGGCCGGAGCTGGTGCTCAGTTCCGGGTGTCGATGACCGCGATCACCTCCCCGGCGGAGATCATCCGTTTGGGTTTCTCGGTGGTGGCCACCGTGGTCACCGGAGGGGTACCACCGACCGCTCTCGGGCCCGGCCGTCGCGCGGTCCTCATAGGAGACGAGGCCCACGGTCTTCCGGCAGATGTCTCCGCATCCGCCGCCGAGCGGGTGACGATCCCGATGCCGGGAGGCACCGAGAGCCTCAACGCGGCGGTTGCCGCAGCGATCGTGGTGTACGCCATCACCGATATGGCGCCGGGCAACGGGCCCACCCGGGTCTAACCTCGCTCCCGATGACGGCGAACCTAGAGGAAATCCTGGACGCGGCTCCGGCGATCGTCGCCGGGGCCGGGACTCTCGACGAGTTGGACTCGGCCGATGCCGACCTTCTCGGCCCGAATTCCGCACTGGCCCGATTCAGATCGTCCATCGGACAGCTCGATGCCGAGGCGCGGCCCGCCGCCGGCGCCCGGCTCAACCGGGTGACTGCCGAGATTCGCTCGATAGTCGATGCTCGTAGAGCCGAGCTCGCCGTTGTGGACGAGGCCGAGCGCCTGAAAGTGGAACGACTCGACGTGACACTGGAGCGGATAAGCCTCCAAACCGGCTCGCTTCACCTCATCCAGCAGACGATCGACGAGATCGTGGACATATTCGTCGGCCTCGGGTACGGAATGGTCACCGGGCCCGAGGCGGAACTCGCTTGGTACAACTTCGACGCCCTCAACACTCCGCCCACCCATCCCAGCCGCCTGGAGTCGGACACCATGTACCTCGACTGGGGCAACCCGGCCGACGAGCTGCTGATGCGCCCTCAAACGTCACCGATGCAGGCGCGATGGATGGAGACCCACGAGCCGCCGGTCTATGTCGTAGTTCCCGGCAGGACCTATCGGCTCGACACCATCGACGCCTCGCACCTTCCCGCGTTCCACCAGATCGAAGGTCTCGCCGTGGACGAGAGGCTGCAGTTCTCGGACCTCAAGGGAACCCTGGCTCATTTCGCCCGCGAGTTCTTCGGCCCCGCCACCCGGGTGAGATTCCGGCCGCATTTCTTCCCCTTCACCGAGCCCAGCGCCGAGCTCGACGTCTCCTGCTTCAACTGTGACGGCGGCGAGCCGGACTGCCGTGTCTGCAAGGGTGCAGGCTGGCTGGAGATGCTGGGTTGCGGCATGGTCGATCCTCACGTGTTCGAAGCGGTTGGGTACGACCCCGGGGAGGTGACCGGGTTCGCCTTTGGAATGGGAGTGGAACGGCCGGCGATGGTCCGGCACGGCATCAACGACATTCGTCACTTCGTCGACAACGACATCCGATTCCTGAGACAGTTTTGAGCGAGCCATGCTGATCTCGCTTCGTTGGCTCCAGGAGTTCGTCGAATTGCCCACGGAGGACCCGGCGGAGATCGCCGATGTCCTCGCTTCGATTGGTCACGAAGTCGAAGGCCATGAGACGCTGGCGCCCGATTGGAACGGCGTCTTCGTCGGTCGCGTGGTGGGCATCGAGGAGCACCCTGACGCCGACAGGATCAGGGTCTGTCAGGTCGATATCGGAACGGCCACCGAGCAAATCATCTGCGGCGCCTGGAATTTCGAGGAAGGGGCGCTGGTCGCGGTGGCCATCCCCGGCTCCGTCCTCGCCGGCGGATTCGAGATCGGCCGAAGGACCATAAGGGGCGTGGACTCCAACGGGATGATCTGTTCGGAGCAGGAGCTCGGCCTGGGAGACGATCATGAGGGCATCGTGGTCCTCGACGGAGACCACGAACCCGGCACGCCTTTCTCCGACCTGATCGAGCTACCCGACGTCATCTTCGACCTCTCGATCACGCCGAACCGACCCGATGCGATGTCTCATCTCGGCATCGCTCGAGACCTGGCGGCTCACTACTCGATCGCTCACCGTGTCCCCGACCGTCCGCTGCACCCGGTAGCCGGCTCGATCGGCATCGAGATCGAGATCGGCGACCCGGTGGGCTGCCGTCGATTCGTGGCCAGCGAGGTCACCGATGTGACGGTCACCTCGTCGCCAATGTGGGTCAGACACCGCCTCACCAAATGTGGTGTCCGTGCCATCTCCAATGTCGTCGATGTGACCAACTACGTGATGCTCGAGCTGGGCCAGCCACTCCATGCCTTCGACGCAGACGCCATCGCCGGATCGAAGTTGTCGGTGCATCGGGCCACCGTCGGGGAGACGCTGGTGACCCTCGACGGGGAGGAGCGGGCCCTGGATCCCGACGATCTGATCATCTACGACACCGATGGCCCCATATCGATGGCCGGAACCATGGGCGGGGCCAGCTCCGAGGTGTCTTCCAGTACGACCCGCGTGCTGATGGAGGCCGCCTCATGGGACCCACCCACCATCATGTACATGTCGAATCGTCATGCGCTGCGCTCGGAGGCGTCGGCGCGATTCGAACGCGGAGTCGATCCAAACCTCGCTCCGATTGCCAACCGGCGGGCGTCCGCGATGGTGGCCGAGCTCTCCGGGGGGAATGTCATCGAGGGGTATGTCGACAATGTCGCCACACCGGCCGAGCCGGTGACCATCGACCTCACGCTGGCCGATGTCGAACGTCTTTTGGGAACAGGATTCACCACAGCCGTGGTCACGGGGATCCTGGAGCGGCTGGGGATGACCGTGAGTGGATCCGATCCGCTTCACGTCGAAGTGCCCACCTATCGGCCCGACCTGACCCGCCCGGTCGACCTGGTCGAGGAAGTCGCCCGCATGCACGGGTACGACAACTTCCCGGCCACCTTGCCGACCGGGCCTGCCGGGGGATTGACGCCCGAGCAGCGTCGGGAGCGTGAGGCATATCGAACGCTCGCCGGACTCGGTCTCGACCAGACGGTCAACCTCCCCTTCGTGGGTGAGGCGGACGTGGAGGCACTGGGCCTGGCAGACCTGCTCCCGCGCCTGGTGACGGTCAAGAACCCTCTCCGCGACGAGGAGCGGCGTCTGCGTCCCACCCTTCTGGCAAATCTGATGCGGACAGTTCGCTACAACGTCTCCCATGGCAACGAGACGGTCGCTCTTTTCGAATCGGGCCTCGTGTTCCATGATCGGCCCGCCGAGATCGATTCGCGACTGCCCGACCAGCAGCAGAAACTGGCATGGGCCGTGGTCGGCCCGTGGGGGCCGAAGAAGCTCGGCACCTCACCGATGGCCGCCGACGGCGACCTCTCGTTGGCCCTGGTGAGGTCCCTGGCCGCGGCCATGGGAATCCGCCACCTGGTATTGGAGCAGGGCGAGGCACCGGGTCTCCACCCCGGCCGCTCGGCGATCGTGAGCATCGGGGATCGGACCATTGGGTTCGCCGGGGAGCTCCACCCGGCAGCTGCCCGCCATTTTGAGATAACCGGCCGGGTAGCAGTTGCCGAGCTCGATCTCGGGCCGATCACGGCAACGCCGGCACTGGTGGAGTCGTCGTCCCCGTCGGTGTACCCGTTCGTCGACTTCGATCTCTCCTTCGTGGTGGACGACGCTCTCCCGGCGAAGGAGGTGCTCGGAGCGAGCTCGAAGGCGTCCGGAGAGCTCCTGGAGTCGGCCGCGGTCTTCGATGAGTACCGCGGACCGGATCTCGAGCCCGGAACCCACGCCATCGCCATCCGCTACCGGCTGCGCGCCCCGGATAGGACCCTGAACAACAAGGAGGCGAACCAGGTGAGGGAGGCGATGATCGCGGCCGTCGAGGAAGTGGGCGGAACCCTGCGGGGGGCGAAGTAAGGCGTGGACCTCGCCGAACTGCTCAGCGGCCCGCCGGAGAAGGCTGCTCCCATGCTCCTCGGGTCGACGCTGGTCTCTGACATCGGGGGAAAGAGGGTCGCGGTGAGGGTGACCGAGGTCGAGGCCTACAAGGGCTCGGACGACCCCGCCTCTCATGCGTTCGGGGGTCGAACCCGACGCAACGGGTCCATGTTCGAGCAGCCAGGAACCCTCTATGTCTACCGGTCATACGGGATCCATTGGTGTTGCAATGTCGCATGCGGGCCCGAAGGCGTCGGATGGGGAGTCCTGTTTCGCGGAGGCTCCGTGATCGAAGGCAGTGGCGTGGCGGCCCAGCGGCGGGGGCGATCGGACTCCCTGGCCGACGGGCCGGGGAAGCTGGCGCAGGCTCTGGGAGTAGGCGGCGCACACGACGGGACCCTGCTCCTGGATCCTGCCTCGGTGCTCCGGCTCGAATCCGGGGGAACTCCCGAACTGGTGATGGCAACACCTCGCATTGGAATCAGCAAGGCCGCAGATCGACCCTGGCGTTTCATCGAGGCGGCTCCGGTCTCGGCTTGAGCCCCGGCTAGCGTCCTATTTGTGGACGCATCGATGGGTCGCAAGGAGCTGATCGCCGAAGACTGGCTGCCCCGCTACACGGGTCTCGACGTCGACGACTTCGGCGACTATGTCCTGTTGACCAACTTCAGGAACTACGTGGAGGCGTTTGCAGAGCGTTTCGACTGCGAGGTCCACGGTGTCGAGCGGCCGATGCAGGCGGCGAGCAACGGCGAGGGCCTCACCATCGTCAACTTCGGGATCGGCACCGCCAATGCCGCCACGATCATGGATCTGTTGACGGCGCGCATGCCGGAGGGGGTTCTCTTTCTGGGGAAGTGCGGAGGGCTCAAGCAATCCACCGAGATCGGGCATTTCATCCTCCCGATCGCGGCGATTCGAGGGGAGGGGACCTCCGATGACTACTTTCCGCCCGAGGTGCCTGCCCTGCCCTCGTTCAAGCTCCACAAGTTCGTATCGGAGAAGATCGTGGAGCGGGGCTTCGAATATCGGACCGGCGTGGTCTACACCACCAATCGCCGGATGTGGGAGCACGATGCCGTTTTCGTCGAGCGGCTGCGGCGACTGACGGCCATTGCCATCGACATGGAGACGGCGACGATCTTCATCGTCGGCCACTTCAACAGCATCTCCCGCGGCGCTCTCCTCCTGGTGTCGGACCTTCCCACCACCCCTGAAGGCGTCAAGACCGGAGAGAGCGACCAGAAGGTGACCGAAGAATGGGCCATCACCCACCTGGAGCTGGGCATATCGGCGATGACCGACATCTCCCATGACGGCGAGGCGATCAAGCACTTCACTTTCTAGGATCGTCGTCAGGCACCATCCCGTTTACCCTCCACGCTGATGAGCGCCGACGCCGACCGTGACCACCTCCTTCGCCATGTCGATCAGGTCGTTCCCGTTGAGGACCTCGACCGGAAGCTGAACCTGGACCGCCCGCTACGGGTGAAGCTGGGCGTGGACCCGACAGCCCCGGCGGTGACCCTGGGATGGGCAGTGGTGTTGCGCAAGCTTCGCCATTTCCAGGAGCTGGGCCACACCGCAGTCCTGATCGTCGGTGATTTCACGGCTCAAGTCGGTGACCCGTCCGACAAGTCGGCGACTCGAAAACGGCTCACGGCCGACGAAGTCAACGGGTACGCGGAAAAGCTCCTCGGACAGTTCAGAAAGGTTCTCCTCGACGACCACCTCGAGGTTCGCCACAACTCGGAGTGGCTGGGGGCCTTGGACATGGCAGGCCTCCTCGAGCTCACCTCGTCGGCGACCGTCGCCCAGATGTTGGAGCGGTCCGACTTCGCCAAACGGTATGCCGGAGGTTCGCCGATATCGGTGATGGAGTTCCTGTATCCCCTGCTCCAGGGTTACGACTCGGTCGCGGTCGAGGCCGATATCGAACTGGGGGGCACCGACCAGCTCTGGAACCTGATGATGGGACGGGTTGTCCAGGAGCGTTACGGCCAGCAGCCGCAGGTGGCGATGACCCTCCCGTTGCTGGTGGGCACGGACGGGGTCAACAAGATGTCGCAGTCGTTGGGCAACTACATCGGTGTCGAGGACCCACCCGACGAGATGTTCGGCAAGACGATGAGTCTTCCCGACGAGGCGATGCCCGACTGGCTGCGTCTGGCAGCAGACCTCGACGGCGATGAGGTGGAGACGATCGAGTCGGGACTGACCGCCGGCGAGCTGCACCCGGGAGATGTGAAGCGGCGGCTCGCCAGGGAGGTCGTCGGCCTGTATTGGGGCGCCGACGCCGCCGAGACCGCGGAACAGGTCTTCGACCAGGTATTCAAGGAAGGAGGCGTTCCGGACGATCTGGAGACGTTCCCGCTGCCCGAGGAGGACCCGGTGGTCATCGCCTCGCTCATCCGGGAGGTCTTCGGGACCTCGGGCTCGGAGGCCCGCCGCCTGGTCGCTCAGGGCGCGGTGTCGGTTGACGGCCGCCAGATCGAGGGCCTCGCGGTGCCCAGATCAGAGCTCGCCGGGGCCGTGATGAAGGTGGGGAAGCGGAGGTTCGCCCGGCTCGGTGAATGAGCTTGTGTAGCCTGGCGAGACCTGTATCATCCGGTATCCGGGTTAGGGGGGTCGAATCCCCCGGCCACCCACCATCGGTGGGGCGCTTTTGTCGCGCCGCGCCGTGTTGTTATCTGTATCGGGGACCGGCTATCATGGCTGGCCCGCCTGACACGTGACGCGTTTGGTGTGGAGCTATGGGCTCCTTGACAACTGAACAATGTGCCAAAAGCCAGCATGCACATTCCCGCTGTCGACGAGTCTCGCGACGAGCCGGCATGGAGTGAGCATCAATATGACGATGACACTCTCGAGCAATCGGGAGGGTAATCAGTACAGCAATCAGCTCTAGGGCCCCTCACGGGCCCTGGACCCAAATTGCAAACACTTCATGACATTGATGGGTCGGGATCTTCGGAGACCGGCTTGAGAATGTACGTTGGAGAGTTTGATCCTGGCTCAGGACGAACGCTGGCGGCGCGCTTAATGCATGCAAGTCGAGCGACGCACACCGGAGGGGTAACCCACCGGTATGACGGAGCGGCGAACGGGTGAGTAACACGTGAGCAACCTGCCCCACAGACCGGGATAGCCCAGGGAAACCTGGATTAATACCGGATACCCTCACATTTTCACATGTTTTTGTGAGGAAAGGTCTTTGCGCTGTGGGATGGGCTCGCGGCTTATCAGCTAGTTGGTGGGGTAACGGCCTACCAAGGCATCGACGAGTAGCTGGTCTGAGAGGACGATCAGCCACACTGGGACTGAGATACGGCCCAGACTCCTACGGGAGGCAGCAGCAGGGAATCTTGCGCAATGGGCGAAAGCCTGACGCAGCGACGCCGCGTGGGGGATGAAGGCCTTCGGGTTGTAAACCCCTTTCAGGAGGGAAGAAATTGACGGTACCTCCACAAGAAGCCCCGGCCAACTACGTGCCAGCAGCCGCGGTAATACGTAGGGGGCGAGCGTTGTCCGGAATCATTGGGCGTAAAGAGCTCGTAGGCGGTTCAGCAAGTCGGCTGTGAAAGTCCGAGGCTCAACCTCGGAACTGCAGTCGATACTGCTGTGACTTGAGTTCGGTAGAGGAGAATGGAATTCTCGGTGTAGCGGTGGAATGCGCAGATATCGAGAGGAACACCAGTAGCGAAGGCGGTTCTCTGGGCCGATACTGACGCTGAGGAGCGAAAGCGTGGGGAGCAAACAGGATTAGATACCCTGGTAGTCCACGCTGTAAACGTTGGACACTAGGTGTGGCGTTCTGATCAACGAATGCCGTGCCGAAGCTAACGCATTAAGTGTCCCGCCTGGGGAGTACGGCCGCAAGGCTAAAACTCAAAGGAATTGACGGGTCCCCGCACAAGCGGCGGAGCATGCGGCTTAATTCGATGCAACCCGAAGAACCTTACCTGGGTTTGACATCACGGGAAAAGCTGTAGAAATACAGTGTCCATTAGGGCCCGTGACAGGTGGTGCATGGCTGTCGTCAGCTCGTGTCGTGAGATGTTGGGTTAAGTCCCGCAACGAGCGCAACCCTTGTCCTATGTTGCCAGCGGTTCGGCCGGGGACTCATAGGAGACTGCCGGGGATAACTCGGAGGAAGGTGAGGACGACGTCAAGTCATCATGCCCCTTATATCCAGGGCTGCACGCATGCTACAATGGTCGGTACAACGGGCAGCGACCCTGCGAAGGTGAGCGAATCCCATAAAGCCGGCCTCAGTTCGGATTGGAGTCTGCAACTCGACTCCATGAAGTCGGAGTCGCTAGTAATCGCGGATCAGCAAAGCCGCGGTGAATGCGTTCTCGGGGATTGTACACACCGCCCGTCACGTCACGAAAGTCGGCAACACCCGAAGTCAGTGGCCCAACCCTTAGGGGAGGGAGCTGCCGAAGGTGGGGTCGGTAACTGGGACGAAGTCGTAACAAGGTAGCCGTACGGGAACGTGCGGCTGGATCACCTCCTTTCTAAGGAGCAGAGACGAGCCCGTCATGATTGACCGGGTTCCAGCTCTTAGTTGATCTGCTGGCTATTCGATCAGTCGGATCGGGATCATCTCGAGTGGAACGGTCGGCCTCACGGTCGACCGGATGAGCTCAGACGATCCGGAGAAGCCGATTCGGGCACGTTGTTCAGTCGTGAAGGAGTCCTTCGCCTCGCTTGAGGCCGGACTGCTTCAGGCACCTTGAGAACTGCATAGCGAGCACAATGAAATGTCTTGGATTCTCTATATTCCAAGCTACTAAGAGTTAACGGTGGATGCCTAGGCGTTAGAAGCCGATGAAGGACGTGTCAGGCTGCGATAAGCCTCGGGAAGCTGTCAAGAAAGCGTCGATCCGAGGATGTCCGAATGGGGAAACCCGGCCGGGGTCATGCCCGGCCACTCTGGTCTGAACACATAGGACCAGTTGAGGTAACCAGGGGAATTGAAACATCTCAGTACCCTGAGGAGAAGAAAGCAATAGCGACTCCCTGAGTAGTGGCGAGCGAAACGGGAAAAGCCTAAACCCGCACAGTGTGATAGCCCGGTGGCGTTGCTGTGTGGGGGTCGCGGGACCCACGTCTCAGCACACCGGTGCTGAGCTGGAGTTACAAAAGCAGCGGTTAGTCGAACACAGCTGGAAAGCTGGGCCATAGGAGGTAACAGCCCTGTAGACGAAAGCCGACTGCACTTCAGATTGGTGTTCCCAAGTATCACGGAGGATATTCCGTGTGAATCTGCGAGAACCACCTCGTAAGGCTAAGTACTTTCTAACGACCGATAGCGGACAAGTACCGTGAGGGAAAGGTGAAAAGAACCCCGGCGAGGGGAGTGAAATAGTACCTGAAACCGTTAACTTACAAGCAGTAGGAGGGGTCATTTATGGCCCTGACTGCCTGCCTTTTGAAGAATGAGCCGGCGAGTTACCGGTATGTGGCGAGATTAAGGCGTAAGCCGTAGTCGAAGCGAAAGCGAGTCTTAATAGGGCGTCTAGTCGCATGCCGTAGACCCGAAGCCGAGTGATCTATCCATGGGCAGGGTGAAGCGAGGGTAAGACCTCGTGGAGGCCCGAACCCACCAAGGTTGAAAACTTGGGGGATGACCTGTGGATAGGGGTGAAAGGCCAAACAAACTCGGCGATAGCTGGTTCTCCCCGAAATAGCTTTAGGGCTAGCGTCGTACGTTTCGTATTGGGGGTAGAGCACTGATTGGACTAGGGGGCCTAAAAGCTTGCCGAATTCAGTCAAACTCCGAATCCCAATACGCCAAGTGCGGCAGTCAGACTACGTGGGATGAGCTTCGTGGTCGAAAGGGAAACAGCCCAGATCGTCAGCTAAGGCCCCCAAGTGTGTACTAAGTGGGAAACGATGTGGAGTTGCTCAAACAGCCAGGATGTTGGCTTAGAAGCAGCCACCATTTAAAGAGTGCGTAACAGCTCACTGGTCGAGTGATTCTGCGCGGAAAATGTAACGGGGCTCAAGTACACCGCCGAAGCTACGGGATTCAACGCTTGCGTTGGATCGGTAGGGGAGCGTCGTGTTGCCAGCGAAGCGGCGGCGGAAGCCAGCCGTGGAGGCGTCACGAGTGCGAATGCCGGCATGAGTAGCGAATGAAGAGTGAGAATCTCTTCCGCCGAATGTCCAAGGGTTCCTGGGGAAGGTTCGTCCGCCCAGGGTAAGTCGGGACCTAAGGCGAGGCCGAGAGGCGTAGTCGATGGATAACCGGTTGATATTCCGGTACCACTCTGCGTGCGTCCAGGCCGAATCTGGTTTGCTAAGGAAAGCCCTTCGGGGCCTACCGACCCAACCAGTTTTAGGTCAGCGAAGGAGTGACGGGGAAGGCTAAACGGACCCGGGCGATGGTTGTTCCCGGGGCAAGCGTGTAGGGCGAGGTCCAGGTAAATCCGGGCCTCACGATGCCTGAGACGTGATGCCGAGCCGCTTTAGGCGAAGCCAGTTGAAGCCATGCCTCCAAGAAAAACTTCTAGCGAGCACCAAGGGTGCCCGTACCCCAAACCGACACAGGTGGACAGGTAGAGAATACCAAGGCGAGCGAGATAACTCTGGTTAAGGAATTCGGCAAAATGGCTCCGTAACTTCGGGAGAAGGAGCGCCCCGGTAAAGTGAAAGGACTTCGCGTCCTCGAGCTTGAGGGGGCCGCAGAAACCAGACCCAAGCGACTGTTTACCAAAAACACAGCAGGGTGCTAAGTCGCAAGACGATGTATACCCTGTGACGCCTGCCCGGTGCTGGAAGGTTAAGTGGATAGGTTAGCTTCGGCGAAGCTTTGAAACTAAGCCCCAGTAAACGGCGGCCGTAACTATAACGGTCCTAAGGTAAAGGAAACCCCCTAGAGGCAAAGGGGGGCTGCCCCTCCCGCCGGCGACGGCGGTGAGTGCAGCTGGCTATATGCTGGGAAACCCGGTGCATCCATCCGGTACTCGTTCATTCCTGTCAGACCCTCGAGGTATTGATGGCGACATGAGCAGTAACAATCCGATGGCGGGTGGCGTACAAGGCGTCACACCGGAAAATCAGCAGGAAAGACTCAAGGACATTGGATGGGTTGTCGGCTTCGTCGACGGCGAAGGGTGCTTCAGCGCCCCGGTCGTCAGAAGCCCGAAGATGACCCTCGGCTGGCAGGTGCAACCTGCTTTCGCCGTTGTCCAAGGGGCTTCCAGTAGACAGGTCCTGGACGATCTCGTCGATTTCTTTGAATGTGGTGGGGTCTATCTGAACCGCCGACACGACAACCACAAGGAGGATCTCCTTCGGTACGAAGTCGGTGCGAGGAGAGACCTGGTGGAACGGATCATTCCGTTCTTCAATCAGCATCAGCTGCGTACCACAAAGAAAAGAAACTTCGAGAAGTTTGCGACCATCATCGATCTGATGGAGAAAGGTCATCATCTGACCCTGAACGGGTTGGCGGAGATCGCCTCCATATCACAGACGATGAACCACAGGAAGCCATCCCAGTTCTTGAGAATCCTCAGAGACCATACGCCAGCCGTCTCCAGCTAGGAGATGAAGATATGGTCCGAGCCCTATGGCGACATAGGGAGGCCGGCAGAAATGCCCGGCCCACCTGTCGAACCTCGTGCGTTCGATATAGGTTCCTAAGTAACAGACTCAGCGAAATTCCTTGTCGGGTAGATTGAACTGCCCGCTTGGGGAGCGATCCCCGTGTAAACACCCGCTCATAACGGCGAAACCCAAACAGCCATGCTGTGGGCAATGCCGTGGGAAGTCCTCTGCTCCTTGGAGCATGACCCCGTAACGACTGATCCGTAAGGAGAGGCGATGGCTCACTGTCGGCCTGAGCTGGCAAATCTACGAGCATCGCAAAACGCGGGCCCTCATCGTCGATGAGGTGAAGGCATAGTCTGTCCCACTGGAAACAGTGGAATTAGATGAAGTTCCGACCTGCACGAATGGCGTAACGACTTGGGTACTGTCTCAACCAGAGACTCGGCGAAATTGCAGTGTGAGTAAAGATGCTCACTACCTGCGGCAGGACGGAAAGACCCCGGAACCTTTACTGTAGCTTGACATTGGTGTCTGGCATGTGATGTGCAGGATAGGTGGGAGGCTTAGAAGCGGAGGCGCTAGCTGTCGTGGAGTCAACGTTGAAATACCACCCTTTACATGGCGGCCATCTAACTTCGGTCCGTAATCCGGATCAGGGACAGTGTCTGGCAGGCAGTTTCACTGGGGCGGTGGCCTCCTAAAATGTAACGGAGGCGCCCAAAGGTTCCCTCAGCCTGGTCGGCAATCAGGCGTTGAGTGTAAATGCACAAGGGAGCTTGACTGCGAGACCCACAAGTCGAGCAGGGACGAAAGTCGGGATTAGTGACCCCATGGTGGCACGTGGGTGCGCCATGGTTCATCGGCTAAAAGGTACTCCGGGGATAACAGGCTTATACCCCCCAAGAGTCCATATCGACGGGGGTGTTTGGCACCTCGATGTCGGCTCGTCGCATCCTGGGGCCGTAGCAGGTCCCAAGGGTCGGGCTGTTCGCCCGTTAAAGCGGCACGCGAGCTGGGTTCAGAACGTAGAAAACTGCGTCCCCAGAGAGCAATCTCTGGGTGCACACTGGCTCATATCGGGGAAATCTGTCACAAGCTCGAACTACTTGTGGCAGACAATCCCGAGGGAAGGCCAGCAACATGGATCCGTTCACGCCTTATCTTGCAGGCTTATTCGATGGCGACGGAAGCATCCACTTCCAAATCGTCCGATCGAACGTCTATCGACGCGGCTTCTACATCAGATCGTCGCTGGTCTTCTACCAGGCGACATCTGCTGAGGCCGGGCTCCTGGAGATCCAGGAGCGGATCGGAGGTCGTCTTCGAAGAAGAGGGATCATGTCCGATGTGACGATCACGAACAGAGAATCAATTCGGTCTCTGCTCGAGGCCATGCGGCCCCACGTGATCTTCAAACGGGCACATGTCGTAGAGGCGCTCCGGCTCCTCGATCGACTCCCACCACCGAGGGACGCCTATGGCTTCCTCGAGGTCTGCGAGGCTGTGGACAGGTTCGCATCCCTAAACTTCTCGAAATCACGGAAGAACACCGCGGAGACGGTGCGTTCCGACTTCGAAAGCAAGGGTTTGCTGGCCCCTGTAACGACTGATCCGTAAGGAGAGGCGCGATCTCCTGGTCACCGAAGAGTGATCAAATCTATGAATCGCGCAATACGCCAGCTCCCCGAAAGGGGATGAAGGGATAGTCTGTACCCTCAGTGATGAGGGATCACTATGCGTGAGACAGTTCGGTCCCTATCCGCCGCAGGCGTAGGAAGTTTGAGAGGAGCTGCCCCTAGTACGAGAGGACCGGGGTGGACGGACCTCTGGTGTGTGAGTTGTACTGCCAAGTGCACGGCTCATTGGCTATGTTCGGACGGGATAAGCGCTGAAGGCATCTAAGTGCGAAGCCCACCTCGAGATGAGACTTCCCACCCGCAAGGGTTAAGGCCCCTGGTAGACGACCAGGTTGATAGGCCGGACGTATAAGCACAGCAATGTGTTCAGCAGACCGGTACTAATAGGCCGAGGGCTTGGAATTGAATCCAAGAATGATTTGTGCTCGCTATGGAGTGCTCGGGGTTGCCCGGGACTCGAAGATTTGTCCGGTGGAGATAGCGGCAGGGAACCACCCGTTCCCATTCCGAACACGGAAGTGAAACCTGCCAGCGCCGATGGTACTTGGGGAGTAGTCCCCTGGGAGAGTAGGTCACCGCCGGGCATAAACGTCAGGAAGGGCCGCCGACTAGCGTTGGTGGTCCTTCCTCTGTATTTGGAGCAATTCTGAGCTCGCGTTCGAACAAAGACAACAGATCCGGTCGCCCACGACGTCAAGAGCACCGGGAGCCACGTCAGAGGCGATCGCTGACCGCGGTGCCCGGTGGTGACCTACCGAAGTGGGTTCGGGAGGAGATCCAACGTTCCACTCCCAAGGATCGTCGCGACCCGGCGATCAACCACCTCGCCAAGGCCGTGCAGAACTACGCCGACGACCGGTTCCCGGCGGCATTGCCCGACCTGCGAAAAGCGAAACAGCTCGCCCCCAGGTCCTCCACGGTGCGAGAGCTCCTCGGCCTGGCCGCGTACAACACTGGAGCTTGGGAGGAGGCCCTACGCGAGCTCCGGACCTTCCGACGGATCACCGGCGACGTGATCCACATGGCGGTGGAGATGGATTGTCTACGGGCTCTCGACCGCGGTGCGGACGTGACCAAGACTTGGGATCTCCTCAACGACCTCGAGCCGAAGAGTGTCTCCCATGAGGCCCGGGTCGTCTACGCCTCCTATCTGCTCGACGCCGGTCGGCCCCAGGACGCCTGGAACGTGATCCGACCGGGACGACTGATCGAGGCTCCGTCTTCGGGAGAATTGCGTCGCTGGTTCGTGGCCGCCAAGGTCGCCATCGCCGCCGGCGACAACGACGCCGCCCGTCGCATTATCGCCGCCATCGACGAGCAAGACGTCGACTTCGAAGGGGTCGACGAGCTCCGCGCCGCGCTCGCCTGAAACCCTGTCACACCCGCCCGGCATGCTCGGGTTCTCCGCATCTCCCCGATCGAACGAATGGGGGAGAACCATGGAAAACGCACTGGATCTGAATCTCGTCGTCCTCTGCGGGCGCCTCGCGACCGATCCCGAGGTCCGGACCTTCGATTCCGGGACCCGACTGTTGCGAATGCTCATCACGGTCCGGGCCGACCATCCTCGTAAACGCGTCGATGTCATACCAGTCACCTACTGGGAACCGCCCGACGATTTGGTCGACGATCTCCCGGAGCGGGGTCACCGGATCTGGGTGTGCGGCTCGGTTCAGAGGAGGTTCTGGGAGTCGACCGACGGTCGAAGGAGCAGGGTCGAGGTCGTCGCCGAGCAGGTCAACGTCAAGAACGTGACCGATCTCGAACCGATCCCTTCGGCCTCCTGACCTGGGTCTTTGCGAGGTTGACACCCGGGGTACAGTGAGCGGGCCAGCCCGTCCCACCCACCACCCCGGAGGTCAATCGTGCCCTGGTATTGGACCGATGACATCGACGACACTTTCGCCGCCATCAAGCTCTTCGGGAACGAAGAGCCGATTCCGGTCGAAGGCGGGATCGTGGCCATCCGGAGGCCGGAGGCATCCCTCGAAGAGCTCCTCGCTGCCCTCGACGAGGATGAGCCGCCGTTAGCCGCTTGAGTTGAGACGCCTCCTGTCCGCCCGTTGGCTGGTTGCTCATCTCGTGGTGGTGACACTCGCCATCACCTTCGTCAGCCTCGGCATGTGGCAGTTGAGGAGAAACGACGAGCGGCGTCTTGACAACGCCGTGGGTGACGCTCGTATCAGCGAGGAGGCGACCTCTCTTCTCACGCTGATCGAGGGCGCCGGCGCCGACGTTGTGACCCTCGAGTACCGGAGGGTCTCCGTGACCGGAGTCTTCGATCCGGCGAACGAGGTCCTCATCCGGAGCCAGGTGAGTCTGGGCAACGCCGGCTTTCATGTGGTGACACCTCTGGTCCTTCCCGGGGGAGAGGCGGTGTTGGTCAATAGAGGGTGGATCCCGTTGGTGCTCGACCAGGTGCCGGTCGGCGACGCCCCGCCTCCGCAAGGGGAGGTGACCGTCGAGGGCTGGATCCATCGCAGCCAGACCCGCGGCGCGTTCGGTCCCACCGATCCGCCGGACGGCCGCCTAACCACCTTGAACCGGGTGGACGTCGATCGGATCGCAGCCCAGGTGCCGTACCAAGTCGTTCCCGTCTACCTGGTGGAGATAGCGGCGTCGGGCGGCGCGTTGCCGACTCCCGTCGCTCTCCCGGCCTTCGACGACAACGGGCCACACCTGGCGTACGCCATCCAGTGGTTCGGTTTCGCCGTCGTCGGCCTCGTCGGCTATGGATTCCTGATCAGACGCTCGCTCGGAGTCGAGCCGTAGGCCCATCTACCCGGCCACCTTGCGACGTTGCTCGGTCTCGGCCGCGCGCACCACGTCTCGAATCTCACCGTCGTCGACGTGGACGGACATCGCCAGGTCGCCGATCGTGACGATGCCGACCGGTCTTCCGGTGGAATCCACGAGAGGCAGTCGCCGCAGAGCGTGCTCCGCCATCAGTCGCGCAGCAGACTCGATCTCCTCCGTTGCCTCCAGGGTCACGATCTCATTGGTGCAGATGTCGCCCGCCTTCGTCGTGGCCGGGTCCCGATGCTCAGCGACGACCCTCACGGCCACGTCGTGGTCGGTCAGGATCCCGACCGCAGAGCCATTGTCGTCATTGACGATGAGATCGCCTATCTCGTAGGTCCTCATCAGCTCGGCTGCTTCGCTGACACTGGCATCTCGGGACACCTCGATGTGGTGAGGTGTGGAAATCTCTCCGATCATGGGCATGGGGGGCTCCTTAATCCGGGCGGTGGCAGTCTCA
>Ga0256865_1000060_pt1 | contig 37568 bp, 38 predicted proteins | sample RVTome_14_FD_187337 | JGI IMG/M metagenome (GOLD analysis project Ga0256865, IMG submission 187337) | Soil microbial communities from uranium-contaminated site in the Upper Colorado River Basin, Wyoming, United States - RVT145D125 HiSeq ... | reverse complement strand
TCACCCGACATCTGGTGAGTGCTGCAGCAGTCGATGAGGCCACATTAAAAATGGTCAACACTGAACCAGTTGTCCATATCCCAAGGGTTCCCCACAAACCCGACAGGCCGGACAACTGTCCGGCCTATCGGGTTTGTCAATACTGTGAAAAGTCAGTAACGCGCGTCGGCGAATTCTACCCAGCCGCCAGCCTCGACCAGCGCCTTGTCGAAGGGGCTGATTTCGAAGCTGAAGGTCTCGTTCTTGCCCCCCGCCATGGCTGTCAGCTTCTGGCCGGGCAGGTCGACGACGATCTTAACCGCACCCAGCTTCTCCAGGGCGAAGATCCGGTCCAGATCGACCCTGGGCAGCTCGATGGCGAGCATGCCGCCGTTGAACATGTTCTGCCGGAAGATGCGGGCATAGCTTTCGGCGATGATGGTATGAATGTCGTTCACCTCAAAGACCCAGGGCGCGTGTTCGCGGGACGAGCCGCAGCCGAAGTTCTGCCGGGAAACAACCACCCGGGCGTTTTTCAGCTTCTCCCCCCTGGGGTCGAAGCCCTCGAGTTTGAGATCCTCCAGGCAATAGGGTTTGAGGGCCTCCTTGGTGACCTCGGTGAGGTACTTGGCAGGGATGATCTCATCGGTGTTGATGTCGGACCGGTCGAGGAAGATCGCCGGCCCGCCGAAGGTCTTTTTCATATCCAAATCTCCTGTTGGCCTCGGAGACACAGAGAAAATCGAAACCTGGTCCAGGTTGAACCCAAGAATCGGATTTAGGGTTCCTCCGCGTCTCTGTACCTCTCTGTGGCAAGAACGATTAGATGGTCCGCGGGTCGGTGATGACACCGGTAATGGCTGTGGCGGCGGCGGTGGCGGGACTCATCAGGTGGACCATCCCCCCCTTACCCATGCGACCGTTGAAGTTGCGGTTGCTGGTCGAGGCGCAGACCTCCCCTTCGGCGAGCACGCCGTTGCTCATTCCCAGGCAGGCGCCGCAGGTCGGGTTGGTCACGCAGAAGCCGGCATCCATGAAAATCTGGATGATTCCCTCGGCCAGGGCGTCGCTGAAAATCTTCGGCGTGGCCGGAGAGACGATGCCGCGAACGCTTTCGGCAATCTTCTTCCCCTTGAGGATGGCCGCCGCCTGGCGCAAATCTTCGATGCGGCCGTTGGTGCAGGTGCCGATGTAGATCTGGTCGACCTTCGTGCCGGCCATCTCCTTGGCTGGCTTGACGCAGTCGGGCTTGAAGCCGTAGGTGACCTGCGGCTCGAGCTCCGAGACGTCGAAGTCGAGGGTCTTTTCGTACTTCGCATCGGCATCCGAGTGCCACTTCTTGAAGTCGGCCAGGGCCGCCTCGCGGCTGCTATACTCCTCCTGGATGAAGGGCCAGAGGTAGTCGACGGTGGTCATATCCGGCAGACAGATTCCGCAGGTGCCACCCGCCTCGATAGCCATGTTGCACAGGGTCATGCGCGCTTCCATGCTCATGGAATCGACGACCGGGCCGCGGAACTCGATCACCCGGTCGGTGGCGCCATTGACCCCGAGCTGGCCGATGACGAAGAGGATCACGTCCTTGGCGTAGACCCCGCCCGGGAGCTTGCCGGTCAGGTTGACGCGGATGGTGGCCGGCTCGCGGAAAGCGCAGACCCCCTTGAGGATGCCGACCTCCAGGTCGGTGGTACCGACGCCGGCGGCAAACGCACCGAAAGCACCGTGGGTGCAGGTGTGGCTGTCGCCCATGATGACGGTGAAGCCGGGCCGGATGTACCCCTTCTCGGGGAAAAGGGCGTGGCAGACCCCGTTATGGCCGACGTCGAAGAAGTCCCTGATGGCGTGCCGGCGGGCCCAGTCGCGCAGCATTTTGGCCTGCAGGGCGGTCTTGCTGTCCTTGGACGGGGTGACGTGGTCGATGACCGCCTTGATCTTCGTGTTGTCGAAAACCCGGTCCTTGCCGCGCCACTCGAGGTCGGCAATGGCCACCGGCGTCGTGATCTCGTGGCAGAGCACCCGGTCGATGTTGAGGACCTTGGCGCCGGGGAACGGCTCGTCACGCAAGTGAGCGTCGAAAATCTTTTCCGCTATCGTTTTTCCCATGTTCTCTCCTTAACACTTTCCTGGTAATCGAATGGCAGAAAGCTGTCTTCTGTCTTCTGTCTTCTGTCTTCTGTCTTCTGTCTTCTGTCTTCTGTCTTCTGTCTTCTGTCTTCTGTCTTCTGTCTTCTGTCTTCTGTCTTCTGTCTTCTGTCTTCTGTCCTCTGTCCTCGATCTCGTCTACAAGTGGATGCTGGTCCGCTTGACCACCGAAGCTATTTTGTTCAGGGCGTTGACATACGCCTTGGCGCTGGCGACGATGATGTCGGAGTGAGCCCCCTGCCCCAACACCTCCCGGCCGTCCTCTTCGAGGCGAACCGTGCATTCACCCAGGGCATCGGTGCCGCCGGTGATGGCGCCGACGGAAAAGTGCAGCAGGCGGGCTTCGGCCTTGGTCAGCTTCTTGATCGCCTTGAAGGTGGCATCGACCGGCCCGTCACCCATCATTGCGGTCTTCTTCACCTTGCCATCGATTTCCATCTCGACGGTAGCCGTCGGCGCAGCGAAGGACCCGGAGGAGACATTCATCTGCAGCAGTTTGTAGCGCTCCGGCGCGCGGATGATCTCGTCGGCGACGATGGCATCGAGATCCTCGTCAAAAATCTCCTTTTTCTGATCGGCCAGCGACTTGAAGCGGACAAAAGCTTTTTCGATATCCTCCTTGGAAAGTTCGTACCCAAGTTCCTTGAGGCGATCGATGAAAGCATGACGACCGGAGTGCTTGCCGAGTACCAGCTTGTTCTGAGTCAGGCCGATCGATTCAGGTGTCATGATCTCATAGGTCGACTTCTCCATCAACACCCCGTGCTGGTGGATGCCCGCCTCGTGGGCGAAGGCATTGGCGCCGACGATTGCCTTGTTCGGCTGGACGACGATGCCGGTGATTGTGGAAAGAAGCTTGCTGGCGGCGTAGATGTGCTCCGTTTTCACGTTGGTGGCAAAGGGGAGGATATCGTGGCGCGTCCGCAGCGCCATCACCACCTCCTCGAGGGAGCAGTTCCCGGCCCGCTCGCCGATGCCGTTGATGGTGCATTCGACCTGTTCCGCCCCGGCCTGCACGGCTGCCAGTGAGTTGGCCACGGCCAGTCCCAGGTCGTTGTGGCAATGCACCGAAAGAATCGCCTTTTCAATGTTCGGCACATGGTCCTTGAGATATTTGATGATGTTGAAATATTCGGACGGAATGGTGTAGCCGACGGTATCGGGGATGTTGACCACCTTGGCGCCGGCGGCGATCACCGCCTCCACCACCCTGGCCAGAAAGGGGAGTCGGGTGCGAACCGCATCCTCGGCCGAGAATTCGACATTCGGCGTGTAGCCGGCCGCCCGCTGTACCGCCTTGACGGCGGCCTCCACCACCTGGTCCTCGCTCATTTTGAGCTTGTACTTCATGTGGATGTCGCTGGTGGCAATGAAGGTATGGATGCGGCCTCGCTCACCGGCATACTTGAGGGCTTCCCAGGCCCGGTCGATGTCCTTGTCGTTGGCCCGGGAGAGCCCGGCGATCTGCGGTCCCATGATCGTCTGGGCGATCTTCTTCACTGCCTCGAAGTCCCCGTCGGAGGCGATCGGAAAACCGGCCTCGATGACGTCGACGTTCAACTTCTCCAACTGGTGCGCAATCCGCAATTTTTCCTCGATGTTCATGCTCGCCCCGGGGGACTGCTCCCCATCCCGCAGAGTGGTATCGAAAATCCTGATCATCTTGGGCTTGTTCATGTCGTCTCCTGTTGTTTTGCCGCCCGGATTGCTGTTCTGCGGCCAGGGCAGCCGTGCTGATTGCCTCGAAACACCGTAAACATTCTAGCGAAGGGTTCACTGAAAACTAGGTCGCCCAGGTCCGATTCCACACAACCACCCCCTTTCCGTAAAAAACAAAAAAGCTCGCACCCCGTACAGGGGCGAGAGCTTGACGCTTCGCGGTACCACCCTGATTCGATCCGCAAGGGATCCTTGTTTACCCTTAACGCAGGCTCACGGCGACAGCTAGCGGCCTGACGGCCGGTTCACTCCCGCGGCTCCGAGGCGAGTTCGACACTTCCCTGTACCGACTCGCAGCGACCGCCGGCTCTCTGCAACAGGGGGAGGCATCTACTACTCCTCTTCATTGCCTTTAAAAAACTGTGCTCCCAATAAAACAGACAACTTCATGTGTTGTCAACAATTATCCCGGCTAATGACGTGCAGCCACATATTTTTTCAACGGCATCAACCGGAATTTCGCCACACCGAAACACTATCCCGCGTGCTTCGTCCGTTGGGTCAGGCGCAGCAGATAACCGATCGGGCCGGAAATTGTATAGCAGCAGAACAGCAGAAAAAACATGATCTGCGGCTCGGCGACAATGACGATGATGATGAAGATGGCCAGAACGAGAAAACCGAAAGGCTGTCGTTTGACCAGTTCGGGATCCTTGAAAGAGTAGTAGCGGAAGCTGCTCACCATCAGGAGCGCGAGCACGTAGATCAGGATCAGCACCGAGAGCTTCCTGATCGTCCCTGACCCTCCCAGATGATAGAAAAGGATGACGCAGGCGGCCACCATGGAGGCGGCTGCCGGGATCGGCAGACCGACGAAACGCTTCGACTCGACTGTCGTTACCTGCACGTTGAAACGTGCCAGGCGCAGGGCACCGCAGACCACATAGAGGAAAGCTGCCAGCCAACCGAGCTTGCCGAAGGGCTTTAGTGCCCAGGCATACATGAGCAGTCCGGGCGCCACGCCGAAAGCCACCAGGTCGGCCAGCGAGTCGTACTCAACACCGAACTTGCTGGTGGTGCCGGTCAGGCGCGCAACCTTGCCATCGAGGGCATCGAAGATGGAGGCGACAAGGATGAACCAGGCGGCAGTGAGATAGTTGCCGTTGAGGGTCGAGACGATACCGTAGAAACCGGCGAAGAGGCTGCCGGTAGTAAAGAGGTTCGGGAGGATATAGACCCCTCGACGCAGACTTTCGCGGCGGTCGTAACCTGCGACCCCCTGATGCTCTTCGCTCATTGCAGGTAAGCCAGTATTGTTTCGCCAGCGACGGTGTGATCACCGACCGTGGCAAGCACATTGGTACCCGGGGGGAAGTAGACGTCGACTCGCGAACCGAAGCGGATCAGGCCGTAACGCTGGCCCCGCTCCAGCAAGTCGCCGATCACGGTGTAAGTGACGATCCGCCGGGCGATCAGGCCGGCGATCTGGACAACCAGCAGGCGCTGGCCGCCGTCGGTCTCAAGCAACATCCCTGCCTGCTCGTTCTGCAGGCTCGCCTTGTCGAGAGAGGCATTAAAGAATTCGCCCTTGTTGTAGAACATGTCGACCACCTTGCCGTCAATGGGAACCCGGTTGACGTGCACGTTGAAGACCGACATGAAAATGCTGACCTTGACGACGCGGTCCTGGAAATACCGCTCCTCGGGGACCTCGCCGACGAAAATAACCTTGCCGTCGGCAGGAGAGACCACCGCACCCGACTCCTGCGGGATGCACCGCTCGGGATTGCGGAAGAAATAGACCGTAAACAGGGTCAGGCCGAGCAGAACCAAGGTCAGGAACCCCCAGCCGAGCAAAGCAAAAACCAGGGTGATAAATGCAAAAAGGGCGATAAAGGGATACCCTTCACTCGCCACGGGCTGATTCTGGTTGCGCACTATTTATGTCCCTTCAGCAATTGGGAGCAACAAGGCCGGAAGGAAGCTCCTTCCTCCCGGCCTTCCTGTCGCTCTCAGTTCTTGCTCTTGTCGACGATTTTCTGAATCCAGGGCATCATGCTGCGCAGCCGCTCGCCAACCTGCTCGATGGGGTGGGCGGCATTGAGGCGCCGCCGTGCGGTCATCTCCGGATAGTTGGTCTGCCCTTCGAGAATGAAGCGCTTGGCGTATTCACCATTCTGGATATTGGTCAGGCACTCGGCCATCGCCTTGCGGCTTTCGGCGTTGATCACCTTCGGACCGGTGACGTACTCGCCGTATTCGGCGTTATTGGAGATGGAATAGTTCATGTTGGCGATCCCGCCCTCGTACATGAGATCGACGATCAGCTTGAGCTCATGCAGGCACTCGAAGTAGGCCATTTCCGGAGAATAACCGGCCTCGACGAGGGTTTCGAACCCGGCCTTGACCAGTTCCACGGCCCCGCCGCAGAGGACCGCCTGTTCACCGAACAGGTCGGTCTCGGTCTCGTCCTTGAAAGTGGTTTCGATGATGCCGGTTCTTCCGCCGCCGATGGCACTGGCATAGGAGAGCGCCACGTTCTTGGCCTTGCCCGAGGAATCCTGGAAAATAGCGATAAGGTCAGGAATGCCACCGCCCTTGACGAACTCGGAACGTACCGTGTGCCCGGGAGCCTTGGGGGCGACCATGATCACATCCAGATCGGCGCGCGGCACAACCTGGTTGTAATGGATGCTGAAGCCATGGGCAAAGGCCAGAGTGGCGCCCTTTTTCAGGTTCGGTTCGATCTCAGCCTTGTAGAGCTGGGACTGGAACTCGTCGGGGGTCAGGATCATCACCAGATCGGCAGCCGCCACTGCCTCGGGAACACTTTTGACCGACAGACCGGCGTTTTTGGCCTTGATCGCCGAGGTGGATCCCTCGCGCAAGGCGACAGTCACATCGACGCCCGAATCCTTGAGATTATTGGCGTGGGCATGTCCCTGGGAACCGTAGCCGACTATGGCCACTTTCATCCCCTGAATAATGGACAGATCGGCGTCCTTGTCGTAGTAAACTTTCATTCCTTTTTTCCTCCTCGTAACGCGATGGTGATCCCGGAAAATGGCCTGTCCTTATAGCACAGGGCGATGTCTTCTGCCAACCCTTTTCATCCGAACCTCGGGGAAAAGCAGAACTTTCTAAAAAATATTATTCAGTCCCACGCCACCCTTTTGCCCCACGGCCCAGGACAACCGGACCGGACCGAACGAGTTCCTTGACGCCCATCGGGCGCAGCAGTTCAACGATCGCATCGACTTTGGCCGGGGCACCGGTGATTTCCACGGTATAGGACCGAGGGGTAACATCGATGACCTTGGCACGAAAGATGTCGACGATGCGCAGCACTTCGGCCCGGGTCTCTTCCTCCGCCGTCACCTTGATCAAGGCCATTTCCCGTTCCACATAGTCTTGCCCGGTAAAGTCGATGACCTTGATGGTATCGATCAGCTTGTTGAGCTGTTTGGTGATCTGCTCGAGGATCTGCTCATCGCCGCGGGTAACGATGGTCATGCGGGAGATGCTGGGATCGACCGTCGGCGCCACCGAGAGGCTCTCAATATTGAAACCACGCCCGGAGAAAAGGCCGGCCACCCGGGTCAGAACTCCGAACTCGTTTTCCACCAGCACCGAAATGGTATGCTTCATCGGAACAATCTCCTTGATTATGACACTGCAAGGCTGCTGAAAAATGCTTTATCAATCATGGGACCGATAGGACCGATAGGACTGATACGACAAATGGGACCGATGAAAACCATATGTCTTATTCGTTCCATATGTCCCATTGGTCACATAAAAAAACACCCTCAGGACGCAAGCACCATCTCGCTCAGCCCTGCCCCGGCAGGCACCATCGGCATGACATTTTCCTCACGGGCCACCTTGAATTCCATGATCACCGGTCCGGGCGTCGCCAGCGCAGTCTTGATCACCGTTTCAACCTCTTCGGGCGTTGTGGCCCGCAGCCCCGTAGCGCCGTAAGCCTCGGCCAGTTTGATGAAGTCGATGGGCAGCTCCATGCATGTCTGGCTGTAGCGCCGATCGAAGAAGAGCTGCTGCCATTGACGGACCATGCCGAGAAAATTGTTGTTGAGAATAGCAATCTTCACCGGCAGGCGGTATTGAACCAACGTCGCCAGTTCCTGGGAATTCATCTGGAAAGAACCATCGCCGGAGACATCGATGACCTGGCGATCGGGAAAGGCCGCCTGAGCACCGAGCGCGGCAGGCAGACCGAAGCCCATGGTGCCGAGCCCGCCTGAAGTCAGGAAGGTCCGCGGTTGGCTGAAACCGAAGAACTGGGCAGTCCACATTTGATGCTGGCCAACCTCGGTGGTGACAATCGCGTCGTCGCGGGTCAGCTCCCGCAGTTTTTCGATGACGAACTGCGGTTTGATGATTTTATCGGAAGGTTTGTAGCTCATGGGATGCTGCTTTTTCCAGCCGGCTATCTCGTCCCGCCAGGGACCGAGAGCCGCCGCCAGCGCCTTGGCCTCGTCACCGCGTTCGATGAGCTTGGCAACGATTGTCTGCAACACGTCCTTGAGGTCGCCGACTATCGGAAGATCGACCCGCACGTTCTTTTTGATCGAGGTTGGATCAATGTCGATGTGGATGATTTTGGCATGCGGCGCAAAGGTTGCGATCTTGCCGGTCACCCGGTCGTCGAAGCGCGCGCCGATGGCCACCAGCAGATCCGCATTGGTCACGGCCATATTGGCGCAATAGGTTCCGTGCATTCCCAGCATCCCCAGGCAGAGGGGGTGGCGCTGGGGGAAGGAAGCCATCGCCATCAGGGTGGTGGTCACCGGAGCCTGGACCATTTCGGCAAAGTGCAGCAACTCGCCGCTGGCGTCGGCGAGGGTGGCGCCGCCACCGACGTAGAGTACAGGCTTCTTCGCGGCCAGAATCATCTTGACCGCCTTTTCCACCTGCCGCACGTTGCCGCTGAAGGTCGGCTTGTAGCCGCGAATCTCCACCGTATCCGGATAGTCGAATTTGGTGGAGGCGATTTGTACATCTTTGGGCAGATCGATCAGGACCGGCCCCGGCCGACCGGTCCTGGCAATGTAGAAGGCCTGCTTGACAATCCGGGCGAGGTCCTTGACGTCTTTGACCAGGTAATTGTGCTTGGTAATCGGCCGGGTGATGCCGATGATGTCCGCTTCCTGAAAGGCGTCGTTGCCGATCAGGGGGGTGGGAACCTGACCGGTAATGACCACCATGGGGATGGAGTCCATGTAGGCGGTGGCGATGCCGGTGACGGTGTTGGTCGCCCCCGGACCGCTGGTGGCAATAGCCACCCCGACCTTGCCCGTTGCCCTGGCATAGCCGTCAGCGGCGTGTACCGCCGCCTGTTCGTGCCGCGTCAGGATGTGTTTGATCGGATAGTCCAGCAGGTCATTGTAAATGTTGATGACCGTTCCCCCAGGGTAGCCGAAGACAGTGTCCACCCCTTCGAGCTGCAGGCATTCCAAAAGGATCTGTGATCCGGTTTTTTTCATTGCATCTCTCCTCCAGAAAAATCAGGCAAAGGGTTCAAGGCAAAAGGGAAACTCATTCCACGTGGCCTTTTACCCTTAGCCGAGAAATCAAGCCTTGCACACTGCCCCGGTATTAGCCGAGGTTACGACCTTGGCATAGCGGGCAAGCCAGCCGGTTTTGATCTTGGCCGGTGGCGCCTGCCAGCGGCTGCGCCGTTCGGCCAGGGTCTTTTCATCGACCTGCAACTCCAGCCGCCGGTTCGGAATATCGAGGAGAATCAGATCCCCTTCCTCGACCAGCGCAATGGGCCCGCCTTCAGCCGCCTCGGGCGAGATGTGGCCGATGCAGGGACCGCGGGTCCCCCCCGAAAAACGGCCGTCGGTGATCAGCGCGACACTCTCACCGAGCCCCAGCCCCATCAGGGTGGCGGTCGGCGCCAGCATCTCGCGCATGCCGGGTCCGCCCTTGGGACCTTCGTAGCGGATGACTACCACCTCGCCGGGGACTATTTTGCCGCCCATCAGGGCCTCCATGGCACCTTCCTCGGAATCGAAGCAGCGGGCCCGGCCTTCGAAGCGCATCATCTTTTCCGAGACCCCCGATTGCTTTACGACTGCACCATCGGGCGCCAGGTTTCCGTGCAGAATAGCGATCCCCCCCTCCGGGCGGACCGGGTCGCTCACCGGATGAACAACCTCCTCATCGACCCGGGCGACGCTGTCGATAATCTGTTTGACCGTCGGCCCGGTCAGGGTGGGGTTGTCGGCGATGCGGTCACGCAACTGGTAAAGAACTGCAGCCACCCCGCCAGCGGCGTCGAGGTCCTCCATGAAGTGCTTGCCCCCGGGGTTCATCGAGGCAAGCTGGGGAGTCGTTCGACCGAGCTCATCGAATGTCTCAAGTGGCAGCGCCACCCCGGCTTCCCGGGCGATCGCCAGCAGGTGCAGTACGGTGTTGCTCGAACCGCCCAGGGCCAGGTCGACACGGATGGCGTTTTCAAAGGCCGCTCGGGTCATGATTTGCCGAGGCGTGATGTTGTCGTGCACCAGTTGCACGATCCGTTCGCCGGAGGCGAAGGCGATGCGTCGTTTCAGTGAGGAGACCGCCAGAGCGGTACCACAGCGCACCAGGCTCATGCCGAGGGTTTCAGTGAGGATGGCCATGGTGTTTGCCGTAAAGAGTCCCTGGCAGGAACCGGCCGTCGGGCAGGCCTGGTCCTCACAAACCAGCAACTCCTGGGCATCAATGACGCCAGCCTTGTAACGGGCCATCGCCTCGAAGGTATCGGTGACGAAAGAGAAGCGCCGCCCCTCGGGACCGCGGCCGGCAAGCATCGGCCCGGCCGTGACCACCAGGCAGGGAATGTCGAGCCGGGCGGCTGCCATCAGCATGCCGGGGGTGATCTTGTCGCAGTTGGTCAGCAGCACCAGGCCGTCGAGACGGTGAGCCTCGGCAACGGACTCGACCATGTCGGCAATCAATTCACGGGTGGGCAGGGAGTAGTGCATCCCCTTGTGCCCCATGGCGATGCCGTCGCAAACCCCCGGGATACCGAAGAAGAAGGAATATCCGCCACCGCTGTGGACCCCTTTTTCGATGAACCGCTCGAGGTCACGCATCCCGATATGACCGGGAATGAGATCGGTGAAGGAGGTGGCGATACCGATGAAGGGGCGGTCCATCTGTTCGCGGGGGACCCCGGTCCCCATCAGCAGAGCGCGCTGGGGGGCGCGTTCAAAACCTTTAGTGATCGCGTCGCTGCGTTTGACCGTCATCGATTTATCAGTCCTTTATAAAAAAGATTTCCTGCCGGGGGCAAATAACAAGACAGGGGTCACACGACCCCCCTTCACCTGAGCGTTTCGACTCGGCAAAATATTGTTTCAGCTCATTAAGCCAGGCATCTGACAGACAGGGGTTCAGACCGCGGTCCGAACCCCTGTCTGGTTACGAATCACACGATCTTACTGCCGACAGGCTTTCAGGATGCGATCCATCTCGTCCTTGCCGGCAAGTTTCAGTTTTTGCACCTTTTTCTTTTCCACTTCCTCATCGGGTGCCAGGTAGGGCTTCTGGCTCAGGTTGTTCAGTTCCTTCTCGAACAACAGATGCTCTTCGTAGAGCAGGCGAAACCGTGGATTGGCGTCAAACAGTTGCTGAACCAGCGTCTGATCGTAGTCCTCCATCGTGACCTCCCGGCAAAGGGTTAACATGGAGCTAAAAGGGTCATTTTAAGATAACGAATGGCCGAAATCTTGTCAACCTTCTATAGCGGCCTCAGCACTGCGCCGAGCCCACAGAATCTCGGCTTCGGAAAGACGAATGTAACGAGGCGCCAGCTGAGCCAGGGGGATTGTTTCCCCGGCGCGCAGGGCGGCCAGAGCCAGAACAGCGGCGGCAGCAGCTCGGGGCAGGTGTAGTGCCCAGGGGACGAAATGCGCCCGGGAGCCGAGACGACGGGAGATAAGGGTGCGGTAGATAAGCGAACCGTCTCCGGCAAACAGTATTTCGCCATCGAGGGTCTCCAGCAGAACTTCCGGTGCGATAACCGTTTCCGGCCGAGCCGGGACGGGTCGCCCTCCCTCCCAGTGATAGAGGCCGGCATAGACCTCATTTTTCCGGGCATCGAGCAGAACACAGAGAGGGTACTGGGAAAAGGGGATCTGCATCGCCAGGGCCTGCAGTGTCGAGACTCCCACTACCGGCTTGTCCATGGCCAGAGCGAGACCCTTGACGGTCGCCACCCCGACCCGCAAACCGGTAAAGGACCCCGGCCCCAGTACCACACCAAACGCGTCCACATCCGCCAGCTGCAGCCCGGCATCGGTCAACAGCTGCCGCAGCGTCAAGAGCAGCCGGTCGGTGTGAGTACTCTTGACGTTGAGAAGAATTTCACCGAGCAGTGTCTCGCCCCGACTTATGGCAACGCTGCCTGTCGGCGTCGAGGTATCGACAGTGAGCAGTATTTCGCCCATCACTGCCCTCCGATGAAGATCCGAACGATATCGTTGTAGAAGGCCAGCAGCATCAACATGATCAGCAGAGCCAGGCCGACCTGCTGGGCAATCTCCCGGATGCGCAGGGAAAGAGGGCGACGCAGCACAACCTCGAAAAGATTGAAGAAGAGATGACCGCCATCGAGAATCGGAATGGGCAGTAGATTGAGAATGCCAAGCTGGATGCTTAGGAAGGCGAGGATCGTGAGGATGCTGGCAAGGTCGGTCTGGGCCGCCTGCCCAGCGATCTGGACCACAGTGATGGGACCGCCAATGTTCTTGGTGGAGACATGGCCGGCGAAAAGTTTCTGGATGAAGACAAGAGTCAGCTCGACCAGTTCCATGGTCCGGTCGGCCCCGGCGCGCACGGCTTCGAGCAAACCGAAACGTTTGAATACGCTTTCCTGATGGGGAACGATGCCAACGAGATAGTCGTCACCATCCGTCTCCTGGCGAACAGGTTTAATGAAAAGTTGCAGAACCTGGCCGTCCCGCTCGACGGTGAAGGTCTGTGAGTTGCCTCCGGAGGATTGGATAATCTTCTTCAGATCGTACCAGGAGGTGACCGGCGTGTCATCGATCGCCACAATCTTGTCTCCGGCCTGCATTCCTGCCGCCGTAGCCGGCATCCCCGGCGACGTCGCCCCGACCAGCGCCTCCTGCCGGGGCAGCAGCCCGAGTGACTGCAGGCCTTCAAGGCCGCCGTCCTTGGGCGTCAGGGTGACTTCGGCCGTCGTCTCTCCCCTGGCGAGGGTGAAAACGAGCGGTGAACCGGCATGCGAGATCAGGGTCCGGCTGGTGTCGGTCCAAGTGTCCACCTTTTCGTCATTGATGGCCACGATACAATCGCCGGCCAGGAAACCGGCGGCGTACCCTTCCGAATCGGCCACCACATGACCGATGCAGGCAGGGCTCTCCAAAAAGGCGGGGAGTTGGACTCCCACCATATAGGCGACAGGGAGGATCAGAAAAGGCAGCAGCAGGTTCATCAGGGGGCCGGCGGCGACAATGGCCGTGCGGTGCAGGACAGGCTTGTCGGCAAAAGAGCGCTGGCGCTCCTCGGGGGTCAGTTCCGCACCCGCACCCCCTTCGCCCCCGCCCTCGCCAAGCATCTGCACGTAGCCACCGAGGGGGATGGCGCAGATCATGTATTCGGTCTCGCCCCATTGCCGGGAAACCAGACGGGGACCAAACCCGAGTGAAAACTTGAGAACCTTGACGCCGGCGAGCTTGGCCACACAGAAATGGCCGAACTCGTGAACAAAGACAAGGATGCCGAGCATGACGATGCCAGCAATCAGAGTAAGCATGCAACCTCCGGTCAGGGGATGGAGTCGATGATCCTGCGGGCCTCACTGCGACCCCAGCGGTCAGCCCGAATTGCCTCGTCCAGGTGGGTCAAAGGCTCGGTGCGATGGCGTTCCAGCGTGCCGCGAATGACCGCTGGGATGGCAAGAAAGGTGATTTCTCCTTGCAGAAAGGCTTCGACTGCCACCTCATTGGCCGCATTGAGAACAGCCGGCGCCGTCCCCCCTTCATGCAGCGCGTCATAGGCCAGACCCAGGCAGGCAAAACGCTCCAAATCGGGTTTGGTGAAAGTCAGGGAACCGAGCGCGCAGAGGTCAAGCGGCGGCAGGTTGAGCGGCAGGCGCTCGGGGTAGGACAAGGCGTAGGCGATCGGCGTTTTCATGTCGGGAATACCGAGCTGGGCGATGACGGAACCGTCCACGTATTCGACCATCGAATGAACGATGCTCTGCGGATGAATATGCACGGCAATCTTCTCGGCGGGCAGATCGAAGAGCCAGCGTGCCTCGATCACCTCCAGCCCCTTGTTCATCATGGTCGCCGAATCGATGGAAATCTTGCGGCCCATCTGCCAGTTGGGATGCGCCAAAGCGTCCGCCGGCGTCACCTGCCGCAGTTCCGCCAGTGCCCGGTCGCGAAACGGACCGCCCGAGGCGGTCAGGATGAGACGTCGTACATCGGCTTTACTGTGCCCTTCGAGAGACTGGAAAATGGCAGAATGCTCACTGTCGACCGGGTAGAGCTGCACTCCCTTGCGCGCCACCGCAGCCATCACCAAGGGACCCGCGGCGACCAGGGTCTCCTTGTTGGCCAGCGCCACGTTCTTGCCTGCCTCGATGGCAGCCATGGTCGGTACCAGGCCGGCCGCTCCGACGATGGCAGAAACGACCAGATGGGCGTCAGCATCAACGGCGCAGGCGATGAGTCCTTCGATACCGAAGAGAATTTTCGGATGGCCTGGCCCGAGAGAAGAGCGCAGGCGTTCGGCGTCGGCAGCCGTAAGCACTGCAACCAGTTGCGGCTGAAATTGACGCACCTGTTCGGCCAACCGATGCAGATTGTTGCCCCCGGTCAGGGCGACCACCCGGTAACGGTCGGGATAAGCGGCGGCAATCTCCAGTGTGCTGACGCCGATGGAGCCGGTGGAACCGAGAATGACGAGATTTTTCATCTATGGCTCCCTAACCGACGACAAAGCAAAGGGCGTAATAATAGGCCGGCGCAAAGGCAAAGAGCAGGCTGTCAAGCCGGTCGAGAATGCCGCCGTGGCCAGGGATCAGCGTTCCCGAATCCTTGACCCCGAAGCTGCGCTTGAGCATCGATTCGAACAGATCGCCGAGCTGGGCCAGGATTCCCAATCCCAGGCCTAGAAAGAGGCAATCGGCAATCTCCAGGGCGGGGAAAAACCAGGCCCGCGCCAGAAAGGCACCGGCCAGGCTCCCGGCCAGGCCCCCGAGGGCTCCCTCGACGCTCTTGTTGGGACTGATTGCAGGATAGAGTTTGCGCCTGCCGAGGTTGACACCGGTGAAGTAGGCGGCTGTGTCGCTGGCCATGACCAGTAAAAGGACGAGAAAAACCCATTCCCGGCCATTCGGCAGGGCGCGCAGCAGCCCCAGATGGCCAAGCAGCAGCGGCGCATAGAAAAAACCGAAGAACAGCAGGGCCAACTGTTGAGTAACGGTCGTCAGGTCACGAAAACGCAGAAGGAAAAGGATAGCAAAGAAAAGAACCAGCAGGACCAGAGCCCCGGCGAAAAGGGCCGGTCGCTCCAGCCATATTAACGGTACCAGCGCTGTCCCTGACAGCACCGCCAGGGTCTGCTCCAGCCTCCGACTGGAAGGCAGTGCCATGGCGTAGAATTCGCGAAGGGCCAGCAGCGTCGCCACGCTGACCAGAAGGATAAAAAACGGCTCACTGGCTAAATAGATAAACAGGATCAGCAAAGGGAGCAATACCACTCCCGTCAGTATACGCTGTTTAATGATGGTCCTCCTCAGGGGATTGCTTTCCATGCAGCTGGGCTCCGGTCAGACCGAAACGACGTTGCCGGCCGGCGTATTCCTCGAGCGCCCGATGCAGTTCGATGGCATCGAAATCAGGCCAGAGCACTTCGGTAAAATATAATTCGGTATAAGCAAGCTGCCAGAGCAGGAAATTACTGATCCGCATCTCCCCACTGGTCCGTATCAGCAGGTCGGGATCGGGCAGACCGCGGGTATCAAGAAAGCTGGAGAGCAGCGCTTCATCGACCGCCTCGGGAACGCACCGTCCGGCCAGAACTTCTGCGGTCAGCGAGCGTACGGCCCTGACGATTTCGTCCCGCGAACCGTAGGAAAGCGCGAGCGTCAGAACCATACCGTCATTGGCCGCGGTTCGGGCCATTGCCTGATCGAGAACCCGACGCGCCTCGCGCGGCAGACGGCCGGTTTCACCGATAACCTGAAGACGCAGGCCACGCGTCAGCATCGGCTCCAGCTCACTTTCCAGGTATCGGCACAAAAGCCCCATCAGGGCACTCACTTCCTCGGCCGGGCGACCCCAGTTTTCGGAACTGAACGCATAGAGGGTGAGGTAGTCCAGCCCAAGGGAACGGCACTCCTGAACGACGGTCTTGACCGCCTCGACCCCTCGGTGATGGCCGACAATGCGGGGCAGACCACGCTGTTCAGCCCAGCGCCCGTTTCCGTCCATGATGATGGCGAGATGTCGGGGAAGACGCATGCTGCAATACCGGCAGTCAGGGTTCGTCGCAAAAAATGAGGGTTAAGGCTAACACGAAAAGAACGGTCAGACAAGAGGGGAAGGCGCGTGGGAGAAGGCAAAAAGGGCGCCGCTGGGGGCGCCCTTTTTGCCTTCTAAGCAGTTACTCGGTGATGGCGTTGACCGGGCAGCTGTCCAGACAAGCCTGGCATTCGGTGCAGTCGTCGCTGATGGCATACTTGTCGCCGGCCTCGGCGATGGCGCCAACCGGGCAGGTGTCCACGCAGGTGCCGCAGGCAATGCATTCGTCGGTAATCTTGAGAGCCATGATATCCTCCTTTTGGGTTTTCGGATGAAGACTTTCTCAGATCTCCATCACTTCCTTTTCTTTGATCGCTACCACCTCGTCGGCCTTCTTGACGAAGAGGTCGGTGAGTTCCTGAATTTCCTTCTCACCCCTTTTCAGATCGTCCTCGGAAATTTCCTTTTCCTTCTCGAGCTTCTTGAGGGATTCATTCGCGTCACGCCGGGCATTACGGATGGCGATTTTAGCATCTTCCCCCAGCCGTTTTAGCTGTTTGACCATGTCCTTACGGCGTTCCTCGGTCAACGACGGAATGGCGATCCGGATCAAGTTGCCGTCCGAGACGGGGTTAACACCCAGATCCGACTTCAGGATGGCCTTTTCAATCTCGGGAATCAGTTTCTTCTCCCAGGGCTGTATGGTAATCAGACGAGGTTCCGGAACGACCAGGGTTCCAACCTGACTCAGAGGTGTTGGCGTCCCGTAATAATCGATCCGGATGTCGTCGAGCAGACTGGTGGACGCACGCCCGGTTCTGATCCTGGTGAAATCCTTCTTCAGGGCGTCGATAGACTTCTCCATGCCGACCCTGGTCTTATCGAGGACATCCTTGACCATGGCGTTCATTCTCCTTTGACGATCGTACCAATCGGCTCGCCGAGAACAACCCTCTTGATGTTCCCCCGGCGGGTCAGATCAAAAACCACGATGGGCAGGTTATTGTCCATGCACAGGGAGGTAGCGGTGGCATCCATGACCTGTAGCCCCATCTTGAGTACATCCAGATAGGTGAGGGTGGAATATTTGACGGCATCCTTGTGTTTCAACGGGTCGGCATTGTAGACGCCGTCCACCTTGGTTGCCTTGAGAATAATCTCTGCGCCGATTTCCATGGCCCGCAGGCTGGCCGCCGTATCGGTGGTGAAATACGGATTGCCGGTACCAGCGGCAAAGATGACGACCCGTCCCTTTTCCAGATGACGTACAGCCCGACGACGGATGTAAGGCTCGGCGACCTCCTGCATTTCGATGGCCGACTGGACCCGCGTCTTGACTTCCAGCTGCTCCAGGGCATCCTGCAAGGCCAGGCTGTTCATTACCGTCGCCAGCATCCCCATGTAGTCGGCGCTGGCCCGATCCATTCCCCGGGAGGCTGCGGCCACCCCGCGGAAAATGTTGCCGCCGCCAATAACCAGGGCGACCTGGACACCCAGTTGAACCACGTCACGAACTTCCGAGGCAATGTCGGCAATCACCTCGGGATCGATTCCGTAACCCTGCTTGCCGGCCAGCGCTTCGCCGCTGAGCTTGAGCAGGATCCTGCCGTACTTTGCTTTTGCCCCGGTCATGTCGTCTCCCCGTTACTTGCTGAGGGCCGCGACCTCAGCGGCGAAATCGTCCGCCTTCTTTTCAATACCCTCGCCGAGCTGGAAACGGGCAAAACGGCCCAGCTTGACTTCGCTGCCGATCTCCTTACCCAGACCCTCGACCACCTTGCCCACCTTCTGGTCAGGATCGATGACATAGGCTTGCTCAAGGAGGCAGACTTCCCCGTAAAATTTGTTGATCTGTCCCTCGAGGATCTTCTCGATGATATTGTCGGGTTTGCCGCTTTCCCTGGCCTTGACCCGCATGATCTCCTTTTCCTTCTCCACCACCGCGGCCGGAACTTCCTGGCGGTTCAGATACTGGGGATTGGCCGCGGCCACGTGCATGGCGAGCTGACGGGCCAGAACGGTCACCCGCTCGTCCTCCGCCTTGGCGGTGGCCAGTTCGACCAGCACCCCGATCTTGCCGACGCCGTGGACATAGGATGCCACCACTCCGGAGGGGACTTCGAAGCGGGCAAAGCGGCGCACGTTGATGTTCTCGCCGATGGTCGTCACCTGGTGGGTCTGCTCTTCGGCGACGGTCCGCCCGGTGCCCGGGAAGGGAAGCGCCAGCAGGCCTTCCAGATCAGCCGGGGCGGTATTCAGGGCTGCCTCGGCAACGCCTGCGGCGAATTTCTGAAAGCCTTCGTTTTTGGCCACGAAGTCGGTCTCGGAGTTGACTTCGACGATCACGCCGCGGTTCTTCTCGCCGGCGGCAGCGATCATTCCTTCAGCCGCTACCCGCCCCGCCTTCTTGGCGGCGGCAGAGAGTCCTTTTTTGCGCAGGGTGTCGATAGCTTCATCCAGATTGCCGTTGGTCTCGGCCAGGGCTTTTTTGCAATCCATCATCCCTGCGCCGGTGCGGGCACGAAGTTCGGCAACCATCGATGCGGTAATGTTTGCCACGGAAAACCTCCTATCTTGGTATTGACTGGGAATCGTTTCTTGTCGACTGAGCATGGCCCGGCTCGGCCTGTCGCGTCGCTGCCGGAAAAAAGGCGGCCCGCTGAAAGCCGGCCGCCTTGCTCATTCACGCAAAACTGTGGATCAGGCTTCGGCAGCCTGTTCGCCGGCAGCTGCTTCAACAGCAGCCGTCTCACCACCTTCGTTATCGGAACGCAGTACGGTCTCCCGGTCCTGCACCCCTTCGACGCAGGCGTCGGCAATGCGGGAGGCAAAGAGACGAATGGCGCGGATGGCATCGTCGTTGCCGGGAATGATGTAGTCGATATCATCAGGGTCACAGTTGGTATCGACAACGGCGACGACAGGGATGCCGAGTTTACGCGCTTCCTTGATGGCGATCGTTTCTTTCTTCGGGTCGATGACGAAAATGGCCCCGGGGAGCTTGTTCATCGCCTTGATGCCGCCCAAGGCCTTTTCCAGCTTGGCCTTTTCCCGCTCAAGGTTGAGAGCCTCTTTTTTCGTGATCAGTTGGTAGGTGCCATCCTGAGACATGATCTCGATCTTCTTCAGCCGATCGATGCTCCCCTTGATGGTGGAGAAGTTGGTGAGCATGCCGCCGAGCCAACGGCTGTTGACATAATATTGCCCCGCCCGCAGGGCTTCTTCGGCAATGGCATCCTGCGCCTGTTTCTTGGTGCCGACGAAGAGAATCTTGTCTCCGTTGGCCACAGTATCCTTGACGAAGCTGTAGGCCCCTTTGAAATAACGGACGGTCTTCTGCAGGTCGATGATGTAGATGCCATTACGTGCCCCAAAAATATAGGGCTTCATCTTGGGATTCCAGCGCTTGGTCTGATGCCCGAAGTGAACCCCGGCTTCGAGCAACTGCTTCATGGTGATCTGGGACATCGGTTTTTCTCCTTTTTCTGGTTAAGGACCTCCGCCCCCTTCATCCCTGCCGGAACCCCGATTTCGTCCGGGGCACCTCTCCGACAGGTCCGGGAGCGTGCGTTTTTGAATAACGTGCGTGTATACCACACGACCTCCCGGCTGACAAGAAAAAAATCGCGGCGAAAGCGGTTTACAAGCCCTGGCAACTGTACTAACATCTGCGGCCATGTCTGTCGTCCGGATCCATCGCTACATCGCCAGGGAGATTACCATCCCGACTCTCCTCGGGCTGATTATCTTTACCTTCGTCCTGCTGATGGGGCGAATTCTCAAGCTGGTGGAACTGGTCATCAACAAGGGAATCCCTGTCGGCGAAGTCGTCAAACTCTTCGGCTACCTGCTTCCTTCTTTCCTGGTCATCACCATTCCGCTGGCATTCCTGCTCGGGGTCCTGCTCGGCTTCAGCCGTCTCTCCGCCGACAGTGAAACCATCGCCATGAAGGCTTCCGGCATAAGTCTCTATGGCATGCTCAAACCGGTTCTTGCCTTGGCCGTGCTGGCCAGCATGTTCACCGCCTACCTGACTCTCGATGCCGGCCCTTCCGGCAATTCGGCTTTTCGTACCCAAGTCTTCCAGATCGCCACCAGTCGTGCCAGCGCCGGTTTTCAGCCCAGGGTTTTCAACGACGAGTTCGACGGACTCGTTCTTTACGCCAGCGACATCCAGGAACGAAGCGGAACCCTGGAAGGGGTATTCATTTCCGATGAACGGGTCGGCACCACCCCTTCGATCATCCTGGCTCGAACGGGTCGGGTTATCCCCGACCGCAGCGCCCTCACGCTTACGCTTCGCCTGGAGGACGGCACCATCCACCGGCGACCCAGCAACAAGGAGGGGGACAACTACCAGGTCATCGACTTCAGCACGTACGACATCAACCTCAACCTCGGCCAGCAGTTGCCAGACACGCCGCAGCGGCGCAAGAAGGAAAGCGAACTGAGCACCAGCGAACTCCAGGTGGCCCGGGACCGGGCGGAAGACCCTGCCGTGCGCAACGGACTGACCGTCGAATGGCACCGCCGACTGATCCTGCCGATGGCGCCACTGCTCTTCGCACTGATCGGTGTCCCCCTGGGCATCCGCTCCCAGCGATCCGGGCGGGGCGGAGGATTCGCCACGGGGCTGGTAGTTTTTCTGCTGTACTATCTCCTGCTATCCTTCGCCGAAACCCTCGCCGTGGAAGGCGGCCTGAACCCCGTAACGATCATCTGGGCACCAAATGTCCTGTTTTTTGCCGGAAGTCTCGTCCTGCTGTATATGTCGGCGCAGGAAAAGCAGCCCCTCCTGCTCGAACGTCTGCTGGCAGGCATTCGGCGCAGCGTCCTTCGCAAAGGGCGCGGGAGTCAACAGTGAACCTGCTCAACCGCTACATCCTGACCGCTTTCGCCCGCGTCTTCGGCCTGGCCCTGGCCGCTTTCGCCGGCATTTATCTACTGGTCGACTTTTTTGAGCGGGTTGACGATTTCATCGAGTACAAGGCCCACCTTTCCCAGTACATCCTCTACTTCACCAACAAGATCCCGATGATCGTCGTCCAGGTTGCCCCCATGGCCGTCCTCATGGGGGTGTTCATGAGCTTCGGCGGACTCTCCCGCAACAACGAGCTGACCGCCATGCGGGCCAGCGGCATCAGCCTCTGGCGGATCACGGTTCCCCTGCTGGCAACGGCCTTGCTGATAACCGGCACGCTGCAGGTGGCCAATGAATTTGTAGTTCCGCTGAGCGCCCAAAAGGTCAACTACATTCTGCAGATCCAGGTCAAGGGAAAGCCACAGCTGGCTATCAAGCGTGACCGTCTCTGGTTCCGCGAGGGGAATGCCATCGTCAATGTCCGCCAGGCGCTTCCGGAAAAAAACGCCCTGCAGGGAGTCACCATCTTTAAAATCGGCGAAGACTTCCGGCTGCAATCTCGCATCGACGCACCAAAAGCAACTTACGTCAAAGGTGAATGGCAGTTCGAAAATACGATCGTGCGCCAATTTCCCACCGACGCACCCGAGGTTGCCACGATCGAACACTTTGATCGCAAACCCGCCGAGCTCACCAAAACACCTGACGATTTCCGCACCGCCGAACGCAAGACCGAGGAACTCGGCGTCAGAGACCTGCGCAAAATGGCCGCGAAACTTGCCGAAGAAGGATACGATGCCACCCGCTACCGGGTCGACATGCAAGCACGCCTGGCGACCCCTTTTGCCAGCGTCATCATGGCCTTCCTCGGCATACCGTTCGCCCTGCAGAAGAAGCGTGGCGCCAGCCTGGCCACGGGGATAACCATCAGCGTGGCGATCGGCATCTCGTACCATATCATTCAGGCAATGCTCCTGGCCTTCGGCTATTCCGCCGTCATCCCCCCTGTGGTGGCAGCCTGGGCACCCAATCTCCTGTTCGGGCTGTTCGGCGTCTGGCTCCTCCTGATGGTTCGCGAGTAACCCGTGTTTGTTTGACTTGCCGTCTCTACCAGTCAAACCGGCATGTTACGCAAAGCAAAAGGCCCCGCCGTTGGTGGCGGGGCCTTTTGCTTTTTCCGTCGAAAGTATCAGTACCGGTAATGCTCAGACTTGTAAGGTCCTTCCACCGGCACACCGATATAATCGGCCTGCGTCTGGCTCAGCGCAGTCAGCCGGGCGCCGAGCTTGCCGAGATGCAGCCGGGCCACCTTCTCATCCAGGCTTTTGGGCAACACGTAAACCTCTTTCCCGTAGCCACCGGCGTTGCCAAACAGTTCGATCTGGGCGATGACCTGATTGCTGAAGCTGTTCGACATGACGAAGGAGGGGTGTCCGGTGGCGCAGCCGAGGTTGAGCAGACGCCCTTCGGCAAGAATGATAATGGCGTGACCATCAGGGAATACCCACTGGTCAACCTGATTGCCATGTTCCTGGGGGTTCTTGATGTTGAGCTTCCTTATCCCGGCAACTTTGGCCAGGGCGGCCATGTCGATCTCGTTATCGAAGTGGCCGATGTTGCCAACGATGGCGTTGTGCTTCATCCGCGCCATGTGCTCGACCCGGATGACATCCTTGTTGCCGGTGGCGGTGATGAAGATATCGGCGCTATCGACAACATCCTCGATGGTCTTGACCTCGTATCCTTCCATCAGCGCCTGCAGCGCGCAGATCGGATCGATCTCGGCGACAATGACGCGTGCGCCCTGCCCGCGCAGCGACTGGCAACACCCTTTGCCGACATCGCCGTAGCCGCAGATAACGGCGACCTTTCCCGAGAGCATGACGTCGGTAGCGCGCATGATGCCGTCGACCAGGCTGTGCCGGCAACCGTAGACGTTGTCGAACTTGCTCTTGGTGACCGAATCGTTGACGTTCATCGCCGGGAAGGGAAGTTTCCCTTCCTTCTGCAGCTGATAGAGACGGTGCACCCCGGTGGTCGTCTCCTCGGTCACCCCTTTGATGGAGTCGCGGATCGCCGTCCAGTCGTTGCGTTTCGTGGTGATCGACTCCTTCAGGCAGTTGACCAGTTCGATCCAGTCTTCGGGATCGTCGGCAGCAAGGGTGGGGACGCCATTCTTCTCCCAATCGGCCCCATTGAGCACCATCATGGTCGCATCGCCGCCGTCGTCGAGAATCATGTTCGGCAGCTTGCCGTCCGGCCAGCTGAGGGCCTGCTCGGTGCACCACCAGTACTCGGCGAGGGTCTCTCCCTTCCAGGCGAAAACAGGCACTCCCCGGGGGTTTTCCGGCGTACCGCTTTTGCCGACGGCGATGGCCGCAGCGGCCTGGTCCTGGGTCGAGAAAATATTGCAGGAGGCCCAGCGTACCTCGGCGCCCAGCTCCAGCAGCGTTTCGATGAGCACCGCGGTCTGGATCGTCATGTGCAGCGAGCCGGTGATGCGCGCCCCATTGAGGGGTTTCTGCTCGCGGAACTCCTCGCGCAGAGCCATCAGCCCCGGCATCTCCACCTCGGCAAGCTCGATCTCCTTGCGCCCCAGTACAGCAAGGGCCAGATCCTTAACCTTAAAATCGTTCATGCTTCTCATCCTAGTCCTTATGTTGATTTTGTCTTCAAATGTGCTTCAGGGCCGCTGCGCCAGGAGGATGAAAACCCCCACCGCCTCGCGCTCCCTTGACACGACAGAATAGCTTTTCCCGACAAAGCCGACGGCGGCCGACAGCCAGAAAGCTCCCCGCGATTTAACACAAGGGCGCCCGCCGGTCAAGCCACAAAAATGGCGGAGCCTTTCGCTCCGCCATTTTTGTGCGTGGCCGGATGGCCTCTCGTCCCTCACAGCAAGTGGAAAGTCCGGGTGTGCACCTGACCGCTCTCTTCCTCCCTCAATTGCAGCCTTAAGGCCGCAGCCGAAGGGGCTTCACCGGGGAAGAAGAGGAAACCACGACCCAGGTCTCCGGGCTGGATCATCTTGTTCTCCAGTTCCTTGTTGGCCAAGTCGCTGGAGATCTGCCGTGCGCTCTCCCCGGAACCGAGTTCCTGGCCGCCGCCGATCACCGCCCCGCCGGCGCCGCCGAGGGCCGCCCCTTTGAGGGCGGCGTCGCCGACATTCTGACCTGAAAGGATGCCGATCGCCGCTCCCACCAGGGCGCCGCCCGTCGCACCGAAGACCGTGCCACGCCCTGCTTTCTTGGCAATGCGCGCATACTCCGAACTCTTTTCCATGCGCTCATAAGCGGTTCGTCGATCGAGCAGGTTCCACATGTTGCCCTGCGCATCGATCAGAAAGGTCTGCTCCGGGACGACCAGCAGTCCGTCCGTCCCCATGTTGTCGACCACGACTTGAACGGGCAACAGTCCGGCGCCACGGATGTCAAAACCAAAAGCCTCCCTGGCCTCACGCTGGTCGGCATATGCTTGGGCGGCGACCTGAGCACCGGCAACGATCTGCATGTTCGGCAATGCCGATGGCGCCCGGAAGGAGACTTCCTGGCTTTTGTACGACGTACAGGCGGCAAGCAGAATCAGCGAAAAACAAAGAACCGCGATTTGCAGAAGCTGTCGTCTCATGATGGCACCCCTGATATGTTCGATTATGTTCATAATTTTACTTTAACACAGCTCAGGTTGACGGCAACAGCCCATCCTGCCGCATGGAAGAGCTCACGTGACGGCGAACGACGCAGACGTCAACCGGCGACCGGTTCTTCGAGTACAATCAGGGTGACGGTTCCATGGGCAACCAGTTCTTCCTCTCCCTTGGTCACCCGGACGCTGAGGCTGGCGGTGCGGCGTCCCAGGTGCAGCAACTCGGAGCGGGCGACCAAATGGTCCCCTGGAGCAGATGCCCGCACGTAGTTGACATTGAGATTCGAAGTGGTGACCAGCCGCCCCGAAGGGAGGAACGGCCGGGGGAAGAAGCAGACCGTGTCGACCAGGGTGGCGATCAGTCCGCCGTGGGCGCCGCCGAAATAGTTGCTGTGTTTGTCCGTCACGTCAACCTCCATGACGGCATGGCAGTCACCGATTTCGGTCAGACGGATTCCCAGGGTACGCAGCAGGGGGATGGCATTCCCCGACTCGAGAGTGGCCGGTTGCATATTGTCATCCTTTCATTTGGGCGGGAATTGTCCGACCTGTACTTCTTTATCCCGTAATCGCAGCCACAGCAAGGTCAGATGGAACCAGAGCCAGACCAGTCCCGCCGCCGCTAGACGTCCCGGCGGATGATCGGTGAGCGGTCGGTACCAGCGATCGAACCAGTCCAGCAATGGCGTCCCCCCCTCTCCGGCGGGAAGCCCGCGGCGAAAATTGCGCTGCACATCCAGGAAGAAGGCGAGCTGCCAGGCGTTGGGGCGCACGTAGTCACCGGTGCGGTACCAGAGTGTAAAGCGCTGGCGCCAAGGCAGCTGGCCCAAAAGCTCCCGGATGGCCCGCAAGAAGGGGAGAAGCCGGAGCCTACATGCGAGATCCTGACGACGGTAGAGGGCAGAGGCCACACGGAAAAAATCGTCCCAGCCAATGGCGGCGAAGTTCATGATCAGGGCATTGAGCGTCTGCCGCTCAGCGAGCCCCTCGACTTCGAAACGGCGGGCCGAGGTGACGATCTCTGCCGGCAGCAGCAACCACTCCCCTCCCCTTCGCACAGCCTCGGCCAGACGGTTGTCCTCCAGCAAGGGGAGGGATTCGTCGAACGGCCCAATCTCGGCGAAAAAGGAGCGCCGCAGCATGAAACCCTGATCGCCGTGCGTGCACTCCGGCCGATCGAGGCGGGCCTTGCTCTCGTAGTAATAGTAGCCGAAGCCATTCCTTGCGGGATGGACATCGAAACGCAGGGCGTAGTGACCCGCCACTCGCGCATCTCCGCGCTCCGCCAAGGCATCGAGCCCCTTGCGCAGGGCCAGGGGATCGGGGAATTCGGAGTCGGCGTGCAGGAAAAGGAGGGTTTCGGCTGTTGCTGCCCGTGCACCGGCATTCAGCTGCCGCCCCCGCCCTTTTGGCGTCTCCACCAGACGGCAGGGGAACGGCATGCGGCTAAAAAACTTTAGAGCCTGACCGACGGTGTCGTCGGTCGAACCACCATCGCACAGAATCACCTCAAAGATCGTCCCCGCCTGCCGCGTCAGTGTGGCAAAAAGGGTCGTCAGGCCTTCGGCCTCATTTAAGACAGGGATGATGATGGAGAGTTCCAAAAACTCGGCACCCACAACTGACTCTCTCGGTGTTTTATTAACCTTCGGTACCTGACAATCTACCGCTGAACGCAACGGTCGGCAACCGCTGAAAGCTGCCACATAAAAAAGGCGGACCTTTCGGTCCGCCTCGAATTGACTGATCTTTTGGTATATTACAGCCCCGCCCGCTTGCGCAGCGACTCGACCCGGTCCTTGCGCTCCCAGGTGAACTCGGGGAGCTCGCGTCCGAAGTGACCATAGGCAGCAGTCATCCGATAGATGGGCCGCAGCAGGTCGAGCTGCTCGATGATGGCCCGGGGGCGCATGTCGAACTCGTCACGGGCGATGCGGGCGATGTCGTTGGAGGGGATCTTGCCGGTGCCGAAGGTGTTGATCATCACCGAAACCGGTTCGGCAACGCCGATGGCGTAGGCCACCTGCACTTCGCACTTGTCGGCGAGGCCGGCGGCGACGATGTTCTTGGCGACGTAGCGGGCCATGTAGGAGGCGCTGCGGTCGACCTTGGAGGGGTCCTTGCCGGAGAAGGCGCCACCGCCATGCGAGCCCTGGCCGCCGTAGGTGTCGACGATGATCTTGCGCCCGGTCAGGCCGCAGTCGCCCATCGGACCGCCGACGACGAAACGGCCGGTCGGATTGATGAAGTACTTGGTCTTCTCGTCGAGCAGCCCCTCGGGGATGATTTTCCTGACCACCTCCTCGATGATTGCCTCCTTAAGGGTGTCATAGGTAACATCGGGGGCATGCTGGGAGGAGACGACCACGGCGTCGACACGAATCGGCTTGTCGTTGATGTACTGGATCGACACCTGTGACTTGCTGTCGGGGCGCAGAAAGGGGAGCAGGCCGCTCTTGCGCACGTCGGCCAGGCGCTTGGTGAGCTTGTGCGCAAACATGATCGGCATCGGCATCAGTTCGGGGGTTTCGTTGCAGGCATAACCGAACATCAGGCCCTGGTCGCCAGCCCCCTGCTCCTTGAACATCCCTTCGCCTTCGGTCACCCCCTGGGAGATATCGGGAGACTGGCGGTCGATGGAGGTCAACACGGCGCAGGTTTCCCAGTCAAAACCCATGGCCGAGTCGCCGTAACCAATTTCCTTGATCGTCTGGCGGACGACATTCGGATAGTCGATGCGGGCATTGGTGGTGATTTCGCCGGCAATCATCGCCATGCCGGTTGTCACCAGGGTTTCGCAAGCAACCCGGGACTTGGGATCCAGAGCGAGGATGGCATCGAGAATTGCGTCCGAGATCTGGTCGGCAACTTTGTCGGGATGTCCTTCACTCACCGATTCGGAAGTAAAAAGAAAATCGGTCATGGCCATGGAGCATGGTCCTCCTGTTCTGTTCAATGGTTGAAAAACGGCCTACTTTATAGGAAATCGAGACGAATTGTCAAGCAATTCATGGCGCCAGTGTCCCCTTTGGTTAGTCCTTTCAGGGAATTCTGAGACATTTTGGCTGCTGTCAAGGCGCGGTGACGCAGGCATTGTCAAGGCTAAGCCGAGGAGACGCAACGAAGACAGCGGCCAAAAGGGCCAGAATTAGTGGAAGGAATTAACCAATCGGGACACTAGATAAGCGGAGCGCCGAACAGCTTCGGGAAACGGCGAGACATCTCCTCCTCGAGCCGTTGTGCCACTTCACGGGCGGTAGGCAGCTCGAGGAGTTCGGCCAGCAGCCGTTCACCTTCATCGCGGCGGATTTGCCGCAGGATGCGCTTGACCCGGGGAATACCGGGTGCATTCATCGACAGTTCGTTGAACCCCAGACCGAGAAGAACCAGCGCGTAGAGCGGCTCCCCCGCCATCTCCCCGCACATGCCGACCTCGATGCCGGCCGCTTGGCCGGCGGCGCAGATCATTCGCAGTGCCCGCAGAACGGCCGGATGCAGTGGTTCGTAGAGGTAGGCCACATGTTCGTTGCCACGATCCACCGCCAGACAGTACTGGATCAGGTCGTTGGTCCCCACCGAAAAGAAGTCGACTTCCCGTGCCAGCAACTCGGCGATCATCGCCGCCGACGGCGTCTCGATCATGATGCCGATCGGCAGGTCGGGGTCGAAGGGGATGTTTTCGGCAACGAGCTCGGCCCTGGCCTCTTCCAGACAGCCCTTGCAGGCGCGGATTTCGGCCACCCCGGAAATCATCGGGAACATGACCCGCACCCGGCCGAAGGCAGAGGCCCGAAGAATGGCGCGCAGCTGCTCTTTGAACAGGCGCCTTTCCTTGAGGGAAAACCGGATGGCCCGCAGTCCCATGGCCGGATTCGCCTCGTCGGTGAGATTGATTTCCGGTACGAACTTGTCACCGCCGACATCAAGGGTGCGGACCGTCACCGGTTGCGGCGCCATTTTCTCGATGATTTCCCGGTAGATCCGGACCTGTTCCTCCTCGGCCGGGGGAGCGGGGCGGTTCATGTAGAGGAATTCAGTGCGGAAGAGACCGATCCCCTCCGCCCCCTGCTCCAGCGCCAGGGGGACCTCCTCGGCCAGTTCGATGTTGCCGCGCAGGTGAACCCGGAAGCCGTCAAGGGTTTCGGCAGCCAGGGCGCGGTAGGAAAGCAGCTCCTTCTCGAGATATTCGTAGGCCTGCCGCTTCTGCAGATACTCTTTGAAGGTTTCAGGAGAAGGGTTGAAAATGACCGTACCGGCGCTGCCGTCGATAATCACCGGCACGCCGCCACCGACCAGGGAAGTCACCGATTCCAGACCGACGATGGCGGGAATCCCCAGGGAACGGGCCAGGATGGCGGTATGCGAGGTGCGGCCACCGACGTCGGTGAGAAAGCCGATGATGCGCTCTTTATCAATCTGCATGGTATCGGCCGGCGACAGGTCATGGGCAACGATTACCACCTTGCGGTCGATGCCGGCCAGGGACTGCTGACTGACTCCCATCAGATTGCGCAGCAGGCGGTCGCCGACGGAGTCGATATCCGAGCGCCGCTCCCGCAGATACTCATCCTCGATGGCTTCGAAGACTTCCCGGAACCTGCTCAGGGTTCTCTTCAGTGCTCCCTCGGCGTTGAGCAGCTCCTTTTTGATATGAGAGATCGTATCGTCGATCAACAGCTGATCTTCAAGAATGAGCAGGTGGGTGTCGATTATGTAGAGGTGCTCGGCCAGCTGTCGGTCGGTGACGCCTTGCTTGACCTCCTCGAGCTGTTTTTTGGACAACCGGACCGCCGCCATGAAGGCGTCGATTTCGGCCGGCACCTCCTCCGTGGCGATATGCCGCTCCACCGCCGCCATTCGGGCGCGGTTGAGCATGAAGGTCTCGCCGATGGCAATGCCCGGCGAGGCCCCGATACCGACCAGGAAAGTGTCCTGGGTAATTTCAGTCTTCTCCGAAACCATCATCGATCAGCTGCCCGATGGCCGTCATGGCCTGCTCGGCATCTTCGCCGGCAACGGTCACCGAGATCCGTGACCCCTGCGGGGCTGCCAGCATAAGAATCCCCATGATGCTCTTGCCGTTGACTTCCAGCCCATCCTTCTCGACTTTCACATCGGCTCGGAACCGGTTGGCAGTTTGTACCAACTGGGCAGCCGCCCGTGCGTGCAGGCCGAGGCGGTTCTTTATGGTAAAAACACGTTTGTCCATCGATATCCCTCAAATCAACCGAATTGGGCCGACAACACCAGAACCATGGCGGCCGCAAGAACCATCAACAGAACCGAAATCCCCTGGCGAGAGAGCCAGCTCAGAAAAACGACCACCGGGATGACAGCCAGCCCCCAACCGGCAGATACCCCTTCGCTCTTCAGACTGAAGAAGGTGAGATAGGCGCTCAACCCTCCCAGCAGAACCACCGTGACTTCCTTGAGCCGAACCGCCAGGTCCGGAAGCCGGTGCCGCTGAATGATCTCGACGATGCGCAGCCCCAGGAAATACCCCCGCAGCAGGCCGACCACTCGAAACCAGAGATGGGGGAGATTGAACAGCACCAGGTAGACCACCGGCGCCCACAGCGAACCCATGAAGGCGAAAAAAAGCGCTACCCCTGCCGCCAGTGGGCGGATTGCCCCCCAGAAGAAGGCATCGCCGATGGCCGCGTAGGGTGCCATGACCATCCGCTTGAAATCCTGAACGCCAACAGACACCTCCTCTCCCCGGCTTTGTCGCTGTTCCAGGTCGAGAATGGCCCCCAACACGGGAGAAGCCATGAAAGGGTGCGTGTTGAAATACTCCAGGTGGCGCTTGCCGGCCGCGACAAGTTCTTCCCCCCGGTAGAAAAAGCGCAAGGCCGGCGCCATGGCGTAGAGAACGCCCAGGCTCTGCAACCGCTCGAAATTCCAGCTGGCCTGCAAAAGGAGGGAACGCAGAACTACTCTCGCCAGCACCCTGGCCGGCAGTCTGTTGCGTTCCATCGTCACCTCACAACAGCCACAGCAGCAGCAGGGTGGTGGCGAAGGACGCTCCGAACAGCGTTCTGGCACGCTTGACGTTGAGCGAGCCGAGAATGATCGCGATGCCGACCAGTGGGAACGTCAACCGCAACCCGCCGGCAGCGGCCTCAACCGGACCGGCCAACAGCGGCGCCAGCGCATGCAGCGTGAGCGTCCCGGTCAGAACGATGACCGCGAAGCTGGCCAGGGAAGCCAGGGCAAAATGTGCCAGTCCCCACAGATGGCTCCGCTCCGCCGCAGCCAGATCCCCCGCCTCCAGCGCTGTCTCGGCCACGATGAGCAAACGGCCGTTCCAGTCGCGGGCCAGGCGCTCGGCCAACTGGCCGATCTTGCCCAAGGGCATGGCGACGAGGGTACAGAGCAGCAGCAGGGGTAGCCCTGAGAGAGCAAGCGATTCACCCATGGTGATTGTCAGCAGGGTACTGGCAACCGCCACCTGGGTGTCGTCCGGAGGGATGGCCGCACCAACCGGCAAACGACCCAACCAGAGAAGTTCGAGCAAGGCGCCAACCTGCAGCCCCACCAGAGGCTCGCCGAGCAGCCATCCCGTCAGGGGAGCAGCGACGATGGGACGCGAGATCATGATCTGCAGAGCTGCCGTCCGGTCCAGTCCGGCACCGACGGCCACGGCACCCGAAATCAGATAGTCGGCCGCCGGCATCGTCAATCCCCCGTCTCTCTGATCAGCTTGCGCCAGCTCTGTTCACGATCCGAAGGGATGCACTGGGAGACGATCCGGACACCCGCATCTTCAAGAGATTTGAGGTTGTCAATATCGGCCGGGTCGAGGGCGATGGTACAGGAAAGTCGCATCTTCCCTTCGCCGCCATGCATGTTGCCCAGGTTCAGCACGGCGAAGGGCACGCCTTGACGATAAGCCTGCGCGGCATCTCCGGAGGAGGCAAAGAGGAGCAGAACGCGGCTGGCATCCAACTCCCTTGCAGCAAAGAGTCGGGCGATGCCTTCGATAGTGCCGATCAGCACCCGGATGCCACGCGGCACGGCCGCTTCCATCAATAGTCGCTGAAAGGCAAGCCCGGCCACCTCGTCGTTGGCCACGACGATACAATTGGCATGGGTGTACGGGACCCAGCTTTCCAGGACCTGACCGTGTATGAGGCGGTTGTCAATACGGGCCAGAACGATACTCATACATCACTACCCTGGAAATTCCGGGCGTTAAAGAGACGATGATCTCAAAGGTGTTGCCAGCGTTTCCTGCGGCCTCTCATTTTTGCAGAAATTCACTGGCCAGAGAAATGCTTTGCTGTCCATAGGCTTTGAGCATGGCAGCCAGTTCGGAAATAGGAAGTCCCTCCTGGCTGTTGAAAAACTTGAGCACCATGGGGAGATTGACCCCGGTCAGCACTTCAATCTTGCTCGGATCGAGAAAGGCCAGGCTGATGTTGGCTGGGGTGCCGCCGAACATGTCGGTCATGATGATCACCCCCTCGCCGTCGCCGCCGACCGTCTCGACGGCCTGACTGAGGCAGCTGCGGATTTCCTCGACGCTGTCCTCCTTGCAGATTCCTACGGCCCGGACATTCTGCACCGGTCCGACGATCATTTCACAGGCATTAATAAGTTCATCGGCAAGCCGGGCGTGGGTGGCAACAACCAGTCCGATCATGATCTACCTCTTTTCGATATCCCGATGAATCGTTTTCAGAGCACTACCTTCACCGGCCAGTGACGGTCGAAGCGCCTCTACGATAGCGACGCTGCGGTGACGACCTCCGGTACAGCCGATGGAAATCGTCAGGTAGCTCTTCCCCTCTTTGTGGTAATGGGGGAGGAGAAAATGTAGCAATCCCCGCAGATGCTGCAGGAATTCGTGGCTGGCAGGCTGAGAGATGACATATTCACTGACCGCCGGGTCGAGGCCGGTCTGTGCCTGCAACTCGGGAACAAAATGCGGGTTGGGGAGAAACCGGACGTCGATGACCAGATCGGATTCAGGCGGTATGCCGTAGCGGAAACCGAAAGACTGCAATTGGACAACCAGCGGCAGCAGCCCTTCCTCCCCCCGGGCAATCTGCACCACCTTGGACCGCAACTGGTGAGGCGTCAGCCGTGTGGAGTCGACAATCAGCGTGGCCAGGTTGCGCAACCCCCCCAAAAGTCGCCGTTCGCGGCGAATCCCCTCGCTCACCCCTTCATGCTGGGTCAGAGGGTGGCGACGGCGGGTTTCGGAGTAGCGTCTGAGAAGTATTTCGTCAGCGGCATCGAAGAAAAAGATCTCCAGTTGATAGCCGGTCTCCCGCACTCCCTGTAGGGTCGATTCGAGGCCGGCCAGGAAGTCCCGATTGCGGATATCGATGACCACCGCCACATCCGAAGTAAAACGGACTCCCTGCTCGGCCAGTGTCAGAAATTGCGGCAGCAAAGCCAGGGGCAGGTTATCGACGACGAAGAAGCCTTCATCCTCCAGGGCCCGGGCGGCCGTACTTTTGCCGGAACCGGAGAGGCCGGTGATGATGATGACCCGTTTTCGGCTCATTCGAGGTTGTCCCCGATAATGGTATGGGCGTGCAGCCAGGCAGTCTCCGCCATCCGCTTCTCCAACCGGTCCTGAAATTCGAGGGCGCTGTGGTAACCCATTTCCTTCAGCAGTTGGTTGCGGGCCGCCACCTCGACAATAGAGGTAATGTTCCGCCCCGGGCGGACCGGAATCCGCAGCAGCGGGATGGCCAGACCGAGCAACGAATACTGCTGCTCCACCAGTCCCAGCCGGTCGTATTCCTTCCCTTCCTCCCACTCCACCAGTTCGACGGCCAGATCGATTTTTTTGCGCTCGCGGATGGCCGCTACCCCGAAAAGATGCTTGATATTGATGATTCCCAGACCGCGAATCTCCATATGGTAATGGAGCAGATCCATCCCCTCGCCGAAGAGTACGGCCGGCAGTTTCATGCGTACCTTGACGATGTCGTCGGCCACCAGTCGATGACCGCGCAGAACCAGGTCAAGAGCGCACTCGCTCTTGCCGACCCCGCTCTTGCCGAGCAGCAGAACCCCGACGCCCAGAACGTCGACCAGCACGCCGTGCACGGTGGTGGAAGGAAGCAGGCGCTCCTCGAGAAAGTTGGTGATGAGGGAAATGAAAGTGGAACTCTGGTGGTGGGTCCGCAGTAGCGGAATGCCCTGCTGTTCCGTCTCGCGGATCAGGGATGCCGGAGGCGTCTGCCCCTTGGTGATGATGAAACAGGAGATGTCCAGGGCGCAGAGCCGGCGCAGGTTGACCTCGGCTTTCTCGGTCGGCAGTGACTCGAGGTAGGTCAGTTCGGTCGAACCGAGAACCTGAATGCGATCCGGATGAAGATTGGTCGTATAGCCGGCCAGGGCCAGGCCAGGCTTCTGAATGCGCGGCACCTGAACCAAATGCGCCAGTCCGGCTTCGCCTGCGAGCAGTTCGAGGTCGAGACCCGCCTCCTTTTCGCTCAACAGTTCTTGGATACTCAATCCGCCCATGATCAGGTCACCCTAGAGTTTTTCTTCCTCTTCGGAGATGATCCGATAGATTTCCTCGCTTCCGGCTGCGTCCAGCAGTCGGCGCCGAACCGCAGGATTTTTGAGCAGCTTGGAGATGCGGGCCAAGGTCTTCAGATGTATGCCGACCGACTCCTCGGGAGCGATCAGGAGAAAGAAAAGATGGGCCGGTTTGCCGTCCATGGAATCGAAATCGACCCCCCGCCGGCTGCGGCCAAAAGAGATCAGGAGCTTCTTGATATCCTTGAGCTTGCCATGCGGAATGGCCACCCCCTCACCGATGCCGGTGCTGCCGAGCCGCTCCCGTTCCTGCAGAACCCGGATGACCTCGTCGCGATCAAGACCGTTGGCCACCTTCATCATGACGTCGGTGAGTTCTGCCAGCGTCTCGTTTTTCCCGGTTGCCTCAATATCCGCAGCGATGGCAGCGGGATGCAAAAGATCGACAATCTTCATGGGAATCAGGTACTACCCCTTTCGCAACCGACAAAAGGCGGGGGGAAGGCAATACACCTTCCCCCCGCCGGATGTCGCTGATTACTTGCTCTGCGGAACGATGAGGCCGTAGTTGCCGTCCTTGCGCCGGTATACCACGTTGATGTCTTCGGTGGCAGAGTCGGTGTAGACCAGAAATTCCTTGTGCAGCAGATCCATCTGCATGACCGCCTCTTCAACAGACATCGGCTTGACCGGAAAGCTGCGGCTGCGGATGATGACCGGCTCGCCGCCGCCTTCATCGATACTTTCAGCGGTGACCACTCGCTTTTCGACCTGGCGCTCACGACCGCTGGTAGGTTTGTGCTGCTTGATTTTTTCCTTGTAGCGCTTGAGCTGCCTCTCGATCTTGTCCACCACCGCGTCGATGGCGGCATACATGTCGTTGGTCTCCTCCGACCCTTTGATGGTGATCCCCTTGGCAACGATGGTCACCTCAGCCTTGTGCCGGATCTTTTTCTCGACGGAAAGGGCGACCTGGGCATCGATTGGCTCCTCGATGTATTTCTTGACGCGGGAAAGTTTTTCCTCAACGTAAGCACGCACCGGCTCGCTGGCATCCATATGTCTGAATGTGACGGCAATTTGCATAGTCTCGAACCTCCTGATGAAAAGGCCCCGAATAGGGGGCTTGATGTTCCGTCCTTGATTATAAGTATAACTTTCCGGCGGCCTTTGGCCACAATCGAAAAGTTAAAATAGCCGCCGGCGTTCGGTAGAGGAGCCGATGCCGAGCATTTCCCGGTATTTGGTGACGGTGCGACGGGCGATGTCGATGCCGTGCTGCCTGAGGATCTCCACGAGCTTCTGGTCCGAATAGGGTTTCTTGGGATTTTCACCGGAGACGATATCCCTGATCCGGTTCTTGACGCTCTCCGAGGCGATCGAATCACCGCCCGTTGTACTGATGCTGCTGTTGAAAAAATACTTCAGCTCAAACAGCCCTTGCGGGGTCTGTACATACTTGTTCGTGGTCACCCGGCTGATGGTCGATTCGTGCATTTCGATATCTTCCGCCACATCCCGCAGGACCAGCGGTTTGAGATACTCGATCCCCCGGTCAAAAAACTCCCGCTGAAACTTGATGATGCTATTGGTGACCTTGTAAATGGTCCGCTGCCGCTGATGGATGCTCTTGATCAGCCAGATTGCACCGCGCAACTTTTCCTGGATGTACACCCCGGCCTTTTCGTCAATGGTGCTGCCCGCAGCGAGGGCGCTGCGATAGAATGCGTTGATGCGTAGATTCGGCAACCCCTCGTCATTGAGCACGACCACGTATTCATCACCGATCTTGTAGACGAAAATGTCGGGGATGATATAGTGCACATCCTCCTGGCCATAGGCGCTGCCTGGCCGGGGATCGAGATTGGAGATGATCTTGGCGGCAGCCAGGATCTCATCGAGGCCGACTCCCAGCGCCTTGGCGATGACCGGGTACTTGCGTGTCTCGAGTTCGGCGATATGGTCCGCCAGGATCTTCTCGACCAGAGAACCACGCATTTCCAGCTGTTCCACCTGCCGGAGCAGGCACTCCTGCAGGGAGCGGCAGGCCACCCCCGGTGGATCGAACTCCTGGACGACCGCGAGCACTTTTTCCACGTCGGCCGCAGTGACCCCGACAGCCTCGGCAATCTCCTCGGGCGAAGCTTTCAAATAGCCGTCGTTATCCAGGTTGCCGATGATTTCGGAGGCCACCCGCCGTTCGAGATCGCCGAGTCGGGAGAGGTTCAGCTGCCACATCAGGTGGTCGCTCAGAGTACTCGTTTTGGTCAGCAGGTTCTCGTAAGAGGGTCGGTCCTCATCCTCCTCATAGCAATCCGCCGCCGACCCTCCGAGGTTGTAACCCTCCAGGTAGGTCTGCCAGTCAATATCATTCAGGCCATCGCTCTCACCGGAAACTTCCTTGATTTCCTCGCCGGAAGAGATCACCTCCTGAATTTCGGCCGCTTCCTCCCTCGCCTCCTTCTCCTCGAGGATCTCCGTTCCTTCTTCGAGGATGGGATTTTCCTCGAGCTCCTGCTGCACCAGGTCGACCAGTTCCATCCGGGAGAGCTGCAGAAGCTTGATCGCCTGCTGGAGCTGTGGCGTCATCACCAGTTGCTGGCTCAGTTTCAGTTGTTGGCGGATTTCTAAAGCCATGATGCTCCTGAAGAGGCGGCAGGCACCTCCCGTATTAAAGCCTGAATTTCTCCCCCAGGTAGATGGCCCGGGCTTTCGGACTGGCGGCGATCAGGGAGGGTTCGCCGAACTCGAGAATCTCCCCGGCGTTGAGAATATACGCCTGGTCGCAGACGCCGAGGGTTTCACGCACATTGTGGTCGGAAATCAGCACGCCGATACCCCGGGACTTGAGCTGGGAGATGATGTTCTGGATGTCGATCACCGCGATGGGATCGATGCCGGCAAACGGTTCGTCGAGCAGGATGAAGGCCGGCTCGATGACCAGGGCGCGAGCGATTTCGACGCGCCGCCGTTCCCCCCCCGACAAGGCATAACCATAGGACTTGGCCACATGGGTCAGCCGGAGATCTTCGAGGAGTTGCTCCTTGCGTTCACGACGTTCGCTGACGCTCAGATTCAGCGTTTCGAGGACGGCCAGGAGATTTTCCTCGACGGTCATCTTGCGAAAAACCGAGGCTTCCTGAGGGAGATAGGAAATCCCTGCCCGCGCCCGCCGGTACATGGGCAGGTCAGTCAGCTCCATATCGTCAAGATAAATTTTGCCCTGGTCAGGCCGCACCAGACCGACCACCATGTAAAAGGAGGTC
>Ga0256865_1000054_pt1 | contig 38567 bp, 56 predicted proteins | sample RVTome_14_FD_187337 | JGI IMG/M metagenome (GOLD analysis project Ga0256865, IMG submission 187337) | Soil microbial communities from uranium-contaminated site in the Upper Colorado River Basin, Wyoming, United States - RVT145D125 HiSeq ... | reverse complement strand
AAAACGGGAGCGGTCGGCCTCGTGGCTGGTCCGCCTCATCATCGCCGACTACCGGAGCCGGTGGGGAATGGGGCCTGCCGGCCAGGAACCGGCCAGAATGGAGAACCACTATGCGTCTACCCCTGGCTAAAGTCCGCCCCCACATCACCTTCGACCGGGAGAACTTCACCCTCAACGTGGAACTCCTGGCCGCCCCGCTGCCCCCGGAGCAGGCCGTTGGCCTGACCCCCTCCGGCCTCCTCCTGCCCCCCGGCGTGGCCCAAAAACTCAGCGCCCGCGCCGCCCTCGCCGAAGCCGAGGCCCTGCTCGAGAGCCTGCCGGCTGCCCCCCCCTCAGCGGCAGGGGACCTCTCCCCCCTCCTGGCCGCCGTCCAGGACCTGGCCGCCAGGCTCACCCACGCCCAGACCCAGCTCGCCCAAACCGAGGCCCGCCTCCAAACCCTCGAGTCGCCCAACCCTGCCGTCGCCCTCCTGGAACGCGACCCCCTGTTCCTGGACCTGGAAACCACCGGCCTCAAAAAAACCGACGCCGTCGTCGAAGTGGCCGTCATCGACCGGCGCGGCCGCGTCCTCCTCAACACCCTGGTCGACCCACAGCGGCCCATCCCCCCCGCCGCCGCTGCCGTCAACGGCCTGACCGATCACCTGGTCGCCGGCGCCCCCACCTGGGACCAGGTACTGCCCCTCCTCGAACAGACCCTCTCCGGCCGGGTCGTCGTCGCCCATAACGTCAAGTTCGAAGCCAAGTTCCTCCCCGGCGACTGGCCGGTCGAATGGACCTGTTCCAAGCGCCTGGCCGACAACGCCCTCGGCAAACGCGCCGGCTTCGGCAGCCTGGCCGCCCGCTTGCAGCAGCTCGGCCTCCGGCCTGGCCCGGCCCACAGCGCCGCCGGCGACGCCCTCAGTTGCCTGCGCCTCGTCAAGCGTCTCGCCGGCGACCCCTCGCCGGTCGAACTAACTAACCTATCCAACTAACCAAGAAAGGACCCCTTGAAATGACCGCCAAAAACTCGAAACAACCAACCGACGCCACCCTTACCGACGTGCTGACCGCCGTCACCGGCGTCGGCCAAAAGGTCGATACCCTGACCCACCGCGTCGAAAACATCGACCGGCGCGTGACCACCCTCGAGCAAAAGCCCGCCCTCAAACCCCGGGTCATGCAGCAGACCGGCGTCGAAATCCGGCCCACCCCCGCCTCCGGCAAGGTCACCGTCGACCAGGTCGGCGGCGACGCCGAAAAGTACTTCTCGCCCATGCTCTGCACCAAACTATCGGTCTCGAAAGACCGCAAACGGGAAAACTGGCGGATCGACCTGTACCTGCGCGGGCTGCGCCGGCCCGCCAGCCTGATCGAGTGGCAGTTCGACACCTTACAAGAGATGATCGCCTTCATTCAGGTCGGCTTTCCCCAGTTCAGCCCGGACCACCTCGACGACGAACGCTTCATCGAGCTCGACGCCGAATACCAGCGGCTCCGCGACGACACGATCAAGCCCCCCCGCATCCTCTACGATGAGGGCATCGGCTTCATGGTCGAGTCCATGAAGACCCGCCGCGACATGCACGGCAAGACCTACATCAACGCCGTCGCCATCTACCCCATGTCACGAGGTGAGACCCTTGGCCAATAAAACCAAACCCGCCGAACGCCAACAGCGCGAAACCGAACAGCGCCTGGCCGTCCTGGACGCCATCCTCAAACGCCACGCCCTGTCCCTGCAAAGCATCGCCCAGCGGACAGACTTTCGGCTGTACCTCGTCCGCCGCCACGTCGACTGGCTGGCCAACACCGGCTACCTGGTCAAACGTGACAACGGCCGCATCTCCATGGTCACCCAACGCGGCCACGACGCCCTGGACGCCGGCCGGTTCACCCCCAACGGAAAGGAGCCAACCCGATGAGCAACCCTACCCACACCCCCGGCCCGTGGCTGGCCGGCGGCCAGGGCCTGGCCTGGACGATGGCCGGAAAGGCCAACGCCCACCTGCGCGCCATCTACTCCCTGGGCCAGGTCACCGAAGTGGCCCTGGTCTGGCTCGACAACGACCGGTCCGAGGCCAACGCCCGCCTGATCGCCGCCGCCCCGGAGCTGCTCGCCGCCGCGACGCAAGCCCAGAAGATCTTGCGCGCTTTTTGTCTGGAGAGCCGCTTCACTCAGCCGCAGTACATATACGAGGCCATCGAGACCCTCGCCAGGGCCACCGCCACCGCCAGGGCTACAGAGACCGGGGGCGACGCCCGGCGCCCGCAATAAAAAACCGGCGCGCCTCCTCTCAGAGCACACCGGTTTTTATGACCTTGTTTTTATTTTAACATCTCTAACTTTTGTGAGCAATTCTCGAAACCCATAGGAGGGAACCAATGCACGTCAAAATCAAGCTCGACCTGGTCCGCCTGCTCCAACTCGCCGCCCCCCAGGTCCGGGGCAGCGACGAACGGAGCCTGCTGTACCAATTCCTGACCCGCAACAAAGACGCCCAACTCGTCGACATCGACCTCGGCCAGGTCCTGGTCACCGTCGACAGTGACGAAGACACCCTTGGAAAGGAGACATCATGAACCCACTAAGAACCCCCGCCCCGGGCGTGTACGACAACCTCCTCCGTGACACCGAGCGCCGCCCCCACGAATTGGGAGCCGAACTACTCGACCACGTCAGCCCCGGTTGGGAGGAGGAGATCGATCTCGACAGCCTGGACCTGGCGAGCTACCCCCGCTGCATTTTGGGCCAACTCTTCGGCAGCTTCGAAACCGGCTACGCCGACCTGAGCGAATGCCTCGGCCTGGTATACGAACAACTCGACTGCGACCTCTTCGGCTTCGAAATCTCCGGCCTGGCCGACTACGCCGACCTGACCGAAGACTGGCGCACCCTGATCACCGACCGCCGTCTGCTAACCGCTAACGGCTAACCACTAACGGCTAACCACTAACCGCTACCTTATAGGAGCCAACCATGGAACCAACCGTCAAACTCACCCTCGAAGGCGACCCCGACCAGGTCGAGATCATCACCGCCCGCATGCGGATGTTCTTCACCGTCACCTACGAGAGCAAAGATCAAAAGAGCCGGCTCTCGCCCGACCACGTCAAGCGATATCTGCGGGTTATCTCCCCCGGCCAGGCCCATCCGCACCAGCTAACCCTACCCAACATCCCATAAAAAAAGGCCGTTCCCACCAGAAACGGCCCAACTAGCTCACCCCAAAGGAGAGTGAACACCATCATGACAAAATTATACCACCCTCAACCCCAAAATGCTACTATCCGGGCCGCCGCGCAGTGCCTCTACTGTAGCGAGCTGGCCGATGGCCACACCACGCCCCCCCTCTGCCCTCGCCACACCGATCTGGCCATCCTCACCGAGTTCATGGAAACCCAGGGCGAGCCCCTGGACCTGGCCAACGTCAAAGAGTGGCTGCAGCAGGCCCAAAACGTCTCGGCCATCTGGTCCATCACCCCGTCCGACCTGGACGACATGCTGCCGGACTACCTGACCCGGCGTCAGGAGGTGCCCTCATGAGCGAGTACATATTTCTCCCCCCGGACCAGCTCAAACTGCACCCGCAAAATATCCGTCTCTATTACCCGTCCCACGACGTCGCCAAAATGGCCGGCTCCATCAAAAAAACAAACGGAGTGCTGCACGCCATGCTGGTTACCCCAATCCCCGGCCAGCCGACGGTGTACTACGTCGTGGACGGGAACCTCCGCCTGGCCGCCGCTCGCACGTTAGCCGGCGATTGCCCCCCGCTAAAATGTGAGGTCGTCGAAGCCAGTTTAGCCGACCAACTACTGGCGATGGTTATCACCTCGGAGTTCCACTTCCCCAAAGACCCGGTCTCGATGGGGCGGCACTTCCAGCGATTGATCCAGCAGGAAAAGCTGACCATCGAAGCCATTACCGAAGACACGGATGTCTCGCGTCCGACCATCGAAAAATATCTCAAGATCCTGGAACTGGAAGATGAAATCCAACAACTGATAGCCGCAGGCCGGCTCTCGGCTGACCTGCGTGTCTCACGGGCGCTGCTGCTCCTGCCCGCCGGCGAGACCAGGATACGGGCAGCCGAGCGATTCGCACGGAATGACAGCAATATCCGCTACATCATCCAGGCATGTCGCCAAATCCAGGAACGCGCCGCAGTTATGGCCGGCCAGGACCACGTCGAGCGCCTGGACGCTGAGCGAGCCAGGCAGCAGGCCGTCAGTGAACAGGTCGGGCGGACCAAACAGCAAAACAATGGTCACGCCCGGATGGGCCCCGAGGCCGCCCGGTTGATCTATGATTTGGCCGAAAAGATGCTTTGTGACGACTGCCGGCTCGATGGTCTGAGCATTGAATGTTATTTGTGTCCCGGCCCGCAGGATTTCGTCAACCACTTGATCGAAATGGCCGAAATACGAATCCCCGAGGAGGTGACCTCATGATCACCGTCAGCGCCACAGACCTGGTCACGTTCCTGGAAACCGCCCAACCGGTCACCGCCGCCAGCGTCCGGACGCTCCTGGCCAACGGCCACGGGGCCACCCCGCGAGACCTGGACGAGCAGGCCGCCATCTTCGTCGAGATCCTCTACGAAGTCACCCAATCGAATAGTTGTGAAAGGAGAGAACCCACCATAATGACCGAAGACCTTACTTCCACCGAACGACAGTTTGTCGCCCTGGCTCTCCGGGGCCTGGCCATGCGCGGCGGCCCGACAGCGTTTCCGCTGCTTCGATCTGTTACTCGCAAGCTCGGCCTCGTGGCTGAACTGAAGGACCACCTGCAGGACTGGATCAGTTACAAGCCCCAGCGTAGTAACCCCGAAGTACCGGGCTTAGAGTGACGGTCACCTGCTACGTCTGCGGGCGCACCTTCGCCCACACAACCGGCCCGGCCGGGGAGACCCACGGGGCCTGCCCGGCCTGCCTGCCGGGCCAGTACGTCCAGGCCCTGCAGGCCCGCAGCCCCGGCCTGGGCGAGGTCGCCCGCCGTCTGGCGGCCCGGTTCCCGGACCTGTCGCCACAAGAAATTCATAGACTGGTAAATAGCAAGTAGCAAGTAGCTGAAAGGATACTAGACCGCATGTCACCCATTGATTTAGTCTTGCAAGCCTTGACCCGTTTGGGAAAACCGCCTAGACAGACCAACACCAACCACTGGCAAGCATCCTCCCCGCTGCGCGAGGACAAACGGCCCAGCCTCAGTATTACCGTCCGTCAAGACGGCGCGGTCTTACTCAAGGATTTTGGCGGCGGCGAAACCAAAGACATCTTAGATGCACTGGACCTGAAGTTTGACGACCTCTTCCCTCGTGGTCGTCGCCAAAATCAATGGCACAACTTCAACCAACCTGACCATATCTATATTTACCGTGATGCCAACGGCGTCGAGGTCTGCCAGGCCCTGCGTTATAATGTTATCAACGACAAGGGCATGCCCGACAAGGATTTTCGAGTTCGCCACGCCGATAACGGCAAATGGATCTGGAAAAAACCTTCCAACACCCCCCTTTATCGCCTGCCAGAACTGCTGACCACTCCCAATGATGAGTGGGTTTTTGTACCCGAGGGGGAAAAAGATGTCGATAACCTGATCCAGCAATCCTTGGCTGCAACGACCAATATCGGCGGCGCGTCGGTTAAGTGGGGCGACGAATGGGTGCAAACTCTGGCCGGACGCCGGGTTTGCCTGCTTGCCGACAATGACCCGGTCGGTAAAAAAAGAGTAGAGCAACTGGGTGACCGTCTGGTCTACGTGGCCAGGGAAGTCAAAGTTATCTACCCTAACCACATGGGGTTGGATGACATGCCGCAAGCCGACGTCTCAGATGCTCTCCTGATGGGTCACATATCGTCCGATGACCTCCTCCGCTTGGCCGAAACCGTATCTCTATATGAACCCGCGCCCATCGCCCCTCACCGCAAGCTAAAATTCGAGCGAGATGAGTTGCTCAATACGATCTTCCCGGATCCGGTTTGGTTGGTAAGCGAAATCATCCCGGAGCAGTCGTTGGGTATCCTGGCTGGACGGCCCAAGATTGGCAAAAGTTGGCTTGCCCTGCAGCTCGCCAACGCCATAGCCGATGGCGCCGACTTCCTTGGGCAGCCGACGAACCAGGGGCGAGTCCTCTACCTGGCCCTGGAAGACAACCCGCGCCGCATTCAGGATCGTCTCAAGACTCAGGGTATCAACCCCTGGTCCGGGCTGACATTCCACTTCGGCTGGCCGGACCTCCTGGCCGAAGATGGCCTGGACCGTCTCCGAAACACCATCACTGCTGGTGAGTACCGGCTGACCCTCATCGACACCATGTCTCGCGCCGTCGCCATGCGGCCAGATGATATCCGAGAGATCACGTCACTCTGGGGCCGGATGCAGGAAATCGCCATCTCTACAATGTCTTGCGTGCTTATAATTGATCATCACCGCAAGAGCTTCGGTGGGGTGGACGATGTCATCGATGCCGTCCTGGACGCCACCACCAAAACCGCTGTCTCAGACTTCATAATGGGACTGTACCGGCCTCAGCGCGAGAAAATAGGGACGCTGAGGGCGACCGGTCGGGACATCGAGGATCTTGACCTCAGCGTAAAATTCAACGGCGTCATCGGCACCTGGGAGGTTCTGGGCACTCCGGACGATGTGGGCCAGAACGCGATTGAGGAAAAGATATTTGACGCAATCGACGACTTGGGTGACTACGCCTCCGGCCAGGCCATCATCGAGTACATAGAAATGGCCCAGGGGTATGTTTATCAAACCCTGGCCCGAATGGTCAAGGAAGGGAAACTGGTCAAAAAAGGATATCAAAAACCATACGGTCGCCCGTGATTAGGTGAAATTCATGAATTTCATGAATTTCATGTGAGTTTGCCCCGGAAATTCATCTAAAACTCACATGAATTTCATGAATTTCATGAATTTGAGGGGAAATAATAGGTCAAAAAGGAGATGATCTGTGAAAATAGTCAAGAAAACCCGAAAAATACGGTTATATACCCGATGCCCAAATTGTGGGAGTCCCTGGTGCGAGCGCTCGCCAAGGCCGTGGAGTGACGCATTTTGCGACAATGTTTGTCATGAATCCTACAATGAACGCCGTCGTCGCCGCGCTGAAATAAAGGTAAAAAGGAAAAAATAAAAATGAAAACTGAACAAGAAATCTACCAGATGATCAACGAGATCAAGGCCACGCACGAGGAGCTCGGCGAAAAGGCGCCGAAGTCCCAAACTGTGATGAAGGAAAGTATGAGGGGCGAACTAATCGCGCTCTACTGGGTTTTGGGTCACTCGCGGAGATCGGCGATGGACAGCGCTTCGATCGCCCTGGGTGGCGACCCGATAGACTGGAGCGGATCCCACGATGACCACCCTCATCACCGTCTACAACTTTTTGGAGGAAACGATAATGGCAAAAAAATCATACCGCCGCGGAAAAATCGAGCGTCACCGGAGGTTCAGCCCTGGGCTAATAACCTTCTTTGACATCGAGGAGATAAAAGTCGCCGCCTGGTGTCCCGACGACAAAGCCCAACTCCCCCCTACCCAGGTCCACCTGGTCTTCGCCATGAAGGACTTCCCGGCCCCGGTCGTGCTCAGGTTCAAGAGCCCCGACACGCTCGGCGTACTCATCGAGGAACTGGCCCACTACCGCCAGGAAGTCTGGCCAGACGCGGAGCCGCTGGACCTAAATCCAAATGGATTCTCCTAGTCCTCCCCCCAACGGGGGGAGTTAGAGGGGGGAGATCCCGAGAAGTCGCCTCCACCCTGACGGGCAGAGGACAAAAAAAAAGCCGCCGTGGGAGCGGCGGCAACCATTCACATCACCCGCAAAGGAGATATCATGAACGGTAAGTCTATTGTACCACAGAATCACCCAACAATCGAGGTTGGCACCCGCGAATGGTACCGCATGATCGGCCGGCGCGGTGGCCGGGCCCGGGCCGCAATGCAAGACTTCCGGGACCACCAGGCCAACGCCGGCCGGCGCTCCGCCCAGCTCAACGACATGAGCGCCCTGGGCCGCCGCGGCGCCCGCGAGACCCTGCGCAAATACGGCTACATTTTTCTCTTTAAAAAATGCCGGGCCTGGCGCCTGGCCAACCCCTCCCGGCACGAACGGCAAATCACACGCATTCTCGACGAACTGGGCTACGCCTACGAGCGCGAGGCCCTGGTGCTCGGCGACGACGTCCCCGTCTCGGTCGATTTCTACCTGCCCGATCACAACGACGCCGTCATCGAGGTCTACGGTCGCATCCACTACGACCCCCGCTTCGACCATCCCAACCGCCCCCAAACCCGCCGCGAGCTGGATGCTCACCGCTGCCGGCAGCTCGAACGGGCCGGCTACCGCGTCCTGGTCATCGACTACCGCGAGCTGACCAACATCTTCGACGTGCGTGGCAAAATTATTGATTTCGTTTTAGGCTAGCTGTCCGCCGCGCGGACACAGAAAGGAGTCGCGATATGCAAATCGCTTTAGCCGACATCCGCCCTGGGCGCTTCCAGCCCCGGCAGAATTTCGATGAAGAAAAAATGGTGGGCTTGGCCCAATCCATCCGGGACCAGGGGTTGATCAACGCGATCATCGTCTTCAAAAACGAAGACGGCGAGCATGAACTGATTGCCGGCGAACGCCGCTGGCGTGCCACCATCGCCCTGGCCCTGGCCAACAAGGGCGAACTGGAGATGAGCCTGGACACGGCCGTCAAAATCGTTTGCCGGAGCGAGCCGGCTAAATTGATCCAGGATTACTTTTTTCTCATAGCCCATACCATCAAGGCCGAGCTGGCTGACAACCCCGACGACCTGAGCCACCTGCACCGGGTGAGCATTGTCGATAACATCCAACGCGACGACCTGTCGCCGGTCGAGGTCGGCCAGGCCCTACACGATCTCAAGCAGGAATACGGTTACTCGATCCGCAAACTGGCCGACGTCGTCGGCCAGTCCAAAAGCTGGGTCGAGGATCGCCTAAAAATGACCGACCTGGTCCCCGAAGTGGCCGAGATGGTCGCCGGCGGCAACGGCGCCGGTCCGCAACTCGATATCACCCTGGCCCGCGAGCTGGCCCGCAAAATCCCGGCCGCCTTACAACCGTTCATTGCTGAGCACGTGCGGAGTGAGGTCGCCAGGGGTAAAAATACCAACGAACTAAAGCGACTCATCGGCGATATCGCCCGCTTCGTGGATCCCAACCGTTGGTCTCTATCCAACGATTTCGATCTACCCTATAACCCCGTTGTGTACAACCGCGCCCGCCTGATCCGCACGCTGCTGAACGTGACCCCGCCGGACCAACTGGCCCGGGGGTTACTCGACTTAAAGGGTGACGGTAGTTACTACTCGACAAACTACCTCTCCAAAAAGGTTAGCGGGGTTCTGGGGAGTAGTTATGATGTTTCACATATCACGCAAAAATTGACGGGCGAAAAGGACCCCTGGCAAGATCAGGCCCAGGTCCAGGGCTGGGCCTGCGACCGATGTACCCTGAACCCCCTGGTCGATGTCCTCGACCAGCGGCAGGATTTGCTTGATACCAACGCCCCCTGCCGGAAAATTGCCCGCTTTTCCTCTCCGGAGAACGAGAACATCACTACCTGTCAGCACTTCATCGGACCGGAGGACTCGGAGGACCTGGTTGCTATCGTCGTGCCGTACAATATCCACTCTTGCCTCGACGAGACCAGCGGCAGCACGCTGCTCAAACGCCCGCTCAACGGCGAGGACGCCTGTTACGTCACCTCCTGGCAGGACTACGCCCATGTCTACAACCAGGCCCGCATCCGGCGCGCCCAGGCCGCCCAGGAAAAAGAGGAACAGCAGCAGGTTCAACACCTGACGCCGATTGCGCAGTACTGGCAAGCGCAGCTCGATGGCCACCTCGGAACCTTCCGCAGCCAACTCGACATCCACCACTTTCAGGCCCACGCCTGTCACAAGTGCAAGCACTTTCTCCCCTCTCCCGATGGGAGAGGGGCCGGGGGTGAGGGTGAGGGCGCCACCCCCTGCCGCTTCGCCGAGCGCCCCCTCAAAAGCCGTTTTACCGATGGCCCCCGCGCCCCGGTTTTCGGCATCCTGGATCACCCGGACGGCTTCAGCGTCCCTCGCTGCGAAAAGTTCCAGGTCCGCAACCTGCCCGACAACATTCAGCCGCTCGATGGCATCCAGATCGGCTCAGACAACCGGCCCCTAATCCTGGACTGGTTCAAGCTCCTCAAAAAGACAGCCTCAAACTATTACGAGGATCAAAAATTGCTTTGGGGGGTGCTGGCCTGGCTGCCTCAGCAGGATCTGGAGAAACTCTGGGACCAGGTTGGCGACGATGGCATCATGATGGCCATCCTTCAAACCGGCGTCCAGGACATTCAAAGTCTCAAATCCTACAGCGGTCCGGTATCTCTGCTCGATCCCACCACCGGCCAACTGACCACCTGGACCGCCCATCGTTGGCCCCAAGAAAGCGAGGTCTCCGATGACGCATAAACTCATTTCAACCATCGCCGCCGCCCTGGTCAGTCTATTGGCCCTGCTGGCGTTTGTCCTGAGCTATAGCTCGTTACAGCACATGGCCGCCGTGCATGGCGTCGGTCCGTGGCTGTCCTACCTGTGGCCGCTGCTGCTGGACTTTGCAATGATCGTCTTTTCGCTGGCGATTCTGCGAGCGAATCTGAGACAGGAATCGGCCCGCTATCCCTGGACCCTGGCGATTGCCTTTGCTGGCCTGGCCACCGCTGGCAACGTGTTAGACATCGAAGCCATGGCTGCCGCCCTGGGTATTCCACCAATCATCATTGCCGCCGCCGTCAAGGCCCTGGCTCCGGTCGCGCTGGTGCTGGCGTTTGAGCTACTCATGTCGATGCTCAAAGCGGAAATAAAGCGCGCTGATGTGACCGCCAGTATTAACGACCTGGCCGACCAGCGCGACACCCTGACCGGCACAATTGCCGATCTGGAGACCGAAGCCGGCACGCTGGCCGGGAAAGTGGGCGCCCTGCGGGCGGAACTGGGCGCGCTGCGGAAGGAAAAGAAGCAGACCTATACCGGCGCCAGTGACGAAACCAAGGCCGAAGCGGCGGAAATCGTGCGGAACGTTCCGCACATTTCGGGCGCTGAACTGGGCCGGCGGCTCGGTAAGTCGGAACGATTAGGCCGCCGTCTGAAAAAGGAACTGGAGCCAGTCGTCAACCATAATGGAGCCAACCATGCTGACTAATTCAAACGCCACCGCCACCATCGACCAATCGGTTAACCTGCCGGACTACTTCTCATGCCGGCAATGCACAGTTTGGGATTACGGCGGCCGCCTGTGTGACCGGATGCAGCAGGCCGGCCGCTGCCGGGCTGCTGCGCTGGGGCGGGCGCTCGATGCCGGACACATCCAGATTACTTTGCACTTACCTGCGGAGGCCCGCCGATGAATGCAACAATTGTCTACCATCCGGCCTGGCAGCGAACCACCTGGTCGCCGCCCGCCCGGCCCGGTCCCGACTCGGATATCCGCCCGCTGCCGGCGCCGCTCACGTGGCTGGCGCTCGCGCTGGCCGTTGCTATCGCCGGCGTGGCCCTGGGCCAGTTGCTGATCGGGGCTGGCCTGATCGTCGCGCCCCTGGGCTACCTGGTGGGGGCCGTAGCCAGCTCGGCCGGTTTGGGGATCGCTTCAGGAATGCTTGGAAGTGAGGTTTTGGTATGGCTCGTCGATTTACCCTGAGTTTTGTTATCTTGCCCTTTGGCTTGCTGGCGTGCGCCGCCCTGGGCGTCATGTTCTATGTCCCACGTGTTGAGTTGACCAGCGGCTTTCGGTCCATCTTCGGCACGTTCGCGACGACGGCAACCGCTGTTATCATTCTGGCCGGGATTCTGTTCGCCCTGGCCGGGGTCGTGGGCTTTCTGTGGCTCTTGAGTTGGTTCGCAGAGGCCCGCGCCGTGGTCGTCGCCGACCGGCAGCGCCGGCAGGCCCTGGCTGACCGCGAGTCCGCCGAAGCGCTGCGGGCGCATCGTGAGGCTAATTCTGTGATAACGGTCGCACCACCTGGCCACCAGGTCTACCTAACCGAGATCCGGGCCGATACATTGACCCGGCCCTTGCACCTGAGTCCCGGCCCGGTCAACGGCGCGCCGGCCGATATCACGCCCGACGAGGCCGCCCGGTGGCAGTTACATACCCTGGCAAATGCGCCGGGCCGGGGCCGGGTCGAAGGGCCGCCTGTTCACCCAATGATCGAGGCCGGACCGCGCCCGCTTCTGGACATCTTGCGACCGGCGGAGCGTGTGCTAATCATCGGACCCAGCAAGGCCGGCAAGACGACCTTGCTTCACTGGCTTATTGAGGAACGCCGGCAAACCTCGGACGTGATAACGATTGATCCTCACGGCGAGCCGCCCAAGTGGGGCGACGTTTCGAGCGTCGGGGCCGGGCGCGATTACGACCGAATCGAGCAGACCTTGAACACGCTGCTTTTTGAAATGGATCGACGATACACCCGCCGCGGCCGGGGTGATCTGGACTTTAACCCGCTGACGATCATCATCGATGAATGGCGGGCTATTGTGCAAAACATAGGCGCCGCCGGCGCGATGCTGGGCGCGCTGCTAACCGAGGCCCGGAAAGCTCAAATGTATCTGATCGTGGGGAGTCACAGTGACCGGGTTAAGGCGTTGGGCATCGACGGCGAGGGCGACCTGCGGGCTGGGTTTACTGTTTGCCGGCTGAGTTATGACCAGAGCACCGGCCGGCGCCGGGCCGTCATCGATGACACAGAATACCAATTGCCCGGCCCGTACGATCGGCCCAAACGAACGCCGGACCCGGCCTCGATTGCGCTGCCGCCGCCCATGACGACTGAGGAAAAGAGAATCGTCGAATTGATCGTGGCTGGCCTGACAAAGTACCAAATCTGTAGAGAGATTTGGGACGGTCGCCGGGGCCGCAACTATGAAACCATCGCCGCCGTCGCCGCCAAATTCGGCCTGCAGGTGGCGTAACAGAGCGTTCCGGGGACGTTACGGGGTAGTTACGGCACTTCCTCAAGGGGGAAAAACGTAACGCCTGGGAACGCCATTTCGATGCGTCTAAATCTGTCGAAATGGCAAGGTGGCTATATAGTGGCTATATAGAAGGCAAGCATACCTAACTCGCCAGGGTGGAGGATCGAAAATGAGTAACAAATTGCAGCAAGCGTGGGATGAATATAATGAATTTGTTTCTGAAGCTCGTGAGCTTGAAAACCAAATAAATGCCATAGAGGAGCATGGGGTTTCTGACCCTGAATACTTGGCTGACCTGTACTCACGTTATATTGACGTGAACCAGGAAATTGACAATATCTTGACCTGGATATTCCATAACACCCCATGGGCTAACCAGAGTTAAACTTCACAACGTGAACGTGGTCATCTACACCCGCGTCAGCAGCCAGGAGCAGGTCAGCGGCTACTCGCTCGATGCCCAGGAGAACGCCTGCCGGCAGTGGGCCGCCGAGCAGGGCTACGAGATCACCAGGGTCTACGTCGAGCCCGGCCAATCGGCCCGAACCGACCAGCGGCCGGCCTTCCAAAAAATGATCCAGATGGTCAAGCTCGGCATCGCCGACGCGATCTTGATCCACAAATCGGACCGCATCGCGCGCAACCTGCTGGATCTGCTGAGCTATCGCAGTCAACTGGAACAGGCCGGCAAACGCATCCTCTCGGCCACCGAGCCATTCCTGAACGACGACAGCCCTGAGAACCGGATGGTCACCGGCATCATCGGCTCGGTCAACGAATTCTACTCGGCCAACCTGAGCCGCGAGGTCATCAAGGGCCAGTTACAAAAAGCCAAGTCCGGTAGCTTCCCCGGCGGCAAACTGCCCCTGGGCTACCGCCGCAACGATGACAAACAGATCGTCATCGATGATACGTCTGCCGAAGTGGCTCACCATGCCTTTCAGGAGTTTGCCCAGGGCCACCATACCCTAAAAACCTGGACCGCTGCCGCTCGGGAGCGCGGCTATCGCAACCCCAGGGGTAACCCGATCAGCGACCAGAGCTGGCAAAAGATCTTTCGCAACCCATTTTACATCGGTCAATTCCGCTGGGGCGACGATCTCTATGACGGGGACCATCCACCACTCACCACCAAAGAAACATTCGTCGAGGTGCAAGTGCTCCTCGATGAGCACGGCGGCGGGGGCGGCGCAAAAAACCGTCACTTTTGGCTACTGGCCGGGCTGCTCTGGTCGGCCAAATACCACAAAAAAATGACCGGCAGCCTGGCCAAGGGAAAATATCCCTACTACCGCGCCGCCGGGCCTGGCCCGGAGCATACCGTCCGGGCCGAAGATGTTGAGAGCCGCGTCGTGGCGCTGCTCGACAAAATCACCGGCTACAGCCCACGAGCAAGGGAAAGTTGGCGGCTCGCCATGCAGGTCGCCCCATCCACGGCCGTCATATGGCCCCTCCTCTCCGCCAACGAGGAACGCAAAGATTTTTTGAATTTAATTTTTCCGGCAGTGGGTATCATTATCGCCCCGGGCGGGGCGATCAGCAGGTTTGATCTACGTGAAGGGTTTGAGACGGCGTAGGGTTCGAATCCCCTTACCCGCTTCAAGTTCCATGCAAACTTTCGATCGCCGGCATTTGGTAGACAGAGCGCGCCTGGATCACTGTGTGAGCAGATCCGACAGCCTGGCCGCATCCCCCTAGCCCCCTCTTGCGCAGCAGGCCGGCCTCTGCTTCTTTCTCTTCCCTTTATAACCTCGCGTCTGCAAGTAGCCAAGGTGTGCCGATTTGGTTTGTCGAGACAGAGGCAAACGATCCTGCCGTCCGACCGGAGAACCCGTCAACCGATACGTTGAACGCGTACTCGTTGGCGACAGATGATGTTATAGAGGAACCGGACCCCGTTGGAGCAGACACTGCCCCGGTGCTAGTTAGTATCTGGATAAATGTCGGCGACGTGTCCAACAACGACAGGGCGGGTGCTGTTCTCATCTGTACCTTGAATAATCCATATATGAGGGCTGTGGTGTCACTAAGCCAAGTTCCTCCAAACCCGAGGAAGTCCAACACCGTCACAAACTGACCCACCCGCCTCTTCTCCACCTCAAGCAACGGCGCACTAAACTCCGTCGCAACCGCCGACCTCTCAAGCTTGGCTCGCGACAGATCGAAATCATCCCCGCTGTCCCCCTCGTCCGAGTTCCACACAAAAACCGCAATGTTGTTTATGTTGGGGTCATCCAGCAGGACTCCCTCAACCGTCAAAACAACCTCAGACGTGCCGGGGATGTCATCCGATACTCCTAGGTACTCCCAACCGGCAGCCAGTGTCGGGTTATTGGGCGAGGTGGCCCACGCCGATACGACATCGCTCGTCAGGGCGTTGGCCGATCCGCTCCAACCCAGGATCGCTACCCGGAAGTTCGTTGCTACGGCAAAGTTGGCTTGCAGTTCGATTTGAAATGAGAGTGTCTTGCCTTGCAGGACTCCCGTGTCAGACGCCAGCAGGAACTGTAAAAAACCTGCCTGTGTGTTGTCCTGGTCGATGGCGCAGGTTATTGCCGCTAACCCGTCTGTATCAAAACTCTTACTGACATCCGGCGGGTTGCCGTTGTGGATACAGTTCCACAGCCCCGCCACGTAAGTATCATCAGCGATGTCGTTGAACGTGTCTCCCTCCAGCCAGGTGTCGTGAGAGAGAGACTGGTACAGCAGGTTTGGCGGGGCGGGCTGGCTCTGGACAACGGTCTCTATCGCCACCACCGCGTCCTGCAGGTCGTTGATGTGTGCCGCCTCTACATCGTCAACGTTATCTACCTTGGTTGAGTAGCTATCGATTGAGGTCGGAAAGTTGGTGCTCATTAGTTAGTCTATCCTTTGCCCGATGCTGATATTGTCGATTTCCAAAACAGCTGTGGCATCACCGTCGACGCCACCCTTGATAAACCGTATTAAAGACAGCGTTTCACCCTCGTAACCGCTTAGATCGACTGTAGCCTGGGTGTAGTTGCCCTGCTCGATCGCTTCAAATGGCACAAAACCCACGAATACCTGGCCGCTTTCCGCCGTAATGAGCACCAGAAAAACAACGTTTTCATTGGTTGACCAGCTTTGGGTGTTCTGGTATCGATATTGATAGCTTAGATAATAATTTCGACCGAGCAGCAGGTCAGGCTCAATTGTTACATAATCCACATTCGCGTCATCCAGCTGAGCAATCAACCGCCCGATCGAACATGACCAATCGCCGGGATCAGGGTCAAACTCCCAACCATCAGGACAGCTATCAAAATCCCAGGTGACAACCTCGTCTATCTCGACATCAGCCCCGTAGGCAAAATACGGCTCGAGTTTCAGAGTGGTGCGGACCGCCTTTCCTGAAGACCAACTGTGCTCGATCTTGCCGATCCTGAATAGCCTATTGACCCAAATAGCCTCCGCCGTGAGGTGGATCAGATCGGCGTACAGGTCCAGGTCGAACTGAATATCAGGCCGATCCTCCAGCCGGATGGCCGGATAGGGCGTTGGAGTCCTCAACTCTTCGAGGAGAAACGCTGTCATAAGCTCCGCGTCCGCATTCTCCTGGGTCCAGGGCGAGTCGAGCCTGAACGTCCGTGTGTCGTAGATCGCTATGCTCTCCCCATCCTCTACGCCTATGATGTTGTCGTATTTCGAGTAAAGCGCGTCGCCGCCAATCTCCAGGTTGCGAAGGTAGCCGTCTGTGGCATCTGTATTCTGTACAATGACGGTGGCCCCATCACCACGCTCGCCGATTTGCTCAGTATGAGTCAAGGCGCTTCCGCCGTCCGGTGCATCTGTCAGCGTAACGCTGATATAAAGGTTCAGTGGAACCACCGCGTATGAGCCAAACTTGAACTCGACATCGGTAACCAGCGCAGTCTCAGCCGCTATGGGAATCGCGTCGTCATCATCGCCGCCAGTCTGAAACAGGACTTCAGGAGAGCCGAATATCTCAGCCTTGATCTGGTGAACCCCGATCTCGACTCTATTCCTGAGTGTCTCCCAGGGCTGTGGCACGGTGATGTCCCGCAAAATCTGGCTCTGGTCCAATGTGACGATCTTATCGTAGGTAAACGACCGGGCAAAGAACCGCGCCTGTCCATTCCGGTCATGCAGGAACGTACCGACCTCGGCATTCTCCAACTCTCGAACGGCCTCCATAGCGTCCCTGCGCCAGAACCAGGCCCACTTCAGCCCCTTATAGGTGCTATTGTTATAGTCATCGAGCAGGCTGTACACACGCGGCCACTCATCCGGCCAGCCAGCAGCCTCCAGGATGGTGTCTACCCACCGGCCAGTCGTCCACGTCGAACTCTGCTGACCGGCCTGGTGGTTCCTGAAACCAACCCTGACATTGCGGTCAGACAAAAACTGCTGGCCATCTACAACGTCGATCTTGACCATCCTTCGATTGCCGTCATTGTACGGCTGGATGTCCGCAATCCGGCCATACATCAGGGAGTAGTTCGTACCCGTTTCAGCATCCTTTACGGCCAGCCGGACCGATTTGCCCGGCGTCACGTTGGGGTAAAGGGACGAGTTGGGGTTGAACGGGTTATATCGCCCGTCGTCGTTGTCCAGGATAACGGTAGCCTGCCCGGCCTGGTATCGCTCAAAGCCGTGGCCTCCCGGCCTGACAAAATAGTCGCGGCCTCTGGACAGGTTAAACGAGGTCATTCTCGTGGCCTCGTTCTCCCCGGTGAAGTAGCCGTCCGCATCCCAGTCGACAATGAGCGTCCAGAGCAGCATGGACTCCGCACACGACGCGCCGTACTGCTTCTCACCATACTTGAACGTACCGTACCTCTGGACCCCAACCAGGATGACGTAGAGCATAAACAGCCCGGCGTCGTCGAGAGCCAGCGTGTCATCCGAATTGTTTATGGCTACGACGGTTCGACAGTCAGTCAGAACGCTCATGCAATCGTACCACAGGGAATGTACAGCAACCCGACGCCGGTTATCGAGATCCTGATGAAGTGGGTGACGGTCAACGTCTTGGCCCCGACTCCCTCGATTGGATTTCCGACCCCTACCGTTGCCGAAAACTCAATCATTTCCTCGGACAAGTCCTGCTGAGTGAGCTTCACCACCGGTAATGCCGCCGTGTCCAAAAGCGTAATATCGAGTGCGCCAAAAACATCCTCTTTTGCCAGTCCACTCCCGATGATCTGCCTCACATACTGATCTTCGAGAATGGACAAATCCATCTTGCGGGCCTCGGTGAAGGCGGCCTTGTCTACCACTATAGATGCAGCAGCGTCGAACGACGCCTGGTCGGTTAAGTCTGGAATTCGCTTGAATGACATACCCTAGCCCCCTACCGCTACGCCCGCCCGTCTCAGGCCACCTAGGATGAGCGGAATAAGTTTTTGATCTATCTCGATTTTGTCTGCCGTTGAAATTGTCGGCTGGTACTGAAGAATGATCTGAACAGCAGCACCGACCGCACCGCCTGTCGAAGTAGCCGCCGCCGCGCCGACCAAGGAACGCACTCCCGCCCCGACTGTCCGCCTGGCCCGTTCGGGGTTTTTGAACGGGCTGGCAAAGCTGTCTATCGTGTTCTCCCCCATGTCCGTGAACACCTTGGACGGGGACCCAATTCCCAGTGCCCTTCTCGCAGCATTGAGCATATCCATTGCGGCCTTGACAGCGGCGGCCATAAGCGACGGTATACCGTTGATGACCCCGGACTTGATGCCCTCGACAATTCTCCCGCCCAGGACCCGGGCAATCGTCGCCAGGTTGGAGTGCATGCCGCGAATGACCTCCCCCAGCTTATTCAACGTAGTTGGCTGAAAGTCACCCCCCAGTTTATTTAGAATGCCGGCCAATATCCCGGCAACAACGTTGGCCCCCACCACAATCAGGATGCTGGCAATTGCAGCCACACCAATTAAAAGGCCCGTTGCTAACTTGGTGAGTATCTCGGCTATCAGCCCGGCGTTTTGAAACAGGAACACAATCCCGTCTGCAACCCACTGCCCTATTGCAGTCCCGGCCTCAACCATCCTGGCTTGCGACTCGTCGCCCATGGCCCAGGCCCCAATGGCGATCAGCAGCCCTGCCAGGACTACTCCAACTTGATCCACGGCTCCGCTCACCCAGGACCAGAACGCTAAAATCCAGCCGTGAACATTCTCGCGGATTACGGGTCCCTGGCCGGTGAGAAAGGTGGTTATGCCGACCATCAAATTATCGAGATAGGTTGGAATATTGGCGTAAGCCAGGGCGGCCCACTCAAAGATTTGGTCGGCAAACCTGTTGACGATGGGCATGACCGTTGTATTCCAGGTAGTCAGGAGAAACGTCCCAATGGCGACTAGCAGCCGTGCCAGGACTGGTCCAACCTGTGGGTACGACTCAACTACCCAGGCGAAAATGTCGTTCTTCCAGCCCATAATGGTCGGCAGGACGAACGTATTCCAGGCTTCCGCCAGCATCGGCCCCAGCGCCTCGATCACGCCCTGTACCCCGCCGGCCTGGAACGCATTCCATAGCTCCATCACCGTGCGTCGGGCGTCTAACAGGAACGTGATCAGCCCGCTGTCCTCCGGTAGCCCAAAGATGCCCCCGGTAAAGTCGCCGGTGACCAGCATGGTAAACAGGTTGATCGTGGACTGGAGAGCCGGCACCAGCTGGGCCGAGAACCAATCGACCAGCATCGGCAGCACCCGGTTGGCCAGATCGCCGGCCTTGGCCAGAAACGGCGTGACGACCGGCAAGAGCTTGACCCCCATCTCGGTCGCGGCTTCGGTGATGGTCGCCTTGAGCTTGCGCATCTGGTTGGCCCAAGAGCCGGAGGTGCGTTCGGCGTCCCCCTGGGCGTCGGTCGTGCCCTTCATGATCAGGCTAAGAATAGCCTGCGCCTTGGCCTGAGCGTCGAGTTCGCCGGTGGTGCCGGCCAGGGCATCGCTCAGTTTTTCTTCGGCCTTGCGGACCCTCTCTTCAGCGGCCATCATTTGAGAGGCGGACGCCGTGCCCTTAGATCTGAGTTCGTTGAGCTTCTGCTGTTGGATGGTCAGGTTGTTCTGGCCCGCCGTGAGCTTTTCGGTGTCGACCGAACCTTTGAGCAGGCCCAGATTGAGCGCCTCCTGCTCGATGGCGCTTTGGTTGATGACCACGCCATACTTGCGCATGACCTCGGTATTGCCCACGACGGCAGTTTGCAGGTCGTTCAGGACCTCACCGTCGGCCACGTTGTTGAAGCTGCCCAGGTCCACGGCCAGCTTGGTCAACTGAGTCGACATATCGGCCGCGGCTGTCCTGGCAAACCCAAGGGGAACGAACGTGTCCTGCAGAGCCGCGGCGTAGCCCATGAGCTCAAACTTGTTACGGCCCACCGCGTTGCCGAAATCGTCCAGGGACTTGGTGACTCGATCGCCTTCTTCACTAAAGACGATATTAAACTTCCCCTGCATCTCCTCGGCGTCGGATCCGAGGCTGATCAGCTTCGCCCCGGCCAGACCTGCGCCGACACCTATGCTGGACAGTGCGGCCAGGCCGATCGCGGCTACACTGGCCACACTGGCCAGGCCGGACTTGAGGCTAGATAACCCGGCCGTTGCGTTTCCATCCTGGTTGACCAGGATTCTTAACGTTCGTGTCGTCGTCATATTTGAATACCGCTCTGGGCCATGCGGCAGACGACCTCCTTAAGGCGCGCCACCTCTACCGCGTCTTCTTCTCGTAGTTGTCCGGGCGGGATGTGGTATTTGATCCAGATCAGGGTGTCGTCCAGCCAGGGGGGAGTGTCAAACGCGTGGTCTGGCTCAAAGGTTGGGTCGTCTACTACCCAGTCTTCCTGGCTCTCTTCGTCGGCTTTGCCTGATCGAACCCTTTCGGACCAGAGGACGAGCGCGAGACGTTCGTTTTTTTTACCTCGGCCCGGTCCATAATCGCGTTGAACTCATCCATCACGGCAAAGTACTGGTCGTCCGTCAGTTCGTCGGGTATGCCAACCGGCACCCGCTCCCCGGTGTCCTCGTCGATAAACGACCAGTCCAGAACCAGGCTCATAACCAGGGCAGTCAGATTGGCCTCGGCCTGGCTGAGTTCAGCAGCGTCCAGGTTGTCCAGGTCGACGTGGCCCTGGTCATCCGGATTCAAAACCGCAAATAGATCAAGCGCCTTGCGCCGATGCTTGTACTTCAGGGTCTTCCATGAAATCTTCGGCCTGGACGCGCTTCCGTTTTCGTTTGACATCGTTGCTCCCCGTTATTCGCTCGAATTCGCTAACAATTAGCGCCTTATGTTCCTTACTTAACCCATCGATGACCCCGACCGGAGCCATCTCGCCTGTTTGGTTCCTGAGCGCCCAGGCCGCCACGAGCTTAGCCGCGTATGCGACCCTGTCCTCACTGGCCTGGAACGACTTGATGTGCCTTGGGTCGATCTGACAAAACCAAATCATTATACTGCCCCTACAACGCCGCCAGGGCGCTGTTGATGATCAGGTTGCCGGTGTTGCCACTCCCGTCCTTCTGCCCTGAGTACTTGAGCTTGATAATGTTATTGCCGTCGCGGTCATCGAGTTCGCTCACATCCTCGATGAAATAGACGCCGTTGATCTGGAACTCGTAAGTCGAGGCGGCTACGCTGTCATTGGCGTAGATCTGCACAACAGACAGGTCCTCGGTCAGCATCTTGTCCATCTCGGCCTCGGTCACGGCATGCTCAGCCTCGACCGTTACCTCCAGGCTGATTGCCCAGACATCGTTGCCGTAATCGTTCGGCGACAGACTCCCGGCGAACAGCTTTTGGTGGAATAAGTTTTCCAGCTTCCAGGTGAATGAGATGAGTTTGGGGAGCGGTGTAGTGCCCAGGCCTGCCCAGGCGTCATCGATGGAGAGCACGGTGTCCGCCATCTTGATAGTACGGGGCGCGGCGGTTGGAGATGGAGTTGCCGTATGGGCAGCCGGTTTAGTGGTCGCCCCGCCGACAGCAGGAACCTTGATGACCCACGCCTTGCCCGCCTCCCCGCTGATCTCCAGGCCCGTGGCAAACACATCCACCCCCCGCACGATGTGGTTAGCGCCGTCGCCGTATTCCAAACTATAAACGGCAATCGTATCAACGGTTGCATCCGGAATGGCAAACGTCCATGTCGTGTCCGGGTCATTGAACACCGTCGCCCCGTCACCCAGGGCCATGCTGACCAGATACGGAGCATGGTCGTAGTACGCTGCCGGTAAGGACAGTTCACCGCCGCTCTTCACAGACCCAATATAATGCCGGGCCGGAGCGTAGCTACCGATGTTCTCCTCGACCTTGATTTTCTCGGTCATCATCTTGTAGCTGCTCATCGCCCGGAGGGCAACGTCAACGTTCACCCCGGTCCCGAAATCGGCTTGTTTGCCGATATAGACTACTCTCTTTGCTTTGGAACTCATCTCAGATCTCCTATGAGGTTAAGGTCTCCTTGACCTGCAGCCGGTGTTGTTCGACCCGGTAAGGGACTCCGCTAAAACTACCGAACAGGCCATCCGACGCTTCTTCCAGCTCCAGCTCGTTCCAGTTGGCGTTGCCGACATTGGCCCGGATCACGTCCCTCACCACCTCATGCAGGTCGTCCAGGTCGTCTTCGTGGTCGGCGCTGTTACCGCGTTTGAGCAGCACGTCCAGGAAAAAATGGTGCAGGTCGTCGTTCATGTGGGCCGACATAAAGTTGTGGCGCGAATCATCGGTATAAATACACAGCACCTTGGACGCGCCCAGCAGATCCAGCGGCAGGTAACCCAGGACCAGGGTGAACGAACCCTCGGCCTGGAACAACGAAACCAGCTCCTGGCGAATGGCTTTACGCGTCATAACGGCGCCCACACCCCGTCGGCAAAATCCTTCAGGTTGAATGCCTCGATGGCCCGGGTCGCCAAGGCATGCTCGCCGCCCCGCTCCTCCTCGTCGCCGGCATACGGGGCGTCGGCCCCGGCCACGTTGCCTTTGTGGTAAATCGTCGACTTGAGATACCCCGTATCGACGTGGACAAACTTCTTCATTAGGGCGTCCAGCTCCGCGGTGATGATCTCCACGTCGCCGATGGTCTCGATGACCTTTTGCAGGTCCCGCCCCAGTTTATCGAAGCCAATCGTCTTAACTGCCAAGCTGCTCCTCCAGAATCAAATGGTAGAAGGCATCCAGGCCGCCCTGGGCCGCCCACGGGCCGACAAAGCGGACCGCGTAGGTCGTGCCACCCGAGACCAGGTAATCCCCGGTCACAAAATCGGCGTACTTGGTGAAGGTCTCCCGGAGCAGAAACAGCTTCGAGATCGGGTAGTCGTCGGTCGGCGCCTTCGACGCCGGGTCAATCGGCATGCAGGCGATACCGGTCGCGACCTCGGACAGCGTGGCCGCCCCGGTCGGGTTGTTGAGGTGGTCGCACGTGTTGGTCAGGAAGCTGTCCATCAGTCCCCCAGCTCAAAATCCTCGGCCTGGTGGGTCAGCTTGCGCATGACGACACGTCCACTGCCCCCGCCGCCGGCCAGCGCCTTGACCTGCCGGGCTCGCTGCGAAAAGTTTTCCTGGCGCGGCCCCACCTTGACATCCACCTCGACCGCGTAATCGCGCTGCAGCTGCTCGATCATCTCCTGCTCGATGGCGTCCAGGGCCGTATCGACCAGGTTGGCCTCCAGGTAACGCACGTCCGGCAGATCCGTCTCCGGATCAATCGCCCCCACCGCTCGCAGGCCCGCGTCGACCGCATAGGTGTAGTCACCCTCGGTCAGCGCTCCGGCCGGCGTCGTGCTCAGGCTGCGCGTGCTGGCCAGCCTGGCCAGCTTGGCGTTGACCCGCGTCGCCAGCTCGGCCCGCGTCAGCGGCACCCACCAGACCCAGACATCGTCGATCTTGATATCGCCGCTGCCCCGGTTGTTTTTTATCCGCAGGGTGTAGGTCGTACCCGGGGCCAGCCCGAATTCGTAGGTCTGCTCGGTCCAGGCGTCGGCCGTCACAGTGCCGGCGTTCTGGGTCAGCACCGTATTGCCGTCCCCGTCCACAACCCGCAGCGTCAGGTCCGAGGTGGCCAGGTTGTCGGTGTCGGGTTTGATGGCCAGGTGGACCGTCCAGGACCGGGCAGAGGGCGTTGTGAACTCCTGCTCCACATACCCGCCCGGGCCAAGGACAGCCATCCCGTAGTGCTCGTCGCCGTCACTGGCCGCGTAGCTGGCGTCTGAGGCCGTCCAGTTGTCCAGGTCGTGCCAAAAACCGCCGTTACTGAGCCGGTTTCGCTCCAATGGCCGCCTCCACGTCCTTTACCAGAATCCGGCCGCCGGCGCCGCTGCCCTTGACCGCAGCCAGGTCGAGGCCATGCTCGCTGGCCAGCTTGACCGCTTCGTCGGTCGCCTCCGGCGCACCGTCGCCGTCCGCGTCCGGAATGTCGGCCCCGATCTCCGGCTCCGGGGTCCAGGGCTCGCAGATCGGCGACTTATGCCGCTGCACCTTCTGCTCCACGTAGACCTCGATCTCAGGATCTTCGGCCAGCCGCCAGCCGGCTTGCCCTAACCGCCCCTTGGCGTGGTCCCGGTCGCACGAGTGGACCGCGCCGGCCGGGTTGACGATGTAGTAGACGCCGTTGACGCCCTGGTGCTTGCTCTTTACCTTTGCCATATTATGTCTCCTCTATAACGGTTACCTGCCGACGGCAGTAACCGTCACGGTCACCGGGTCGGTACTGCCATCGGCAACTTCCTGGGCTATGCGCATAAAGCGCCCAAACACGGGCAACCGGTCAATGTCGGTGGTGTCGGTCGAGGCGTTGGTCGCCAGCGCCGCGCCGGCGACCCAGTTCGAGTTGTCGTTGGAGTACTGCACTGTGATCGTGATGTTGTGCCCGGCGTTCTGGTCGATAACATGCTGGATATCGACCCAATCAAACCCCAGTAGATCAACACCGGTTGTATTGGTGTCCTCGGTGATCGCCGTCTCCGGCTGAAAACGGAAGAACCGGCCGCCGTCGGTGCTGACCAGGTTGGCCACCGGAGTGGGTGCAGCCGGGGGTGCGGCCTGGGCCGGCTGGCCGGCGATGGGCAGCAGGGCTAAGGCCATGAGCATCACTGCGACAACGGTCGCCAGAGCCATGCTGAACGCGGATTGTTTGGTGAGTTTCATAGTATCCTCCTATCGTAAAATGACCTTGATGGTCGGTGTTAGTGATTCATTGTTGGTTGGCGCAGCCACGACCCGGAAGTGAGTCCCCTCGACCGTCGTGCGCGTGTAGGTGTCGGTGTCCACATCGATGGCGGTGGCTAGCGCCGAGGCGCTGCTGTGGTTCAACCAGTTTGTCCCATCCGGCGAGACCTGTAAAGTAAACGTGGTCGTGTTCACCGCCGAGTCGTCAATGTCGATCAGCAGGTAAACCTCGGCCACAGTTGGCGGAGTGTCCACCCCCAGGGCCGACCAGCGGCTGCCGCCAAAGTTGGTCTCCTCGGTGATCGCGCTTGTATTGAGCGTGCTCGCCACGACCCGGACCGCTTCCGGCGCGGCCGCGGCGTTCCACTGGACCGGCAGCAGCAGGCCCAGCAGGGCCAGACTGAAAAACAGTGTAGCTAAGAGTTTCTGGCGCATGGGCACCTCCTTCAAAACTCAACGGTTGAACAGCGTCCAGGTGCGGGCGCTGTTCAACTCCTTTTAGATCTCGGCTGTTCGCAGGACCGTTGCCTGGTTGTCGCGCAGCTCCGCGACCCCGTACAAAACATCGATGGTCACCTTGACCCCAAGTTTGTTGTGGTCATAACTGAGCGTGACCCGCAGCCCGATGCCATCCTCGTCCATCACGACCTGCACGACCCCACCGCCGGCCGGCGCCGGCGGCAGCGGCCGGGTGGCCAGGACCATCGCATTGCGGTGAAACAGCAGGTTCTTGGCCTCGCTGGCCGCAGTCGCAATCTTCTGGTCCAGGAACACGTCAAAACCCATGAACCGACCGGTAAACGCTCCGGCGGCCGCAGACCCCAGGCTCTCGGCGTAGTCCCGGTTGACGGCGCGCTCGATGCCCAGGAACTCGAAGTCGGCGTCTTCATGCAGCACAGTCGAGCGCATTCCCAGCGGCGCTCTAGCCGAATTCAACTGCCGGCGCCCCTCGCGGAAGTGCGCCTCGGTCAGCCCGGTCGTCGCATCGATCGATTGGCTGAAGCCGGAGTAAAGCGCGGCCAGGTCGCCGTCGATCTGCTCGACCATGACGCTCATGGCATCACCGGCGTATGCGGTGAGCCAATCGGCCCTGGCCAGGGCCTTGCCAAAGTCCTCGATGACGAATGACACTTCCTTGTGCTTGTTGAGTGTCACGCTGACTTTGGTCGCGGCGGGCGTTTGCAACGTGATGTCGCTGTTAGCGACCTTGTCGTTCACCGATAGCGACCCCGTGAACGGGACATCGATGGTCTGGCCGTGGGTTGCGATCTCGTTATCGAAGTCCCTGTTGACCAGCCGCGCCAGGACCGTGTTCGCCCGTAGATACCCCAGCGCCTCGGCCCCAATGATGGTGGCGATATTGACCGATAGTTCGGTCGAAGTGATGTTTGCCATGGTTACGTCTCCTCATTAACTGAATTTGGTTTGTTGGGGTTTGACCTCGGCCAGACTCTGGACCGCGCGATCCCCAAAGCTCCAAATTCGTTTTTTACGGGCAACGCCCCGGGGAGCTGATCGATTGCTTAACTACACCAGGTCGGTGACTGCCTTCCCCTTGGACGCCTTGCGGATCTCCTCCGGCGTCATCGTGCTAAAATCAAGCGGCTTGGCCCCCTGGCCCTTGCCGGCCGGTGGCACGCCTGGCCCTGTCGCCGGTTTCAGGAACTGGAGCAGCGTGTCGGCGTCCTTTTCCATATCCTCGGCAGTTTCGCCGGTCAGCCGGCCGGCCAGGTCGGCCGGGATGCCCTTCTTGGCCGCCACTTCGAGCCGGATCCGGGCCAGCTTCTCTGTCTTCAGCTCGACCTCCCGCTGCTTGGCCAGTTCTTCCCACTTGCCCTGCGCTTCGGCATCTTTGTCGGCGGCAGCCCTTTGATCGGCTTCCAACTTGGCCAACCGGTCGTTGGCTGTCTTTAGCGCATCATTGACCTCCTTGAAACGGTCGTAAGGCACCGGGCCGGGTGGGTCGCTCGCCGGCGGTGTGGCCGGTGGAGGTGTCGCCGGCGGGTCCGCTTTGGGCGGATCAACCTTGGGCGGGTCGGCGCTACCACCGCCATCGCCTTGCCACAAAATGCGTGGGCCAAATAGATTAAATAACATATCGTCTCTCCTTCGTTTTTTACGGGCAACGCCCCGGTTATCGTCTCCTGCTGGTCGCGTGGGCCGGGTGGATCTCCACCCGCCGTCCCGTCTCCTGCCGGGCCTTGATTTCGGCCCGGGCGGCATCCCTCATCTCGCCGGTGGTCGGACCCACTTCCTCAAAATGCTCCAGCCACAACGCCTCGGACGTGCGACAGAAGTCGTGAAACGGTGGGTGCAGCTTTTCGTCGCTGAAGCGCGGCGTCCCGGTCAGCACAAACGGCTCGTCGAGCAACTGGATCTGGGCATGAGCCTGCAGACAACAGTCCGTCGTTCGCTCGTCGATGGCCGCGATCACCTGGTTTCGCCACTGCTGCCCGGCCTGGCTCTGGCCGGTGGCGTAGTAGACGCCCGTCGTCGTCACCGCCGTCGACCACATATCCAGGATGGTGTTCGCCGCCAGCAAATTCATCCCATGCCGCCACACGCTGGCCCGGTCCCGGACCTGCTCGGCGAACAGCCGCTCGACGATGACTGACTCTGGTTCGTCCCTGAGCCTGGCCAGCTCGGCCAGCAGCCTGGCCTGCGCCACGTCGACCCAACCGGTGGCGTTGTCGATAAACCCGGTCGCGACCGCCTGCCGCTCGGCCAGCGAGGCCGCCTCGACCCCGGCAAACGGTGGCGTGCCCGGATCAAACCGCTGCAGCAGCTCGAACTGTGTCTCGGCCAGGGTTCCGGCCACCTCGCCCAGGGCCTGGCTGTGCTCCCGGGCCACCTGGGTCAGCTGCGGTCGCAGCGCGTCCAGCTCGGCCCGGATCGCTGCCGGCAGCCCCGGATCACGTGCACCGGCGCCGGTCAACCGGTCGACCAGGACCAGCCTGGCCGCCTGCACCGGCTTCTGGGCCGCGTCCAGATAGCGGCCCTCCAGGCGGATCATGTCCCGGTTGAACGTCTCGGCTGGTCGTAGGTCAGGCATCGCTCATGTTCCTACCCGTCATCATCGTCGTCCGGATCACCGCCCTGGCTGGGCTCAGGCGGCCGCTTCGGCGGTTGTCCCTCCTGGATCTGCATGCTCCGCTCGCGCTCCAGCGCCAGCGCTTGCAGTTCCAACTGCATCGCCGTCTCCGGGTCAAGCGGCAGCACCGGCCTTTCCTTGTCGAACGCCAGGGCCTCGTCGTCCAGGACCCCCAGTTCGGCCAGGCCCGTCATCGTCCTGGCGGCTCGCCCCGCCATCCGCAGGGCGTCGGCCAGGCCGTGGTCGTAATTGGGCCGGCAGCGCCTGACCTTCAGCACCAGCTCAAGGAGCTGCAGCTCAAGCGTCGCCGTCGCAATCTGGTCCTTTTTGCGCAGCTCGTCAAAGGCCATCTCCGGCAGCGCGCCATGGACCTGGTCCCTGATCTCACGCACGAAGTCCAGAATGCCGGGGATATCCACGCTGGGCAATACCGCCTTGACGTCTGCACCTGTTGGTAAAAACCAAATATTGTCGCCGGATTTGACCAGGTCGCTCGGCTCGGCCCCAACCACCGCCCACTGTGGCTCCGCATTTTTGCCGATGATATCGGCCAGGTAGGAGGCCAGTTGGTTGACCTCGTCGAGCAGCGGGATGGCCTTCTGATAGGTCGACTCGCCCCACATCTCGCCGGTCTTGATGTGTTCGATCTCGACGAAAGGCACAAAGAGCAGCTCGTTCTTGTACTCAGGCTGCCTGCCGCCAAACTCCTGCGCCAGGCCATCCTTGAAGGTGCGCACGGCCTCGACTGTGACGACCTCGGCGTATTCATACTCCTTGCCCGCAGCGTCCAGCCGGATCTCGACGTAGATACCCACCTGGGGCGTGTCGTCGTAGTCGCCGGCCTCGATGAGCAAAAAGCAGGTGGGCTTGACTGGCCTCACGATCACCCGGCCCGCATCCCTCAGATCGCTGATTTTTAGCCCACTGACCCCGTACTGGGCGCCGAAGTGGACGTACAGGACCCCATCGCGATCCCAGTCGGACCAGTCCAGCACCCGGTTGATTGCTGGCTGCCAGGCCGCGTTGAACGGCTGCTCGGTCGAGCCGTCGGGCAGCGCCCAGCCGCCGGGCACGATGCCGGCGTCGACGTCGACCGCCCTGGCCAGGGGCAAATACAGCGGTTTGATGCCCTTGTAGAGCCGTGGCCAGAGCCAGCCCACCTGCTCCCGGACCGCCTTGTAGATCGATCCGTCGTAATATTTGCGCCGGCGATCCAGCTCCTTCAGCCGCGCTTGCCAGCGGCCCTTGAAGGGTTTGAACTCGTCGGTGTCAAAAATGCTCTTGCGCTGCCTACTCTGTGTCGCCATAGTCGTCCAGTAGTCGCTCGATCTCCTCGTCAGTCCGGGCCGGCGCCGGCGCTGGCCCCAGTTGAGGCGCTTGGCCGTAGAAGTCGACCCGTCCGCTCTTCATCTGGCGACCTCCCTTGACAAACCCAAACTTGTCGACCAGGCCATACGCGATAGCCTTCATCGCGTGGTTGTTCTTGTCGACCGGCTTATCGTCGGTCGGGTTGCCGTCCCGGTCGGTCGGTTTTCTATACTGGCCATACTCGGCCAGGGTGTGCTTGCACCGGTCCGGGTCGTGAAACAGGCGTGGCCCGCCCAGGCCGTTCAGAAACGTCTTGTGCCGGTCGATCCCATCCAGGACGCCGACTGCCTGGCTGCGCGGCCTCAGCCCGGTCAGGCTGGCCCAGATCTCCTCGGCGCTCTTCTGCGCGTGATGCTGCCGGACCGCCTTGTCAGCCACAATCCGCTCGACCTTGGGCCACCACTCGCGCTGCTGGGCGATCCTGATCACCTGCTCGTGCGTGTGAAAATTGACATAAATTTCGTCAATGTGCCACACTTCCCCGCCGTGAAACTGCACCGCCAGCACCGCGTATGTAGATGGATCGTAGCCCGGATCGACCCAGATTGTGACCGGCAGGCTAGTGTCAAATGGGCAGGGCCTGGCGTTTCGACTCCAGCTAAACTCCCTGGCAAAGACCAGGGCTCGGCTGGCCACCTTCTCCGCCGCGACCGTCCGCTTGAACTCGTCCTCGGGTAGGATCGCCTCGAGCCGCTTGATCTCCGGGTCGTCCCGGCCCAGCGGGTACAGGACCCGGTTGGTCCAGGCCGGCAGGCTATAGGTCTCGCCGTTCCAGGCGTTCCCCCTGGCGCTCAGCTCATCGACCGTGCCGGCATACCAACCAAAATTGTCCTTGAGCGTTCCGGCCAGGACCACCCGGCCTCGCACTCGTGTCACCCTGCGGGCCGCCGCCAGCAGCACGCTGTAGCTGTCAATGATGCCGGCTTCGGTCAGGCAGATAATGTCAGGCTGCTCGCCCCGGGCGATGATGCTCGACGCGCCCCGGTCCACGCTCAGCGTGGTCACCCGGCAGCCGGTCCGTGTCTCTAACGACCACGACCCCTGCTTCGGCTGGCTCACCCGCCTGGCGTCCAGCGCCCCCAGCCGGGTCAGGTTCTCGACCAGGTAGTTGAACTCAGGGTGCGTGTTGTCATACGTCTGGCCGACCAGGTAAACCAGCTTCGACCAGGGCACACAGGCCGTGATCTCAGCCGCCGAAACGTGCGATTTGCCGGCCCCCTCCGCCCCGACCAGCTGCAGAACGGTGGCCTGGCTGTTATGTATCCGGGCCTGGCTCGGGTTGGGATCGTGGCCCATCAACCGGAACGTCTTCCACTTCTGAGCCCGGTTTGGCCATCGACTCATTGTTTACCCCGATCAAAACGTTCAACCACAGCTTCAACCTGTCCTGCCCTGCGCCCTCGGGGGGTGCCTTCTGGGCCAGGAACTTCAGGGCTGACTGCGCGTCGTACAGCTCGATATCGAGCGTGTCATTGCCGACCAGGTCCTTGCCGACCTTCAGCCGCTTGACCAGGTGCAGCTTGTTCAGCGCCGCGTCTTTTTGCAGGTTGATAGTGACCCTGCCCGACAGGCTGATGTCCACGAAATCGGCCATGGTGCCTCGGGCCTGGTCCGACAGGCGCATCAATGCCTCGTCTGCCGACATCGTCAGCTCACCGAGGTGGTCTTCGATCTCCTGGGCAAACTTCTTTCTCTTTGCCGGACCGATCTTGTTCGGCCACTTGTAATTGGCTCGCCTGGCCGCCTCAGTCGAATTCCAACATTGGTAATACTCGGCGAGCCAGACCCGCTCTTGTTGGCTTGACATACCTATTTTTACCTAGCCCCTGAGGGCCGACTGTCCGCCCGGCGGACAGGGTTTAGGCGCTCGCCTCGGCATCTACCCGTGACCGTTGCCACCTTGCCACAGATCCTCATGGACCATGGTCCATACCCGAGCCGTCCCGGCCCAGCCGGCCATGGCCAACCGCGCTAGGGTATGCCTGATCCGTCGCGTCCGCTCGCGCGGCAGGATGATCAGGATGAACATGACTACATTTAGGAATGTGTTCGCAATGGCGAACGCGACCAGCAGCCGCCTGAGAAAGCAACTCATTTTTCGCCCCTGGGCTGCTCGCGCAGCAGCCCGTAATAATTCGCCGCGATCTTATCGATAGCCTCCTCAAATGCCTCGACCTGCACTTTGGAGTACGCCTGGAACATCTCCTGGCTCGACGCCTGCATTAACTTGAGCAGCTCGACCTGAGACAGACGCTGCTCCTGCAGCATCATCTCCAGCGCCTTCTGCGCGTCCACTCGCTCCTGCCGCAGCATGTCGCGCCATTTATCCTGCTCGATCAAATGGTACCGCGTCATCACGACGAATGTCCCGATGAACAGCAGCACAATTGGATACTGCGCCCAGGCCGTGTCCGGAATAACATCAAACTGAATCAGGCCCAGGTATAGCACGGGCAGGATGGTCACCATGCGGACCGGCCAGTGAACCAGGTCAGACACTGCCCTATCCAGGCTCGTCGGGCAGTACGTCAACCTCGATGTAGCCTTGCCCCTCGCCAGGCTCCGGGAAAGGCTCCGGTGTGAGATAGCCGACCACAAAGGCGAAGATGGTCGCCAGCGCCGCCGAAACGTCGCCGGGGATCTCAATCCCGCCATAGGTTTGAATAACCCAAACCACGATGGTCGCCAGCGCCCCACCTAATGCAGCCGCTAAAACTTTTGCTCTTGGTGCCATGCCAACCTCCTATTTCAATGGCCTAACATACAACGACACGACCGGCGTCCGCTCGGCCTGCGCTAAAATCCGATCTCGTTTGGCCTGGCTAATTTCACCGGCCTCGACAAACGCCTCAAACAGTTTGTTTGAGACTGACTTTTTGACCTGAATAATTTTTGCGGCCATGGCATCGCCCAGTTCAAACTCGGCCAGGCCAACCGGGATCGCCACCCGGTGTGACTCGGAAATAAAAACACGACCCCGGCCGGGGATACTGATCTCGTGATACTTGAGCGCAACCAGGTTGGCCTTGACCTGTTTTTCGAGCTCCCGGTACCGTTCGAACGAGGATTGCAGGTTCAATAGCTCCTCAACCATCTGTTTGGTTTGCGATACAGTTGGTTTGGCCATCTCACCCCTCCGGCGTCGGCAACGGGCTGTCTGTCGTTGGTGTCACCACCGGACTCGTCGCCGCCGGTGTAGGTGTCGCCGGCGGTGGGTCAGGCAGCCGGCAGGCAGCCAGCAACAAAACAATCGCAATAATCAAGGCGAAGGGTCTCATGTAAACCTCCTCAAATCCGATCCACCGCAGCGCGCCGTTTGGCCGTGCTGCAATGAAGGTATATGCTGGTCGTTGTGATATCCTCATGGCCGAGCAGGTCCCGGATGGTCTCCAGGTCAGTGTTAGCGTCCAGGAGCGCCACCGCGAACGAGTGCCGCAGCGAATGCGGATGCAAATCCTTCCGCAGGCCCGCACCGTGACCCAGTTCCTTGATCAGGCTTCTGATCCGCCTGTTACTGATGCGCCAGCCCCGGCTGCTGCAAAATACCGGTCCGGACTGGCGGCCGGCCAGGTGCTGATCGAGCGCGGTGGCTGCCTCAGCGTGCAGCGGTACAAATCGTTCCTTAGACCGCTTACCAAATCGGACGTGGACGCTCAGAGCCTCAAAATCCAGGTCATGAACATCGAGCATCCGCAGCTCATTGCTCCGGAGGCCGCTGTATAAAAATAGCGTGGCGATGGCCCGGTCCCTGGGCGTCATTTCCAGCGCCAGGAGCCGCCGGCGCTCAGGCTCGGTCAACCACGTCGGCAATTTCCTGGCCATCTCACCGATTCCTATCCGATATCTGTCAAGTTACTGCCAAACCTCTGTCATGGCCGCAAATCCGCATTTCCGGCCATGTTCCTCCGTTCGCACTTGCGAACAACGACCAACCAAAAAACGACCAGGAAAATATTGAACACGGAGCTGAGACTCGCGTCCCCGCTCACCGCGTCACCTCACTGAACCGCTTCGCCCCGACCTGCCGGGCCAGCTCCTGGCCAACCTCGACGATGCCGCCGTCGCCGTGTTTCTTCCGAAACTCGGTCTTATTCTCCTCGGCCAGCCAGGCTTCGCCACTGACCTGGTCCATCCAGATCAGTCGAAAGTGCTTGGGCCCCGGCCGGCGAAACTTCTCGATCCCCAGGACCAGGCTGGTCGCCGGCATCGGCTCGCCATCCGGGCCGACGACCATCGGTTCCTGGTCGTCGGCTTCCTCGACCTCACCGGGACTCCAGAGCCGTGGCGGCTCCTGGTCCTTGATGACCATCTTCGGTCTGTCCTGGCTCACGTCATCACTCATACTAAAATACCCACCCTATCCCCCGGTTTTTTACGGCCGTAGACTCAGGCCCCGGTCTCCAATTTGCTCACGCGGCTCGCGCCGCAAAAATAGTTCGATGTCGATCAATTTCCACACGATGGCCAACGCCACCGCATGCGTCGTGTCGAGTGCGTCCAGCTTGTCCCGCACGTTGCGCAGGTGGCCCTTGACCGTCGTTTCGGCGATGGCCAGCCGCAGCGCGATCGCGCCGCCGGTCAGGCCGGTGGCTCTCAGGCTCAAGACCTCGACCTCCCGCGCTGTCAAAGCACAAAAAAAGGGGCGCTCCGAAATTTCGGAGCGCCCCGGTGAATTGCTCACTCTGTCAGGCATAACAACAACTCGATTAACTTTGGGGGGTCAACTCGTCACTCAGGACCCGCTCGATATGGCGGATCTTGCCCTTCTTGACAATAATGACCAGCCTCGCCTCGCCCCCATTTTCTTCTGTGTACGAACACAGCGAGGATAACTTGGCGTCGATCGCTAAAATCTGCCACCAGGCCAGCCGCAACAGGCCTCGGTAAGGCGTATATCTGTCGTTAATGTCCACCTCGAAAAGTGTACCATACCTCCCGCCCCGGTTCAATCCTCCTTTTGGGCAGGTTACCCACCCATTGTACTGCAAGAATGTTTGAAAACGGTTTGAGAGCCTGTCGGCGAGGGGATTGACCGGAAAAACTATTGACGCCTGTTGATAGTCAACAGAAACCATTGGCCGGATGTGACAGAGTGTGTTACGGTGTGTTATAATATCCGTGGAAAGGAGCTACCCTATGACCGTTCAAACCACCGACAAATACACCCTACTGCAAAACGCCCAGCAGGTGCTTTGGGAGTTATCCGCCGCTGAACTCGAGGCCGTGCTGAACTTCATCGGCGCCCTGCAAAACGAGGACGACCAGGCCTGGTACTGGTCAACCGAGTGGCAAACTATGGAGCAAGAAGCCGACCGCAACCGGGTCGAAGGCGACTACGAGGAATTTGAAACCGCAGATGATTTCGTCGCCTCGTTATGAAGTTCCAGAAGAGCAAACGGTTTCAGAAATCGTTTGACGGTCTGCCCCCCAATGTTCAAGGTAAAGCCCGTAAAGCCTTTGGCTTGTTCAAAAGGCAGCCTTACCCGCCCTTTCACCCTTCGCTCGTGGTCAAGAAAATCAGGGGTAAAGAAGGTGTTTTCGAAGGGCGGGTAGATAAGTTTTACCGCTTCACTTTTGAAGTGCTCCAACAGAACGGCGAAACGGTTTACTACTTCCGCAACATTGGCCCGCACGATATAACCTCAACTGCCCCCTAACCCCACGACACAAAAAAAAAGGCCGCCGCAGCGACCCTCTACCTTCGATCCACCTCACCCCCCACTCCATCAAACAATATTGCCGTATCCGGCTCCGAGTTATTCCAAATGTTCGTCTCATACCCACAATTAAACCCACCCTGTCCCGCATCCTCAGCCATCGCCCATACCCGCAGCGTCTCCCCCGGCTGTATCACCCCGGCCAGCGGGCAATCCTGCGCCCCTCTCTCCGAAAACAACCGCCAGCCGCCTAAATCCTGCGGCTCACCCCCGGTGTTTTGAATATCAACATACTCCGCCTCCTTATTGACCGCAGCAACCACCACCCTCGGACCGGCCGGCGCCGGCGTGTTCGTGGGCGGCAGAGGCGTTGCCGTAGGAAGAAGAGGCGTGTTCGTGGGCGGCAGCAGCGTCGCGGTGGGCGTCTCGGTCGGGGTTGGCGTGGCCGGTGGCGCTGGCGTCTCAGCCAGTAGCTCCTCGACCATCAACTCAGCCTCGGTTGGCGTCTCGGTCGGTTCTGGCCTGGCCCGGGGCGGCGTCCTCGTCGGCGTTGACCTCGCCGTCGCAGTGACCCCCGACCCCGGAGGCGCCGTCACTTCCACCGTCGCCCCCGCCGCCTCCTCTGGCTCCGGGCGGCGGGGGGCAACGAGCGCCGCGCAAACACACACCAGGCATACAAAAAAGCCCACCACCCCGGCCGCGCTCAAATACAACTTCTGGCGGCCCGTCCAGGCCCGTCGTTTCGTCACCGGTCTATAAACCTTTCTCCCCGCCCGCTTACTTCCTCAATTCCTCATACAAAACCAACCAAATCCTGACCGTCTTCAACAGCGCCCCCTTGAAGTCGTCCCCGGTGTCCTGTAGGACATGGTAAATTTCCGCATCCAGGCCGGTCAACTGCTCCGGCGCCGGACTAACCTCCGCCTGACTCAACCGCTCCATATACCCCGCCCGCGTCCACAACTCCACCCAATCAACCCGCAGTGCGCGGCATAACCCCTCGGCCATCTCTACCGTTGGGAACTTTAAGTCATTCCTTCTCCTTAGTATCGCGCTGGTCTTGAAGCCAGCACGTTTCTCTAATTCCCGGACAGATTTGATACCTACTTCTTCCATCCGGAGATCAACCCATTCCCAAAACGTGCTGACATCTTTCATCATTTGAATTATAAAACCTATCTTGATGAATTCGGGAATAAAACTATTGATGACTATTGACACCTAGTGGTTTTTGTTGTATGATGTATATTATCATCGGTTGTTCGATGACTTTTAACATCAATTTTACACCAATACGGAGGGCAACGAATGAGCAAATTGAAAACGGTTTCCTACACGCTCGATCAGGAAACCGAAGAATGGATCAAAGAGCAGGCGACAAAACGGGAGCGGTCGGCCTCGTGGCTGGTCCGCCTCATCATCGCCGACTACCGGAGCCGGTGGTTCCAGGGGCCGCAGGGGCCTGCCGCCGCCCAGGGACCGGCCAGAATGGAGAACCACCATGCGTCTACCCCTGGCTAAAGTCCGCCCCCACATTACCTTCGACCGGAAGAACTTCACCCTCAACGTGGAACTCCTGGCCGCCCCGCTGCCCCCGGAGCAGGCCGTTGGCCTGACCCCCTCCGGCCTCCTCCTGCCCCCCGGCGTGGCCCAAAAACTCAGCGCCCGCGCCGCCCTGGCCGAAGCCGAGGCCCTGCTCGAGAGCCTGCCGGCTGCCCCCGAAACCACCCACCGCCAGCTCCCCACCCCGGCTGGTCTCGAAGAAGCCGATGTCCTGGCCGAGGCCGAAGCCATTCTCGACCCCGCCGTGCAAGCCCTCCAGGCCATCGTCAGCGACCAGGCTCGCGCCGCCGAGGCCCTGGCCCAGGCCGCCGCCATCGTCGAGCAGCGCCGGCCGCCGGCCGCCCCGGATAGAGTTCACCCCACCATTCCCGCCGGCGTCGCCGCGCAGGCCCGGGCCATCCTGGCCCAGCATCCTCTCTTCCTCGACTACGAAACCACCGGCCTGCGCCGGGGCGTCCAGGTCGAAGAACTCCCCTCCGGTGGCTACTCCACAACCGCCACCGCCAAATACCACCAGGTCGTCGAGGTCGCCGTCATCGACGCCGGAGGCCGGCCCGTATTTCATAGCTGGGTCGACCCCCAGCGCCCGATCCCTGCCGGCGCCAGTCAACATCACGGCCTGGCCGCCGCCGACCTGGCCGGCGCTCCGGCCTGGGCCGAGGTCGCCCCTCTGCTGGGCCGGCTCCTGGCCGGCCGCCTGGTCGTCGCCCACAACGCCGCCTTTGAGGCGCTCTTCACCCCGCCCCAATGGGGCATCTCCTGGGCTTGCACCTACGAGCTGTCCAACCAGGCGTTTGGGCGCTTCGACTTTATGGACGCTCGCTACGACTGGCGCAAGAGCGGTAGTCTGCCCAACCGCTTGCGTCAGTGTGGGCTGAAACCCGGCCCCGGCCACACCGCCGCCGGCGACTGCCTCAGCACCCTCCGCCTGCTCAGATACCTGGCCGGCTTAGAGCAAACCTGTTAACCAGTTTTCATTAGCTTTGAAAGGAGCTTTCTCCATGACAAACGTAAACGGAACCCAAACCCAAACCACCGCCCCGGTCGTGGCCGACCCCATGCAGGCGGCCCTGGCCATCCTGATCGACCAGTCGACCCAGACGAACCAGCACCTGCAAAAACTCACCCAGGAGTTGAATATTCTCAACGGTCAGTTGTTCAACGCCCGACCTTCGTCTCCGGTCACCCCCGCCCCGGTCGCCGCTGCACCTATAGCCACCGTCGTCCCGGACCGGCCGATCCGCAAAGAAATCCGGCGCGACATCTGCTCCGAAGTCGGCCTCACCAAGACCCGCTCCCTCAGCAAGTGGACGGTCAAGTTCTACATCGACGGCTACTACAAAGTGCCCGGCGCTTTCTCCAGGCACGGGGCGGCCCAGCTTGTTCAATTGGTGCGGGGTGTCCTCCCCCAGGTTGGACTGGACCACTTTAGCGAAGCCAACTTCAACCAGCGAAACCAGGAGTGGAAAGAAGCGCACCCCAACGACGAGGGCAACTACATCGAAAAGATCACCGCGCCCGAACCGTTCATCGTCGAGTGGTACGAGTGGCCGGGCAACGACGGCCGCATGTACGCCTACGTCGAGCGAGTCTACCCCACGTCACGAGGTGAGACCCTTGGCCAATAAAACCAAACCCGCCGAACGCCAACAACGCGAAACCGAACAGCGCCTGGCCGTCCTGGACGCCATCCTCAAACGCCACGCCCTGTCCCTGCAAAGCATCGCCCAGCGGACAGACTTTCGGCTGTACCTCGTCCGCCGCC
>Ga0256865_1000052_pt1 | contig 38726 bp, 42 predicted proteins | sample RVTome_14_FD_187337 | JGI IMG/M metagenome (GOLD analysis project Ga0256865, IMG submission 187337) | Soil microbial communities from uranium-contaminated site in the Upper Colorado River Basin, Wyoming, United States - RVT145D125 HiSeq ... | reverse complement strand
TGCCAAACCCGTCACCCGTTCTTGCTCAAAACCCGCTGGGCATTCTTGCTTCGAAATCACCCGCCCTTTCTGATCAGCCTTTCGGCGATGTTTTGGAATACAGGATATTTGGGGCACTGTCTGCACGATTATGGCGCGCTTGCAGATCCTGGAGCAGTTCAAAAACCTGCTGAAACTTGCGCCATTGTGTCAGGTACGCCGTACTGACAATTCTGGCATTCGGATCACCCCGGTGCCTCTGACTTCTTTTGGGTTATAGGTCCGAAAAAGAATTGCTGTGAATTATCTAATGTGCATTATCTCATTGTGCGGACGTGAAACCCAATGTATTATTGACGGCAATCATCAGCACGGTCCAGCACGTGATGCAGGAGGCATGCAATGTTAAAAAATATCGGTTTCTTGGGTTTGGGTACGGTCGGCAAACATATGGCCACCAACCTGCTCAAAGGGAACTACAATCTGACCATCTACGATTCGGACCCAACGGTTGTAGCGGAACTGGTCAAACTGGGCGCCAATAGGGCCGGCTCGCCGCGCGAGGCAGTCAAGGGCACCGACGCCGTGATCCACATCCGCCCAGAGAAGGAACGGTTACGCTTGGACATTTACGGCCCCGACGGCATCTTCGCCGGCATCGACCCCGGTACGATCCTGATCGATATGGGCACGCACTCCCTAGAGAGCACTATCGAAATTGCCGAGGAGGCCGCCAAGCACCGAGTCAGGTTCCTCGACGCACCGGTCTGGGGCACCAAGGAACATGCCGCCAACGGCCTGCTCACCATCCTGGTCGGCGGTGACCAGACCCAGCTGGCGAGTTGCCGCGAGCTCTTCTCCTTCTTCGGCCTGAGCATCATCCATGTCGGCGGCATCGGCGACGGCACGCGCATGAAATTCGTGGTCAACCTGGTTCAGGCCCAATTGATGGAGGCGCTAGCTGAATCGATCGTGTTCGGCGAGAAGCTCGGGTTCAGCATTGAAAAAATTCTCGAAGTCTTCGATTCCGGCGGGGTCGCCTCCCCGCTCTTCCACGCCAACGGCCGCACCATTTCCCGCGGCGACTTCACCCGCAACCTGGCGCTCAAGTACGTGCACGAACATCTTGAGTTGGTACTTGAGCAGGCTAAAAAGCTTGGGCTCGACCTGCCAGCCGGAAAAGTGGTTTGCCAAAACTATGCGCAGGCGGTAGCGGACGGGCGTGGCGAAGAAGACTTCTCGGCGGTGGTCAAGGTACTGCGAAAGTAGCGGCTAACAGACAGGAAATAACAGGGGCGCCAGTGGTTACGGACGCCCCTGTTTCTTTTTCCACACTATTTCTTGAATAGAAAAACCCGCCTGACGACCATGGCGGGTTTTTCTGATATGGCAGGACAAATAGGACACTGGACTTCCCCCCCTGTTTCAGATGAAGTGAATGACGAGAATATTCTGAAAAGGCGGAATTCTCTGTAACGAAAATCCCTGTTGATGCTCTCACCGCTTATTCCCGGCATATGCTGATGCACCTATTTACTCTTTTGAGAGGTGACGAAATTGCGCCTTGGATGAGGCTAAAACCCAAGCCTTCGGCATCTTCTGCCATTGAGTGATCTCGTAAATCGCGGATTATCCACGATAGGTGTGGGACAGTTCCTCGGGCCCGGACTTTGCAGAGAACAAACGTCGCCGCGTAATTTACATCGTACCATGGGGCGACGATGTATTTAACACACATCACAGGGAGGAATTTATGAAGAAGGTGTCTGTCGGTCTATTGGTATTAGCGATGATGTTAGGATGGGGTATTTCAATTGCTTGTGCTGCGCCATATGTCTCCGGTAATTTGGGATTGGTGTGGGTAGAAGATTCTGATTTTAAAACTGACTTCGGTGACAGAGCTGAAATTTCGTTTGATACGGGTTTTGGAATTACTGGGGCAATTGGTAATGCTTTCGATAATGGGTTTCGGGCAGAGGGCGAATTAGGGTATCGCACGAATGATATGGATGAGTTCAGTGCTCCTGGTTTTGGGTCTGAATCAATTGACGGCGACATTTCGGCACTATCCCTAATGGCAAATGGCTACTATGATTTTATGCCGGGCAACACGGTGAGTCCTTTCGTCGGATTTGGTATTGGTTTTGCGAATGTAGAAGCTGATATCGACTTTGCAGGCAGTGAGGATGATAATGTCCTTGCCTATCAACTTGCCGCAGGTGTGGCGTTTCCTGTGAACCCGAACATGAATGTCGACGTACAATATCGCCTCTTTGGTACCGAAGATCCTGACTTCGATGACGTTGAAGCCGAATACACCACCCACAATCTGATGGTTGGCCTGCGGTATAGTTTCTAAAGTACAAGGTAATAATTATCGGTACTGGAAAGGGCCCACAGCTTGTGTTGTGGGCCCTTAAACCTTCACCTTTAATGCTCGATACAAGGCTCAAAGTAGGTCAGTTGGTCCCGGCGGGAGAGTGAAGGAGGTCGCGGTTGCCTCCTCCTGGGGAGGGGCAAGGGAATGGGGGATTCAATGTCCCTGGCTAATTCTATGATCTCCTTCTTGGTCAGCTTGGGCTTTGCGCCAAACTTTACTCCACGAGTGATCGCCTTCTCTCTACCCTCCATGGACCGCTCCATGATCAGTTCTCGCTCAAACTCACCAATGGCAGCCAGGATATTGAATTGAAGGCGACCATACATTGTGGTCGTATCAATCCCCTGGTCAAGGACCACTAAATCCAATAACCCACCCCCAGGGTTAGTGAGAATCACCTTTTTCCAGCCTCCATGACCCTCAATTTCCTCTGAAACGATTCTGAGATGATATTTTGGACACTTCATGCCCAGGTGGGGGTCCATCAAACCTTTTTACTATTTAACACGGGATTATAAGAGTTTTTCCGGAAGGAGGCCCGAAGGGAAGGAGCGAAAGGAACAGATTCTCGCTGAGACTGAGACCCTCCGCTTACATGCGGAAATCGGCTTTGCAAAGGTGAACGATGTTGCCAAGAATTATCTCCTTAAGAGAGCAATGAATGTTGCTTCCATGTGGCCGATCCTTAACGATGATGAGAGGCGGAGGCTCGTCCAGGATCTCGTGGATAAAATTGAGATCGGGGATGACAGCATGCACTTTGTCCTTTCTTATTTCCCTTCCTTAAGAGTAGTGGGAAAAGATACACACAACCCCACGGGTTCATAGCTGCCGCCACCATTAACGATTCCAAGAAGGTAAGGGTAATGGCGGAAGAGCTGATGGTGCCTTGCATGTCCTCCTCAAAGTTGTGGTGCAGCATCTCGCCGCGAGAAACTTCTTTTTGACGGCGGGTGTCAAGGTAGTTGTCGCCTCAGTCTCATTATGCTGCTTCGTCGCAAAGGTCCTCTTCGGGGGACCTTTTCTTTTCGGGGTTGAGTCGAACCGTTTCGATCGGCGCCCAGTTGCGTGTTTGCCTGGTCCAGCGACCGGGGTTCTTCTGGCGTGCCTGCTCGTAAACCTCTTTCCGCTTGTTCAACTTAGCGGCTTCTCGCCCATAATGCCGATCATCCGGTGTCACGAAGCGGATCTCGCTATGCTGATGCACCGTGTTGTACCAATGGACAAACGCACCTACCCACCGTTGAGCATCAAACTCAGAGGCAAATGGGCGGGTTGGATATTCCGGCCGATACTTCAAGGTGCGGAACAATGACTCGGAGAACGGGTTGTCATTGCTGACGCCAGGCCGACTGAATGAAGGAACCACACCCAAGCGCTGCAAAGTGGCCAGCATGGTGGAACCCTTCATCGGACCACCGTTATCGGAGTGCAGCACCAATCCCTTTGGATCGACACCGTGGCGATGGAAGGCTTCAACAAACAGCAGCGCACTGTTTTGACCACACTCTTTGGAGAAAACGGTCGCTGCCATGATCTTTCGGCTCAAGACATCCAGGATCATGTACAGATAAAAGAACTGTCCGGTGACCGTGGACCTTAAGTAGGTGATATCCCATGACCACACCTGGCATGGGCCGGTGGCCACTTTCTCACGGGGGCGGCGGTGCGTTGCCGGGCGACAGCGTTCCCGATGAGCTAGTTGGTTCTCTTGCCGCAAGGTACGATAAAAGGTCGATTCCGAGGCAACGTACCTGCCTTCATCGGCCAGGCGGGGAACGATCTGCTTGGGGGACAGTTCTCGATACTTTGGTGAATTGGCGACGGACAGGACTTCCTGCCGCTCTGCTGGCGTCAGCTTGTTGGCCGGTGCACTCAAAGGGCCATGGCGCCCATCGTCACCATCCTTCTGTTGGGACCATCGCTGAATGGTGCGGGCCGTCAGCCCAAGCATCTGAGCGGCCGGCTTCAGCCTGGCACCCTGGAGAACGGCTTCATCGATCAATTCGAGGGCCTGCTGCCGCTCTAACGGTCGGTGTCGTCGTCCTCGTCCCCCCAAATCTCCTGTGCTTTTTTTTTGAGAACCAACAGGGCTGCGGTTTCTGCCAAAGCCTTATCTTTGCGCCTGAGTTCCTTCTCCAACTCCTGGATACGTTTGGTCTCGACACGCTTTGCTGGCTTGGGTTCAAGGCCAACGAGCATCTGATCACGCCACTGCTGAAGTTGGGCTTCATGCAACCCCCGGCTGCGCAAAAAGGCACCAAACTCTTCTTCAGAAAGCGATGCCGCTTCCAGAACGGCAGCCAGTTTCTCTTCGGCACTCCAGTCTTGTGGTCGTTTCATGTTGGACAGCCTCTGCATGGATTCAGTAAATGAGGGCGGCTCGGAGTTAACCGCAATATCAAGCGTATCAGCTTCACTCACCCATCGGTAGAGTGAGCTACGTGATACACCAATATCATTTGCCAATGATACCGGACTCGGCCCCTCAGGGTCGGTCATCTTCTGAATCATCAGGGCTCTGAATGCTTTGGAATACATACGCCTCCCCACTGCCCCCAATTCGTGTGGCTGTTTTGAGTTCAGTTAGAGGCGACAACTATGCTGACACAGGGGGTTGAACTTGTGAATTATTTTTTCCCCCACAAGATCCTACTTGGTTTTTTCGTCGTCCGAAATATCACCATTTGCAAGCTACAGAACGGCTCGACCTGATTCTAAATGGTTGGGCCGTCCTATTTGTTGTCTCGGATTCAATTCCTACTTTATCTAAGGATTTATGGGCCACTCTACACAACTATCCTGACACAGGGGAGGAGGCAAGAACAGGTGGCGGTTTTGATACCCGGTACCTAGATTTCGTTTCCCGTCCCCGGATCCAGCCGCAAATCGCCGATGCGCACCCCCGCCACCTGCCGCAGGTCCGCCGCCGGCGTCAATATCTCCAACTCTTCACCCCTGCGACCCAGGATGATGCCAAGGGAGACAGAGAAACCCTCCGCATCATTCAGAGACAACAACTGCCCCGGGACCGCCTTTTCCAGGCCGTAAACCGGCCGGCCCCGAAGCACCATCCGAACTGTCTCCCCCCCGGCGAAATAGTCCCGGAACAGCCGCGCCCGCCACGCCGCCCGCTCTTCCGGCGACCGCCGGCGCACCGCCGCGGCTGGCTCCAGGACATGCAGGGTTATTCGCCGGTCTCGCCGCAGGGGAGCGAGGAGGTGCTCCAGCTCCCGCTCTGCCTGCACGGCGATCACCGTCTGCGGCTGCAGCAGCTCGATCTTCCACTCCTTGAGCGCCCCGCCGCCGGCCTCTGCCGCCACCAGCCCGGTGGTGTCGACCACCAGGGCGGTCACTCCCGCCGCTGTCGCCTGCTGTCGCAGCCGCAGCGTCCCGACCAGCAGCGGCAGCATGTGCCCGCGGGGGGAGACGGCACCGACGAAGAAGCTCTTCCGGGGTCGCGGCAGCCCCTCCGGGACGCCGTCCAGCATCGCCAGACTCATGGTCGACGGCACCCCCAGGCTGCTCTGGCCGATGTCGCCGTCCAGCCATCCCATCCGGCCGTGGCACACCAGGAGCCGCTCCGCGAGCCAGCGCACCAGGGTGCTCTTGCCGCTGTCGGTGGCACCGATGATCATGACCGCACCTACCAAACGCTCCGGCTCCAGAGCAGTCCAGGCGGCGGGGACCTGAATCCACCCCGATCCCATTTCCTCTTCCCTAGCCATCACTGTCCTTCTCCCGCATCAGCTGCAAAAAGCAGGCTTCAACCCCTGGCGATCAACCCCCCCGGAAAAACGCCCGAAGGTTTTCGATGTGCTCCGCGGAAGGAGCAAAGCTGGCCGGACACTGGAAGACCACGACCGGCGCCCGCAGAATCCCGGCAATTTCCCGGGTCGCGTCCCAGGCGGCGAAGACGAAATCCTCCGGAGCGCTTCGCCGCCAGCGCTCCACGGTCTCCGGCTTCGGCGGCTAGTAGAAGGTCTGCTGGATCTCCACCAGGGGGAAATGCTCGAAATACATATTCTGCGCCTCGGCAAAGCCGCAGCAGCCAGCCTTAAGTTTCATGACGGTTCCTCAGGTCCCGGGTCCAAAGTCCAAGGTCCAAGGTCGAAAGTCTGAGCAGGTCAGGTCACTGGCAGCTGGTCCCGGCAGCGTTTGCAAAACTCCGGGCTCTTGCGGTCGGTGTCTGCCAGACTGTTGGAGAAGTGCATGACGCAGTCCTCTTTCGGACAATGGCCGAGACCGAGGAGGTGGCCGATCTCGTGCACCGCCACGGTCAGCGCCCGGCGGCGGAATAGCACCGCCGCCGGTTTTCCTTCCGCGGGCGGCAGGCCCAGCCGCGCCAGGGAAATGATGGCGCAGCCCCTTCCGGCATCGGCCTAGCCAAAAACGAAGTTGAACCCTCCGGCAAAGAGGTCGCTGCCGGTCACCGCCAGCAACACTCCTCCGGGAGACCGAAAGGGGTGCAGCCGGGCAAGGATCGGGGTGGAGCGGTACTGACGGCGGTCGCCGCGGTATTCTTCCGGTTTCAGCGCAAACTCCCCCAGACCTTGGACCGGGCAGGAAAAAATCTTTCCGAGCTGCTCCCGGAGATGCACCACGACTTCCCCGTCGACCTCTTCCGTCCAGAGCAGTCCGATATCCATAATGTTGAGCACCTCTCCCTTCTGCACCCAGTGTAGCCGTTTCCGGACCGAAGAAAAGCCGACGGCGGGTTGTCTTGACAAGCTCCGGCCAGCAGCTATGGTCTTACATGCCGACACCCTGCCGCCCGAGGTTTCCTTGATCAAGGTTCCCGAAATTCGCATCCGCCGGCAAAACGGTCGCCCCGTTCGACCTGACGGTGAATTCGTCCTTTACTGGATGATCGCCGCCCGCCGTGCGACCTGGAACATCGCGCTGCAGCGCGCTATCGAATGGGCAACGGAACTGGGCAAACCGCTCATCGTCCTCGATGGTCGGTATCCCAATTCGTACAGCGGCATCTTCTGGTGCCTGGGGCGCTACGACCGTCCTTGGGGGCCGGCGCGGCCGATTTTCGGCACGATCCGCTACATGAGTTCGGTGAACACCGCCCGCAAGGTGCGGGTAAAGGACTTCATCCGCAGGTACCCTCTGTGAAGCTAACCTTCCTCGGCACCCGTGGCAACATCGAACCGCGCAGCGAGCGGCATGCCAGGCACAGCTCCCTGATCGTCGGCTACCGGGGCAGGGAAGTCATGATCGACTGCGGGGAAGACTGGCTGGGCACGCTGGCAGAACTGAAGCCGCCGGCTATCGTGATCACTCACGCCCACCCGGACCACGCCTTCGGCCTGAGGGAGGGCGCCCCCTGCCCGGTCTGGGCCACGGCGGAGTCATGGGAGAGGCTCGAAAGTTTTCCGATCAAGGAGAAGCGGCTGATCCACCCTCGCCAGCCGACCGCCATCCGCGGCATCTCCTTCGAGGCTTTCCCCGTTCAGCACTCGATCCGTGCCCCGGCGGTCGGCTACCGGATCTCGGCGGGTGCAGTGAGCGTATTCTACGCCCCGGACCTGGTCTATATCCAGGAACGCGGTCCAGCCCTCGCCGGCTGCCGCCTTTACATCGGCGACGGCGCCACCGTCAGGCACTCCATGGTCCGCAAGGAAGGGGATCAACTCTTCGGTCACACGCCGATTATGACCCAGCTGACCTGGTGCGCGAAGGAAGGTGTGCCGAAGATGATCGTCACCCACTGCGGCAGCGAAATCGTCAACGGGGAGGAGAAAGGCGTGTTGGATGAGATACGGGCGCTCGCCGGGGAACGGGAGGTGGAGGTGGAAGTCGCCCGGGACGGTATGGAGGTGGTGCTGAGGTGATCACGAACGTGACCGTAGAGACGCCCCGACGGGTGTCTCTACAGCAGAAAGGAGAAGCCATGGAATTGCAAGGGAAAAAGGTAGCCATCCTGGCGGAAACCCTCTACGAGGACCAGGAACTCTGGTATCCCTACTACCGCCTGCGCGAAGCCGGTGCCCAGGTGCAGGTGGTGGGACCGCGAAAGGGGGTCTTCGAGTCGAAGCACGGCTACCCGGTCAAGGCCGACTGCGGCGCCGATGAAGTCAAGGCGGCAGACTTCGACGCCGTCATCATCCCCGGCGGCTACGCGCCCGACCATATGCGCCGGAACAAGGCGATGGTCGACCTGGTGCGGGATTCCGTCCGGCAGGGGAAGGTGGTGGCCGCCATTTGCCATGCCGGTTGGGTGCTCGCCTCCGCCGGCGTGCTCAAGGGACGGAAGGCCACCTGCTACATTGCCATCAAGGACGACGTGATCAACGCCGGTGCCGAATATCTCGACCAGGAGGTGGTGCGGGACGGCAACCTCATCACCTCCCGTTTCCCCGCCGATCTGCCGGCCTTCTGCCGGACGATCATCGCGGCGCTAAAGGGCTAGAGATCCCCGCAGGCTGAAAGAAGCGACGGAAACCCTGCGGCAAAGCACATGCGACGAAGGTATTTGACAAAATCTTCCTGCCCTTGGGTAATGGGCAGGACCAACCGCGGGACCGGGCACAGCAAAGGACGCCCGATCGGAAAGGAGCACTTGTCATGGAAAACAAAGGGAAACGACTCATCCGCATCGCCACACTTTTGACGACCGCCGCCGTGCTGGCCGCCAGCAGCGCCCTGGCGGCCGAGCCGCCGGTGGGCAAAACCAGCTACGCCCCGGTCGCCGGCACCGAGGCCTTCACCACCGTCAAGCAGAACATGGAGAAGGAAAGGCCGGCGGTAATGAAGCGCCAGTTGGACCTTCTCGCCGAGCGCTACGACCTCGGCAAAAAGGCTGCAGCGGGGGTAACCATGGCGCGCGGCAAGGCGGTGCAGGAGGGGGTGCGGGTCAAGCCCTCCGCCGGGGTGAGCTGGCAGCAGCTGGCAGGCATGAGCCCCGGGGATATCAGCGACAAGGGGCTCTTTCCCAAGGGTTTCCTGCCGCTGCCCCACCCCAACCACTCCGAGGGGGGCATGGTCTTTCCCAAGTTTCATATTGATGAGATCAAGAAGCAGACCGGCCGCGATCTCGCCCGCTTCGATCTTGACTTCGACCTGCCGGACCACTTTCTGCCGGAGTTCCCGCCGCCGATCTTCCTGACCACCCGCCCCGACCTCGGCGACGTCTCGCAGGGCAAGCTGGTGACCACCCAGAACTTCTTCCAGCTGTTCAACGGCATCCTCAACCCCAAACAGCTCGAAGGGCTGCGGCTGTTGGTCACCCCCTTCCCCCAGCAGCAGTTCAACGCCACCGACGACCGCCGCTCGGCCGAGCCGAGCCTCGGGGTGAGCTGCTTCGAATGTCACGTCAACGGCCACACCAACGGCGCCACGCACCTGGTGGGAGACATCCGGCCGCAGGAGCTGCGCCACCGTCTCGACACGCCGACGCTGCGCGGCGTCAACATCCAGCGCCTGTTCGGCTCCCAGCGGGCGCTCAGAAGCGTGGAGGACTTCACCGAGTTCGAGCAGCGCGCCGCCTATTTCGACGGCGACCCAGTGATCGCCACCAAGAAGGGGGCCAACATCCTGGAGCGCGGCAGCCAGGTCCACTTCATGGCCGAGTTCCAGGAGTTGCTCGACTTTCCGCCGGCGCCCAAGCTCGACGTCTTCGGCAAGCTCGATCCGGCCAAGGCGAGCCCGGCCGAGTTGCACGGCCAGGAGGTCTTCTTCGGCAAGGCGCGCTGCGCCGAGTGTCACCCGGCCCCTTATTACACCGACAACCTGATGCATAATCTGCGGGCGGAGCGCTTCTACAAGCCGCAGATGGTCAACGGCCGGCTGGCCAGCGCCGACGGTCCGATCAAGACCTTCCCGCTGCGCGGCATCAAGGACTCGCCCCCCTACCTGCACGACGGCCGGCTGTTGACGTTGGCCGACACCGTCGAGTTCTTCAACCTGATCACCGGCGTCAAGCTCACCGACCAGGAGAAGGCGGATCTGGTCGCCTTCATGCTGGCCCTTTAGAACCGAAGGGGGGCACTCAGCGAGCCCCCCCTTCTTAAGGAGTTGTCATGTTTCGAGAGAAAAAGTTGCAAACACCGCTTTGGGGAATGGTTCTGCTGCTGGTCCTGCTGGCCCCGGCCCCGGCCTGGACGGCTCGGGAAAGGCCAGAAATGGGCAAGCAGCCGGGGGACCGGGCGCCGATCTTCCAGGTCGCCACGTCGCTGGGGACCCTGGCCGATTATGACCGCGACTACTACGGCAGGCACCATCTGGTGCTGACCTTCTTTCCGGCCGCCTTCACCCCCGTCTGAACGGGGGAGATGGAGGGTCATCAGAGGAATCGCTACCTCTATGACCGCCTCAACGCCCGCGTCGCGGGCGTCAGTCGCGATCAGGTCGCCACCCTCAAGTACTGGACCGAAGAGATGGGCCTGACCTTCCCCATCTTTTCCAATCCCGTTGGCCATCTCGGCATCTGGTTCGACACCCTGGAAGAAGGCTACCCGATGTTCTCGCGCAAGACGGTCGTCATCGACAAGTGGGGGGTGATCCGCTACATGCAGGCCGGTTCTCCCGATTTCCAGGAGATTCTCACCTTGCTGAAGCAGTTGCATGAGGAGGAGACAAAGCGATGAACCCGGCACTGTCGAGAAGGTTCACTTTCCGCCCGCTGATCGCTGTCTGCGCCGTCCTGCTGATTGCCGCCTGCGCACCGGCTGCCGCAAGGGTGGCAGATCCCCTGGCGAATCTGCGGCAGGCCGACGGCACCGCGGTCTGGCAACAGGAATACCGCTTCGAGCCGCCACCCGCTCCCTGGCAGCTCATCGATCTTGACGAAGACGACTACTCGATCGCCTTCATGAAAATCTGCAGCGACGGTTATCCCTGCCAGAGCACTCTGGCCTATGCCGAGGAGCCCTTCGGTTATTCCCGCGATTTCGAGGAACGGCAGGCCGAGTTTTTCCGGCGCTTCCTGTGGGCAAGCCGGGTCGCGTTCGAACCGCCGAAACTCAGGAAGGTGAAGGTTCTCGGCCAGGATGGGCTGGAAGCGATCACGGTGGGAGTCGAGCCCGTTCTCCGGCACAAGGTCTGGTGCAAGATACTCTTCGCCCGCCGCGGCGAACGAGTGGTCGCCTTTTATTTCACCCAATGGCGGCCCGAAAAGAACGGCTTCGAGCCGGCGGACGAGGCTGATTTCGGCCGGTTCGTGGCGTCTTTCAGCTTTCTGCAGCCTTCTTTCTACGAGCGGCTGTTTTCCCAATCAACCCCTAAAGCGGGGACACCTTAGACAGGAGGAATTGAACATGCAGAGATTGGCGTTAAACTTCCTGGCATTCTGGCTGGCCCTGGCCAGCAGCGCCGGGGCAGAGGAAGGGCTGGCGAAAACTGCCAGGATTCTATTCCAGCCGGTTCCGGATGCCGCGCCGGCACTGGAAAACAACCCGGCGATTCCGGCCAGGGTGGAACTGGGGAAGATGCTCTTTTTCGACCCCCGACTCTCGGCATCGCACCTGATTTCCTGCAATACCTGTCACAATGTGGGGCTTGGAGGGGTAGACCTGCAAGAGACCTCCGTCGGCCACGGCTGGCAAAAGGGACCGAGAAATGCCCCCACAGTGCTCAATTCGGTATTCAATATCGCGCAGTTTTGGGACGGGCGGGCCAGGGACCTCGCCGAGCAGGCCAAGGGGCCGGTGCAAGCGTCGGTGGAAATGAGCAATTCTCCCCGGCAGGTGGTCGCCACCCTCAAGAGCATGCCGGAATACGTGGCGCTTTTTGAGAAGGCATTTTCCGGGGAAAAGGACCCGGTGACCTTTGACAACATGGCCAAGGCGATCGAAGTCTTCGAGGCGACGCTCATTACCCCGAACGCCCCTTTCGACCGCTTCCTCAAGGGAGACGAACAGTCGCTCAGCGCTGCGGAGAAGGAGGGGCTGCAGCTGTTCATGAACAAGGGGTGCGCCAGTTGTCATAACGGCGTAAATATCGGCGGAACGAGCTACTTCCCCTTTGGCGTGCGGGAAGCTCCCGCCGCGGAGGTTCGGCCGCCTGGGGATGTCGGACGTTTCCAGGTGACCAATACCGCCGCCGACCGCTACGTCTTCAAATCCCCGTCCCTGAGAAACATTGCTTTGACGCCACCCTATTTCCATTCGGGCAAGGTCTGGGAACTAAAGGGTGCGGTGACCATCATGGGCACGGCGCAGCTCGGCATTGCTCTGAGTCCGGTCGAGGCGGAAAAAATCACCTCGTTTCTCCGCACCCTTACCGGGGATCAGCCGCAGGTTGTCCATCCCGTCCTGCCGCCGAACTCGAGAACGACTCCTCGGCCGATGCTGTAAGGAATTACACCAATTGCTCCAAAAAGCGGGGGCGGATCCTTCCGCCCCCGCCTTGTCAGACCGCCAAAAAAACAGGGAGAGGTTTCACTTCAGCCCCAATCCGTGCAGGAATTCCAGCAGACAGGTGTTGAACGCCTCAGGACGCTCCAGGTTGGCCATATGCCCGGCTTCGGCGATCATGCACAGTCGGGCGTTCGGCAACCCCTCTGCCAGCACGCGCGAATGTTCCGGAGGTACTGCCCGGTCGGCCTCGGCACCGATTACCAGAGCCGGCAGATCGAGGGATGGCAGCAGGTCAATGTAATCCTTCCGGTCACGCATCGCCAGCAGTCCGCCGGCCAGTCCACGGGGGGCGGTGGCGGTCATCCAGGTCTTCACCTCGGCCACCAGTTCGGGCCGCACGACCGGAGTGCTGCCGGCGAACAGGATCCCCTCAAAGGCATCGGTGACGACCTGCGGCCGGCCGGCGGCAACTTCCCCCGCCAGGGATGACCGCCGCATTCTCGTCGGCTCGTCGTCGGCGGCGGCGCGGGTGACCAGGAACATCGCCGCCGCTACCCGATGGGGGTAACGCTCGACCAGATTGAGCAGCACGTAGCCGCCCATCGACATCCCGCCGATCACCGCCTTCTCGATGCCGAGATGAGCGAGCAGACCGGCCACATCATCGGCAAAAATCGACATCGAGTGCGGCCCGTTCGGAGCCTCGCTTTCCCCGAATCCGCGCAGGTCGGGGGTGATTACCCGATAGCCGGCAGTTGCCAGCGCCTTAACCTGTGGCTGCCACATCTGCCGGCACAGGGGAAAACCATGCAGAAGCATGACGGCCGGTCCCGAGCCGACGTCATCGTAGGCCATGGCAATTCCATTCAGATCTGCTTTCATATCCCACCTCGTTTGACCACCGGCATGATTGCCCCAGCATTATAGACAAAAAAAGAGAGGACAGCCCCTGCCCTCTCTTTTTTTCAGCGATATTCCCGCCTCCCGCCTTAAAGGAAACCGAACTTCTTCATCCGGTAGCGAAAGGCATCGATCCCCAGGTTGAGCTTCTTGGCCGCCTTCGACTGATTCCCCTCCGATATTTCGAGGGCCTGGCGGATCAACTCCCGCTCCACATCCTCGATGTCTATCCCCTCCGGCGGCAACCGAACGCCAGAGGAGCCGCCCCCGCCACCGCCGGTCTTCGTCACGATCTCCTGGGGCAGATGCTCGAGCAGCAGCGTCTCCTCGTTTTCAAGGATGATGGCCCGTTCGATGACATTCTTCAGCTCCCTGATGTTTCCGGGCCAGGTGTATTCGGTCAGAAACTTCTCCGCCATCCTCGATATGCTCTTGACGTTCTTGGCAAACTCGCGATTGAAGTGGTTGATGAAGTGCTCAGCCAGAGGGATGATGTCATCCTTGCGCTCCCGCAGCGGCGGCAGGAAGATGGGGATCACCTGGATGCGGTAATAGAGGTCGTTGCGGAAGGTTTTTTCCTCCATTGCCTTGAGCAGATCCTTGTTGGTGGCCGAGACGATACGCACGTCGACCTGAACATCCCTGGTGCCTCCGACCCGACGGAAGGAGCGCTCCTCGAGCACCCGCAGCAACTTCGCCTGCATGCCGGGTTCCATGTCGCCGATTTCGTCAAGGAAGAGGGTCCCGCCGTCGGCCATCTCGAACAGCCCCTTCTTCAGCATCTTGGCGTCGGTGAAGGCCCCCTTTTCGTGCCCCATCAGTTCGCTCTCCAGAAGGGTCTCGGGAACGGCGGCGCAATTGATGGCCATGAACGGCTTGTCGGCCCGGGCACTTTCGTAATGGATGGCCTTGGCGATCAGTTCCTTGCCGGTGCCGCTCTCACCCTGGATGAGAACGGTGCTGGCGTCGCTGCGGGCGATCTTCTCGACCATGGCGAGTACATTCTGCATGTGCTTGCTTTTGCCGATGATGTTGCCGATGCCGTACTTGCGGGACTGCTCGGAGCGCAGGTGCGCCACTTCCTTTTTCAGCTCGCTGGTTTCGAGAGCCTTGCGGATGACGATAGCCAACTCATCCAGATTGAACGGCTTGTTGATGTAGTCGTAGGCGCCAATCCGCATCGCCTTGACGGCCGTCTCCAGGACACCGAGGGCGGTGACCATGATGACGATGATCTCCTCCTCCATCTCCTTGACCTTTTCCAGAACCTCCATGCCGCTGATACCGGGGAGCTGGATGTCGAGGAGCATCAGGTCGGGGGCCTCTTCACGCAGCAGTCGCAGGGCATCCTCGCCGGATCCGGCGGTCATGACTTCGTATCCCTGTTTCTTGAGGTTCTGCTCCAGCGACCAGCGGATGAGTTGTTCGTCGTCGACCACGAGAATTTTGTGTTTACGCACTGTCGTCCTCTTTTCGGTTCATGGACTGCCAGCCTGCCGCCGGCAGCTCGATGGTGAATGTCGTCCCTTCACCGAGACGGCTTTCAACGCTGAGGTTACCACCGTTCTGTTCGATGAGCTTTTTGCAGATTGGCAGGCCGAGTCCCGTCCCCTGGGTCTTGGTGGTGAAGAAGGGAACGAAGATCTTTTCCAGGTCCCCTGGCGGGATGCCCTTGCCCGTATCACTGATCAGAACACGGACGAACTCCTGGCCATCCTTGCTGATCGAATCGGTCAGGATGGTCAGGGTGCCACCTTCCTTCATCGCCTGGATGGCATTGATGATGACGTTGAACAGAACCTGCTGAATCTGCTTCTCGTCGACACCCACCGGCGGCAGGTCGCGGGTCAGTTCTTTGACCCGGTGGATGTTCCGGGCTTCCGGGTGCTGGGACACGAAGAATAGCGTCTTCTTGACCAGGGCGTTGATGTCGACGTAGGAGAATTCGGGCTTGCCGGGACGACCGAAGTAGAGAAGGTCGGTGGCCGTCTTGTCGAGACGGGCGATCTGCTCGAGGATCTGCCTGACGATCTCCCTGCGCGGATCGTCCTCGGGAAAATCGTCGGCCAGAACCGAAATGGCGCCGCTGATGCCGGCCAGAGGGTTCTTGATCTCGTGGGCAATGCCGGTCGCCATCTCACCGACGGAGGCGAGACGGTCGGCCCGCTCCATCTGCTGGAAATGGCACTGCTCCAGCGCCTTTTTTGCCTTCTCCAGGTTGACGACCATGGAGTTGAAACTGCGCATCAGGCTCCCTATTTCGTCTTCGTAATGGGGAGAGAGGCGCACAGAAAGATCGCCGGCCTCCACCTCCTCCATCTTGACGGCCATGGTCTGGATGGGGGTGCGGACGAACCGGAGCAGAATAAAGGAGACTCCCGCGGACAACAGGATGATCAGGACCGCCGTCGACAGCATGAAAAACTGGGAGGTCTCGCGCAGCTTCTGGGTGGTGTCGTCAAGGGAAAAGTGGAGATTGAGTACGCCGATGACCTTGCGGCCGATGCCGTGGCAGAGGTAGCAGCGCTCGTCCGAAACGATCGGCTTGACCATCCCGAGGACTTCCCCGCCATTGACACGGAAGATCCCCTCACTACGACGGCTCTGGAACAGGTCCAGGTCATAGGGACCGACCCGGGTGCCGATCTCCCGGGGTTGGGCGGATTTGAGAATGGTGCCGTCGGGATGGAAGATGCGGACGTTGCTGAGGTGGTGGCCTTTGCCGACCATTTCGAGAATCGCCTGCACGTCCTCGCTGTTGCCGATCCGCATCGAATTGAAGATTGACCTCTCCACCGTGGAGAGGAGCATTTCGGCGCTTTCCCTGGTGGCCTCGACAAGATGCTGCTGCTCCTCACGTATAATGAACAGGGAGAATATCCCGATCCCGACCGTAAGGAGGATGATGTTCAGGATGATGACGCGGCTGATAAGGCTCTTGAAGAACAAATAAACCCTCTCGGAAGGTTCGAGTCCAAGGTCCCGGGTCCAAAGTCCAAGGTCCCTGGTCCAACTCTTTTCCCGGCCTTGGACCCGAGACCCGGGACCCGGGACTCGGTACCTTCGACCTTAGCCTTTTCTTTTCAGAACGCGTTCGGCCGCTTCCACCAAATGCGCGGCCGTCAGTCCGTAATGCACCAGAAGCTCTTCGGCGGTGCCGGACTGGCCGAAGACATCACGCAGTCCGACCCGTTCCACCGGCACCGGGTGGCCTTCAGCCAACACCTCGCAAACCGCGCTGCCGAGGCCACCGACCACCGAGTGTTCCTCGGCGGTGACAATTGCCCCGGTCTCCCGGGCGGCCCTCAGCACCAGATCGACGTCCAGCGGCTTGATGCTCCCCAGGTGGATGACGCGGGCCGAGATCTGCTCTTCGGCCAGAATGCCGGCGGCCTTGATCGCCTGGGCTGTCATCAGGCCGGTGGTGATGAAACTGAGTTCGGTCCCCTCGCGGAGGGTCGCCCCCCGGCCGATGGCAAAATCGCAGCCGCCGGCAAAAACGGTCGGCACCTTGGAACGCCCGAGCCGGACGTAGACCGGGCCCTGGAAAGCGGCGGCAGCCCGGATCGCGGCTGTCGTCTCGGGGCCGTCGGCAGGGCAGAGGACGGTCATATTGGGGAGCGCCCGCATAATGGCCAGATCTTCGATTGACTGGTGGGAACCGCCGTCCTCGCCGACGGTGATGCCGCCGTGGGTAGCAACGACCTTGACATTCATTCGCGGATAGGCCAGCGACTGGCGGATCTGTTCGAACGCCCGGCCGGCGGCAAAAACGGCAAAGGTGGAGGCGAAGGGGATCATACCCCCGGCCGCCAGTCCGGCCGCCATGCCGACCATGTTGGCCTCGGCGATGCCGACGTTGAAGAAGCGCGCGGGAAATTCCTTGGCAAACATCGAGGTCTTGGTCGACCCCGACAGGTCGGCGTCGAGGGCCACAACCTTCGGGTTTTCCCGGCCCAGTTCGAGCAGCGCCTGGCCGTATGCATCTCTTGTGGCAATCATGTCACTCATAAAAACCTTTCGGGTATTCAGGAGTCAGAATACAGAATCCAGAAGAAAAACCATTCTGACTCCTGAATTCTGAATTCTGTATTCTGCCTTCAGGCGTGTCCCAGGTGCTCCAGGGCGCGAACGAGTTCGTCATCGCTGGGGGGAACCCCGTGATAACTGGCCTTGTGCTCGAAGAAGGGGACACCTTTCCCTTTGACGGTGCGGGCGATGATCATGGTCGGCCGCTCCTTGCACTGGCCGGCATCGTCGAGGGCCCGGCAGATCGCCTGGATGTCGTGGCCATCCACCTCGAGGACGTGCCAGTTGAAAGCGAGAAACTTGGGACCGAGGGGCGCCACGTTCATCACCTTCGCCACCTCGCCGTCAATTTGCAATCCGTTGTGGTCGAGAATAACGCAGAGGTTGTCGAGGCGGAAGTGGGCCGCGGCCATCGCCGCCTCCCAAATCTGTCCCTCCTGAACCTCACCGTCACCGAGCAGCGAAAAGACCCGCGAACTTTTCCCCTGCAGGCGGGCCGCCAGAGCCAGACCGACGGCCTGGGAGAGCCCCTGGCCGAGGGAGCCGGTGCAGACCTCCACACCGGGCGTCTTGTTCATGTCGGGATGCCCCTGCAGATGGCTGCCGAAGCGGCGGAGAGTCTTCAGATCGTCCCGGGAGAAATAACCGGCTTCAGCCAGGCAGGCATAAAGAGCCGGGGCGGCATGTCCTTTGGAGAGCACGAAGCGGTCGCGGTCCTCCCAGGCGGGGTTGCTGGGGTCGTGGCGCATGGCGTGGAAATAGAGCACCGTCAGCACATCGATGGCCGAAAGGCTGCCGCCGGTATGCCCCGACCGGGCAATATTGAGCATTTTGAGGATTTCCACGCGCAGGTTCCGGGCGGTCTGTTCCAGTTCCCGGACAGTCTGTTCGGTCAGCATCAGGCAGCTACTCCCATCTGTTTTTTCGGATCCCGCAGGGCAAAGAGACCGATCGCCTCCTGGGTCCTTGTCATTCTTTCTTCTTCTCCTCATCGTCCCCCAGCAGGTAGGAGAGGATAATCTCATCGAGATTGCCTTCGTGAACCGTTGGCCGCTGTTCACGGCCGGCAACCGGCGTCGGTTCGGGCCTGGCTTCGGATTTCGGCGCGGGCGTTGCTGGAGGCGGGAGCGGCGGAGCAACGGTCGCGGGAGCGGCTGCCGGTGCGTCGGCAGGCCGCTGACCGGCGATGATTTCGTCGAATTCCCCTCCCTTGAGCCGGCGCAGCATCTCCCGATGTTGTTCCTTCATCAGCTCTTCGACCACCTGCTCCAGCCGGTCAACCTTGGTAATGTCGGCGTAGGAAGTCTTCTTGGACGCCAGGATCGTCCCCCCCCGATAGAGCAGGGTGATGATATGGGGACTCTTCAAACCACTGTCCTCGGTCTGGACGTGGAAAAGTTCACCCCTATAACGGAAGTTGTGGTTGAAACCGACGACCATGCCACGCTCGCAAAAAGAGTAGTGAAACGGGACTATTGTTAACACAGTCCGCGAAATGGCGCAATACGAAAGGATAGATAAGGCAAAAGGCGAAAGGTAAAAGGTTTTCCCCTTTGCCTTTAACCTTTCGCCTTTTGTCCGGGACCCAGCAGCGCCTTGACCTTCGCCACCGCCTCCAGAGCGTCGGCGGCAAAGAGGTCGGCGCCGATGGAGTCGGCATACTCCTGCGTGACAACCGCTCCGCCCACCATGGTGAAGACCTTGATTCCGGCCTCGCGGAGCTGGGCAATGGTGGTCTGCATCTGGTTGAGGGTGGTGGTCATCAGTGCCGAGAGACCGACGGCGTCGACCTGAAGCGCCCGCGCCTCGTCTATGATACGCCGGGCAGGGACGTTTTTCCCCAGGTCAAACACCTCGAAACCATGGTTCTCCAGCAGGGTGCAGACGATGTTCTTGCCGATATCGTGGATGTCTCCCTCGACGGTAGCCATGAGAATCTTCCCCAGGCTCGCCGCCCGCTCGCCCGACATCTCGGCCTTGAGGCGGGCGAAGGCGGCCTGCATGGTTTCGGCGGAGAGCATCACCTGGGGGAGGAATACCTGGTTCCTGCCAAAGCGCCGCCCCACCTCTTCGAGACCGGGCAACAGCCCTTCGTTGCTGACCGCCTGCGGCGAGAGTCCCTCGGCCAGGGCCGCCTCGACCAGGGGAACGATTCCTTCCCGGTCCCCTTCGATGATGGCGGCGGCCAGGCGCTCGCGAATGCCGACTTCCCTCCCCGTTTCGGCAGCCGGAACGGCGGGCGGGGCAAGGGCGGCGGCGTAGCAGGAGATGTACTCTTCGGCCCGTTCATCATGCCCCAGCAGCACCATGGCCGCCCGGTAGGCATCCATCATCTTCTCTTCCCTGGGATTGATAATCGCCGCATCGAGACCGGCGGCGAGCGCCATGGCGAAGAAGGTGGCCGAAAGGACCGGACGGCAGGGAAGGCCGAAGGAGATGTTGCTCACCCCGAGGACGGTGGCCAGGCCGAGTTCGCCCTTCACCGCCTGCACCGCCCGCAGCGTCTCCATGGCGCGCTTCTGTTCGGCCGAGACGGTGAGGGTCAGGCAGTCGATGACCAGATCCTGCGCCGGCAGACCGGCCTCGGTCGCCGCGTTCAGAATCCGCCGGGCCACCGCCAGCCGTCCCTCGGCAGTCTCCGGGATGCCGACTTCATCGAGGGCCAGACCGATGACGGCGGCGCCGTACTTGCGGGCCAGGGGCAGGATGACCTTGAGGCTCTTCTCCTCGCCGGAGACGGAGTTGATCAGCACCTTGCCGTCGGCGGCCTTGAGGCCGCGCTCCAGGGCCGCCGGATCGGAGGAGTCGAGGACCAGCGGCAGCGAGGATACTCCGCTGACGGCAAAGACCGCCCGCTCCAGGGCCGCCGGCTCGTCGACCCCCGGAACGCCGCAGTTGACGTCGAGCAGGCTGGCGCCGAGCGCCGCCTGCTCCTGCGCCTCGCGCCGGATGTAGGCGGTCTTCCCCTCCCGCAGCTCCTGGCTGTAGAGCTTCTTGCCGGTCGGATTGATGCGCTCGCCGATAATCGCACAGGGCGCACCACCCCCCAGGGGAACGGCAGCGGTGCGGCTGGAGAGATAGCCGCGCCGGGACGGGGGCGTCCAGGCCTGGGGCTTGCCGTCGAGCGCCGTCCGGATGGCGCGGATGTGGGCCGGCGTCGTACCGCAACAGCCGCCGATGACCCGCACCCCGAGGGCGATCATCCGGTCATGATAGGCGGTCATCTCCTCGGGGGTACCGGGAAAGACCGTGCGCCCGTCGACCAGCGTCGGCAGCCCGGCGTTGGCCTGGGATATCAGCGGACGAGGCGTCACCGAACGCATCTTCTCGAGAATGGCGAAGATGCCGTCCACCCCCAGTCCGCAATTGGACCCGATCACGTCGACACCGAGGGCGTCGAGGGTCACCGCCGCGGCCTCGGGCGGGGTACCCAGGACCGAACGGCCACCGTCGTCGAAGGTCATCAGAGCCATGATCGGCAGATCGGAGAATTCCCGGCAGGCGATCACGGCGGCGCGAAGTTCGCGAATGTCGAGAAAAGTTTCGAGGGTGACGAGATCGGCCCCGGCGGCGGCAAAGGCGCTCACCTGCTCACCGAAAATCTCGACCATTTCATCGAAACCGGCGTCTCCCACCGGTTCGAGAAAGCGGCCGGTCGGGCCGATGGAGGCCGCCACGAAACGCCCGTCCCCTGCCGCTCGGCGGGCAATTTCTACTCCGCTGGCATTGATTTCGGCCACCCGGTCTTCGAGACGGTAGTGCGCCAGCTTGACCCGGCTGCCGCCGAAGGTGTTGGTGACGATGATGTCGGCGCCGACGTCGACATATTCCCGATGTACGGCCGCCACCACCTCGGGCGCGTTCAGGTTCATCTCCTCTGGACAGCCGCCGGGCTTCAGGCCACGCTCCTGCAGCATGGTTCCCATGGCGCCGTCGAGCACCAGGACCCGCTGCTGCAAGGCTTCTCTGAATGCATTCATTGTGAATTCCTCCCCGGCTCTGCAGCCGGTTTTCCCTCGGCGGGCACGGGCGTCTGCGCCGCCTTTGCCGAACCTTCGGGAGGGCGCGTAAAGCTGAAATCGGCCTTGACCGGCTCGCGCAGGTCGACGTGCCCTTTCAGGGTTTCGACCGGCTCTCCTTCCACCAGAATTCGCACCTGGCGGAGATGGGGAAAGTTTTCGGCCAGCGTGTCGGCGAGGCTGTATATGGTCAGCAGTTCGGATACACTGCCGCCGGGATGTCCACTCACCAGGTCGCGGCTGAAATCGACGGTGGCGACCCCGTCACTTGCAGTTACGCCGCGGACCTGCGCATGCGAAGGGAGGACGGCAACCAGGTCGGTGACGGGGCCGTCCACCAGAGATTGGATGGTCGCCCGGAGGCAATCGGCTTCTTCCAGGCAGTCCTCGATCTGGCGGGCCTCCGCAACCAGAAAGCTGCCGTCGGGGCTGCCGAAATACAGTACCACCTCGCGAAGTTGCTTCGGCTCCGAGCCGACCGTCGCCGGCGCCGGTCCCGAAGGCGGCGTCGAGAGGTACTTGCGGGCGACGAGGAGACCGAAGGTCAGCAGGATGAACAGGAAGGCCAGCAGGACGAGGCGGCCACGCCAGGAAGTGACTTTCATAAAACGGGAATCCCCCTAGATAGGTTGTTGCGGAGGAGAGGCGACAGCTGTCGGGAGCGCCAGGCCAAGACCCGTGCACCTTGCCGAAGCGGCTGTCTAGTCCAGCTCCACCTGTTCCACCCCCTGCAGGGCGGCGCCGAGGAAGGCGCCGCCGACCCGCTCGAAGCGGGTCGGCACATCGGTGACGAAGAATCGTGGGGCTCCCGGCTGGCCGCGACGGGAAAGCTGTCGCGCCTCGAGCAGCGCCGCCACCACGCGGGCGGTTTCTTCCGCCGAGTCAACCAGCTCCACGCCGTCGCCCAGAACCTGGTGCAGGGTCGCTTTGAGCAGGGGATAATGGGTGCAGCCGAGCACCAGTGTGTCGACACCGTGCTCCTGCAGGGGCGCCAGATACTCGGCGGCAGCAAGGCCGGCGACCACATGGTTCGCCCACCCCTCTTCGGCCAGCGGCACGAACAGCGGGCAGGGAGCGGCGAAGACCTCGACCCCGGCATCGAAGGCGTGGATGGCCCGGGCATAGGCCCCGCTCTTGACCGTTCCCTCGGTGCCGATGACCCCCACCCGGCGGTTGCGAGTGAGCTGGAGCGCCCGGCGGGCGCCGGGTTCAATGACGCCGATGACCGGCAGGCTGAAGCGCTCCTCCAGCGCCGGCAGAGCCACCGAAGAAGCGGTGTTGCAGGCCACAACCAGCATCTTCACTCCCTGCTCGACCAGGAACGCGGAGGCCTCCATGGCATAGCGCAGGACCGTTCGCGGGCTCTTGGTCCCGTAGGGGACCCGCGCCGTATCCCCGAGATAGATGAGCTGTTCGCCGGGCAGCAGGCGCAGGAGCTCCTTGAAAACGGTCAGCCCGCCGACTCCCGAATCGAACACTCCGATGGCACGTTCAGACACAACTTTTCTCTTTTCCGGCTGATGACAACAGGGGAGCATTTAAGAGCAAGCAGGCGGAAAAGTCAAGGAAAATGCCTGTTTTTAAGCTTTGCCTTTGGGGAAAAACCTGCTATCTTCTAGCGATTGATGGACCAGGAATGTCATCGATCCAGCGGAGGATTGCAACAGCGATGGAGTATACCTCTCTCATCGATTTTCTACAGCATTTTGAAACCAGCCGGGTGATCGCCTTCCTCAAGGAGATGAACGTCGGCGAGTTGATCTACAACCCGGCGTTTCTCGGCATTACGGCAGGTCTGGCGCTGCTCGCCCTGTTCATGAAGTGGCGGGTGCTGCTGGCGACGATCGTGAGCGTCACCGGCTTTGTCGGTCTGATCTCCTATACCCTGCAGCAGGAAACCTCGCTGACGGCCATGACCGACAAGACGCTGATCGTCTTCGTCTTCGGCGGCGTGGCCATCGTTTCCGTCGTTATCTATCTTCTCTTCATCAAAACGGACTGATTCCCTTTGCCCGCTTCATCCCGGCAGTTGCCCATGGTCGGATTCACCACCACCATCCCCCTCGAGGTCCTGATCGCCGCCGAACGACGGCCCGTCGACCTCAACAACATCTTCATCACCGATCCCGACCCCCAGGGACTCATCGAGGATGCCGAGGTGGCGGGGTTTCCCCGCAACATCTGCGGCTGGATCAAGGGGCTTTACGGCGTCGTCCGGCGGTGCGGCATCAAGGAAGTCGTGGCGGTCACCGAGGGGGACTGCTCGAACACCAAGGCACTGATGGAGGTGCTGACCCTGCAGGGGGTGACCACCGTCCCCTTTGCCTACCCCTTTGACCGCTCGGCCGAGACCCTGACCCACGAGATCGACAAACTGGCCCGCCACTTCGGCGTCACTTTGCAGCAGTGCGAAGCGGCCCGGGAGCGCCTGGAACGGGTGCGCGGCAAGGTGCACGAGATCGACCGGCTGAATTGGCAGGAGGGCCGGGTGAGCGGAGGCGAAAGCCATTACTTCCAGGTCTGCACCTCGGACATGAACGGCGACGTCGACGCTTTCGAGGCCGAGGTCGACACCTTCCTGGCCGAGGCCGGCCGGCGCGAGCCGCTTCGCCAGGGTTTACGGCTGGCCTACATCGGCGTGCCGCCGATCTTCACCGACCTCTATGAAACCCTCGAAGGGATGGGCGCCCGGGTTGTCTTCAACGAAACCCAGCGCCAGTTCTCCATGCCCTACCCCGTCGACTCCCTGGTTGAGCAGTACCGGCGCTACACCTACCCCTACGACATCTTCACCCGCCTGGCTGACATCGAGGAAGAAATCGCCCGGCGCCGGGTCGACGGCGTCATTCATTACGTGCAGGCCTTCTGCTTCCGGCAGATCGAGGATCTGATCGTCCGCAAGCGTCTCAAGATGCCGATCCTCACCCTGGAAGGGGACCGCCCCGGCCCGCTGGATGCCCGCACCCGCATCCGCCTCGAAGGGTTCATCGAGATGCTCAAGGCGAGGAAACCGTGAACGGACTCGGCATCGACCTCGGCAGCCGGCAGGCCAAGTTCGCCCTCCTCGACGGCCACGAGATTGTCTGGCTGAAGGTCTTCGACACCATCCCCTTCTACAAGCGCTACGGCGGCATGCGCGGCGGCAAGCTGACCCTCGACTTCGACGCCATGGGGATGCTCTCCGCCGAGGAACGCCGGGCGGCGGCCCTGGTGGCAACCGGCTACGGGCGCAACACCATCGACCTGGAGGGTGCCCGGGTCGTTCCGGAAATCCAGGCGCATGTGGCAGGCGCCCGCTTCCAGACCGACCTCGACACCTTCACCCTGCTCGACATGGGCGGGCAGGACTCCAAGGTGGCGCGCCTGGAAAACGGGATTCTCGTGGACTTCGTCATGAACGACAAGTGCGCCGCCTCCTCCGGGCGCTACCTGGAGAATATGGCCAAAGTGCTCGACATCTCTCTGGAGGATCTCTCGCGCCACTACCGCGACCCGGTCCCCCTCGACGCGACCTGCGGCATCTTCGGCGAAAGCGAACTGATCGGCAAGATCATCGAGGGACACTCCCTCGAGCGGCTCTGCGCCGGTGTGAACAACACGCTGATCAAGCGAGTGGCACCGATGCTGCGGCGCTTCCCCACCGACACCATCGTCCTGACCGGCGGCGTGGCAAAGAGCCCTGCCTTCAGGGAACTCTTGCAAGAGGCGAGCGGGGCGGATATCATCGTCCCCTGGCATCCCCAGCACAACGGTGCGATCGGCTGTGCGGTGCTGGCCGGCCGGTAATCCATCGGGAAAGGTAAAACATGGCTCTCAAAAAACGTGACTGGATTTTCATTGCCATCATTGTCGCCGTCTTCGGCATCTTTATCGCCATCTCCGGCGAGGAGAAAACCACGAAGGTGCCGCTCGATGAGACACATCGGCCGTTCTACGAAATGATCGATTCGGGCAAGAAAAAGATTGAGGTCGACCCCCATTGCGCCGACTGCCATGACGGGGTAAAAATCCCCTTCCCGCCCAACCACCCGGCCAAGCCGGGGAGCGCCCCCATGCGCTGCCTCTTCTGCCACAAGCTGCAGGGGCATTAGGCACAGTCGCCCCGTGGCTTCGGTTCCGACGATCGATCTGTCGGCGGCCTGCGCGGCCTTGGGCGCCGATATCTGCCGGCGCGTCCCGGAACTGGGCCATATCGATCCGCAGCGTCTCCTCGTCTGCCTCTCCCGTTCGCGCGCCGACGGCAGCCACGGCGTCTATGCCCGCATCGCCCCGCTGCGTTTCGCCGCCGGAGCGATCGAGCATAGCCGGCGGCGCGGCCGCTACCTTGAAACCTTCCGCCTCCCCTCCCTCAACCACGAGGGACGGGAGATCCTCTACCTGATCTACCTGATGGTGCCGCGCTTCCTGCGCCTCGGCTGCGAGCAGAAACTCGCTACCGTCATCCATGAGCTCTACCACATCGCCGAGGCGTTCGATGGTGACCTGCGCCGTTTTCCCGGACGCAACTTTGCCCACGGCTCATCGCGCAACGGCTACAACCGAATCGTCGCCCGCCTGCAGGAGCAGTACATCGCACAGAGTCCCGATCCGCAGTTGCTCGACTGTCTGAACCTGGACGAGGAGGGTTGGCGCCTCGGCCATTTCCGCCTGACCGGCCTTAACGTCCCCCTCCCCCGCGCCCGCCTGGTGGCCCGCCAGCGACTCTGAAGGCGACGCCGCCCCCTTTTACCATTCCTTCCCCCGCCGGCCGAAAGAAAACTCTGCAGATTCGTAGGCCGGAATAAGTTTCCGGCAGAGTCAGAGTCATCCCGCCCCTGTCGCCGGGAACGGCAAAAACCGCCTTATCCCGGCCTACGAAACAAATACAATGCAGAAAACGTTCAGGGACTCCGCGGCCGTTTTTTCAGCAGCAGGCCGACCAGCCCGGAAAGCAGCAGGGTCAGCAGCCCCCCGACGAGACCGGCGATCGAAGTCCCCGCATCGGCAGAGGCCGGTTCCTGTTCGGCCTCCTGCTTCCTGAAGCCGTAATCGGGAAATATCGATGTGCGCGACTGCAGGCCGGCCAGCCCGGAGTGGAGACTCCCCTCCGGCCCGGCAAACTCCGCGCTCCCGGTTACCCGGGAGACCGCCCATTCCAGGCCGTCGGGGTGCGCCGAGGTGAACCAGGAGAGGCACCCCGCCGTCAGCCCGGTCGCCACCGCCAGCGCCGTCAATACTCCCCGCCATGAACCTGATCCGCCGGGGCGGACAGATGCTGCGATGACCTCGGGCCGGGCCTGCCAGACAAAGGTCACGACGGCGGCGGTTACCAACCCCTCGACCACGCCGATGACCAGGTGGATGGGCTGCATGAGCAGCGCAAAGGTCCCCAGGGGAAGCTCCGAGATTTCCGAGAACGTCGTCTCCAGCACCACGCCGAAGGCTCCCAACTGCAGGCCGGCGACAGCCGCCAGCAGCGAACCGACCAGGATCCGCCGGCGGGACGGGGCGACCCCGGCTATCTTCCGGTAGATCAGCGGATAGGCAACGAAGCAGGGCATGGCGCCGAGATTGAAAATATTGCTGCCGAGGGCCAACAGGCCACCGTCGGCGAAGAACAGCGCCTGTACGGTCAGGACCGAGGCCATGGTGATCAGGGCGGCAGCGGGGCCCAGGAGGATGGCCAGGAGCATGCCACCGCCCAGATGCCCGCTGGAACCCGTTCCGGGAATGGTGAAATTGATCATCTGGACAGCGAAGACAAAGGCGCCCAGCACTCCCATGAGCGGTACCTTGCGGTCGTCGAGATCGTCCTTCACTTTTTTCGCGCAGCAGGCGATGGTGCCGGCCGTGGCGGCCCACATCGTGGCGCCGACCGCCGGTGAGAGAAGTGCGTCGGCCATGTGCATCGGCTTGGGCCTCCTTGTGTCAACAACGGTATTTTGATTCTTGTGTTTTGCTACTTTTTTTCGATTCGTGCTACTGGTGAAGCTTAATTCCTTTGCGGGTCTTTTTCAATTGAGTAATCAACGCGCACCCATAGACTTTTCCGCCCCGGGCTCATTCCGGCGTAAAGTCAATCGGCCGACAGCCAAAGTCTTATGACGGTATTCAGTACCGCAAATTGCCCGGATTATTCAGCCCCCCCGCAAAAAAAAATGCAATTTTGCAGAGTTACCTCCCATGGGAAATGGCAATTCAACTGGCACCAATGTTGCTAACTGCCATAGCACTCGCACTTAACATCTCAGGAGCCGGTATGAGTCAATTCAGAAGTAACAACGGACCCGACAAGGAGCACGGCATTTTCGATTACCTGCTCTACACCCTGGCGGGCAGCGTTCTGGCGGCCTTCAGCTTTTCCTTCCTCCTCTGGCTCCGCTTCTGATTCACCACTCCCCTGCCTGAAACAGCGAAAGCCGCGATTCACGTCGCGGCTTTCGGCATTTCATCCTGATACGCGAGGGTTCTCCCCCTGTTCCCGCCCGGCCCAGGCAGCCATGCGTGCCAGAGCCAACCCTACCCTCGCCCACTCTCCAGCCTGCTTTTCAACCCTCTCAGATCGCGCTCCACCATGCCGGCGTCCGCGGCAAATGCCTCCTCCGACATGCCGGGTGAGTGGAACAGGGTAAAGAGCACCTCGCTGCCGGAGCCGTTGGCCACCACCCGCATCGGGACAAAGATCTCCACACTGGGGGCCGGACTCACGTAATGGTCCAGGATGCCGTACTCGTTTTTATCGGCAAACCGTATTTTCACCGGCCCCTGCGGCGTCTCCACGATCCAGTCGCCGTTCGACCTGCTGACCGACTTGCAGAAGGCGGTAGCCCACCGGGGGAGGTTGCCGGGATTCGAAACGAAGCCGTACACCTTGGACGGAGGAACATCGATGGATATGCTCAACGTCCGTGATGCAAACATGGTTGCCATGAGCGTTTCTCCTTTCCCGCCCGCTCCCTATTCTCTTCACCGCCGACCTTCAAAGGTGCCGGGTTTCGGCCGGCGGCGACTTCCAATTGTCGTTACGCCCATCGACGTAGGTGATGGGCGCACTGACGAGTTCATCGATATTCACGTCATCGAGGCAATTAACGTTGACGGCGTAAGACTTGCCGCCCAGTTCTGGTGCATCGGCCCAGCCGAAAGAGTGTACTCCGCAATGCTTGCAGAACAGGTGGTGGATTCTCATGGCGCCGAACTGATAATCGGTGAGTTCGGTCTCGCCCGCAAGCAGCCGAAATTCGACCGGTTTGACGAAGGCGAGCCATTTCCTCACCTTGGTGCAAATCGAACAGTTACATTTGAGAGTACCTGCGCTCAGATCAAAGTCCGCTTCATAGCGGACCGCGCCACAGTGACAGCCTCCAACGTATATTTTTTCATGGGTGACTCTCCCTCTGGATAAGCTGTCGGGTCAACCATCCAGGTTGCCAGGATGGCACTAACGGAAAACCATCTGACAAGGCAAGTAACCGGGGCCAGACCTGCCATAAATGGATGCGGGGTTCTCGGGCCATGGGAAGAGGATACTTTAGCCGCCCATCTTGTCAACTTGGGTGCATGCCCCCCGCTTACAAACACCGACTGCACACGGGCCAAGCGGCCAAGCCGCGGAGCCAGCCTTTTCGGCGGACTGGCTAACATCGCGATTTATCGCTGCTATAATGGGGATAGGAGCAGAGAGGAGTCCACAAGGAAAGGAGGCCGCCATGTTGGCCAAAGGATTGAAGGAGTTTCTCGACAAGGAACACGTCCGCTACTCGACCCTCACCCACGCCCCCGCCTTCACCGCCGAGGAGATCGCCGCCTCTGCCCACATCCCCGGCAAGAACCTGGCGAAGACCGTCATGGTCAAGCTCGACGGCAAGCTGGCCATGGCCGTGCTCCCCGCCCCCGAGAAGGTCGACCTCGACCGGCTGCGGGAAGCGACCGGGGCGCGCAAGGTGGTCCTCGCCGCCGAGGAGGATTTCAGGGGACGCTTCCCCGGCTACGAGATCGGCGCCATGCCCCCCTTCGGCCACCTCTACGGCATGGACGTCTTCGTCGCCGCGACCCTGGCCGAGGACACGGAGATCGCCTTCAACGCCGGCACTCACACCGACCTCGTGCTGATGAGCTACGCCGACTTCGCCCGGCTGGCCCACCCGAAGGTGGTGAGCTTTTCGGTCAGGCATTAGGCAAACGACCCAAGAAGGCGGAAAGGGAACTGAACTGCTATAATAAGAGTAGAAAGTTCCAATGGCTGTCGGGTTTAGCGAGAAGCTCGGCTTCCGTCTCCACAGGAGCCATCCGGTCAAAGGCAAAGCCCTTTCTTCAGCTGAGGTTCCCAGCGCAGCTTTCCGGGAGGTTCCTGAAACCAAAGAGGAGGATACACATGGAAAAAAAAACCGTAACAGCTACCTATGAATCCGAAACTGCCGTGCGTAACGTTGTGGATGAACTTTTGGGAATCGGGATTCCACAAGAGAAGTTTTACGCCGAAATGGACAAAAATCAGATCAAGGTGATTACTCCGGAGGCCAACCAGCCGGAGATTGTGGAGATATTGAAGCGCCACCACCCGACGACTCTGCACTAGGAGACTGGTGACAAGCTTCGTTTCCATTGGATAAAACGATAGTTTGTTAACCACTTTACGGAGTTGCGGGGAAATGAAAGTGAGGATGTGGCAGCTTTATTTCACCCAACTCCGCATTGCCGGATTTTGATGGGAAACCTTCCTCGGTTCGAGGGGGGTTTTTGTTTGTCCGATCTATTCTCTCCCTTGTTCCCAGCAGGCGTCAGGCGCGCCGGGAAAGTCGATTGACCCCCTCGTACCTCCATGCCTATCCGATGCATGTCAGGTTCCTTGTTGAGCGCCACCAGAGGCCGCGCAGCCTTCGACGCCTGCATTATCTGATGGAAGGGGCAATCGGGTGTCCCCAATTGGTTCTATTCGAGATAAAATATTTTTGTGACTATACGTTTGTGCACCTAAATTCTGGACCACTCCGCAAGTCTCATCCACCTCCGTGGACATCGTCTGCCGCGTATTGGCATGCATTGCGCCGCTGGGCGAAGAACAATGCAAGTCCGCCCAGGATGGCCAGCGAACTCAGTAACAGGCGCAGCGTGACCGGCTCTCCGAGAAAAAAGACGCCCCCGGCGGCGGCGAGGACGGGGACGCTGAGCTGAACGGCAGCCGCCGTGGTTGCCAGCATACCAGTGAGGGCGCTGTACCAGACGGCATAGCCGAGGCCCGAGGCCAGGGCGCCGGAGGCAACTGCAAACAAGACCCCGGAGCTGTCGAGGGAAATAGGGGTGACCGCCGCCACGCTCAGGCCGATGGCAAAAGGGACGGCGCGCAGAAAATTGCCGGCGGTGACGCAGGTCGGGTCGCCGGAGCTGCGGCCGCACAACGAATAGGCCCCCCAGGCCACGCCGGCTCCCAGCATCAGGATCGAGCCCTGCAGCGGCGGCGCCGAGAGGCCCGGCAGGAGCAGGCCCACCAATCCGGCGAAGGCGCCGGAAAGACCGACCACCTGCAGCCGCCGCAAGCGCTCCCCGGACCACAGGGCGTAGCCGATCATCGTCCCCTGGACGCCGCCGAAGAGGATCAGCGCCCCGACGCCAGCCGGCAGCGTCAGATAGGCGAAAGAAAAACCGGCGGCATAGGCGAACAGGGCGGCGGCGGAGATCCAGTTCCCGGCAACGACGTGCGTCCCGCCTCGCACCCGCACGATCAGCCACAGTGTCAGGGCGCCCGAAAACAGTCGCAGGGCGGTGAAGCTGGCGGCGTCGATTCCGGTGTGTTTCAGCGCCATGCGGCACAACAGCGAGTTGCCCGCAAAGGCGACCATCGCCAGCACGGTCAGCAGGACAATGCGGGCAGGAGAAATCGAAAGCCGACCGTGGACCGGCCGTGCGTCAGCGTTCTTGATGGGGAAACTCCTTCAACAGCCGGCAGGACGCCTTACTTTTTGTCCCTACGCCAATACAAAGTAAGCCAAAATGCCTCCCCTGCCGGGGGCATTCCTGTCGCCTACGTTAACCGATTCGTGCAACCCCGACAAGCGCCAACTTCCCCGCCGATTGCCAACATTCCCCTCGCTCAACCTGCAATCTTGCAATCTCGTAAGCCCCGTTGACCTTCTTGACCTGCATCAAGGCAGAGGATTGAAAAAGGTGCAATTAATGGTAACCATCCCTTCGACGGCTTGTCTCCGGGCCAGAACCCGAATGCGGATGGGAGATGAACCTTTACCACAGGAGATCTGCATGCAACTGAATCGGATAAAGGGGTCAGGGGAGCATCCCGCCTTCAGGGCCTACCCCACAAAGCTCTTCGTCGAGACCACCAGCCGCTGCAACCTCAACTGCTTCATGTGCGTCAAGCAGACCGCCGATGGCGGCGTGACCGAGGGAGACCTTGCCGACACGACCTTCGCCCGCCTGGCCGAGGCGCTGCCGAAGATTGAAGCGCTGGTTCTCAACGGCGTCGGCGAGCCGCTCCTCCACCCGCGCCTGGAGGAATTCGTCCGCATCGCCAAAGGGCGGATGCCGGCCCGCGGCTGGATCGGTTTCCAGACCAATGGCGTGCTGCTCAGCGAGAAACGCGCCCAGTCCCTGGCCGATGCGGGGTTGGACCGGATCGGGCTGTCGCTGGACGGGGTGACCCCCGAGACCTTCCGGCGGGTGCGGGCGGGAGGCGAGCTGGCCGCCGTGGAACGCGCTCTGGCGGCCGTGGAAGCGGCGAAGAAGAGCTGCTCCCGCCCCGAACTGCAAGTCGGGGTGGAGTTCGTGCTGATGCGCAACAACCTGCGGGAGCTGCCGGCGGCCCTGCGCTGGGCGGCCCAGCGGGGAGCGTCGTTCGCCATCGTCAGCCACATGCTCCCCTACGATGCCGCCCATGCCGCCCAGTCCGCCTTCGAGCCCTGCAGTGACGCCGCCCTCGACCTCTTTGCCGAATGGCGGGAGCGCGCCGGCCGCGAAGGGATCGACATGGAAGGCTATTTCAAGGTCCTGTGGCGCTTCTCCCGCAACGCCGAGGAGCAGCGGATCGTCTCCTTCATCGGGGAAATGAAAGCGGCCGCCGATGCCCGCGGCATCTCCCTCGACCTGCGCAAGCTGTTCGCCGCCGATACCGCCCGCCGCGGCGAAGTGGCGGCGGTCCTGGCCGAGGCGCGGGAAGTGGCCGCGGAGACCGGCCTCGACCTGCGCCTCCCCGCCGAGGCGCCGCGCCAGGAACGGCGCTGCGATTTTGTCGAGGAGGGCGGGACCTTCGTCTCCTGGGACGGCGATGTTCATCCCTGCTATTTTCTCTGGCACCGCTACAGCTGCTTCGCCGGGGGCTGGGCGCAGCCGGTAAAGCCGCGGGTCTTCGGCAACCTGAGCCGGCGAGGAATCCTGGAAATCTGGAACGATCCAAACTTCCGGAGCTTCCGCGAGGGGGTGCTCGGCTACGACCACTCCCCCTGCACCGACTGCTCCGTAGCCCCCTGCGACTACGTGCAGACCAATCACTTCGAGCAGGACTGCCACATAAAGACCGAACCCTGCGGCAGCTGCCTGTGGTGCACGGGGCTCTTCCAGTGCCTGAGCTGAGGGCGGCCGAGCGGTGCCGGTGCCGGCCGGCTTCGATCTGGCCCGTCAGCCACGCCAGGTCCCCGGCGTTGGGTCTGACTATGAAGGCCTTGGCTTTCTTGCGGGGCAGGAAGCCGGTAAGGTACTGGTTGAGGAGAACGGGAACGTTCAGGGTCAACTCTCCATTTTTCATTTAGTGAAGAATGGAGAGTTGGCCCCCCTGCCGCTTCTAATGTTTCTGTCGTCGCTTGACAGCGACAGGCGAGGTGGTAATTGATAAGTGTGCATTTGCTCCTCTTTTACCACAATCTGGGCACCTCGAAAAAGCCAAACCCTTCGTGAGGAGGGGACGGAAAGCGGCGGGTCTTCCCGGAAGAGAAGACGGCCGAGCTGCCGATGGAGAGATTTTCGGCAGGCTCGGCCGTTTTTTATGGCCAAAGGAGGCAACCATGAAGACCATCCTCGTACAGGCTGTTTTCGGTCTTTCCCTTTTCGCTTCTTTTTCCATCGCCGAAGCAGCACCAGATCCACGGCTGCCGCTCCCTGATGCCAGCGCCAGGCAGGCGGTCCTGGCCGCCCTTGACGAAATCGTTTTGTCCGACAAACTGCAAAGGCAGCTTGCGACCCTGTCGCCGAACGCTCCGGTGGCGGTGATCGTTACCTTCACCGGACCGGGCAACGCCGCTTCCGTTCAGCGGGCCGTGGGATCCTTCCAGGTCAGGCGGGAATATCGGATCATCAACGCCTTTGCCGCCACCATGACCGCCAGCCAGGCGAAGGCCCTTGCCAGGGTACCTGGAGTATTCCGGATCGAAGAGGACTTCAAGGTGACGACCATGCTCAACGCCGCCGACGTCGACTTCGGCACCGCTGACACGCGCAGCGACTTTGCGGTGACCGGCGCCGGGGTCGGCATCTGCATCGTGGACACCGGCGCGGACCCCGGGCACGAACAGCTTAACGGCGGCAAAATTGCTGAATTTGTCGATTACATCAATGGCCGGACGGCCGCCTACGACGACCACGGCCACGGGACCCACGTCGCCGCCATCGCCGCCGGGGACGGCACCGGCGGAGCCAATGCCGCCACCTTCGGCGGGGTCGCTCCGGGCGCCACGGTTTTCGCCGCGAAGGTCCTCGACTCGGCAGGCTCCGGAGATGCAAGCGGCGTCATCGCCGGAGTGGAATGGTGCGCCGATCCGGCCCGAAACAGCACCGGGCCTGGGGTTCAGATCATCTCGATGAGCCTGGGCACGGCGGATTCATCCGATGGTCGGGATGCGCTGAGCCAGGCGGTGAACAACGCCGTCGCCGCCGGTAAGATAGCGGTGGTGGCAGCAGGCAACTCTGGAGACGGGCCAGAAACCATCGGCTCACCCGGAGCCGCCGCGCAGGCGATCACCGTGGGGGCAGTAGCCGAGTGGTCCGCACCACCCACAGCGCCCAACCACTCCGACGGCGCATTCCTGGCGTCGTTTTCGAGCCGTGGTCCGACCGCCGATGGCCGCAGCAAACCCGACATCTCGGCTCCTGGCGTCTCCATCACCTCCGCCCAGGCGGGTACGGCCAGCGGCTACGTGACCTGGAGCGGGACCTCCATGGCCACCCCCTTCGTTGCCGGGACGATCGCCCTCGCCCTTGAAAACGAGATCGGCCTCGGTCCTACCGAAGTGAAGAATGCCTTGCTCTCCACAGCCCAAGACCGGGGCCCAGCGGGGATCGACAACGACTGGGGGGCGGGGCTGGTCGACGGCTATACCTTCCTGGCGTCGACGCGGGACATCGTCACCGAGCCGGCCCCCTTCCCTGCCTGGCACCGGCAGACGGGAACCGTGGCGAATGGCGGCGTGTGGACAGGGGATATCGAGGTGACCGATACCACCCTGCCTGTGGCCGTGACCCTCACCATCGATGGCCAAGCCGAGTGCAGCTACTGGCTGCTCCCCGGCTGGTGCTTGGCCTATGAATGGTCGCCCGACCTCGACACCGCACTCATCGCTCCCGACGGCACGACCGTCCTCCATAGCAGCACCTGCCCCCTCGGTAGCGAATGCGGCAGTATGGGGCGGCAGGAGACCTTGCACATTCTCCCCGCCGCGGCAGGGACCTACCAGGTACGGGTCTATCCCTATGGGGGCTCGCCCAACAACGGCAAGGGCGGGAGTTTCGCCCTAGATGTCTCAACGGGACCGCTGACCGGTGGCGTTTCGCCGCCAGAGCCGCTGCCGGCCGCCGGCGTGCAATCCCTGCTTACAGGGTATTATGAAATCTCCGGGAAAGGACGGAACAAGGTCACGACATTCAGGGAAGACAACCTTTTCTTTGCGGGAGAGGAGATCGTCCTGCGCGCCCGTGTGCTGGATGACAGTGGCACGCCGATTCCCAATGCGGTGGTGACACTTGAAATCACCGGGCCGGAATTCAAAACGTTGAACACTTCTCCCAGCAGTTCCGATGGCTGGGCCGAGGTCAGGTGGCAGACCACGGCCCCTACTAGCACCAGGGGGAAAAAAGTCGTTCAGGGGACCGCCACTGGACTGTACACGGCCACGGTCAACGGACTGTCAGCTGCCGGCTACAACTGGAACGGGGGGCCGACAAAGACAGAGTTTCAAATCGAATAGCGCCATCTATGAGGTCGGTCGTCAAAAGTGGACACTATAGGATGGTGGTCAAGCCACCCGTTGCTGTCTGAGTAGCTGCCTCTCGTATGAACACCACTCAGGGGGCAACTCTCCATTTTTCATTTTGTGAAGAATGGAGAGTTGCTCCTCATGCCCCTATCGGCTGTCGATGAGGTACTGCTTCACCGGTGGCGCTCCACCCGCGAGGCTCGGGCCTGCTCGATGTCAGCCCGGATATCCCCCGCCCCCACCTTGACGAGGTTGCGGTACTGGAGAAAGTCCTTGCGCACCGGGTAAACCACCACCTTGCCTTCTTCAATTTTCCAGTCGACGGCGTCATGGACAGAAAGCTTGAGCCGCTCCCGTACATCCTTGGGGATGGTGGTCTGAAACTTGGATGTAATGGTCGATTTCATGGGCTGTTCCTTCTCGGGCTTCCTTACTAATTAATCATAATGTAAGGCGATCCGAATTTCAAAGCCTCCGCGGCACATGCATGACCGTTGGTGTCTCTCCTTTGCCGCCACCCCTTAATTCCCGACACCGCCGTTCCTGACGGTAGCGCCCATGAAATCTTTGTCCTCAAGGCAGCTCTCAAGGGTCCCGGCAACAGTCTGACGGGAAGCAGCGCCTTCACACAGAGCCCGCTTGTAATGGCGCTTGGCAGCGCAGTCATCCGGAAACGGCCGCCGAAGCTCCCGGCTGATGCAATCCATCGCCGCGATTTCATCGTCTGTCCCGATCTCCGACATGCAGAAATCGGCAATCCAGTGAATCCTGTCGCCCTCAATCGGACACGGCGGGGGTTCCTGCCCGGAAGCCGCCAAGCCAGGCAGTAGGATCAGCAGAATCACCAGCACATGTTTCATATTCGTCGCCAACGAGACAGGGTCGATTCGTTCAGAGATGCCGGGTCTCGGCCGGCGGCGACCGCCAATTATCGTTGCGCCCGTCCACGTATTTGATGGGCGCGCTGACCAGTTCGTCGATTTCTACATCATCAAGACAATTGACGTTGACAGCATAGGACTTCCCGCCCAACTCCGGCGAGTCCGCCCAGCCGAAGGAATGCACGCCGCAATGCCTGCAGAACAGATGGTGGATTCGCTTGGCGCCGAATTGGTAATCGGTGAGTTCAGCTTCGCCCGCGACCAGCCGGAAGTCTTCCGGCTTGACGAAGGCGAGCCAGTTCCTCACCTTGGTGCAGATCGAACAATTACATTTGAGAGTGCCTGCGTTCAGATCGATCTCCGCCTCATAGTGGATTGCGCCGCAGTGACAGCCGCCGACGTAGGTCTTTTTCATGCGTGGTTCTCCCGTTGAATTAGTGTGGGGGAATTTTTGGCTATGCTCCTGTTTTCATCTCTTACAGGATACCGAAAAAAGGGGACGTTGCACTCCCCTCTTCCGAAAATCGAAGCTCCCGTCGCCGCTGCAGTACGGGCGCTTCTCGCCCACCAAGTCCTGACACCTTCATGACCCGCCTTGCAACTTGCAATCTTGCAAGCCTGACCCAGCCTTTTACATTATCACTTCCGTGAGCGGCGTCGCGAAAAGGAGGGAAACGGCGAAAAGCGCAGTTTACATGAAGTAAATGAGCATTTGAGGCGTTTTCCAACGCCGGATCGGCGAGAGCCATAGTATTTCAACAGCCTACTAGAAATACTGGCAATGATCTGCCTTCAGCGCCTTCTCCTCCAGAAACCAGGTGGAGTCGACAATACCGTCAGCCTCGGCAATGAGATCCCCCGCCCCGACATCGAAGGTGGCGGCGGCCAGGCAGCAGCCGTAAAGTCGCACCTTGCCGGTCGATTTGAGCAGCTTCAAAAAATCATGGATCTCGACGGGGTCGCCGTCGCGGGCGAGCCGCTCCCGCAGCCAGGCTTCCTCTTCCGCGTGGCGCCCGTCGATCCGCAGGGAACGCAGCCCCGCCCCGGTGAGGGCGCGCACTGCCCAGAGAGTGAACAGGATGTCGACCTGTACATCCCGCTTCGCCTGGACATAGGCGAATGTCAGCGGTGTGAGGAGCTTGTCGTAACTATCGTCCCGAATGACGATGGCCATGTTTTTCATCATGACCTCCTTCCGAACACGCTAAGAGGTTATGGCCTTATTTTACCCCAAAAACGTAAGTTCCGAGGGCATCGGGGGAGGAATGCGGTTTAAACAGAGCAGGCCCCGGGTTTAGGCGATTAACCGATTCGTGCAACATCGACAAGCGTCAATTCCCCCCTGCTGATCGTTCACGAATTCCCTCGCCCACGAATTAGCAAAATAGGGTGCAACGACCCGTCAAACACCTAACCGACCCGCAGCACAACTTTTCCTCTCGCCTTTCCCGTCTCGCTGTAGGCGAGGGCCTCCCGAGCCGCATCCAGGGGGTAGACTCGGTCGAGCACGACCCGGAGCCGGCCGGCAGCGATCTGGCCCGTCAGCCACGCCAGGTCCCCGGCGTTGGGCCTGACCATGATGGCCCTGGCTTTCTTGCGGCTCAGAAAACCGGTGAGGTACTGGTGGAGGAGAACCGCAGGGGTGGGAAGAGTGGCGATATAGAGACCATGCGGGGCGAGGACGCCTTTGCATTCGGCAAAGGAGCGTTTCGAGACGGCGTCGAAGATGAGGTCGTAGCGATCGGCGTCCTGCGTGAAATCCTCCCGGCGGTAATCGATCACCCGCCCGGCGCCGAGCTCCCGCACCAGCTCGGCGTTGGCGGCGCTGCAGACGGCGGTGACCCGGGCGCCGAAGATTCGGGCGATCTGCACGGCAAAGGTGCCGACGCCCCCCGATGCCCCGTTGATCAGGACCTCGTGCCCCGCTGCGATGCGGCCCAGGTTTCGGAGCGCCTGCAGGGCGGTGAGACCGGCAATGGGCAGGGTGGCGGCCTGCTCGAAGGGGATGCTCGCCGGCAGGGAAAAGGTGCTCTGCTCCGGGACGCAGACGTACTCTG
>Ga0256865_1000048_pt1 | contig 41105 bp, 35 predicted proteins | sample RVTome_14_FD_187337 | JGI IMG/M metagenome (GOLD analysis project Ga0256865, IMG submission 187337) | Soil microbial communities from uranium-contaminated site in the Upper Colorado River Basin, Wyoming, United States - RVT145D125 HiSeq ... | reverse complement strand
TTTTGCGGTGCAGGTTGGAACGCTCGATCTCGATTATCTCGGCGGTACGAGAAACGTTCCAATCGTTTTCTTCAAGTTTCTGCAGGATGAAATCACGCTCAAACTCTTCCCTGGCTTCTCTGAACGTTCCTGACTCACCGGTGGAGGGTGCATAATGGGGTCTCCCGACCGGCTCATGTCTGGTACGAATGACTGCAGGCAGTTGTTGCTCGGTGATTTCCTGCTGCGGTGTCATGATGACCAACCGTTCGATTATGTTCTTCAATTCTCGCACGTTCCCTGGCCATGGATAGTTCTGCAAGGCTTCCATTGCGTTGACAGTCATCCGCTTGTTCTCCCGGCTTTCCTTGCCGCAGAAATATTCGAGGAAATGACTGGCAAGCAGGGGGATATCCTCAGTTCGTTCCCGCAGTGGCGGGACGTGAAAGGGCAGGACGTTGAGCCGGTAGTAAAGGTCCTCCCGGAAATTGCCTCGGCCGATCTCTTCGTCGAGGTCCTTGTTGGTGGCGGCTATGACGCGGACGTCCACCTCAATTGTGCGATTCCCGCCGACCCGTTCGAATTTCCGCTCCTGCAAAATCCGCAAAACCTTAGCCTGAGTTTTCAGGCTCATGTCCCCGATTTCGTCGAGGAAAAGTGTTCCTTCGTGGGCGAGATCGAATTTCCCCTTGCGCTGGGTCGTGGCCCCGGTGAACGCTCCTTTTTCGTGCCCGAATAGCTCCGATTCGATCAATTCTTCGGGAATTGCAGCACAGTTGACCTCGACGAAGGGTTTGAGGCGGCGCTTGGAAAGATGGTGTATGGCGCGCGCTACCAACTCCTTGCCGGTTCCGTTTTCGCCCGTGATTAAAACCCAACCGGAGGTCGGGGCGGCAATAGCGATCTGTTCCTTTAGCTGGCGCATCGGCTTGCTGGTGCCAATGATCTCGTTCTCCTTGGCGAGCTTGGCTTTGAGCGAGCGGTTTTCCTCCACCAGTTCCCCGACCTTGACGGCGTTCTGAATGCAGAGCAGAACTTTCTCAAGGGAGAGTGGTTTTTCTATGAAGTCATAAGCTCCAAGTTTGGTCGCCTTGACTGCGGTTTCGATGGTGCCGTGTCCGCTCATCATGATTACGATTTGCTCCGGGTGGTTTTCCCGAATCCGGCGAAGAGTTTCCAACCCATCGATACCCGGCATCCAGATATCGAGCAGAACGAGGTCGGGATTCTCTTCCCGGACAATTCCCAGGCCCTCCTCTCCGTTTTGCGCAAAGAGGGTTCGAAATCCTTCGTCCTGGAGGATGCCCTTCAGGCTTTCGCGGATGCTGGGCTCATCATCGATTGTCAGGATGCTTTTCATCATAACCCTTTGTAAAGTAAATGCTTGCTCACGGCGCCAGCGCTGAGGGAGTTTCAGGCCGGAAGACTGTTGTTCTTGTCGTTGACGGGAAGCTCAACGATGAAGCGTGTCCCTTTGGGGTAGTTGTCTTTGACCCGGATGTAGCCGTTGTGATCGGAAATTATGCTGGCAACAATAGCAAGGCCGAGACCGGTACCCGTTTTTTTGGTGGAAAAATATGGTTCGAACAGTCGAGGCTTGTCCTCCGCCGGGATCCCGCAGCCGGTATCGGCTACCATAACTGTCGCCATCTGCAGCACCGGGTTGTATACGGTTTCTATCTCAATTGCACCTTCTCCATCGATGGCGCCGACGGCATTGTCCAGCATGTTGATGATCGCCCGCTTGATTTGATCACGGTCCAGACTGAAGGTCGGCAAGCGGGGGTCAGAGTGAAATACAAAGTCTATCTCCTTGTGCCCTTCCTGATAAAGTACCAGCGCTTCACCGATGATTTCATTGAGATTGTTCGGGGCTGGATTGCTAGCCGGCATGCGGGCAAAGCTGGAGAACTCGTTGACCAGATTTTTCAACTCATCCACCTGTTTGATGATCATGGCGGTACATTCATCGAAAACTGTGTCCTCCTGGGCGAACTGCTCCAGGTAGCGCCGCCGCAGGCGCTGGGCCGAAAGCTGAATCGGGGTCAGGGGGTTTTTTATTTCGTGTGCAATGCGGCGGGCCACCTCGCGCCAAGCCGCCATGCGCTGGGCCTTGAGGAGTTGGGTGAGATCGTCGAAGACAACCACGGTTCCAAGAAATTCGCCGTTTTCGTCACGCAGAGTCGTGACGTTGATCAGAAGTGTGACTTTGCTCTCCTGGACCGGCACGGTAATCTGCTTGCGGATGGAATCCTTTCCCGAATCGATCAGCTCCCTGAGGATATCCTTGATCATCGGTAGTTGCTCGGAGCCAACCACTTCCCGGAAACTCCTGCCGAGCACTTTCCCGGTCTTGATCTTCAAAAGCTTTTCCGCCGATTTGTTGATTGTTGAGATGATCCCCTGCTTATCCATCGAGATGACACCGGCGGTGACGTTTTTCAGCACAATCTCCATATAGCGTCGCCGTTGCTCCAGTTCCGCGTTGGAAAGCTGCAACTCGTGGTTCGCCGCGCGCAACGCCTGCTGGCCTCGGCGCAGGTCTGCCGTCATGGTGTTGAAAGCTGCCACCAGGGAGCCGATCTCGTCGTCCGATTGTACATCGATATGGACGTTCAGATCACCTTCGGCAACCCTCCCTGTAGCGACTGCCAATTCCTGGATGGGGACCGTGATGCCACGCGCCAGGTAGAATCCGAACCAGGTGGCGAGAAAGATGATGACCAGGGCGATGAGCAGCAGGACAAGGATGTAGCCTTTCTTGATTTTCCCCTTGAGGAGCTTGGTCTCCTTGTACTGTCCGAAGGAGCTGGAAATCTCCTTCATCTTGCTGACCAGCGAATAGGGGACGTAATAGTTAACGACGACAACGCCAACCACGTCATCCGGATTCCAGTTGGAATGGACTGGAACCATACCGCGAATCAGGTCCGCTTTGCCGATCGGTGTGATGCGGGTGAAACGGTTTCCCTGCATCGCTTCACGAAGATCGTCTGAGTCGGGATGAGTGTATTCCCCGGCGGGTACTTGTGGATTCGAAGCGCGAACGAGTTCCTCAAAGGTAGCAGAGAAAACCTCGACGATACCCAAGTTGTATTCCTGCTGCTTCTGTTTGATCAGGTCGCGGAGGCGCGGCAGGTTCTCTTCATTGAGAAGCTTTTCCTCCTTTACGGTGCGCGAGAGCTGCTCGGCATAATAAAGAGCATTGGCCGCTGAGTTTTTGTAATAGGTCTCGGCAACTTCCAGCGATTCTTCCAGCGACGATTCGATCTGGGCACTGAACCAGTTTTCAATTGAGTTGGTGATGAAACCGGCTGACACGAAAAAAAGCAGCATGGTCGGTATAAGTGAGAGTGCGATAAAAGCGACCACCAGTTTGCTGCGCAGCCTGGCACCCGGAGTTCCGCGGCGTCTCTCCATGATCAGTTTGAAGAGATTGCGGAAAACCAGGAAAAGGAAAAGGATGATCAGCAGGATGTTGAGATTGATCAGGGCCAGCACCAGGATGGTGTTGGCAAGTGGGAGCCGTGCTGTCAACTCAAAAATCTGAGTTTCAAATCGTGAGAAAAGGACGACCAGACAGATGAGCAGCAGGATGAGGAGCCATTCCCTGCGACGCTTGCGCGTTTCGGTCCTGAATGGGTTTGGCCCTGTGGCGGGGGAGTTCATGCCTTTCCTCGTAGTTGGGTAGTCTAAGGTTCTAATATTAGGCCGAAATTAGTGCAAAATGCAAGGTGAATGGCGGAACAAACAAAAAGGCAGCCGGAGGCTGCCTTTTGTTTGCTATGGATGGGAAAGGTCAGGCCTTGGAGAAGGCCAATTCCGGGGGGAAAACCGGCGGGGAGGCGCACAACGCTTCTTGCAGGCTCTCTTCGGTAAATTCGACCAGTTTCCAGCAGTCGGGAGAGGCGAGGATCTTTTCAACCATCCGATGATTAAGGTCGTGACCGGCCTTGAAGGCCCGGATATGCCCCAGAAGGGGATAGCCGAGGAGGCTGAAATCACCGACCGCATCCAGTATCTTGTGCCGGACGAATTCGTCACTGTAGCGCAGCCCTTCCGGGTTGAGTACCCGGTCCGCTCCAATCACCACGGCGTTGTCCATCGATCCGCCGAGGGCCAGGCCGTTAGCTTTAAGATATTCGACTTCGCGGAGGAAGCCAAAGGTTCTGGCCCCGGCGATGTCCCGGCAAAAAGAGCTGCGCGTCACCTTGATGGTCCGCTGCTGCAGGGAGATGCAGGGGTGGTCGAAGTCGATGTCGAAGGTGATGCGGAAGAAGCGCGATGGAATCAGGCTCACCCGCTTTTCTCCATCGATGAGGGTCATCGGTTTGCGCACCGCCAGGAATTTGCGGCTGCGGGGCAAGTTGCGGATGCCGGCCTGCTCCAGAAGTTCGGCGAAGGGGGCGGCGCTGCCGTCCATGATCGGAACTTCCGGGCCGTCGATGTCAATGTGAAGATTGTCAATATCGAAAGCCGCTATGGCCGCCAGTAGATGCTCCACGGTCGATACGGTCAGTCCCCCTTTGCCGAGTACTGTGGCCAGTCGAGTATCGACGACGTTAGCGGAAATCGCTTCGATAGAAACGGTGCGTTCTCCTTCGGTCCTGTGAAAAACAATGCCTGTTCCGGCGTCGGCCGGCCGTAGTGTAATGTTGATCCGGCGGCCCGAGTGGAGGCCTGTGCCGGAGATGAAAATCTGATGGGCGATGGTGCATTGGCAAATCATGTTAAAGGGTTTCCTCCCTGAATCGACCATGGTAATCTTGCTGATGAGTCTTTATGCAAGGAGTCTGCCACTGCTGACATGGTGTGCAAGTATTCGAAAACATGGTGGTTTGTTCGGAGTGCTGAGAGAGGGGCAGGCCGGGTTGTTGCAGAACTGCAAGAGAGGGGTGTGGTGTCTGAAACACACCCGGACTATAGGCGTCCGGAGCGAAGTATGGCGATGGCCAGCCAAAGACCGAGAACACCGGCGATGGAATACCCGAGAAAGCCGAGTGCCGGAAAACCGAGCAGCATGGGGCCCTTGTCGGTCTGCATGATGATTGACGAACCGACGATGAGGGCGGAGATAAGGAGACTGAAAGAAATACGGTTGCTCGACTTGTCCAGATCGGTGATGAGCTTCTCCAGGCCGCGGTGCTCGAGGTCGATCTTGAACTTGTTGCGGTTTACCCGGTTGATAAACTCCTTGAGGTCCCGCGGCAGATTTTTCATCAGGGACCCGTAGGCCTTGGTGGTGCGCAGCAATTCCCGGGTGAGGCTGCCCGGGGCGACCCTCTCGTGGAGCAGCTTTTCCATGAAAGGCCGTAAGTGACTGATCATGTCGAAGTCAGGATCGAGTTGGCGGCCGACCCCCTCTATGGTGACCAGTGCCTTGGCCAGCAGCATCAGGTCGGAGGGAAACTTGATACGGTAACGGGTAAGGATTTCCACGAATTCTGTGAGGAGCCTGCCGACTTTGATCTCCTGCAGGGGGACTTCGTAATAGTCGTCAATGAATTCGTTCAGATCCCGTCTGAGATGCCGTATGTTGGCTTCGTCCATCAGTTCTCCGGAATAGAGGAGTTGGCTGATGACGCTGTCGGCATCACGCTGGAGGACGGCGACCAGCAGGTCGACCAGTTGAAACTTGAGATTTTCGCCAAGCCGTCCGACCATCCCGTAATCAAGCATGCAGATGGTGTTTCCCGGCAGGATGAAGAGGTTCCCGGGGTGTGGGTCGCCATGAAAAAAACCGTGTACCAGGACTTGCTTGAGAAAGGCATCCGCCCCGTTGCGGGCAATGACTTTGAGGTCGTACCCCGCTTCGGTCAACTGGGCGAATTCGGAAATCTTGATCCCGTCCACGAACTCCATGGTCAGGACCGTTTCGCCGGTCTGTTCCCAGTAGACTTTGGGAACGTGGACCGCCGGGTCTCCGGCGAAATTGGCGGCAAACCGATCGATGGTATGTCCTTCCCGCGCAAAGTCCATTTCCCGCTGGATGGTGCGCCGGAATTCCTTGACGATACCGCTGGGATCGTAAATTTCACTAGCTGGGATGTGCCGTTCGATCAGATAGGCCAGTCCAGAGAGAATGTCGAGGTCGGTTTCAACCACCTTTTCAATCCCTGGCCGACGGATTTTAACCACGGCCGCCTCGCCGCTCTTCAGCCGGCCGCGATGCACTTGGGCGACGGAAGCTGCGGCAATGGGGATTGGGGAAATTTCGGCGAAAAGTTCTTCGGCCGAATGACCCAGTTGGCGCTGGATCTGGGCCTTGGCTGCCTCGAAGGGGAAGGACGGGACCATGTCCTGGAGTTTGCGGAATTCCTCGATGTATTCCTTGGGAACAATGTCGGGGCGGGTGGAAAGAAGCTGGCCCAGCTTGACGAAGGTGGGTCCGAGTTCCTCCATGGCCAGTCGCATGCGTACCGGCTGGGAAAGACGCTCGATTTCCCGTGGGGCGCCGCCAAATGTGACCAACCGCCGTCCCAACTCCAGGTAGTAGTTGATGTTGAGCTGTTCAACCACGTGGCCGAAGCCGTACTTGATCAGGATGCCGAGAATGCTGCGATAGCGCCGGATGGAGCGGATGTTTCTATTGATGCTTAAAAAAGTCAGCATGGAAATGCGCCGGGTCCGGTCAGGGTTACTTTCCGGACTCCTTGAGCTGCTTCTCCAACTGATGCACCTTTTTGCGCAGTTTCTCGAATTCTTCGGCCGTCACCAGGCCGAGACGCTCACTGGCTTTGCGAACTTCCTCACGGGCCAGTTCCTCGAGGCGGCTCTGGTTCTCCTTTGCCGTCTCCTGCAGTTTGGCGAGCAGTTCGCGGCCCTTGTCCTCGCTGAGATTGAACTGCTTCTGCAGCTCGTCAATCAACTCTTCGGCCTTTTTCTGGGTGAGCGACAAGGCGCCGATGCCGGCCAACAGCGTTTTTTCGATCATCTCGATCATGGTGTCCTCCTGCAAACAGAGTCATTATAACTATTTGAATCATGATAGCACAGGCCGCCGGGGTTTCAATGGCAGCCGGTCAAGGTCCGGAGTCGGTCGGCGAATCTGGCGGCAGCCGTTTCGCCGGCCTGAATCGCTTCCGCGGCCCGGTGGAAGTCGAGAAGGGCAATGTTTTTGAGGTCGGGACGAATCAGCAGATCGATGTCGTTGCGCTCCAGTCGCAGCTGATTGATTTGGTTTTCCATGATGACCACGCTTTGGGCGCAGACGCGAAAGAGGCTGGGCGGCTTGCGCTGGGAGTTGTCTTTCCCAGCTTTTTTGCCGTTACCGTTGCGGCGCAGGATATCCATCAGGACACTCTCGACCCGGGCGGCATTGAAGAGCTCGAAGGGATGTCCTTTGCCCCCCTCGTTTTCTTCCTCGGCCGGGGGCAGATAAGTCTCGGCGGGTGCTTTGCATACCTCGGGAATGGCGCAGACCCCGATTACAATGTCCGCCCCCAGTTCACGCACGACATCGGCCGGAACCGGGTTGCACAGCCCGCCGTCCACCAGGAACCGGTCGCCGAATCGCACCGGGGTGAAGATGCCGGGAAAGGCAATAGCCGCCTGCAGGGCCAGCAGCAGGTTGCCTTTTTTGATGATGAGCATCTCCCCTGTCTCGACATCGGTGGCAACCACAGCCAGAGGGATCTTGAGCTCCTCGAAAGTGTGGACGGGCAGCAATTCGGCTATGAAGCGGGTTACCTTCCTGCCGTCGATGAGTCCCGAGGTGGGGAGTGTCGGATCGAGCAGTCTGGCCAGCTGCCGCCAGTCGACCTTGCGTGCAACTTCTTCCATCTGGCTGACTGGAACGCCGGCCGCATAGAGTGCGCCGATGAAGGCACCGACGGAGGTCCCGGCGATGGTGTCGATACGGACGCCTGTTTTCTCGAGAACCTTGAGCACGCCGATATGGGCCATCCCGCGGGCTGCCCCGCTGCCAAGAGCGAGGCCGATTTTACACTGTTTGTCGGGCATGGATATCCGTTACCAAGCGGATTGTCGAGTGTGCCTGAGGCTGCCGGAAATGCACAGCCCGGTAGCCCTCGCCATTATAGTGGTGTTGCCGATGTCATTGCGAAGGAGGAACCCATCTGTTTTCAGCGGCGGAACAGCCAGAACAGGAAGGACAGGATCAGGGAAAGCAGAACCGAAGTTCCCAGCGGAAAATAGAAGGGAAAATTGTCCCGCTCGATCCGGATGTCACCGGGCAGCTTCCCGAGCCAGGGGAATTTGCCGCCGAAGGTCAGAAAAAGGCCGATGAGAACCAGGAACAGGCCGATGGCGACGAGAGTCTTGCCGGGATGCATTGCCGTCAATTGCTGCTTTTCGGGTGGTAACGGTCTTTTTCCGAATAGATGCAGCCGCAGTACTGCTGGCGGTACAGACCCATGGCCCGGGAGGCGTCGATTCCTTCCTTCCAGCCCGTGCGGAAGTCCCGGTAGAGAAACTCTACGCTGTAGCGCCGGGCCAGCGCCTGGCCGTACTCGCGGATGGTGTCGTGCTGCTGGAACCGGGAATAGAGCAGGCTGGTCGAGAAGGCTTCGTAGTCATTTTGCGCGGCGAACCTGGCGGTTTCCTCGAGGCGCGACTGATAGCAGTACCCGCAGCGGCTCTCTGGTGATGGCGCCGTCTGGGCCAGGAATTCCTCCAGAAGGTAGTCGTCACGGTAAATCATCGTCAGCTCCGTGCATTCGGCATAGTCGCGAACTGCATTGAGGCGGCGCTCGAACTCCTGAAAGGGGTGGATGTTGGGATTGAAGAAGTAGCCGGTGACCTGGTGGTTCTGCTCCCGCAGAACCTTGACCGGATAGATGGCACAGTTGGCGCAGCAAACGTGCAGCAGGATATTCATTGTCGTCTCAGGGGATAGGCAGGGTCGATGGACGGGCGGAGCACGAGTTCAAGTATAACGATTTTCATCGTCAGATCAAGGAGTTTCTAGCGTTCAACCAGGCGCCAGGGAGGCAGGGCCAATGACTGCCATATCTGTTCGGCCATGGCGTCGGCGGAACGCGACTCGGCGAGTTGCAGATGGCACTGGCGAATCAGCTCACGGTGCAGGGCACGCAGATCGCTCAGGTAGCGGGCGAGGACCGCGGCTGCCAGTGGCGGCTCGGCGGGCAGCGCCACGGTGCAACGGTTGCCGTAGGAGGCAAGGAGGAGGGCTCTTGCGGAGTCGCTCCCGTCAACCTCAAGGGACTTGCCTTGCTGGTCGACCAGTTGAACTCGGCCGAAAAATTCGTCGCAGACCCGCAGCGGGCCGGTAAATTGGTACTCGTTGAGGGCCGGTCGATAATGGTCGTAAAGGTACTGCTCGGGAAAACGCGGCAGACCGTCGATGAAGACGCTGGCGGTAATTTTCTCCGCCAGTTCTTCACTGACCGGATGTTTGCCGGTTTCACCGGCCGCGGGGCGCGAGCGGTTTTTCCGGGCGGAGCGCGCCGGCAGGGAAAGTTCCGACCCCAGCAGACGCAGCAGCTCGGTATCGAAAACCGCCAGGGTGAGTTTTTCCGATTCCTCTTCGGGCAGTCGCTGCAACTCGTTCAGAATGCCGTCTTCGGGAATGGGCAGGCCACAGCGGAGGACGTCGGCGCGCAGGGACGGGGCCGGCGGCAAGGGCTGGTCATTACTGACCAGGGCCCAGAGCAAGGAGCCGAGACGCGAGCGCGTAAAGAGGAAAACCGCCCGTTCGGTACTTGATGGCCAGGAGGTTTCCTCCGGAACTCTCAGGGTTTCCTGTTCCAGCATGTTGAAAATGTCTGCGGGGAGGTCGAGGGCCAGGCGGTAAAAGGAACGGTGCCCGCTGCCGAGCTGTTGCCAGGAAATATGCCGAGGGCCATCGGGCCCGGCCAACGTGCAGGTGGCTTCGGGGTTTTTCCCCCGGGTCAGGAGCAGGCGCAGCCCGCCGGCATCCCGGGCGAGAAAATGCAGCACGCATTCTTCAGCGAGCAAGTGCTGCAGAGGTTCACCGTAGGCGGCGGAGAGCCAGTCCGCAGGGATCCGGATGGCGAGTTTGCCCCCCTCTTCGGCCAGACCCAAAAGGTGAACAAGTGTCCATGCCCAGATCGGCGTGCGGCGCGGCAGGGCAAAGCGCCGGGTCGGCCAGGAAGCTCGCAGGCGGGCGGCCAGTAGCCGGCGCCCGGCCTCGTCCGGGAGGCTCTGGTCTGATAAGCTGCCCCTGATCGCTGACAGGGGGGTGGCGGGAGAGAGGTTGAAGGGATCGGTCGTCTGCAATCGCGCCGGAGGTGACGACTGCAGTTCGCGCAGCAGGGCGAACAGGGCCAGCAACGCCGGACTGGCCACTTCGATGATCTGCCCTGCCTCCTGGGAAGGCCGGTCCGGATTGAGCAGCAGCGTCAGGCCGGTTGCCGGTTCCGGGGTGAAGGGAAGAGCGGCGGCCCCCAGGCGCCCTGCCACATGAGCCAGCAGAATTTCGACGATCCGGGCTGCGCGCTGCCAGTCCTTGCCGCACTGCAACTGGGTCAGGCGGCGCAGAAGATGGTGGAAGCGGACAGCGCTTTCGGGCGGGAGGGCAACCTCCCCGCCAGCCGCCTGCAGAGTCATGCGAAGTGCGGTCGGCAAGGTATCCAGAGCAAATTTCATGGCCCGTTCCAGCCCTTCGGGCTGAATGGTGTTCGGCAGCCGGTCGTGAAAAATCAGTGCCAGCAGGCGCGCCAGGGTCAGCACGCCTTTGCCGAAGGCCAGCTCTCCGGCCTGCGCCGTTGTCTCCAGCAGCCGTTCGCTGCGGGCCAGCCGATAGCCGTCCTCAATGTGCGGCAGGGCCGTATCGAGGGAGCTGCGGCAAAGGTTGGCCAGACAGTAGGGGGAGAGTTGCCGGGGGGCAATGGTGCCCAGAACGCAGAGGATCTTGAGCTCTTCCATGAGCGTCGTCAGCGCATCGCGAAAGTCCTCGGTCGCATTGTTGCCGGTGGCCTTCAGGGGGAGGGTTTTGAGGCGCGTCACGACATTCCCCTGGTCTTCCCAGAAAACGATCTCCCGGGCCGCCCAGGTGACGAAATGCCGTAAGCCCAGGGCGCTGGCACAGTGGCGCCCCATCTCGATCGCTTCTACCGCTTCCTTGCGGGGAAGCAGCAACACACCGCCGGCCATGAGGCTGTCGCGATTGATCCAGAAAACCAGAGGGGGCTGCGTCTCCCCGGTTGCCGTGAGCAAAACCGGGAAGGTTTCGACCTTGCGGAAGGGGTAGCGCCCCTGCTCAATGGCTGCTTCCGCCCACGCGGCCAGTTGCCGGCAGAAAAGTTCTGTAGTAATTGAATCCATTTCACCTTTGGTCAGGGGCTTCCTGACCCACCAACGGGACGGGGAGGGCTATTTACGGCGCTTTTCCATTTCGATAACCAGTTTTTTTAGCTTGTCCAGATCTTCCTTGAGCTTGCGGTTTTCCTGGAGGAGACGATTCTTGTCCTGCTGAAGAGTCTGGATCTTGATTTCAAGGGTCTCGCGAGTCCGGTTGAGATCGGCAAATCCCTGGGCCTTGGCGGTCCACGGGCTATCGGGATAATCGCGCCGAAGCGCTTCCAGGGCGGGTCCGGGGGCTGCAGAGGACGTCTCCTCCACCGCCTGCAGGAACAGTTGGTGCTCCGGCGGCCGGTCTCCCGGACCCTTCGGCAGAGAACTGCAGGCGGTGGGAAACACGGCCAGCACAAGTAGCAGGAGGCGGAAAATGCAACGCGTCATATCTTTTTCCGGCGATTGATCAGGTAATTGCTCCCCGGAAGGGTTTTCAGATATTCCTTCATTTTGGCGCATTCCCGGCTGAAAGCCTGCTGCGAAGAGAATTCCAGGTTCTGCGAGAGGATAATGGCAATGGAAATGGACAAAAGAGGAAATTCCCGTTCGACCCCGAAGCGGTCCTTGGCCACGAAATATCCGGCCTGGCGATCTTCTTGCGAATAGAAATCCGGCACCTTCCGATCGAATTCATCGATGAGCTCCCGGGCCATCTCTTCGACCCGGTCAGGAACGGTCAGGACGATGTAGTCATCCCCCCCGACATGCCCGACCAGGTCGTTCGCATCCCCCCTGCGGTTTACAATGCGCTTGATAAGTCCAGCGACTTCGGCCAGAACCGCACTGCCGGCATGGTATCCATACCGATCTCCGTACGCCTTGAAATGGTCGAGATCGATATACATGTGGGCAAAAGAATGCTCATGCCGGATTCGACGGTCCAATTCCCGGTCGATGGCAAGATTACCCGGCAGATGGGTCAGGGGATTGGCATCCAGGTGCAATTTTTCCAGCTCGCCGAGCTTGCGCCCCATCAGCATGAATTCGCGGGCCAGTTCGCCGAATTCATCCCGACTGCGAATGTCGATCGGGTGATCGAAGCTTCCCGCGGCTATTTGCTCGGTTGCCCGAGTCAATGCCCCCAGGGACCGGTGAATTCCTAATATGACCATAACGGCCACGGGAGCGGAGAAGAGAAGGCCGAGGAAGGCCAGAAGAAAGGTAATCCGATAGGCTTTGGCGCTCGCGATCGGCAGCTCGTCCAGGTTTGTTTCAATAACTGCCGTTTTTCCCGCGGTAAAGGTTTCCAGCCGGTCGGCCAGCATGGTCCGCCGGGGGGCAAGAGTTTCCGCGGCGAATTTGCGGGCATCATCATACATCCGGCCAGTCAGGAAGTGCAGTACCTGCTTCCTGCCCTTTTCGGCCTCGATCACCAGCGGTTCCAGGGGGTTCATGCCCTCGGGGGAAGCGGCGGCAGCGAGAGCTGCCCAAGTGCTGGAGAATTCTTCCTGCCGTTGCCCGAGCATTTCCAGGAGAGCGTCATCTTCAAGGAGCAGGAACTGCTGCTCGATCCGTTCCTGGGCCAAAAGATTGGTCTGGAGGTCCCGGGCCAGTTCGAGGGCTCTGATGTCCCGTTTGACAAGTTGCTCCGCCCGGCGGGTTTGGGAATGCAAACTGGTCAAAGCATAGGCCAGAGCGACCATGCTGAATAATGCAAATACCAGATACCCGGCAGAAATTTTGGTGGTGACGCTGAATTGAACGGGCATGGATCCTTTTCACATCAGGGACCGAAAATGCAGTCGTTCCCGGGCATTGGGGAAGCCTCAGGAGAAGAGCACCCCTGTCCTTTCCCCTCCCGTGCCAGGCCGTCGCTGAAAATGACGGTAGGCCTCAGGGGTGACGGTCCGCCCCCGGGGGGTGCGGTTCAGATAGCCTTGCTGGATAAGGAAGGGCTCAATAACGTCCTCGATCGTGTCCTTCTCCTCGCCGATTGCCGCCGCCAGTGTTTCCAGCCCCACCGGCCCGCCGGCAAATTTGTCGATGATGGTCAGCAGCAGCAACCGATCCATGTGGTCGAAGCCGCAGTTGTCGACTTCCAGGCGGGTCAGGGCCATGTCGGCCAGCGCGTGGTCAATGCCGCCGTCGCCTTTGACCTGGGCGAAGTCCCGGACCCGGCGCAGCAGACGGTTGGCTATGCGCGGGGTCCCGCGGCTGCGGCGGGCGATTTCCAGGGCGCCGGCCTCGTCGACAGGAATGCCGAGAATGCCGGCACTGCGATGGACGATGACCGCCAGTTCCTCGTGCCGGTAGAATTCGAGGCGACTGATGACGCCGAAGCGGTCCCGCAACGGCGAGGAAAGCAGCCCGGCCCTGGTGGTGGCCCCCACCAGGGTGAAGCGGGGGATGTCGAGTTTGAGGGTACGCGCCGATGGCCCCTGGCCGATCATGATGTCGAGCTGGTAGTCCTCCATGGCCGGATAGAGGATCTCTTCAACCACCGGGGAGAGGCGGTGAATTTCGTCGATGAAAAGGACGTCGCCGGCCTCCAGATTGGTGAGGACGGCCGCCAGGTCCCCCGGCTTTTCAATGACCGGGCCGGAAGTGCTCTTGATGCTGACGCCCATCTCCGCGGCGATGATGTTGGCCAGGGTCGTCTTTCCCAGGCCCGGTGGACCGTAAAAAAGGACATGATCGAGGGCCTCCCGCCGTTGGCGGGCGGCATCGATGAAAATCTGCAGGTTTTCTTTGGCCTTGGTCTGGCCAATATACTCGCTCAGGGTGCGCGGCCGCAGGGAAGCGTCGAAACGGTCGTCGTCGCCGGCAGTGGCAGGTGAAATCAGGCGGTCTGGCATAAATCAAGGTCCAAGGTGAAAGGTCCCGGGTCCAAAGTCCAGAGTCCAAAGGCAACCTTGGACTTTAGACCTTGGACCTTGGACGTGGCTTATCGTACCAGGACTCTAAGGGCGCCCTTGAGAACGTCTTCCAGTGAAGCGCCGGCCGGAATTTCAAGGGATTCAAGAACCTTGCGTGCCTGGTTCTCCTTGTATCCGAGGTTGATCAGGGCCGACAGAATGTCTTCGAGCGGGTCGGCAGGCGTCGTCGGGGCGCCGGCCAGCGGCGTCCGGGGTGTCGGCGGGCCGGCTTTCAGGATTTTCTCCTTGAGTTCCAGCACCAGCCGTTCGGCGGTTTTTTTGCCGATTCCCGGCAGGGCGGAGAGCCGTTTCACGTCGCCAGCGGCCAGGGCTGTCCGGAGGTCGCTGGCGGGGATGTGGGAGAGAATGTTTACCGCCAGCTTCGGTCCGACGCCGGAGACAGCCAGCAACTGGCCGAACAGCTCCTTCTCCGCGACGGTGAGAAAGCCGAACAGGTGAATGGCATCCTCCCGGACGTGGGTGTGGACATGCAGGCGGACGTCGCCTTCCTCCGGCAGGGCATAATAGGTGGAGAGGGGAATGAGCAGCCGGTACCCGACCCCGCCGACGTCGATGATGACATGATCGAAAGATTTGTAGGCAAGGTGTCCGGAGAGTAGTGCAATCATGGAAACCTGTGAGGTGTGAAGGGTGAAGAGGGAGGGGCTCTTCCGCTCATCCTGCCGCCGGTCAGCGGCGTCTGGCCGCCGCCTGCAGACGGCCCGCCAGTCCGCAGCTGTGGGCGTGACAGATGGCCACGGCCAGGGCGTCGGAAGCATCTTCCTGAGCGATTTCCGGCAGGTTCATCAGCGCCCGCACCATCTGCTGCACCTGCGGCTTGGCCGCCTTGCCGTAGCCGACTACAGCGCTCTTGACCTGCATGGCGGTGTATTCGTGTACCGGCAACCCGGCGTTTACGCCCGCCAGCAGGGCGACTCCGCGAGCATGACCAAGCTTGAGGGCGGAAAGAACGTTGCGGGCGACGAATATCTGCTCGACGGCTACCGCCTCCGGGGCGAACTCGGCGATGAGCCGGGTCAGGCTGTCGTGAATGGTCTTCAGGCGCAGCGGCAGTTCATCGCCGCTGCAGGTGCAGATGGCCCCGTTGTCGAGATGGACCAGTCGGTTGCCCTGCTTCTCGATGAGGCCATAACCGGTGATCCGGGTGCCGGGGTCGATCCCTAAAATTCTCATAAAATCCGGCAAAAGGCTAAAGGCTAAAGGGTTATTGCTCTGAGCCCTTTACCTTGCGCCAGGGGTTATCCCATGACCTTCTCGATTTCCTCGTCGGAAATATCGAAATTGGCAAAGACGTTCTGCACGTCGTCGTTGTCTTCGAGCTTGTCCATCAGCTTGAGCATCTGTTCGGCCTGCTTCCCCTCCAGCTTGACCATGGTCTGGGGGAGCATGGTGATTTCCGCCGTCTCCCATTTGAGGCCTGTGGCCGCCAGGGCTTCCCGGACTTCGATGAAGTCGGCGGGGTCGGTGAGAACCTCGTAGGCATCCCCTTCGTCTTTGACGTCCTCGGCACCGGCTTCCAAGGCGGCTTCGAATATGGCGTCGAAATCCTGGTCGGTGGAGAAGGCGATCAGGCCCTTGCGGTCAAACAGGAAGGCGACGGAGCCGTTCACCCCGAGACTTCCATTGTGCTTGCTGAAAATGTGTCGCACGTCGGCGACCGTACGAATGCGGTTGTCGGTCATAAACTCGACGATTACCGCTACGCCGCCGGGGCCGTAGCCCTCGAAGGTCCCTTCCTCGTAGTTGACCCCCTCGAGATCCCCGGTTCCTTTTTTGATGGCCCGTTCGATGGTGTCCCTGGGCATGTTTTCGCTCTTGGCCTTGTCGATTGCGGTACGCAGGCGGGCGTTGGTCCCGGGGTCACCGCCGCCGATTTTGGCGGCAATGGTGATCTCCTTGATCAGTTTGGTGAAGATCTGACCGCGTTTGGCGTCCTGGGCGCCCTTGCGGTGTTTGATGTTGGCCCACTTGCTGTGTCCTGCCATGGTGCGATGACTCCTTATTCGGTATCTGGTCGATCCGCCTTCCGCGAAAGGCGCCTCATGTTAGCATGAAGAAAGCCGGGCGGACAAGGGGTTTCCGGAAGTCGCACGCCGCCTCGTCAATGCCATTTTTTATCGGTCCGGCTACAATGAAAGGCTGAAAAATAACCCTCCGGCCAGCCAGCAGTAGAGGGCGAAGGCGACGAGGCGCCGACGGCGGATGACGGCCAGCAATAGGTGGATGGAGAGCAGGCCGGCCAGAAAGGCGACCCCCGTACCGGCCAGGTAAAGAGGGATTTGCCCGGCTGCCACCTCGCCCAGGTCCCTGGCTGAGAGCAGGGCGGCGCCGAAGACGGCGGGCATGGCGAGCAGGAACGAGAAACGGGCGGCGGTCTCGCCATCCACCCCCTTGAGCAGCAGGACGGCGATGGTCGAGCCGCTGCGGGAAATGCCGGGGATGATGGCGCACCCCTGCACGGTCCCGACGACGAGCGCGTCAGTCAGGGTGAGTTCTCCCTCTTTGCGTCCACCTCTCCGGAAACGCTCGGCGACAAAGAGCAGGATTCCGGTCACCAGCAGCATGAGAGAGACGACGGTAATGTTTTCGAACAGTCCCTCAAAGAAGTCCTTGAACAGCAGGCCGATGACTGCCGTCGGGATCGAGGCGACGATGAGCAGCAACAGCAGTTTTTGTTGCACTCGGGCCGCCTCGCCGCTTCGGAAAGGGGATGCAAGCAGCGCGGCCAGTTCCCGGCGGAAATAGATGGCGACGGCCACCATGGTGCCAACGTGGAGCATGACGTCAAAGAGAACACCGGGCTGGCTGAAGTCGGGCAGAAAATGCTGAGCGATGGCCAGGTGCCCGGAGGAGGAGACGGGAAGAAATTCGGTCAGCCCTTGCAGGGCGCCGAGGAGGACGACTTGGGTGAAGGTCATGAAAGGCCTTTGGGGAATACGGAATTCAGAATACTGAATTCAGGAGAAAAGGGCAAAATCACATTCGAATTCTGGCTTCTGAATTCCCATTTGCTTTTAAAGTTCCAAAATCACCGGCAGAATCATCGGCCGGCGCTGCAGGGTGCGGTTGAAAAAGCGACGCAGGGCCTTGCGCACCTCGACCCGGATCTCCTCCCAGTCGGCGACCGCCTCAAGGCTGTGTTCGGCGAGGGCCTCGCGCACGGCGGCACGGGCCTGTTCCAGGTAACCGGCGCTCTCATCCTCGGGAACGAAGCCGCGGGTCAGCAGTTCGGGACCGAAGAGGATCTCGCCGCTCTTCTGGTTGAGGGCGAGCAGAACGACGACCATCCCATGGTTGGCCAGGTGCCGCCGGTCGCGCAACTGCATGACGCCGACGTCGCCGACCCCCTTGCCGTCGACGAAGACCCGCCCTGACTCCACCCGCTCCTCCAGGCGCAGGCCGTTGCTGGAAACCACCAACGGCCGGCCGTTTTCCAGTACCACCGCCTGCTCCGGCGCCACCCCCATCTGCCGGGCCAGCTGTGCGTGCTTGACCAGATGGCGATACTCACCGTGCACCGGGACGAAGAAGCGGGGCCTGGTCAGGGCAAGGACCGTCTTGAGCTCCTCGCGGCTGGCGTGGCCGGAGACATGGATCTCGCTGGTCGTCTCGTAGAAGACTTCGGCGCCCCGCCGGTAAAGATGATTGATGAGCTCGCTGATCGCCTTCTCGTTCCCGGGGATGAACTTGGAGGAGAGGATGACGGTGTCCCCCGCCTCCAGCGTGATCTGTTTGTGGTCGTCCATGGCGATGCGGGTGAGGGCGCTCATTGGCTCCCCCTGGCTGCCTGTGGTCAGGATGAGCACCTGTTCGCGGGGCAGCTCCCGCATCTGGCGCAGCTCGATCAGGGCGTCGTCGGGAATGGCCAGGTAGCCGAGCTGGCGGGCGATGGCGGTGTTGGTCACCATGCTGCGACCGTTGACGAAGATTTTGCGGTCGCAGGCCAGCGCCGCGTCGACCACCTGCTGGATGCGGTGGATGTTGGAGGAAAAGGTGGCAACGATGATGCGGCCGGCGCAGTGCGGCAGAATCTCGGCGAAGGCCTCCCCCACCGTCCGTTCCGAGAGGGTATGCCCCTCCCGCTCGACGTTGGTGGAGTCGGCCATCAGCAGCAGTACCCCCTCTTCGCCGTAGGACGCCAAGCGGCCGAGGTCAGTCGGCTGTCCGTCGACCGGCGTCGGGTCGAGCTTGAAGTCGCCAGTGTGGACGATGAGCCCGGCGGGGGTGCGAATTGCCAGCCCGGCGCCGTCGACGATGGAGTGGGCGGCGCGGTAGAATTCCACCTGGAAGGGGTTGAGATCGACGTTCTGCCGTGGATAGACCCGGTTGAGGCTGGCCCGCTGCGCCAGGCCGTGCTCCTCCAGTTTGCCGCGCAGCAGACCGATGGTCAGGCCGGTGCCGTAGATCGGCGGATTGCCGAGCTGCTCAAGCAGAAAGGGGATCGCCCCGATGTGGTCCTCGTGGCCGTGGGTCAGCACGAGGGCACAAATATCCTGTTGCCGGCCGGCCAGTGCCGAAATGTCAGGGAGGACGAGGTCGATCCCGAGCATGTAGGCCTCCGGGAACATCAGTCCGCAGTCGATCAGCAGAATCCGGCCGCGGCACTCCAGGGCCATCATGTTGAGGCCGATCTCGCCGAGCCCCCCCAGGGGGAGCAGGCGGACGGCGTCGGGATGCAGAGGTTCGAGGTCCAAGGTTGTCATCAGTCACCCATCACGGTTTTCCCCCATCACCCCGGCGATGGGCCGTCGCACCGCTTCCATCAGCGCGTTGCGCCCGGCGGGAGTGGTGCCGGCCGTCGGTACGGCGGGAAAAATAGTGACCCGGATGTGGCCGCCGCGGATCCAGCGGGTGTACTTCGGCATGACGTCGTGGCTGCCGCGGATGGCGACCGGGACGATCGGCGCTGCCGCGTCGATGGCGAGCACGAAGCCCCCCTTCTTGAAAGGGAGCAGGGCGCCGTCGGGGGAGCGGGTCCCTTCGGGAAAGACGATAACCGAGGTCCCTTCGCTGATGCGCCGGGCCGCTTCCGCCATGCTCCGGATCGCCTTCTTGTGGTCGGAGCGGTCAACGGGGATGTAGCCGGTGCGGCGCATGGCGAAGCCGAACAGGGGGACGCGGAAGAGTTCCTCCTTGGCCAGCCAGCGGAACTGGACCGGCAGTCCGGCGAAGAGGGCGAGGATATCGAAGTTGCTCTGGTGGTTCGACATGTAGACGGCGGCGCCCGGGGGCAGGTGTTCGTGCCCCTCGACCGTCAGGCGCACCCTGGCCAGAAGCAGGCCGACCCGGGCCCATTGGCGGGCATAGGTGTGCAGGTAGTCGGGGCTGAGAAAGGAGACGGGAACGCCGGTCAGGATGACGAAGAGCGTCAATGGGATGAAGGTGATGTAAAAAAACAGGGTGCGCAGCATCCGTCCGATCTCCGCAAGGTGTTGAATGCGCCAGTCTAAGGGAGAGGCGCGGGGGGAGTCAAACTTTTTTCCGGAAATACAGTCAACGGCTAAGCTCTTTACAGCCCCGGCGATTTCCGCTAGACTCGTCCGCACTCATTCAAACAGAGGGAGGCGTCATGTCCGTTAATAAAGTTATTCTGGTCGGCAACCTGGGGAAAGACCCCGAACTGCGCTACACCCCTGCGGGGGCGGCGGTGGCGACCTTTTCACTGGCTACTTCGGAGCGCTACAAGGACAAGAGCGGCGAGATGCAGGAGAAAACCGAGTGGCACAACATCGTCGCCTGGCGTCAGCTCGCCGAGATCTGCGGCAAGTACCTGCACAAGGGGAAGCAGATCTATATCGAGGGGCGTATTCAGACGCGTTCTTACGATGACAAGGACGGCAACAAGCGTTACATCACCGAGATTGTCGCCGACCAGATGCAGATGTTGGGGCGTGTCGGCGAAGAGAACGGCGGTCAGACCCGCGCCGGCGGCGAATCCCGCCAGAGCCGCCCGGCATCGCAGGCAGGGGGGCAGCGCACTCCGGCCTACGAGGATTTCGCTGATCCTCCGTTCAATCCCGACGACGACATTCCGTTTTAATTTCCGGGTTTTCACGGTACAGACTTTTCAGGCGAGGAGCGATCCTCGCCTTTTTCTTTGCACAGGACCTTGACCGGGACGGCATTCGGGGCTTAAGTTTAGGCAGAAGGCACATCATCCGGGGAGGGTGATCATGGACGACATGCTGAACCAGGCAAGACACCTGCTCGCAACCGATCCGAAGCTCGCCGATCTGCAGGTCCGGGAGGAGTCGGGAGAGTTGCACCTGTTGCGCGGCGACGACTGCTTCGCCCGGCTCATCCCGGGTGAGCGGGAGGGGGTCTGGCGGATGGAGGTTTTCCGCAACCTGGAGCGCTGGGAGTGTCTCGATTTTCAGGGAACCCTGGAGGAGTGCCTGGTTTTCCTGACCGAGAACCCGCACTATCTCTTCTGGGAGGGTTGATTCGCGGTGGTGCAAAGTCGTTGCGCCCCTCTGCCGATTCTGTTAACGTCGTACGTCTAACACGTCAGGGATGAATGAAAAATATGCTGGAAGAGCGCAGACGGCGGCTCAGGGAGGCGCTGCGCGACCCTGATGAGGGGGTGCGCCAGACGGCTGCCGAAGCCTTGGAAAAACTAGAGTCCGTGCAGGAACTCGATCAGGTTCTGACCACCCTGAAAGCCGGCAGCAGGGGGGCCAGGGTAAAGGCGCTCTACGCTCTGGAGCGCATCAGCTCACCGCAAGTTTTCCCCCCGCTGCTGGCTGCACTCAAAAGCTCGGATCCCGATCTGCGGGCGGCGGCCATTCAGGTTCTGGGGGCGAAGAAAGAGCCCAAAACCCTCGGCCCGCTGGTCAAACATCTCAAGGACCCCGCGCCCGCCGTACGGGTGCATGCCGCCGAGGCGCTGGCGAATTTCGCCGACTCACGACTCGTTCCCTACCTGGTCGCCGTTCTGGCTGCAGCGGATGCCGAACTGGTTATCAGCGCCGTGCGGACTTTGGGGACTCTCGGTGCCGCCACCGCCGAACCGCACCTGCTCCCTTTGCTCAGCGACCACCGTCCGGCAGTCCGGCGGGCCGCTGCCGAGGCACTGGGCCAGCTTCAGCTCTGAGCCGCCGGAAAACGCGCAACGGATGAAAAGAAAAGGCCGGGTCTTTAGACCCGGCCTTTTCTTTTCAGTCGAGGTAGTCGGTGACCTCGATTCCTTTGGTGAAGGGATCGACCTCGGCGATAATGCGTCGTGAGTCGGTGCCCTGCAGGTCGACCCGGTGGGGCTCCGCCAGCAGCTTGCCGTTCTGGTCGAAGAGAATTTTGACCCGGACCGAATCGGGGTCCTTGGTGTCGACCCAGACGACGAGGCCGATCTCGCTACTGTCGAGACGCACCAGGCTTCCCACCGGATAGGTGCCGAGGGAGGCGATGAAATGTTCGGCGAACTGCGGATCCAGCCCGCCTGCTGCGACAACCTCCCGCAGCTTGGTAACGGCCTTGCGGGGAGTTGAGGGACGCTGGTAGGAACGCAGGGTGGTGATGGCGTCGTAGGTGTCGGCGATAGCGGCCATGTCGATCAGGGGGGAGAACACGTGCCCCTTGGCGTCAGCCGGGTAACCTTCCCGGTCGTAGCGCAGATGGTGGCCGAGGACGATGTCGATCACCTCCGGGGTGACCCCTTCCATCTCCTTGACCAGGTCGGCGCCGGTGCGCGGGTGAGTCTTGATCTGCTCGAATTCTTCATCGGTGAGCCGGCCCGGCTTGTTGATGATCCCCAGATCGATCTTGAGCTTGCCGAGATCGTGCAGCAACCCTCCCAGGCCGAGAGTGCGCAACTGCTCCTCGGAGAGACCGCAGGCGCGGCCGACCGCCAGGGCGATGACCGAGACATTGACCGAGTGGGTGAAGGTATAGTTGTCGTAGTCCTTGAGCATCGACAGGGCGAACAGGGCGTGTGGTTCGGCAAGGGTGAGCTGGACCATGCTGCGGACCACTTCCATTGCTTCGGCGGAGGACGGGATCTTGCCCATCCGCACGTCCTGGAAGATCCTGTCTACCACCCTGAGCGCTCGTCCGTACACCTGACGGGGGGCCTCATCGGGGTTCTCCTCGGTTTTACGTACCGTGAAGATGCGGATGTGGTGACAGCCGGCTTTGCGAATGCTCGTCTCGAAAGACTCCCCCTTTGGCGTTCCCTGGTAGATCAATTTAAGCAGGGCGCGGAGCTCGTCCAGCGTTGTCCCGAGGTGAAATTCCAGCCCCTGAATTTCGCAACTATTTAGAATTCCGACGATTTCATCGGCCGCCGGACTTTCCTCGGCAAACAGATAGTCCTCCACGAACAGGGCACCTTCAAGCAGTCCGACTTTTACGAGTTTCCCATGCCGGAAAAGAGTCGTAAGGGCCGAGAAGAGGGCCTGCACCTGTTTTTCGATGGCCGGGTGTTGCAGGGGATAAAGACGCAGCCCCTTGTGGGCTGCGGAAAAAGCCAGAACCACCTGCCTGGGAATTTCCGGATCCATGATGCCTAGGCCTTTCTGAGCTGTTTAAACGCCTGGACGGCTGCTCGCGCCACAATCGATGAGCGATCCTCCGCCGCCGCCGTAAGGGCCTCTGCGGCATTGACATGGCCGATGTCGCCGAGGGAAAGGGCGGCGACGGCCCGCAGTTCGTCGAACAGGGCGCGTCGCCAGAATTTGCGGCGCTTCAGGATCGCCCGCAGGGCGGGAATGGCTTCAGCCGAGCCGATCTCACCCAAAGCCCGGATCGCCTCCTTTTTTATTTCCACCATTTTGACCCAGGGGTCCGGTTGTTCTACGATCCGCACCAGCGTCGGAACGGCTGCCGGGTTTTTCATGGCGCCCAGGGAAAGCAGGGCGTGAGGGCGCAGGTCCGGGTCTCCCTTCTGCGCGATCTGCAGAAGAATCTCGACGGCGTCGTTGCCGCCAATCCGGGTCAGTGCCCGGATTGCCTCCCGGCGGACGCGAACGTCAAGGTGCCCGAGGAGCGGGTGAAAATGCGCAACGACTGTTTGTGCACGGAGTTCCCCGAGGATCGCCACGGCATTGCGCACTACATACCAGCGTTCATCGCCAAGGTATTCGATGAGCACGGGGATGGCGGCAGGCCCTCGATGAATCAGCGCATCGGAAAGGAGCCTGCGCGTCTGCGCGTCGCTCTCTACGGCTAGCCTTTCCATGAGCCGGCGGGCCATCCCCCCACCAAAGAAAAAAAGAACGCGGGATACCTGCTCCCTCGTCTCCTTCGCCAGATCCCGGGCGCAGAGGAAGGAAAGCATGAAGTCGAAAAACGCATCGGTCTGGATCTGCTTCAGGGCGTGCCTGGAATGTTCCCGCCGTGCCTCGGACTTCTGCTGTATGCTGGCATTGCTGCAGAGCAGGATGAGCCCCTGCAGTACGAGCAGCCGACTTGCTTCTTTCAGGTTCGGCGGGACCAGGGGAACAAGCTCCTGCAGCAACTGCTGGAATCGCTGATCCGACTGTTCTAGCTGCAGTTCGCCGATCACTTTCTTCAAATCCCTGACTTCAGCCGGTTCGCTCTCCCCTTCCTGTCCCTTTTCAGTCGGGTCGGCGAAAAGAACTTCTGCCGCATCGTCGAGTCCCTGGCTGATGAGCCGATCTTTTTCGGCATCCAGTTCGTCTTTGCAGGCCTTAATTTTCGCCAGATCCACTTCGTTGACCCACAGGGTGGAGACCAGAGCTTTCTGGAGAGCCTCTTGGATGCCCCCTGTTTTCGATGTCTTCGCCGGCTCAAGGGTCAAGCAGCTGGCAAAGGCCTTGAGGTCTCGACTGGAGAGGTCCGGCAGGATGGTGAGGCGCTGGATGCGGCGGGAAAAGAGAAATGACGAGAGTTTCTTCAGGATGGGGTTGTCGGGACCGACAGGGATCTCATCCAGAAAAAAACCCTCCCGGCGAACCAGCATGACAAGAGGGGGGGAGTTCTGCAGAAGCGAGGAAAAGCTTGCATGTGCCTCGTTGGCGGCCGCCTTGAGCGCAGGGTGCGCAGGCGGATAAAAGCCAACCGCCTTGATCAGCTTGATCAGGCCCTTCAGCGCGCTTTCCAGGCTTTTACGCTTTTCCTGCTCTTCCTGCACGAAATCTGTGCTCCTCCCTCCGGCCGCCGGATACCGGGCAATAAGATAGCTTCTCGGCCGCCGAAAGTAAACGGGTTTCAACCGCCTGGACTCGGCGAAGCGGGTGCCGGGCGGCCGGCAGACCATCACTGGCCGGTTGTTTCGCCCTCCTGCTCGGCGATGCAGAAGCCGCTGTCGTGGACGCCGTGGTCCTGCGGCAGGTACATCTCCTCCAGGACGCGGTGGAAGTGTCGGGCTACCACCTTCCTTTTGACCTTGAGCGTCGGCGTGACTTCTCCCTCGCTGCTGGAAAAGTCCCGGGAGATCAGGGTGAAGCGTTTGATCCGCAGGATTGGCGGCATGCTGACCTGATGCAGGTCGATCCTGTCGCGGATCAGCCTGAGAACCTGTGGATGGTTCACCAGGTCGCAGTGGTTGAGAAAGTCGATCCGGTGTTCCCGGGCGAACTTTTCGATGTTGTCGAAGTTGGGGACAATCAGGGCCGTGAGGAAGGGTTTGCGGTCGCCGTAAACCAGGACATTGGTGATGAACTTGTCGGTTTTGATGCCGTTTTCCAGGACCTGGGGGGCGACGTTTTCGCCGCCTGCCGTCACGATCAGGTCCTTTTTCCGGTCGGTGATGGCGAGAAAACCGTCCGCATCGAGCTGGCCGATGTCGCCGGTCCTGAACCAGCCATCGTCGAAGACCGCGGCGGTCTGCTCCGGCTGGTTCCAGTAACCCTGAAAGACGCCGGGCCCCCGGGCGAGGATTTCGCCGTCGTCGGCGATGCGGACTTCGGTGCCGGGGATAGGGAGCCCCACCGTGCCGAGACGGACGTGCTGCGGTGTGTTGGCGGCGATGACCGGTGAGGTTTCGGTCAGGCCGTAACCCTCGTAGATGGGGAGCCCGACGGCGAAGAAAAATTCGGCGATATCCCGGCCTAGGGGGGCGCCGCCCGAAACGAAGAAGCGCAGTCTCCCGCCCAGATGTTCGCGCAGGGGCGCAAAAACCACCTTGCGGGCGAGGGTGGCCGTTTTTTGCAGCAGCACGCCGGCCGGTTCGCCGCTCATCTCGCTTTCGACCAGGGCCCGTCCGGCCTTCAGGGCGCCGAAGAAGAGCTGTTTTTTCAGCCACGGTCCGGCGAGGACCCGTTCCAGGACCCGCGCATACATCTTCTCGTAGAGCCGGGGAACGCTGATGACCACGGTGGGGCGCACCTCCGCCAGGTTCGCCGGCACCGAATCGAAGTTTTCCGCGTAGGCGATGACCGCTCCCTGGTTCAGCATGAAATAATAGCCCGCCATGCGTTCGAATACGTGCGACAGCGGCAGAAAGGAGAGGCATTGGTCCGCCGGTCCGATGGGGAAAAGGTTGCTGCAGGCTTCCACATTGGAGAGGAAGTTGGCGTGGGTCAGCATGACCCCCTTCGGCGGACCGGTAGTCCCCGAGGTGTAGACCAGGGTGGCGACATCCCCTGGTTTCGCCGTCGCGAGTCGGTGCGCCAGTTCCGCGGTGGCCGCCACCTCCCTCTGCTGCAGAAAGGTTTCCAGTCTCAGGCAGCGTTCGCCAACGACGGGTCCTTCGAGCTGGATGATCGTCTCCAGGTGCGGCAGCTTGCCCAGGTGATCGAGAAGTTCCCCGGCAATGAGGGGCGAATGGATGAAGAGGAAGCGGCTTTGGGAGTCCTGGAGAATGTGCAGAAGGGTGCCGACTCCCTCGGTATGATAGACGGGGACGGAGAGGGCGCCGCAGGCCATGCTGCCGAGATCGGCGTAGACCCATTCCGGGCTGTTGGGGGCCATGACGGCAACCCGGTCGCCGGCCCGGATGCCGAGGCCAAGCAGCCCCTCGCCGAAGGCGCGGATATTGTTGTCGAGGTCCTGCCACGAGATGTCGCGCCAGACGCCCTCAACCTTTCGTCTTAGGGCGGTGCGGCCGGCCAGCCGTTCGGCTTGGTTGAGAACCATGCGGGGAAGTGTCTCGTTCATGTCTACTCCATCGGAAAAGGGGTTCTGGTCCATGCGAACGCCTTGTTTTTAATTATAGACTAGGATAGCCTTGGCCGGTAACGTTCAGCTAGGATGAGGTGCGATGCGAACGCAAAACCTGTCAGGCAGGCGTAGCCTGATTCTCGGCGTCACCGGCGGTATCGCCTCCGGCAAGAGTCTGGTGACCGAGACCTTCCGATCCCTAGGGGCGCTGGTAGTCAGCGCCGACGAACTCGCCCGCGAAGCGGTTCGACCCGGTTCGGAGACGCTGCGCCGGCTGGTCGGCCAGTTCGGTAGGGAGATCCTTCGGACCGATGGCTCGCTCGACCGCAAGGCGCTGGCGGAGCGGGTCTTCACCGATGCCGGAGCCCGCGAAGCGCTGAACCGGATCACCCACCCGGCCATCGCGGCCCTCGCCGATAAGCGCCTGCAGGAGCTGTCGCAGCAAGCTGGGCGGCTGGTCGTCTACGAGGCGCCGCTGCTGTTCGAAGCCGGTGCCGAAAAGCGGGTCGATGCGGTGCTGATGGTCCGCATCGATGAGCCTCTGCAAGTCGAGCGACTGATGCGGCGCGACGGCCTCACCGAGGGGCAGGCGCGGGCCCGGATTGCCGCCCAGATGCCCCAGGCAGAGAAGGTGGCAAGGGCCGATTACGTGATCGACAATTCCGGTTCGCCGGAGGCGACCTCGGCGCAGGTCAGAAAGATTTTCCGGCAACTCGGCGCACTGCCCCCGCTTGCTGCTCCAGGGTCTGCAGAAAGTCGAGAGTGAGTCCGAAGGTCTCCCGCCAGCGGGGATTTTCCAGGGTGGCAAGGATGTGGGGGACTTCCGGACCGAAGCAATGATACTCCTTGTGTTGGCTGGCGAGCTGCCGGAAGAGCTCGCGAGCGCTCTCCGGTTCGACCGTCTGGTCACCCGTGCTGCTGACCACCAGGGCCGGGGTTGTCACCGAGCCAAGTACCTTTCGAATCCGGCGGGTCAGCCGGCAGAGCTGGTAGACGCCGTTCACCGGCCGGCGGTCGTAGTAGTAGGCAGCCAGATTCCCCGCCACCTTGTGGCGCTGAAAGCGTTTTAAGAAGCGCAGCAGGCCGGTGGCCTGCGCCAGGGGATGGCGCATTTTCAGAAAGGGAGAGAGCAGGACCAGCCCCTGCAGCGGCCGGTTCGCCGCCAGGACCAGCAGCAGCAGGGCGCCGGTGCTCATGCCGATGCCGTAGCAGCGCAGGCCCTGTTCGGCAATCAGGCGGTAACCCCGTTCCACGGCTGCCAGCCATTCCTCATAACTCCGGTGGACCAGGTCCTCGGCGGTGGTGCCGTGTCCCGGCAGTCGGACCCCGAGGGCGAGGTACCCTTCCGCTGCAAGTGCCTCGCCGAAGAGCCGCATCTCCCAGGGGGAGGCCGTAAATCCGTGAACCAGAAGTATGCCAGCCTTTGCCGGTTTGGCAGGAGACAGCAGAAAGGGAAGGTTCTCTTCCCTGCCGACCCCGTCCCGACGGCCCCGTTCCACCTCTTCCTCAATCGTCATGAAATCTTTGTTCCCGGGATAAAAAAACCCCCTGGCGTCAGGGGGTTTTAGTTCGGTTCTCCAGGGGCCGGCAGACCTTCTCTTACTTGTGAAAGCCGAGGCGGGTCGAAAGTTCATCAGCCGCCTGTTTGACCATCGGGATCAGTTCTTTTTCCATGCGCTCATCCGTGAAGCGCATGGAAGGGCCGGAGAGGCTCAGGGCGCCGACGATGCGGCGAGTGTAGTCGCGAATCGGCGCGGCAACACAACGGACGCCGGGATCCATCTCCTCGTTGTCGATGGCGTACCCCTGTTCGGCGATCTGTTTCAGATCTTTTTTCAGCACTTCCCGGTCGGTGTAGGTGGTGGGCGTATAGGCTCTCAACTCTCTGGCGGGAAGAATGCTGTCGATTTCCTCCTCGGACATGTGCGCCAGGTGAACCTTGCCGGATGCGGTACAGTGAACGGGCAGCCGGGAGCCGACACGGGAGACGACCCGGACCGTCAGGTCGGTTTCGACCACGTCCAGGTAGACGACGAAGCCTTCCTTAAAGATAGCGACGTAGGAGGTTTCGTTGCACTCCTGCACCAGTTTTTCCAGAATCGGCTTTGCCTGGCGCAGCAGCCCCATCTGTTTGATGAAGGTCTGTCCCAGTTCGAGGGCCTTGAGGCCGAGCCGGTAATTCTCGGTGGCCCGGTTCTGTTCGATGTAGCCGCGCGATTCGAGGGTCGCCAGCAGCCGGAAGACGTTATTCTTATGCAGTTTGAGTCGCTTGCTGAGTTCGGTGACCCCCAGCTCGTCCACATCGCCGTGAAACTGTTCGAGGAGGTCGAGAGCGTGGGAAACCGCCTGAATGATATATTCGGATTTGTCTTTTTTGGCCATGATCAGTTCTTCCCTCTTGTGATTGAAATCAACGTGTGCGACGTCTCCATCTTATGAATTCTGCATCGCATGTCAAGCAGAATGGAAATTTCTGCGAAATCTGTTTGCCTTGCCTTGTCGGCCGGAGGGGCTGAGTGTCGCAAGATTTGGCAAACTATAAAATCATGTTCTATAAAAGTCAACATTAATAAATACTTCGTATCGCCTTTCGGCGACCGGCGGCGTTGACAGGCTCTTCGCTTTTCGCTAGATTTGACGGGCCTTATCTCCATGGGAGAGTGTGATGCTGAACCTGAGCAAGAAGATCCTGGTGGCTATCGATGGTTCCCCCCAGTCCGACAAGGCGGCGGAGGAGGCGGTGCGTCTCGCCACCGTTTCCGGAACCCGTTTCAAAAGCAAGGTCTATGCCATCCTGGTACTGCCCAGCATGCGGGCACCCTCCTTCACCGATTTTTTTCCATCCCCACCGGCGACCGAGCGGCCCGACTGGGAAGAGAAGCGCAAGCGGATCTTCTACGTGATCGAAAAGGCCGCTGCCGAGGCCGATGTCCCCCTGGAAAGCGTGGTGGTATACGGTGATGCCGCCGAAGAGATCATGGCCTATGCCGAGGAGGAAGAAATCGACGTCATCGTCATCGGCTCCTCCGGTTCCGGGCGGGTCAAGCGGACGCTGATGGGGAGCGTCTCGACCAAGGTTGCCCTGCAGGCCAGCCATTCGGTCTACATCGTTCGCTGATTTCCCTTGGGACCTTCCCGTGGTTCACCCGCCGGTGCTGGCCGGTTCTGCCGCCTGAGCTTCCGGCCCGGCCGGCCGACGCGTTTCCTTGCAAAGATGAAAGCGAAAGTTTTTTTCAGTCTTTTCCGAATGCGCTCTACCTCCTGGGGAACCCGTGCGGCCACAGGTCGAGGGTGAGTTCGTGCGATCGCAATCGAGAAAATATTGCTCGATGCATATAAGTAGCAGATTTCCATTGGCAAATTTGCTATTATTCAGCCCGTCAAAAGCTAACTTACGCGGGAAGTCGTAGTGTATCCAATTTTTGCCGGGCAGGGTTGAGTGGGACTATGCTGTTCTCCGTCTCCACAGGGACACTCTTTATCTTTCCCCTCCAGAAGGTCTTCGAGATGGCCGCGGAGGCGGGATTCGACGGTCTGGAGCTGATCATCAACCAGGATTTTGAGCATGTCAATGCGCGCAAATTGGTGGCGGAGCTTTCCAGTGTCATGCCCATCCTCTCCATCCACGCCCCCTTCATGCGACTGGACGGCTGGGGCAATCCGATTGACTCCCTCAAAAGGTCCGTAGAGCTGGCGGCCGATGCCGGGGTTCCATTGGTCACCTTTCATCCCCCCTCCTGGGTCGGTTTCGAGCTCCGTTTCTGGCGCTGGATGTACCGTGTCAGCGATTTCCAGGAAGAGGTAGGAGGGGGAAAGGTGAGCCTTGCTCTGGAAAACATGCCGTGGGAGGGTAGCCTCAAGATCAACGAGAACATCCTTTCCCAGAGCGAAAAGATGGTCGAGTTTATCACCGAGAGGAACCTCTACCAGACCTTTGACTGTACCCACATGGGGTCGGGGAAGACTAACTTTATCGGTGATTTTTATCTTTTTTACGGCAGCGGCCGGGTCAGGAACATCCATTTCTCCGATTACGGCCACGGCCGGCAACACCTCCTCCCTGGCCGGGGTATCCTCCCCCTGACCCGCTTCCTGAACCACCTGAGCACCGTGGGATACGACGAGACCCTCACCCTGGAGCTCCTCCCCAACGAATTTCCCAAAGATGAACGGATAATCGTCGAGAATCTGAAGGAGATTCTGCAGTATCTGCGGCGGGAAACCGGTCTGCGGGACATGCAGGCGGCGGAGTCCCGTGTCACCTCCAACCCAAATCCCCTCTGATTTCCCCCCCTGGTCCGGTATTGAAAATTCCATGAAAAGTGATGAGCTACGCGTTTCCTGAGGGGCGTCTTTCGTAGGGGCGAGGCACTGCCTCGCCCTGGGCGACGCATGCGTCGGCCCTACGACAGGGTCAGCGAGAGATGAAGTTGAGTTGGTAGCGGTTGTTCATGATACGCAGGAAGGCGTTGACCCCTTTGAGTGCTTGACGGAACTGGTATCGCTCATTGTCGGTCATGGCCAGCGGGTCGACATGGTTTGTGAGTTTGCCGTTTGCGGCCAGTTCCCGCAGTTGCCACTGTAGACGAAATTGGACCAGGAAGGTGAACGCTTCTTCTATTGTTTCAAGGTCGCCACGGGCGAGAACTCCCCGCTGCCTGAGGAGTTCGAGCTTTTCCCAGGTGTTCCCGCCGATGAAGCCGGCTTCAAAGGCCAGGAGGTTCGCACCGACGGTAATGGCAAAGATACCGGCTTTTTTGATGTCGACCTTGCCCCTGTGCTCGCCGCTGCGCTCGACCCTGATGCGTCCGAATATGGTAAGGGGCGGCGGGAAGCGCAATGCATGGCGCGCCATGTGAGGGAAAAATAAGGAGGGGCGTCGGATGGCGGCGCGGATGTGGTCGCGCAATTGTTTTTCCAGGGTTTTGTCGCCGTGGAGAGCCCGAAGGCCCTGGAATATGCCGAAATCAAGTACGTGGTCGGGGGTGGGGACATTGATCCACTGGTCGAGACGCCGCTTCCACTCCGAGAGGCTGTGGCGCCACTGTGGGTTGCTGGCCATCATGTTGCCGGTGCAGCGGGGGACACCGATTTCTTCGAGGGCGTCGACGAGCCGGGTTGCGAAGCGATCAATGTCGGGGAGCTTGTCCGCCGGCAAGTCGTCGGCGAAGACGATGGCGCTGTCCTGGTCGGTGCGCAGGGTTTGATCGCCCCGTCCTTCGCTGCCGAGGGCGAGGTAGGTGGCTCCTTCGGGGAGGCGGATACCCTCGGTGCTTTCCAACAAGGCAATAAGGCGCAGGGTGACGGCGTCGTTGAGTCGGGAGATTTGGGGCACCAGGTTTTTTATGTCGGTGCCCGGGCGGCTGGCGACCCGCACCAACTCGAGCATCTTTACGCCGAGCGTCCGCAGGGTGTCGATGGACTGGGCTGCTTCGATCTCCCGGAAGAGGTTGAGGAAAAGGGGGGTATGATTGATCGGCTCATTGGCCTGGCGTTCACCGGTCATGCGGGTCCTCGGAGAGGGGAACGGTGAAGGAGAACACCGCACCGGCTCCCAGCTCGCTTTCGACCCAGATCTTCCCTCCCATCCTCTCCACGATCTCCCGAGAGATCGTCAGCCCCAGCCCGGTGCCAAGTGGATGGGATTTCTGGGGGTCTCGCGCCTGGTGAAAGCGCTCGAAAACCTGCTCCAGCCGGTCCGGGGGAATGCCCGGCCCTTCGTCCGCCACACTGATCAGGGCAAAGCCTTCTTTTTGTCGCCCGCTGAGTCGGATCATCCCTCCCATCGGGGAGAACTTCACGGCGTTGGAAAGGAGGTTCGTCAGCACCTGGTGGAGCCAATCCGCGTCGGCATAAACCGGTGGGAGGCCGGCTGCGACTTCGCTGGTCGCTTTGATTCCCTTTTCGGCGAAGAGCGGGTGGGTGGTGCCGAGAGCCCGGGAAAAGACCGGCTCCAGTTCCTGTGGTTCGAGATGCAGCTCCAGGCGACCGGCTTCGATTTTTGAAAGATCGAGCAGGTCATTGATCATGCGGGTGAGCCGCTCCGCCTCGTTATGGATGACACTCACGAACTTCTTGCGCTTTTCCGCGTCGTCCACGTCGTAGCGCAGCAGAATCTCGGAGAAGGAGCGGATCGAGGTGAGCGGGGTCCGCAGCTCGTGGCTCACCGTGGAGAGGAAATCGCTCTTGAGGCGGTCAAGTTCCCGGAGCCGGGCGTTGGCCTTCTCGAGCTCGGCCGTGCGCCTGGCCACCTTTTCTTCCATGGCGTGGCTGTAGGCCTGAACCTCGGCGTAGAGCTGAGCATTGACCGCCGCCATGGCGAGTTGGTTGGCCAGGGCCGCGAACAGCTCGACGAACTCATCGGTGAAGTGCATGGGGCCGCGAGTGGCATAGGCCGTTAGTACTCCGATCACCCGCCCCTCGTAGGTCATCGGTGCGTGGATGAACGCGCTCACCGGCACATCCTTGACCAGCCTGGAGAGGAGCAGGGGCTTGTCGACCACCCGGGTGTCCCCCACCACCACCGGTCGAGCATCCAGGAAACAGATACCGAAGTAGGTCTCCCGGGAGGGGGCCATCGCAGATGCCGCCACGTAATCTTCGATGAGTCCCACGTGGCTGCGGATCCTCAAAATACCGTCCTCGTTCAGAAGCCTTACCGCCAGGTGCTCGAACCCGAACTCCCGCTTGATCAGCAGCAGCACCTCTTGCAGCAGCGTGTCGATGTTCAAGCTTCGCGAGAGAGCGTGGGAGGCCTCGTGGAGGACCACCAACTCCCGCAGCCGCCGTTCCAGAGCATCCCGGCTCTCGGCCAGGGTCTTGGAGACGCCGCCGAAGACGTCCAGGATCTCCACCGCCCGGTCCCGAGGCCACGCCAGGGTGCTGTTGATAATGATGCGGGCCGACTGGGTTCCGAGAGCGCTGGCCAGGCAGCGCTCGGTCGCTTCGAGGAGCACCGGCGGGGAGGCGCGTTCGGGAAGGGCCTCCAGCACATCCCGGGCCGTCCGGGCGCCCACAAACCGGGCCAGAAGCCCTTCCAGGTCGGCCCTGGTTGCCCACGCGGCCGGCAACTCGGAACGCGGGGCCTCTTCCTCATGGCTGGCGGTCAGGAAGCTGAAAATGAAATAGGCCCCCACGTTAAACACCATGCTCCAGATCAGGGCATGGGTCCAGGGATCGAACCCCTGCAGGCCGAACAAAGCCCGAGGCCGCAGCATTTCGATTCCCCACGGGCCATGCGTCAGGATCGACGCGTTCACCCATCCCGAATCGACGAAACTGGGCAGTAGCAAGGTATAGGTCCATACCCCAAAGCCGGCGGCAAGACCGACAAGTGCCCCGCTTCGGGTTCCCCCTTTCCAGTACAGGCCCAAAAGGACGGCTGGCGCAAACTGAGTCACCGCGGAAAAAGACAGAAGACCCGTGGCGACCAGGGTTTGGGACTCGCCGATCCATCGTTTGAAAGCGTAACCCAGGAGTATGACGCCAAAGATAAGTGCCCGTTTGCTGTACAAGAGAGGACGGGAAAGGTCGCGCCCTCCCAACGTTCGAAAAGCAGGAAAAATACTGCCCAGGAACGCTACCCCGAAATGGTGGAGGATCATTGTCGATAAAGCGACTGAGGCGACGATAACCATGCTGGTCGCGGCGGAGAACCCACCAAGAAAAGCGAGGAATGCCAGATTGGTATGGCCGCGGGAGAGGGGCAGGGAAAGCATGTAGAAATCGGGATCCAGATCTCCCCCGTACAGGCGCCCGACCAGGGCCACGGGGAGCACAAGCAGGTTGATCAGAAGCAGATAGGCCGGGAATGCCCAGGTTGCCGTCCGCAGATGGCGCTCCCGCACATTTTCGACGACCAGCATGTGAAACTGGCGCGGCAGAAGGATGACGGCCGAGGCAGAGAGTACGCTAAGGGCGACCCACGCGGAGAGCGACGTTCCCGAACCCTCACCGAGCAGGAACAGGCGCGAAAGTTCCGGGTCCGCGAGCGACCGCTCAAAAACCTGCGGCAGCCCGCCGCCGATGCCAAAGGTAATGTAGAGACCGAGCACCAGGAAGGCCCCGAGTTTCACCGCGCTCTCGAAAGCTATGGCAGCGACCATCCCTTCGTGGCGCTCGGTGGCCACCAGACTCCTCGCCCCGAAGAGCCCGGCGAAGATCGACAGGGCGAGGGCCGCCCAGAAGGAAGCATCGCCGATGATCCCCGAGGCCGCGGCTCTTCCCGTGAGGAAGTCGAAGGTGTGCCCGATGGCCTTGAGTTGAAGCGAGATATACGGGGTGATGCCGATTACCATCAGAGTGGTGGCAAGGGCGCCCAGGGTCCAGCCTTTTCCGTACCGGATTTCGAGCAGGTCCGGCAGGCTCGTGACGCCTTCCGCCCGGCAGAAGGAGACGAGTCGTTTGAGCAGGGACGGACCTAAAAGAAAGATAAGAGTCGGGCCCAGATAGATCGGCAGAAACCCCAGCCCTTTGGACGCGGCCTGCCCCACGCTGCCGTAAAACGTCCAGGAAGTACAGTAGACAGCCAAGGAAAAGCTGTACACCCAAGGATTGTCGACCGGGCTGTGTCCCCGCTCCCTGGCCTTGTCCGAAGCGTAGGCGATGGCGAACAAGCCGAGGAGATAGCCAAGCCCGAGAAAGGCAACCCAAAAGGTCAGGTTCACGGTTCGTCTCCTCGGGTCAGCAGCCAGCCGACCAGTACCAGCGCGCCCCAAACCGTGAACAGGTACAGGGGCAGAAACGGAATACCCAGAAGGCTGCCCGGCCGGTTAATCGCCCCCAGCAGAGGTGGGAACAGAGCCACAACCCCCACCACAAACAGGGCGCCGAGTCGGCGCGAAGTCACACTCATTGTGCGCACCTCCTTTCAGCTGCCTGTCAGAATCGGGATGACTGCCAGCGCAGCAGCAAGTGCCGGTCACAGAAACTCTTGGCCTCGGCGAGGGTTCGCACGCCCCGTCCCGGCAACAGCGAAAGAAGTCCCAGGAACACCTGGGCGGTGGCACGGGCATCCCCGAGGGAAGTGTGCCGCCCTTCGATGGTAATCCCCATCCGCTCGGCGATGGCGTCGAGGCTGTGCCCTTCGATCTCCTGGTGCAGGGCGTAGGAGAGTAAAAGGGTATCGAGGATCGGGTTGTCGATCGGGCGGAATGCCCCGGCGTCCGCAGCCATGTCGAGGCACTTCTTGTCGAATGCCGCGTTGTGGGCGACCAGAATCGAGTCTCCCACGTATTCCATGAACTGCGGATACACCTCGTTCATGGAGGGGGCATCGACCACCATGTGATCCTCGATCCCGTGGATTTTTGTCGACTCGGCAGGAATCGAACGCCCCGGGTTGACCAGGGTGTTGAAAATGTCGGCGTTTTGGACCCGCCCCCGGCGGATGCGAATCCCGCTGATGCTGATGATCTTGTCCCCTTGGGAAAGCTGCAGCCCCGTGGTCTCGGTGTCGACCACCACGTACTCGAGATCAGTCAAGTCGGCCTGAAGCAGCTCTTCCCGCTCGAATATCGGCCGCGGCAGGAACAGATCAAAATTGTAAAACTCCGGCTCCCCCTCGATCAGCCCGTCTGCACCGCGTACTTCGGGAACAGCGGTTGCCTGCAGCAGGGCCAAGCGCACCTCGAGGGAATCTCCGGAAGCCCGGGTCCACAGCTCACCGCGGTTTCTTCGGACCGCCTCTCCCAGCGGAAGGGGCTCCTCGCCGGCAGGGCACAACTCAAGGGATTCCAACTCCGCCGGGTCGCCGGCGAAGGGACCCTTGACCCGAAACGTTGTAACCACGGTGCCGTCCTCCGCCCGAAGGTTAGCGTCGACCGACAGCCGCCCGGAACTCTTCTGCGCAAGCCACTGGAGGACGCACCGCAAGGAGGCCACCCAGGAGAATGGCTCCACCAGTACCCGGGGGATTGGGTCGCCGGCGGACTCGATCTCTACCGAAATCCCCGTGACCGAAACCACGGATTCCTCCACGAGTTCCCGGGGATTCGATGGGACGGCGGGCCAGCGTAGCGTCTGGGCAGCGCTGGTGGCCTCCTCCATGGCCGTCACCCGCTCGCCCAAGCGATCCATCTCCTCCGCCACCGCCGCGAGAAACACCTGTTGTTTCTCCTCAGACATCCCTCGGTGTCGTTGGATTGTCTCGACCAGGGATCGGGAGGTGGCCACCGGCCCCCTCAGGAGTTGGGGCATCTCCCGCAGCGTCTCCTCGTAGCGGTTTCCCTCGGAGGGAGCGCTCAGGTCGCGAAACACCAGAAGGAATCCGGCCCGTTCTCCACCGGGTCCGGGGACAACGGACAGGGAGCCCTTGAGGAGCTTGCCGTTCAGGAGTGGAAAGACCACTTCTTCCACGGCCTCCCGGCCCGGGTCCCAATCCTGGCGAAGTCGCTTCAAGTGAAAACTGAGCCGGTCGCTGGGGAAGATGCGCGACAGCGGGGCTCCTATCCCTGAGGTGTATTCCCGGCCCAGGATGATTCGGGCTCGGGGGTTCATCAGGATGGTCTCGGCGGCCTCGTTGGCCACGACCACACCGTCCACCATGGTGCGAAGCACGGTGGCCAGACGATTGCGTTCCTCCTGCAGGGTCAGGGTCGCTTCGCGCACACGCTCTTCGAGCTTGTCGTAGGCCCTGGACAGGTTCTCGGCCATGAGGTTGAATTCGATGGCCAACTCCTCGAGCTCGTCCCCCGTGTCAAGCACAATCCGGTGGCCCAGATTGATGCGGGAAACGATCTCGGCGCCGCGCCGAATAACCAGGATGGGACGCAGGAATTGATCGGCCATCCGCCATGCCAGGGTGAGGACCAGAATGCCGAAGGCGGCCAGGAGGAAAGCTACCTGGCGGCTCACCGAATGGAAATGACCGTAAACCTGGGATGTCGGTTGGACCACGGCGAGGAACCCGTTGCGGGCGGCGGCGTACCCAAGCGGCTCCACTGCCGCCACGCCGGCGAAATAGCTCGATCCGTCGGCCTCAAAGGTAGCCCACCTGATCATGGCATCGGCGACGGGGGGAACGGGAATTCCGGGGTTCCCCGCCAGGCGGTGGCCTCCGGCCATGAACAGAACCGCGCCCCCCCCTTCTCCCTTTAGCGACAAATCGAGGAGCTGTTGCAGGTCTTCCAGCGCGAAGGAAACCACAAGCACGCCGAGGCGATTGCCCTCGGTGTCCGTCACCACAGCCTGGTAATCCAGGGTTTTTTCGGCGACCGGCCCGGAGGATGGCCTGTGGCCTGATCTTGCCGGGCCGACCTCGGGAACCAGCTCGAGTCTGCGAAGCCCCGGATGGGATTGCCGAGCCGATAAAAAGACCTCTTCCGGCAAAGGCTTCGAACCCGACAGAGAGTCTTTGATCTCAGGCAAGGCCGCCAGAGCAGCCGCAGCCAGCTGGTAACGGCTCAACTCTGCCCGCAGATGCTCAGCCAACTGCCCCGCCTCCTGGGCGAGTTGGCGCCCATGGTTCGCTCCGATGTCGTTGCGGACGACGAAGAACAGCGCTGTCAGCACAGCCATCAGAGGCAGTACCGCCAGGCCCATGAGGGTAACAATCAGGCGGCGGCGCAGGCTTTTTTTCCGGTGGCGGGGGTGGACCCTCTGCTCAGTGGTCATGGCTCCAACATCGTCCGGATTTTCTTGAGCAGATCCTCGGCGCTGAACGGCTTGGTCACATATTCGTCCGCTCCGACCTCGAGTCCCTTCTTCTTTTCGAGGGTCTGGCCCTTGGCCGTCAGCATGATCACTTTCGTCCCGGCCGAATCCTCCCGCTCCCGGAGGATTCGGCACACCTCGTAGCCATCTTTGCGCGGCATGTTGACGTCCAGGAGAATCAAATCCGGCCGTACGCGTTCGGCCACTTCCAGGGCCTCCTCACCATCCCGCGCAACGTGGACCTCGTACCCCTCCATCTCCAGGATGAACTCGATGGACATCAAGATGTTGGGCTCGTCATCTACCGCAAGAATCTTTTTCTTGACCATTATTCTCTCCTCAAGCCTTTGTCCGTTCGTCCAGCACTGAGTATATAACAATATCGTATAGCTGCAGAAAAAGAAACGATGTTTTATGTCATCGACGAGGCCCGGCCATGCCCTGAACCGAAGGCAGCGCAACGCGGGCCACAGGCAGAAGTGCCCGAATCAATGCGGAGAGTGCTATTCCTTCGAAAAAACAGTCAGGGCGATGAAAAATGGCAGCCGGGAAGTGCCGAGCAGTATGCGCGTTTTAAGGCGTTTTGCTGGTGCAGATTTTTGGCGGGACGGACAGTTGAGTTCAGGTCGCTGGTGTCAGCAAGGTGTTGAATTCCGGCATACGGCGAGCCATTTTCACCGGCCCTCGGCTGGAATTCAGGGCGCATGCACCTTTTCCACCAGAAACTTCCGGATGCTTTCCGGCGGCGGCGGTGTGAACAGCGAGACGATGATCATCACCAGGGTCACCAGGGGGGCGCCGATCAGCGCCGAGGAGGTGGGCGCCAGCAGGGGAAACGCTTCGCCGGGTAGCAGGGAGGCGACGGTCAGGCCGAGTCCAGTCAACATCCCGGCAATGGCGCCGTACTTGTTGGTCCGGTCCCACCAGATGCCGAGGAGAAAGACCGGGAAGAGGGTGTTGCCGGCCAGGGCGAAGGCGACGGCGGTGATTTCGGCAATCATTCCCGGTGGTTCGACCGCCACGAACACCACCAGCAGGGCCAGCACGAGGGTTGCCCCCTTGGCCATCCGCATCCGCTGCCGTTCGCTGGCCCGCGGATTGATCAGGCGGTAATAGATGTCGTAGGAGAAGGCGCCGGCGCCGGTGATGAGCAGACCGGTGACGGTGGAGAAGGCGGCAATGATGGCGCCGACGGCGACGATGCCGGTGAGCCAGGTCGGCACCCCGGCCCACTCGGCCGCCTTGATGACGATGATGTCGGCCACTGCCCGGGCCGCCTGCGGGTCGGCGACCGGTCCGCCCCCCTCCCAGATCCGGGCAAAGACGGCGTAGGCGGGAGCACTCCAGTAGAGCAGGCCGATGAAGAATATTCCCCAGACCACACTCCAGCGGGCGTCGCGGACATTGGGCACGGTGTAGAAGCGGGAGAGAACGTGGGGCAGGCCGGCAGTGCCGACCATCAGGGTGAAACAGAGAGCCGTCCACTGGTAGGGGGTGGCATAGGTCCAGGGAAAGGTGTAAGAGCCGCCGGTATCGCCGGCCAGGTCGTGAAGTGCCTCGCCGTAGCCGAGCTGGGGGATGGCCCAGAAATAGCCGAGCTTGCCCGCGACGGCCATCAGCGGCACGATGAAACAGACGATGAGTATCGCGTAGTGGAGCTGTTGGTTGCGGGCGGCCCCCAGGGTTCCCGAGACGACCAGGTAGGAGATGGCGACCGCCGTCCCCAGCAGCAGGGAACGGGTGTAGTCGAAGCCGAACATCCAGGCGAAGACCAGTCCGATCCCCTTGTACTGGGCCACGCAGTAGATCAGCGAAATAAGGATGGTGATCACCGCCGACAGGACACGGGCGGCCGGTGAATCATAGCGTGCCTCGACGAACTCCGGCGCCGTGTACTTGCCGAATCGACGAATCTGTCCGGCCATCAGGATCAGCAGCAGCACATAGCCGCCGGTCCACCCGATCACGTAGGCCAGGGCGAAATAGCCGTGCAGATAGAAGACCCCGGCAATGCCCAGAAACGAAGCGGCGCTCATCCAGTTGGAGGCGATGGCGGCGCCGATGCCCAAGGGGCCGACGGAGCGACCGGATACGAGGTAATATCCGCCCTTGTGGGTGCGACTGGCCAAACCGACCAGCATGGAACCGGCAAGCACCGCGAGCAACAGCAGGACCGGGGAGAGCTTGAATCCTTCGGCGACCATGGGCACTCCTTATTTGCGCTTCCGGTACTGTTCGTTGAGCCGATCGATGGCAAGGTTGAAAACAAGACAAAGCAGAATGAACCAGAGGATCAGGGACTGGCCGCTGAACCAGTAGTGGAAGGGAAAGCCGAGGAAGGTGGCATCGGTGAGCGCGCTCTCCCCCGCCTCGTTGCGCTGCATCAGGACCAGCAGGAACTGGAAGCCAAAAGTGCAGATGGCCCAGCCGGCGAGCATGGCCCAGATGAGCCGCACCTCCTTGCGCATGAAGCCGGGGCGGGGGCGGAAGAAGTTGACGCGCAGTTCGTCGTCCGGCTTGCGGGGGGGCTGCTGGTTTTCTGTCATGCCGACCTCCTTCAATTGTTCAGAGGGGCAGGGGCGGTTCGTGAACCGCCCCTACGGATCGTTCTTCATGATCTCGCGCAGCACGCTCGTGGCGTAACTCCCCTTCGGCAGGCTGAAGGAGACGATCAGGTCGTCTCCCTCCTGCCGGGCCGCGGCGCCGGCCAGCGGAATCCGCAGGGGGCGGCGTTCTCCTTCCATGCCGAGGCCGCCCGTCAGGCGGAACGACTCCAGCTGCAGCCGTTCCTTGTCGAGCAGGGCTCTCTCCAGCAGGCCGGCCTGGCCTTGCGCCAAGGTCACCTTGTAGCCGAAGAGGGGGGCCGAGGGGCTGATCTCGAAGCGGTCGGCGCGGGGCTGCTCGGCAGCCGGGTCCTCGACGACGAAGCAGGCGCCGTTGTCGTGCTTGAAGGCGAGATCGCCCGCCCAGAGGGTTTCGAGGGTGCCCAGCCGCATGGCGACCAGCCGGTCGAAGAGGGCCGACTGGAAGGCCGAAAGGTAGAGCCGCAGCAGCTTGCGCGGCAGGGCGAGCACCGCCTCCTCGGCTGTACGTCCGGCGCGCAGGGCCTCGATCATCCGCCGTTCGTCCCGCATGCGTGGCGGCAGCGCCGCCAGGGCGCCCGCCAGATCGCCGGCGGCAAAAGCCTCCGCCCTCTGGCGCCAGCGCTCGTTGCCGATTTTCGCCGGATCGCCGACAATCCGG
>Ga0256865_1000047_pt1 | contig 41133 bp, 36 predicted proteins | sample RVTome_14_FD_187337 | JGI IMG/M metagenome (GOLD analysis project Ga0256865, IMG submission 187337) | Soil microbial communities from uranium-contaminated site in the Upper Colorado River Basin, Wyoming, United States - RVT145D125 HiSeq ... | reverse complement strand
TCACCGTGTCGGTCAGCGTCAGCGCCCCCGCTTCGACGCTTGCGACAAGACCCGTCCGCAATCGCAGCGGCCCCTCGATGCGCGTCGGAACGCCAACAGCCTCACTCAGCAGATCCTCGAGCGTGGCGCGCAAGCGATCCCCGGGAAGTGGAATGCCCAGCAGGAACAACACGACGAGCAGACCCAGCAGAGCGAGAAGCGACGCGAGCGTCCAGAGCAGAATCCGCAACGCCCCGCGCCGCTTCGACGGCACTCGGGAAGGGATCGATTGAGGATCGGCCGGCACTGAAAGTCGATCGCAGCGCGTGAATCGTGAAGGGAAGTTTACCCGGCTTCCCGGCGCAGGGGTTCAGTCCATTGCCAAACGCGGCCGCGTAGTGCCAGTTGAAGAGCTCGGACGCCTTCGGAAAAACATGCGGGAGCGAATACCGGCAGGCCGATCGCAGGAGCGTATCTGACCGAGCAGTCGTGCTCGACCGCGGCAGCCTCGCGCACGCCATGCGCGCCAGCATGGCGGTTCCCGGCGCCCTCGCGCCAGTCGAGATCGACGGGAAGCTCCTTGTGGACGGCGGCATCGCCAACAACCTTCCGATCGACGAAGCGCGCAAGCTCTGCGCCGATGTGGTGATCGCGGTCAACATCTCGACGCCCCCTCTCAAGCGCGAGGAGATCACCTCGGCTCTCTCCGTGACCGCACAGCTCATCAACTTCCTGGGTAAAGCGACCGTGGACCAGCAGTTGAAGAACCTCACGGACCGCGACATTCTGATTTCTCCTGACCTGGGTGATATCTCGGCCGGCAGCTTCGATCAGGCGAAAGATGCCGTTCGCGCCGGCGAGGAGGCAGCACGGAAGATGTCCGATTCGCTCCGGCGCTACAGCCTGCCGCCCGAGCAATATGCGGCGCTCCGCGCCAAGCAAACGCTCGCGCAACGGCCCCTGGGCACGGTGGACGGGATCCGCTTCGAGGGGCTCGAGCGGACAAACCCAGAGGTGCTGCGCGCGCTCGTCGAGAGCAAGCCGGGCGAGCCGCTCACCGAGGAGAAAGTCAGCGCGGATCTCCGGAGAATCTACGGTCGCGGCGACTTCGAGAGCGTGGACTATCGCATCGAGCAGGGGCCCGCGGGGCGCGTCATGGTCATCATGCCGCGCGAGAAAGACTGGGGGCCCGACTACCTGCGCTTCGGGCTCGGCCTCGCCACGGACTTCCAGGGAGAGAACATCTTCAACGTTCTCGTGCAGTATCGCAGGACCTGGCTCAACAAGCTGGGCGGCGAGTGGCTCACCGAGGCACAGGTCGGGCAGAACTCCCACCTGTTCACCCAGTTCATCCAGCCGGTGGAAGAGCGCGGCCGCTACTTTGTCGCGCCGTACGCCTATATTGGCCAGGGTTCACGTGGAGTCTTCGTCGGGGAAGACCGGGTCGCGGAATACGAGGCAAGGGAAGGCCGTCTCGGGCTCGATGCAGGCGCCATCCTCGGCACCTGGGGCGAGGCGCGGGCCGGCGCGGTCTGGCGCCGCGTCGAGGCCAAGGTGGACACGGGTCCACCTGCGCTTCCAGAGGTCAAGGAGAACACTGCCGGGCCTCGTGCCCTGCTGTTCATCGATCAGCTCGATCACGCCTGGTTCCCCCGTGATGGCTACCGCGCCATCGGTTCGGCCTACTGGGCAAACAGGGACTTCGGATCGGACCTGAATTACGAGCGCTTCGAGGGTCAGGCCGGCGTGGCGAAGAGCCGGGGCGCGCACACCTTGAACTTTGCCGTGCAGGGCGGTACAGACAATCACTCGGATATGCCCGCGTACGAGACCTTCACCCTCGGCGGGCCGCTGCAGCTCTCAGGCTACCGCATCAACGAATTCTCGGGCCGCCGCTACGGATTCGGCCGCCTGATGTACTACAACCGCACGCTCCCCCTGCCGGATCTTCTCGGATCAGGTGTCTATGTGGGCGGCTCGCTCGAAGCCGGTGAGATGCACAGCCGCTTCGATGGGCTGCCCTTCGGCGGCACGATCTGGTCGGGCTCGGTGTTCCTGGCCGCAGATACCTTCGCCGGACCGGCCTATTTCGGTCTCGGCAAGGGCGAAGCCGGCCGCTATAGCCTGTACCTGCTGCTCGGCGCGCCGTAAGGTTCATTCGCACGCCCCGCCAAGCAGCCCCGCCGTCAATCCCGGGTTAGGCGGGTGCGTACCCAGCCAGATCGAGAACAGGGCTCTCGCAAAGTCGTCTCCCTTGAGCGTTCCCTTGACGGCGTTGTCGATATCCACCTGAATGCCCGCCCCCGGCTTGTGCACGAGGCGCAGCCGCTGCCCGGTCTTCATGTCCGGCATGAGGTCCTTGAACGCCTCGATGCGCTTTTTCAGAATAGGAAGCGCGCCTTCCGCGTTCTTCTCGAAACCCTCCTGCCAGCCCTTGTTCACATCCGCGCGCTCCACATCGCGAACGAAATGGAGAATGAGCTCCTTCGGCGTGTTCGAGTTGAGGATGGCATCTGCGCTCCGGGATATCTGCACGACATAGAGCGCGGCAACGTAAACGTCGACCTTGAAGAGCGTCGCCTCCCGCAGGCCGAGGCCGTTGAGTTTCAGCGTGGCGCCCTCGGACTGCAGCTCCTCGGGAAAAGAGATGCCCGCGCATTCCCTGCCGTGCGCCGCTCCGACGCCGAGCGATACGCTCAGTATGGCCAGCAAGAAAGTCAGCATTGGTTGCATGTCTTGCCTCCCGCGCCGGGACAATGGCGAATTATAGGCTTGCCCGGAACAGGCGTCGGGAACCATTTCTTGTCTGACGGGTCGGCACGGGTTTGCGAAGCTCACGTTCGGGCGTCAGAATAAGGCATGTTCTGCTGCATGGGACGCGACCGATGAGCGCGCGCCGGGGGACGACAACACCCGTCGCGCGCGAGAAGTATGACGCCGTGCTGCTCGATCTCGACGGTGTCATCACCGACACCGCGAGCATCCACGCGAAATCGTGGAAGCGCATGTTCGACGAGTACCTGCGCAGCCGCTCGTCCCGGACCGGCGAGCCTTTCCGGCCGTTCGACATCGCCACCGATTACAGGCTTCACGTCGACGGCAAGCCGCGCTACGACGGAGTGCGGGACTTCCTGAAGTCGAGGGCGATCGAGTTGCCCGAGGGAACACCCCATGACCCGCCACTGCACGAGACGGTCTGCGGGCTCGGGAACCGCAAGAACGAGCTCGTCAACGAAGCGATCGCCAATGACGGCGTCGAGGTCTACCAGGGCACAGTGAAGTGGGTCCACCGGCTTCACGACGAGGGCTTCAAGACCGCCGTGGTGACCTCGAGCCAGAACTGCGACGCGGTGCTCGAGGCCGGCGGATTGTCGGATCTTTTCGAAGTGCGCGTCGACGGCAACACCATCCACGAGCAGCAGCTGGACGGAAAGCCCGCGCCCGACGCTTTCCTTGCTGCAGCAAAGTTGCTCGGTGCGACGCCCAAGCGCTCGGTCGTGGTGGAGGACGCCATCTCGGGTGTCGAAGCCGGGCGTAACGGCAATTTCGGGCTGGTGATCGGCGTCGCGCGCAAGGGCAACAACGACGAGTTGAAGCGCCACGGCGCCGATCTCGTAGTGAACGACCTCGCCGAACTGCTGCCCGATCGTTAAGTCACGCTGTATTTAGCCGCCGATGAACGCCGATGCAAGCAGACCCGCATGACCGAACATGAATCAGCTCGGGCGGTCCAGGCTTGTCTAGGGAATCAGGTCTTTCGTACGAATCCTGTCCGTGTCGATCTGCCTCATGAATATTCTCGATATTATCGGCGTTCATCGGCGGCCAAAGTTGATTTTCGGTGTATCTATATCTGCATTTATCGGCGGCTGATATCGGGTTGCTGATGTTGCGTTTCACGTTTCACGTTTCACGTTTGACGAGGAGCGAAGCGAAACCATGATCCATCACGAGCGCGTCGTCCCGCCGTCCCACGTCTACCCCGCCGACGAGTGGAATCTCGTCGAGAAGCAGTACTCGCCGGAGTTTCTCGAGATGACCGAGACCATCTTCGCGGTGGGAAACGGCTATCTCGGCATGCGCGGCTGCTTCGAGGAGGGAACGCCGGTCCGCAACAACGGCACCTACATCAACGGCTTCTTCGACACGTGGCCCATCGTCTACGGCGAGGACGCGTTCGGCTTCGCGCGCACCGGGCAGACGATTGTCAACGTGACGGATGCCAAGACGATCAAGCTCTATGTCGACGACGAGCCCTTCTACCTGCCGCGCGCAAACCTCGTCTCCTTCGACCGGCGATTGAACTTCAAGGCCGGCACGCTCGACCGCGAAATCGTCTGGGAGACGCCCGCGGGCAAGCGGGCGCTCATCCGGTCCAGACGTCTCGTCTCCTTCCTGCACAGGCATCTCGCGGCGATCCACTATCAGGTCGAGATGCTCAATGCGGAAGCACCCATCGTCCTGTCCTGCGAGATGGCCGCGCCGCCGCCGCCCGCCGACGAGGCGTCCGGGGACCCTCGAAGATCCAAGGGCATTCGCGGCCGCGTGCTGCGCCCGCTCACCCACTACCATCGCGACCGGCGCGTCGTGTTGTGTCACGGCACGGCGAGGAGCGGCATGACGCTCGCGTGCGCAATCGACCACGTCATCGAAACAGAATGCCCGTGCTCGGAAACGGCCCGGAGCTCAGACAATTCAGGTGAAGTCGTCTTTCGCGTCAGCGCACGTCCCGGCCAGCCGGTGACGCTGGTGAAGTACATCGCCTATCACACGAGCGGAACCGCCCCGCCGCAGGAGATGTGCGGGCGCGTCGAGCGCACGCTCGACCGTGCTGTGGAGGAAGGCTTCGATGTCCTTCAGGAGGGCCAGCACCAGTACATGGACGATTTCTGGCGCCGCAGCGACGTGCGCGTGAGCGACGTGAGGCACGATATCATGAAGCGCACGTCGGTCGAGATCCAGCAGGCGATCCGATTCAACCTGTTCCAGATCCTGCAGGCCTCCGCGCGGTCGGACAATACAGGAGTCGCCGCAAAGGGGCTCACCGGCGATGCCTACGAAGGGCATTACTTCTGGGACAGCGAGATCTACCTCCTGCCCTTCCTCATCTACACCTCGCCGCGCATCGCCAAGAACCTGCTCCTCTTCCGCTACAACACGCTCGACCAGGCGCGGGCGCGGGCGCGCGAGCTGAACCACCGCGGCGCCATGTACCCGTGGCGCACGATCAGCGGCGAGGAGGCCTCCGCCTACTACGCCGCCGGCACGGCGCAATACCACATCAACGCGGACATTGCCTACGGGATTCGCAAGTATGTGAATGCCACAGGTGATCAGGAGTTCCTGGAACGGCAGGGTGCCGAGATCCTGATCGAGACGGCGCGCATGTGGGTCGATCTCGGGTTCTTTTCCGAGCGGAAAAGCGGCAAGTTCTGCATTAACGGGGTCACCGGCCCGGACGAGTACAACACCGTTGTCGACAACAATACCTACACCAACCTGATGGCGCGGGAGAACCTGCGCTACGCGGCGCAGACTGTGGAGATGCTGCAGCAAAGCAAGCCCGATGTGTACTCCCATCTCGCGCACGAGACCGGCCTCCAGGCCGGAGAGCTCGAAGAATGGACGCGCGCCGCAGACAACATGTTCATCCCGTACGACGAGGCGACCGGAATCTTTCCACAGGATGACGGGTTCATGGACAAGGAGCGGCTCGATCTCAACAGCATCCCGCCCGATCATTTCCCGCTGCTGCTCTTCTACCATCCGCTCGTCATCTACCGGCACCAGGTCATCAAGCAGGCCGACATCATCCTGGCGATGTTTCTGCTGCAGAATCAGTTCACGCTCGGGGAGAAGCAGCTCAATTTCAAGTACTACGATCCCCTGACGACCGGGGATTCCTCGCTCTCGTCGTGCATCCAGGCGATTATTGCCAACGAGATCGGAGAAGGCCGCAAATCGATCGCTTACGCGCGCGCCTCGCTCTTGATGGATCTCGCCGACGTCGGCGGTAACGTGAAGGACGGCTGCCACATCGCCGCGATGGGGGGCACGTGGATGATCTTCGCCTACGGCTACGCCGGCATGCAGGACTACGACGGCGTCCTCACCTTCCGGCCGCGGCGTGTGCCCGAGGAGACCGCCCGCCTGCAGCTGCGACTCACCTACCGGGGTCAGCTCTTCAACCTCGAGATCAGCACCCAGGAAGCGAAATACACGCTGGTCGAAGGCAACGAGCTTGTCCTGAAGCACGAGGACGAGGCAATTCGCCTGACCTCCGATTCGCCCGTCGTCGTGCGCCCGGTGAAAGCCCGCGAGATTACGCCCATCTTCGACGAACAGCAGGCGGCGCAGCGCTAGCTCGGCGGTCAGGAGGATCGGATGGCCAAGGCCCTCTCAGAGAAGGAACTGAAGCTGATCGACGCCTATTGGCGCGCGGCCAACTACCTCTCGGTCGGCCAGATCTACCTCTACGACAATCCGCTGCTGCGAAAGCCCCTGCGCAAGGAACACATCAAGCCCCGCCTGCTCGGGCACTGGGGCACGACGCCGGGGCTCAACTTCATCTACGCGCACTTGAACCGCATCATCAAGAGGAACGATCTCAACGCGATCTACATCACCGGTCCCGGCCATGGCGGGCCAGGTCTCGTCGCAAACGCGTATCTCGAATCCACCTACACCGAGGTCTATCCCGAGATTTCAGAGGACGAAGCGGGAATGAAGCGCCTCTTCACGCAGTTCTCGTTTCCGGGCGGCGTCCCGAGCCACGTCGCCCCCGAGACGCCGGGCTCGATTCACGAGGGCGGCGAGCTCGGCTACGCCCTTTCTCACGCCTACGGTGCGGCCTTCGACAACCCCGACCTTCTGGTTGCATGTGTGATCGGCGACGGCGAAGCCGAGACGGGCCCGCTTGCGACGAGCTGGCACTCGAACAAGTTCCTCAACCCGCCGACGGACGGAACCGTGCTTCCGATCCTGCACTTGAACGGCTACAAGATCGCCAATCCCTGCGTGCTCGCGCGCATCAGCCGAGACGAGCTCGAGAACCTTCTGCGCGGCTACGGCTACACGCCTCACTTCGTCGAGGGCCACGAGCCGAGGAAGATGCACCGGCAGATGGCGGCGACGCTCGACACCGTGATCCGGCAGATCCAGCGCATCAAGGCCGATGCACAGCGCAATGGCCCGGTGAAGCGTCCGCGCTGGCCGATGATCGTGCTGCGCTCGCCGAAAGGCTGGACCTGCCCGAAGACGATCGACGGCAAGCGCACCGAGGGTCACTGGCGCTCGCACCAGGTTCCGATGGGAGCGATGCACGAGAACCGCGCCCACGTGCGGCTGCTCGAGAAATGGATGAAGAGCTACCGCCCGCAGGAGCTCTTCGACAACAGCGGAAAGCTAAGGCCCGAGATCGCGGCGCTCGCGCCGAAGGGCGCGCGCCGCATGAGCGCGAACCCGCACGCCAACGGCGGCGGACTGCTCAAGGACCTGCGCCTTCCGGATTACCGCGAATACGCCTTGCGCGTGCCGAAGCCCGGTGCGACCCGCGGCGAGGCAACGCGCGTCATGGGAAGCTTTCTGCGCGACGTCATGAAACTGAACCTGGCGAGCCGAAACTTCCGGGTGTTCAGCCCGGATGAGAACAATTCCAACCGCTGGCAGGACATTCTCGAGGTCACCAACCGCGCCTGGATGGCCGAGCGCTATCCCTACGACGATCACCTTGCGCCCGACGGCCGCGTGATGGAGATGCTCTCCGAGCACCAGTGCCAGGGCTGGCTCGAAGGCTATCTTCTCACGGGGCGCCACGGGTTCTTCTCGTGCTACGAGGCCTTCATCCACATCATCGATTCCATGTTCAACCAGCACGCGAAGTGGCTCAAGGTCTGCAACCACATCCCGTGGCGCCGGCCGATCGCCTCGCTCAACTACCTCCTCTCATCCCACGTCTGGCGGCAGGACCACAACGGCTTCAGCCACCAGGACCCGGGCTTCATCGACCACGTCGTCAACAAGAAGGCGGAAGTGGTGCGCATCTGGCTGCCGCCCGACGCGAATTCGCTGCTTTGGGTGACCGACCAGTGCCTGCGCAGCCGCAATCACGTCAACGTCGTCGTCGCGGGCAAGCAGCCCTCGCCGCAGTGGCTCGACATGGACGCGGCGATCAAGCACTGCAGCGCGGGGCTGGGCATCTGGGAGTGGGCGAGCAACGACCGCGGCGGCGAGCCCGACGTCGTGATGGCATGCTGCGGCGATGTGCCGACGCTGGAGACGCTGGCCGCCGTGGATCTTCTACGCCGCCACGTGCCGAGCCTCAAGGTCCGCGTGATCAATATCGTCAATCTCATGAAGCTGCAGCCGCCGAAGGAGCATCCCCACGGGCTGACCGATCCCGAGTTCGACGCGCTTTTCACGAAGGACAAGCCCATCATCTTCGCCTTCCACGGCTACCCGTGGCTGATCCACCGCCTCACCTACCGCCGCACGAACCACAAGAACCTCCACGTGCGCGGCTACAAGGAGGAAGGCACCACCACGACGCCCTTCGACATGTGCGTGCTGAACGATCTCGACCGCTTCCACTTGGTGAGCGATGTCATCGACCGCGTGCCGCACCTCGCCGCCCGCGCGGCCTACGCCAAGCAGGCGATCCGAGACCGGCTGCTCGAGCACAAGCAATACATTACGAAACACGGCGAGGACATGCCCGAGATCAGCGGCTGGAAATGGGGCGAGCGAGCGCGGCGGAGCGGCCGGCGCAGCTCAACCGAAGCCGACAATCTCTAAAAAATGGGTTCAGCCCACGCACCGCTCACGGGCGTCTCTGGCCTTCGAAGCGCGCCCGAATACGCCCGCCGGTGTCCAGAAACTCGAGCTTGTCGCCGCTGACGCGGTAGGATCTCGTCGCGCTGAGCGCCTTCAATAACGCGGTCTCCAGCTTCATCAGCTCCGGCGGCCCCGCCCGCCGGGTCGAAGCCATCTGCGTCATGCGCAGCCCGCCGCCGGTCGTGTCGTAACCGCCTGAAAAGATGTTGACACCGCTGTAGCCCGTCACGCGCTTCTTCTCCGGATCGAACTGGAGGTTGGGCTCGCGCCGCCCTGCCGCGACGGGCACCGACATGCCTTCAACTTCCGCGAGCCTCCAGTACGTTTTCTCGAGCGGCCCGGCACTCCTGGAACCGGACTCGGTTTCCATCCCCGCGCAGCCCGCGAGGCTCAACGTCATCGCACCGGCGAGCGCCAGGATCACGATGAATGATCCGGATCGGAACCTGGAGCGCTGCATCGTCATCCTTTCCCTCACAGTGATGCGAACCGAAAGAGCATCGCCATCCCTCGTCGCCGTTCTTACCACGATCACTCATCACCGATCACGCTTCATTATTGCTCCCGCAGCCGCGATTGGCCAGCTTGCCATCGGTTGGGCCCTGGTAGACCGGGAACGGATCACCCCTGGCCATGCGGTTGGCACCGATGCCGGATTGTCTTCGGCCATGGCGCGGCATGTTGCTACTTCATGTGGCGCGCCTCGAGCCGGGCGAGCAATGCGCCGGTCCTCGGCGTGCGGGACGATGTGCGGTTCCCGCTGGTCCGGCGCGACGACGATGGGCTCGTTCCGCAGCCGCACCAGCTTCCAGTACGTGTTTTCCAGGCGCTCGGTCGCGAACCGCGCGCCGCACATCTCCCCCGGCCAGAGGTTTGCAAAGCGCTCGACCAACAGCGGTGGCCGGGGCGGTCCCTCCATCCCGGCGCGCTCGGCGATCTGTCCATCGAGCGCGGCCAGGATCGGCTCACCCGGGGTTCGCCGCACCGCCGTGTACTGCCTTTCGAGCGCGAGGTAGTCCCCCACCATGCGCACTGGGAGCTTGCGCCGCGTCAAGCATTCCTCAAAAAGCGGCGCATCGGCCAGGTAGCGGAACATCCCGCGAAGAAAGAGCCGCGGCTCGACCGGCTCCAGTTCCGCTGCGCGCCTGAGATCGTGGTTTGCCAGATCACGGCAAGTCTTTGCGTCGCCAAAGCTTTCCGCTCCCGAGGGCAGTCGTTTCTGGCCTTAATGGACCGGTTCGGATAGGAAAATCAGTCCCGCCCCACCCCTTCCCTCTCGCCGTGGAGGGGGAGAAGAAATGCAGTGCACGGAAATCGAATATCAACGATTCCCGCGAACGTGATTAATTGAGGTCCTCGCTCTTCCAGAACTTCGTGCCGGCCACGGCGCCTCCGGCCTGCAGTCCGTTCTTGGTGAGCGTGTAGTAGAGCGAGTCCGAAATGACGTTCTCACCGCCGCCTCCGGGAACACCGACCGTTTTCCCGCCGGCTCCTGCTTCGATCGCCGCGCCACCACCGAATTCCCAGCCCTTGTTCACGAACTGCGAGAGCGCCTTCGGGGACTTGAAGATGATGAGCGTTTCACTCTGCGCCGCGCCGATCTGAACACCGACGCTCGCCTGGGCCATGTTCATGAACGTGTCGTTGCCCGACTTGTTGTTATGAGCCAGCCCGGTCCCGCCCGCGCCGCCGATGATGAATGCGGCGCCGTACGTGGTGAACACGGCATATCCCGGAGCTCTCTTCACTTCGCCTTGCAACGCGGGGTTCGCCTTGTAAAACCTCTGCAGCGCATCCTGAGTCGACTTGCGGACCTCGGCCTGCTTCTTCACCTTGTCCGCCTCAGCAGAGAACGCCGTGCCTGTCGCAATCGAGCAGGCGAGCACGGCGACGATAAACCGCATAAAGGATGTCATCGCGATCCTCCTTTTGCTGGGTAACGGAAAACTGCAGCGGCTCGAAAATATTACCGCGCACGGCTCGCCGTGGCGAGCGGGATGCCTGTGTCGCCGGCGAGCGACGAAATCCTGATCAGCGCGCGCCGGCGGCCTCCGTGAGGGCGACGGCGCTCGCGATGAGCGTGAGGTGAGTGAAGGCCTGCGGAAAGTTGCCGATGAGCCGCCGGTGCGCCGGATCGTATTCCTCCGAGTAGAGGCCGAGATCGTTCCGGAACGCCATCAGCCGGTCGAACAGCTTGCGGGCCTCCTCGAGCCGGCCGAGCATTGCGAGGTCGATGACCAGCCAGAAGCTGCATGCGAGGAACGCGCCCTCCCCCGGCGGCAAGCCGTCGGCGGCGTTCTCGTCCAGGATGTAGCGCATGACGAACCCGTCGCGCATGAGCTCTCGCTGCACGGCATCCACCGTGCCCACGACGCGCGGGTCGGACGCGGGCAGGAATCCGACCTGGGGAATTAACAGCAGGGCGGCGTCGAGCTGTGTGGATCCGTAGTACTGCGTAAACGTGTTGCGTGCGGCATCGTAGCCCTTCTCGCATACCTCCGAGTGAATTTCATCTCGCATCCGGCGCAGCCGTCCGATCACGCCTCCGTAGCCTGACGCCTCCGCCATCTTCACGATCCGGTCCATGGCGACCCAGGCCAGCACCTTCGAATGAACGAACTGCCGACGCGGCCCGCGAATTTCCCAGATGCCGTCGTCCGGCTCGCGCCAGTGCTCCTCGAGCCACTCGATGAGGCCCCGGGCGAGAGGCTGGGCACCCGGTACTGGTGCCATCCCCAACTGGCGCGCGCGATGGATCGCATCCATGAGCTCCCCGTAGACGTCGAGCTGCAGCTGGCCCGATGCAGCGTTGCCTACCCGCACGGGCCTCGATCCCTCGTAGCCCGCAAGCCAGGGAAGCTCGTACTCGTCGAGCCGGCGCTCTCCGCCAAGCCCGTACATGATCTGCAGGTCTTCCGGGTCGCCCGCCACGGCGCGCATCACCCAGTCGCGCCATTGGGTCGCCTCCTCGACATAACCGGCCGCCATGAGCGCCTCGAGCGCAAGAGCCGCGTCGCGGATCCAGCAAAAGCGGTAGTCCCAGTTGCGCACGCCGCCGAGCGACTCGGGCAGGGACGTTGTGGCGGCGGCGACGATGCCCCCGGTAGGCGCGTAGGTCAGAGCCTTGAGCGTGATGAGGGAGCGCTCGACCTCATCCTGCCACGCGCCTCGATAGGTCGACCGTTCCGACCAGGCACGCCACCAGGCGTCAGTCTCCGCCACCACCGCGATGGGGTCGACTGGCGCCGGCGCATCTTCCCACGAAAGATGCCAGGTAAGGACGAAGCACGCGCGACCGCACCGACCGGGGCGATGCGCCATCGACCGTTCGCTTCAGTCCCGAGCAGGCTCGCGAAGCAGGCGGGCGAATCGAAGCGCGGCAGGCACAGCCAGTCGATCGAGCCGTCGATGCCGACCAGCGCGGCAGTATGCGTGTCGCCGATCAGTCCATAGTCTTCAATGCGAAGCGCCATTCGGTCTCCAGTTGAACGGTTGGTGTCGCGGAACCAGCAGGCTAATCTCCAACAACGTTGACGCGAAATGGGGCAGCACTTAGCCTTTAGAAATCCACCGCCCTAGGCTTCAAACTTCTGCACGATAACAAAATCTGCGCGGCAAACGGCCGCAGTCTACATCACGGAGACGAACCATGATCATGGTCAACAACGCCGGAATCGAGACGCGCACCTCCGAGCTCGACACCACCGAGACGCAATACGAAAAGGTGCTGGCCATCAATCTTAAGAGTGCTTTCTTCGGCACGCAGCTCGCCGCGCAGCAAATGATCAAGCAAGGTGGCGGGGGCCGGATCATCAACATCACCTCCGTCCACGAGGACTGGCCGATGCCGGGGAACACTCCGTACTGCGTATCCAAGGGCGGCATGAGACTGTTGACGCGCACGGCGGGCGTGGAACTCGCGCCGCATAGTATCCTCGTCGTCGGCGTCGGACCCGGCGCGGTGGAAACGCCGATTAACCGCTCCACCATGAATGATCCGGCGCTGATGACGAAGCTCAACTCTGCCATACCGGTCGGCCGCATGGCGCGCCCGGAGGAAATCGCGAGCGTGGTGGCGTTTCTCGCCAGCGACGCCGCGAGCTACATGACCGCCACCACGATCTTCACCGACGGCGGCGAAGGCATCACCGGGTCATCAGCGATCGCCAGCAACGAGGGAAGCACCTTGGCCCCTTGCGTTCCGACCGCGTTGAACGTCGTGCCGTAATGCGGGCGCCGGCGCCAGGCGTCTCCATACCACTTGTCCATCGCGGCCGCAGCCCAGTCCGCTTTTCGATCCGCATGGCACTGGGTGCAGGCGTTGGGACTCCCCGGCGAGGAAGAGAGATCGGGCGGCACGCGCATGCTGTGGTCACGCCGCGGGTCGACGACCACATACGTTCGCGCGGGCATATGACATTCGACGCACTCCGCGCCCTTCGTCCCGGCGCGGTGGAAATGGTGCTGTTCCGTGTCGAACACCGAGGCGTTGTGGCAACGCGTGCACAAACTGTTGTCCTCGGCGCGGAGCTTCAATGCATGCGGCTCGTGGCAATCCATGCAGGTGACGCCGCGCTGGTACATCACGCTCTGGCGGAACGAGCCCCAGACGTAGACCTCCTCCCGAATCTGGCCATCGGCGTAGTAGTTCGGGGCGGTCAGCATTGCAAGGCGATGCGTGTCCTCAAGCGGGGCTCCGGCCCTGCCGCCTTCGGCAATGGTCGAGCGGCGGGAATGGCACGCGGCGCAGACATTCATCAGCCTGTCGGCAGCTGGGCGGTCCCGTCGTGTGGTCTCCGCGTCCCCCGACTCCCGTTTCCACGCCTCGCTCCAGCGGCTTTGCAACACTACCTGCAGGCCCTTGCCGTCCTCGGCCGAGTACGGTGGCTTTGCCTTTCTCGCCCACTCGACGTGGCGCGAGCCCGTGCCGTGACACGCTTCGCAGGCGATGTTGATCTCGTTGAACGTCGTCTTGTAATTGCGGGTGGTCGGGTCGTATCCCTTCTTCAAGTTGGTCGAGTGACACGCCGCGCACTGCAAGTTCCAGTTCTGATAGAGCCCGGTCCAGTGGAGCGGGTCGTCATGGCCGATCTTTTCGTCCGGATAGAGATGGAACCAGCGCTGCCCACCGTCGTTCCTTGAGCGCGTGTCCCAGGCAATGGGCAGCGCCTGGAGCCTGCCGCCCGGAAACTCGACGAGGTATTGCTGCAGCGGCGTCCATCCGAACGTGTACTTGATCTCGTAGTCGGTGAGCTTGCTGTCAGGCCCGTCAGTGCGGACCATGAACTTCCCGTCGCCCCGGAAAAAACGCGATTTAATGGTCCCGTAGTTGAACTCGACATTATTAAAGTTTCCGAGAACGGTGCTCTCGGAAACTTCCTGCATCGCGAGCGCGTGATGCGAGCCCTTCCACGCTTCATGCTGCGACGCATGGCATTGTGCACACGTCTTCGCGCCAACATAGGTCGCCGCCGCTGGCTGAGGCACGGCGAGCTCGGGAGTGGAAGCGTCACGTAGAAGCCACCACGCGACGCCCGCTGCCACCAGTACGAGCGCGCCGCCTGCGGCCGCGATTACCCGTCGGGGCCACCTCACTGCCCTGGGCGGCGCCGAGGGCTTGTCTGCGGGCGCTGCGGCTTTGTGGGTGCCCTGCGTTCGGGATTTCTTCCTGCGGCTCACGGCGTCTGCGGGCGATGATTGAATCGAGCCCGGGGTAGCGATTATAGCGGCTTGACCAGCAAGGCTTGCCGGCAGGTGTCCCCCTCACAAGTGATCCCTCCGCATCAGTGGCAGGCAGCAGGCAGGCCAAGCACGCTCATTTCTGCCAGAATTTCGTCCGTGAAGAAGGCGAGCAGGGCACCGAGGTTTCGCGTCACTGCGGCGGCATTCACCCACACCGGCCGCGTGCGGCCGGTGAACGAAGACTGCATCGGGCTCGCGGCCTGGCAGGCCCAGGCGAGCATGACTTCCCCCCGTTCTTTCGATCAGCCGCTCGGGCGCGGGTTCGTCGCCATCGTTGCCGACGGCATGGGCGGGCACGCCGCCGGCGACGTCGCGAGCCGGTATGCGGTGAGACGCCTGGCCGAGTGCCTGCCCGAGGCAGCGACGGAAGAAGACACCGCCTTTGCCGTGCGGCAGGTCAACGCAGGGCTCTACGCCGAGATGTGCCGCGAGCCGCGCTGGGCGGCCATGGGCGCCGCGGTCGCCGCCCTGACCGCCCGTCCTCACGGCATCACCCTGGTCAATGTCGGCGACGTCCGCATCTATCGCGCCAAGCGGCGCGGGCTCGTGCAGCTTTCCGTGGACGACGCGTTCGATCGCGAGTGGGAGTCCGGGTCACTACTGCCGCGCTCCGGAATGCTCACTCAGAGCCTCGGCGGCGTGAACGTTTTTTCGGACATCGTGCCCCACGTCTGCCTCGAGCCGTGCCGCCCGGGCGCCACCTATCTCCTGTGCAGCGACGGGCTCTACGAGGCACTTTCCGCGGAGGAAATGGGCGCCCTCATCGGTCCCGACCTTGCGCGCTCGGCGCAGGCGCTGTTCGACGCCGCAATGGCCGCAGCATCGACCGATAACGTGTCGATCATACTGGTGCGGGTAAGAGCAGCGCCAAGAGCCGGCGCGAGACGCTGGCGATCCGCCAGGCGCCGCGCTGCGCGTCCCCCTCGCCCTGGCCCTCTCCCCCAAAGGGGAGAGGGAATTTATCGCCGGAGGCGGAAGTAGATCTCGGGCAGCTTGTTCGGCAGCGAGTTGATGTGGTCGAGCACGAGGTAGTGCCCCTTGCCGAAGATCTGCGGCAGGTACTGGTTGGCCATGGTGTCGACCGTGATGCAGAACGGATGCACGCCGCGGGTCACGGCTTCCTTCACCGCCATGCGCGTGTCCTCGTGGAGATAGCGCCGGTCCCCGCCGTCATCGTAGTCCTCGGGGCGGCCGTCCGAGAGGATGAGAAGCAGCCGGCGCCGGCTCTCCACGCCTGAAAAGCTCGCCGTCGCGTGCCGGATCGCTGCTCCCATGCGCGTGGCGAGCCGACCCGACATGCCGCCGATCTGGCTGCGGATATCATGCGAGAGCGGCTCGTCGAACCCCTTGATGGTGTAGTAGCTCACGTTGTCGCGGTATTTCGAGCAGAATCCCGCGATCGAGTAGGCGTCTCCAACCTCCTCCATGCTCTCGGCGAAGAGCAGCACGCCCGCGCGCACGCGGTCGACGAGCCGTCCGCCGCCCTCGGGGAGGTGCTGCATGATCGAGGTCGACATGTCGGCAAGCAGCGTCACGGCGACCTCGCGCTGGCGCATCTCGCGGCGGCGGTAGATCGCGGGCTTGGGAGAGCGGCCCGCCTTTTTCTCCACAACGTAGTTCACCACGGCGTTGATGTCCATGTCCTCGCCGTCGAGTTGCCGCAGCCGCGGCGCGAGCCGCGTCGGCTTCTGCGCCTGGATCGCCTTCTTCAGCCGCTTCAGCGCGACCGCGTACTGGTTCATCAGGCGGTTGGTCTCCGTCATGTTCGATTCGGCGAGCTTCTTCTCCTGTACCCAGCTCCAGTTGCGCTTGTAGCGGCTCTCGCGGTAATCCCATTCCGGATAGGGAATACCCTTCTCGCCGGACTGGGGCTGCTGGCGCTTCTCGTCGGAGCGTCCCGAGGCTTGAGCTGACGCGCCGCTCGAGTCGCCCAGGCCCGCAATCTCCTGCTGCCTGCCGCCGTCCTGCTGGTTGCCGGTCTCCGCGTTTTGCGGCGATTCGGATTCGTCTTCCCCCTGCTCCTGCGGCTGCTGCTCGCCTTCCGCGCCGGACTGGGTCTGCTGCTGCTGCTCATCGCGCTGCTGCGGGTGCACCAGGCGTGTGGAGTTCGGTCCCCGCCCCGGGAGGTATGCCGCCTGGAATGCCTCGAGGTCAGAGACGCGCGGGAGCTTGTCCTCCTTGTGGATCTCCGTCGCGATGCGCCAGGCATCGGCAATGGTCGCCCGCGGATCGAGCAGCGGCGCAAAGCGCTCGTCGCGCACGCCGTCGTTGCGGCTTGCCGCGAGCGCTTCCTCGACGCTCTTCACCGCAATGCCGTAGTAGACGACGGTCTCGGGGTGCCGAACTCCGGATTGCGCGCTCACCAGCATGCGCTGCAGGTAATTCGGCACGAGGCGCTGGATCTGGCTATCGACGCGAAGGTCCTCGCACAAATCGAAGATCAGCTGGAAGCGCAGCGCGTCGTCGCCGAAACGCGCGAAGAGCGGCGCCCACGACACCGGCCCGCTCTCGGGAAACTCGACGCCGGCCGTCTTGAACATCGCCTTCATGGCGGAACGATCAAAGGTGCCGAAGCGCATGTGGCCCGCTGCGTGAAGCAGAGCGAGCACCGCCTCGTCGCGGTTCGGCATCACCGCCGGGAAGAACATCGCCCGCCCGTCGGTCTCGACGAAAGGACGCCCTTTCTCCGGCGACCAGCTGCTCTCCTTGACGTCGAAGCCCTGCCCGAACCAGACGTCGAGCAGCATCGAGAGCAGGCGATTTCGCTCGGCCAGGCGAAAGCCCGGCAGGTTCTCGAGCAGCAGCGCCAGGCTCTCCTCGGACTCGAGACGGAAATAGGCCTCGCCGCGCGCGCGTCCCGACTGCATGATGTCGGCGCCGCGCATCGCCCAGGGCAGGATCGCCTGGGAACCCAGGAGGTTGCGCACCCGGATCGCGCCCGCGAGATAAGTGGCGAGCAGGAGCTTCCGCGACTCGAAGAGCTCCTCCGCCGGCTGCGTCAGCTGCTCGATGCCGGTGATTCCCTGGTGGCCCGAGAGATCCAGCACCGCGGTTGTGAAGTACGCGTTCCCGCTTTCCATCTGGCGCGCGCACCACAGGAACCCGATCTCGGCCCAGCGCCGCTCGCCCGCGTGGCCAAGCGAGCCGTATGCGCGCGGCAGGTTGGCCATGAATCCTTCCAGCGCACGCCACGAATTGCGCCAGCGCGTGAAACGCAGCGCCTGCTCCGTCCACGGCAGCACGGTCTCCGACACGCGCTCGGCCTCGCGGCTTCCGCGGCTGAACGCCTTGCCCGCTTCCCGATCGTAGTCGAAGATTTTCCGGCACGCGAGGAGCCAGGAGAGCGTTACCTCATCGCCGTGCGGACGGATCGCCGGCAGCACCTGCTCCACTTCGCGATGGGCCACGAAGCTGGAGTCACGCAACTGGGCGAGCTGCTCTTCTATCGCCTGTTGTTTCGAGACAGTGGTCATCCAAGCGGTGAGCGGTGAGCCGTTTACCGCTTACCGTATACCGTTCACCGAAGTTAAGTGCCGAAATGCGCCTGCACCACTTCCATCAGCGCCTCGGCCAGCTCCTCGTCATCGGTGATGGGGTTCACCATCGCGACCTGGCAGGCCGCGACCGGGTCGAGACCGGCATTGATCATGTTGGCCGCGTAGACGAGCGCGCGCGTGGATGTCGCCTCTTCCAGGCCATGGTCCTTGAGCAGCCGCGCCTTGCGCCCCGCGGTGACGAGCTGATGCGCGATCTCAGGCGTGATGCCGGGTGCCTCGTTCACGACGATCTTGCGCTCGATGTCTTCCGACGGAAAATCAAAGTTGATCGCGATGAAGCGCTGTTTGGTCGAGGGCTTGAGGTCCTTCAGCACCGTCTGGTAGCCGGGGTTGTACGAGATGACGAGCATGAAATCCTCGTGCGCCTCGATCTCCTGGCCTTTCTTCTCGACCGTTAGCCGTCTTCGGTGATCGGTGAGGGAGTGGATCACGACAGTCGAGTCGGTCCGCGCCTCAACGATCTCGTCCAGATAACAGATGGCACCCGCCTTCACGGCCTGCGTGAGCGGACCGTCCTGCCACACCGTTTCGGCGCCCTCCAGCAGGAAGCGGCCCACGAGGTCGGAGCTGGTGAGGTCCTCGTGGCAGGACACGGTCACCAGCGGCCGCTTCAACTGGAACGCCATGTACTCGAGGAACCGCGTCTTGCCACAGCCCGTCGGGCCCTTCAGCATGACCGGAAGGCGCTTGCGATAAGCGGCCTCGAATACCGCGATCTCGTTGCCCTGCGCCTCGTAGTACGGCGCGACGTCGCCCGCCTGCGGCGGCTGCACGATGTCGCGTTCAACGCCTCTCAGTCTGCTGGTTGCGGTCTTCATGATGCCTTCGTGGCGCCGCGCCGGCGCGGGGAACATTTACCATATTGGGCCGGAATCCCGGCATTCCAAGTGCCTGTATTCCTGCCCGTTTGAGTCAGCCTACGCTCAGGCCTGCAGCCTGCCCTCCCGGACGCATCGCGTGCGCACGTAGAGATACACGTGCCGTGCTGTCCGTACCGCCATCTTCTCCGGGACCCGCGGCAAAGCGTCCGGCCGGTCCATGTTAATACAGTTGCGGTAGTAAACAAGCTCCCGGCAATTATCGCGAATCGCATGCCACGAGGGCTCGCCCTTGACGAGCGCCTTGAAAGCCTCCAGCAGGTCGGCTGTCGATTCGGGGATCGTTTTACCGCCCTCTTCCGCAATACAGGCGGTGATCAGATCCCGGACGAGGACGATGGCCTGGTCGACCGTATCGGCCAGCGGTAGCTTCTCGCCTTGATCGATCCGTTGCTCGAGCGATTTCAAGCGGGCATCCGCGTCGGCGAACGCGCGCGCGAGCTGCCCCGTCCCGGAATCGTGCTCCAGCGTCAGCATTTGCGCCTATTTTAGGCCACTGGGCAGCGCAGGCAAACCGCCTTTTGAAGGATGAAGGATGAAGAAAGAGGAGGTTAGCAGTGTTCGTTCCGCCATTCGCCATGAGTTACTTGGCGGGCGGCGTGCCGAAGTCAACTTTCGGGGCGGTGCTGATGCCCTTCTCGTCTTCGACCGTGAACTGCGGCTTCTGCTTGTAGCCGAACAGCATCGCGGTGAGGTTGCTCGGAAACTGGCGCACGACGACGTTGTACCGCTGGACCGCCTTGATATAACGGTTGCGGGCGACCGCGATGCGGTTCTCGGTGCCTTCGAGCTGCGCCTGCAGGTCGCGGAAATTGGCATCCGACTTGAGCTGCGGGTAGCGCTCGACGACGACGAGCAGTCGCGCGAGGGCTGAGGAGAGCTGTCCCTGCGCCGCCTGGAACTTCGCAAACGCTTCGGGATCGTTGATGAGCTCCGGAGTCGCCTTGATGGAGCCAACCTGGGCGCGCGCGTTGGTGACGCCCAGCAGCACTTCGCGCTCCTGCGCGGCAAATCCCTTCACCGTGTTGACGAGATTCGGCACCAGATCGGCCCGGCGCTGATACTGGTTGACCACTTCCGCCCAGCTCGCCTTGATCTGCTCGTCGGTAGATTGCAGGGTGTTGTAACCGCATCCCGACAGCAACACCGCGCCCGATAGCAGTCCTATCAGCAGAACACGTTTGACCATTTTTCTCTCCGTCCAATGCGTGAATCGTGAATGGTGAATGGATTTTGCTCCATTCACCATTCACCATGCACTATTCACCATTCGCGCCTGTGGCGCGCTGCAGGTCGTTCATGACGCGCACGGCAAAGCAAAGGTCGACCCAGGCCTTGGCCTTGTCCGGCAGGTTGCGCAGCAGATACGCGGGATGATAGGTGACGATCAATGCAATCCCGCGGTACTGGTGGATCTTGCCGCGCAGGCTGGCAATGCTGGCGTCGGTCGCGAGAAGATTCGACACCGCGACCCGGCCCAGCGCGACAATCAGCTTCGGCTGGATGAGCTCGATCTGGCGCTGCAAGTACGGTTCGCACGCCAGCGCCTCGCTCGGTTCGGGATTGCGGTTGCCGGGGGGGCGGCATTTGGCGACGTTTGCAATATAGACGTTCGCGCCGCGGCGAAGATTGATCGCGGCAAGCATGTTGTCGAGCAGGCGTCCCGCCTGCCCCACGAAAGGCTCGCCCTGCGCATCTTCTTCGGCGCCCGGCCCCTCGCCCACGAACAGCCAGTCCGCGTTCTCATCGCCCACGCCGAATACGGTCTTGTTGCGCTTCTGGTGCAGCACGCAGTCCGTGCACCGGGCGACTCTCGCCTTGAGCGCTGGCCAGTCGAGGCTCATGATTTCTGCCCGCCGGTCTCCAACTTCCGGTGACCCGTGACCGGTGACCGCTGACCGGTGGACCTCCGCTGCCGAGCCCTGACTCGCGGCACGTGACTCAAGAACTTCAGAGGCCGAAGCAGGGGACGCGTCGTCGCCTGTTCTCGCGTGTTCGCGCAGGCGCCAGATCGGCGTCAGGCCCATCTCTTCCAGAATGAGCTCACGTCGCGACTTCACTACTCACGCCTTTCAAGCGGGAGCTCGAGCAGGATGGCATCCTCGCGCGTGCCGCCAGCCGGGTAGTAGTCCCGCCGCACGGCAATCTCCGAGAATCCGGCCGACGCGTAGAGCGCGCGCGCGGCGCTGTTCGAGGGCCGCACTTCCAGAAGCATTGCCTTCGCGCCGTAGTCGCGTGCCAGCTTCAGCATAAATGCGAGCAGCTCCCGTCCCAGGCCCCGGCGCTGCCACGGCGTGCCGATGGTCAGGTTGAGAAGGTGCGCCTCACCGGCCGCGATCATGACGATCGTATACCCGGCAATCTCGCCGCCGCATTCGAGGACCCAGCCGTGATAGCCCGCCTCGAGGGAGTCGCTGAAATTGCCCCGGGTCCACGGATGCGGATAGGCCGCCTGCTCGATTGCAGCAACCGCGTCGAGATCGGCTGCGCTCATGCGCCGGTAGCGCGGCAGCGTGTCAAGTTGGGCGCTCATCGGACCGCAAGGCCACTTTGTCCCTTATGTAGACCGGCAGGGCCTGCTCCGCCGGCACGCCGTTGCCCTGTTCAAACTGGCGCACCCCGAGCGCCGCGATCTGCCGGGCGTGCGGATACAGTTCCGGGCGAATCTCGGAAAGGCGCCCAGCATAGCGCTTGCTCAATGCCGCACTGTGCGCTGAGAAACCGCCGCCGCAGGCCACCCATGTTCCAGCCGGCAGCTCCGGCGCAGCGTCCGGCGCGCATAGCGTGGCCTCATGCACGGCACGCCAGTCCTCGCCCGAGCGCGCATAGGCCGCATGATAGATTTCGCCCATCCGCGCATCGAGGCAGCAGACCACGCGCTCCGATTGCACGGCTTCGGCAAGCGCAAGCAGGGTGCTGACGCCGACGACCGGAAGGCCGCTGCCAAATGCGAGCCCCTGCGTCACACCGCAGGCAATGCGCAACCCCGTGAACGTTCCCGGACCACGCCCGAATGCGATGCCGTCGAGATCCTTCAGGGCAAGCGCGTGCCGTCTCAACAGCTCATCGACCATCGGAAGCAACAGCTGAGAATGCGTCTGCCCCGCCGCCGCTTCGCGCGAATCCACGCTTCCGTCGCGCCATAACGCAGCGCTGCAGTGCTCGGTCGAGGTGTCCAGAGCGAGAATTTTCATGCCGGCCGGGGCCATTCGGGGACGCATTGATTCTAGCCCAGAATCTGTCGGCGCCGGCGACTCCCGCGCTCCGCGCGCGACGGGTCGCCGCCCGCATCGCGCGGGCGCACCGCCGCTGCTACAATAGCCGCGCGTTATCGCATCGGGACAGTGACCGCGCCCGGCAAAGGGAGACGACCCTGAAACAGATCCTCGAGTACATCGAGTCGTTTGCGACGGTCATCCTCGTTCTAGCGGGAATCGGCGGAATTTCCTGGCACCTCTTCCGCGACGACGGGTGGATTGAAATGGCGTTCGGCAACATCTTCAAGCTCCATATCCAGTACCCGCTGATCGCCATTCCGGTCACCTTCGCTGCGATCATCATGCTGCGGATGTGGCGCGAGAACCGCCTGGCGCACGGCCGGTTGAAGGAGCTGCCCAATATCTTCATCTACACACTGATGGCCCTCGGCGTGTACTTCATCGGCTACTTCTGGATCCACGGCACCCTCTAGGAATCCGCCGTCAGACCCGGAAGACTCCTTCGACGGTGAGGTCCTCGATCTCGGCTTTTCCGTAGCCCAGCCCCAGCAGGAGCTCGCGCGTGTGCTCGCCGACGCGCGGCAGGCCGTGGCCCGCCCCGAGCCGGCGCCCGTCCATCTCGAGGGGCAGGATCGGCGATTTGGTCTTCATGCCATTGGGAAGCTCCAGAGGCACGAGCCCGCCCGATGCGTTGAGGTGCGGATCGTCGAACAGGTCCTCGGGCCGCGTGATGGATGCGAACGGCAGGCCCAGTGTCTCGCAGCGCTGCATGGCCTCGGCCTTGGTCAGCCCGCGGAAGACGCCCGCCACGACCGGAATGATGCGGGCGCGCGCCTCCACGCGCTGCGGATTGGTCTTGAGCCGCGGATCCGCAAGAAGATCGGTCAGCGCAAATGCTTCGCAGAAGACCTTCCACTGCGAGTCGGTCACGACGCCGACGAAAATTTTCTCGCCGTCGGATGTTTCGAAGGTGTCGTACACCGCCCAGGCGCGGATGCGGTCCGGCATCGGCACTGCCGGGCTTCCGGTCATCACGCCCTCGAGCATGTGCTGGGCCACCAGAAAGACGTTGTTCTCGAAGAGCGCGCTGGTGACGGCCTGCCCGAGCCCGGTGCTCTTGCGCTGATAGAGCGCCGCCACGATCCCGATCGCCCCGAACATCCCGCCCATGACGTCATTGACCGAAGCGCCCGCCCGCAGCGGCCCGTAGCGGCCTCCCGTCATGTACGCGAGCCCGCCCATCATCTGCACGACCTCGTCGAGCGCCGTGCGGTGCTCGTAGGGCCCTGCGAGAAAGCCCTTGTGCGAGCAATAGATGAGCTCCGGTTTCAGCTTCTTCAAAGCCTCGTAGCCGAAACCGAGCTTCTCCATCGCTCCCGGCCGGAAGTTCTCGGAAAGGACGTCGGCGCTCTGCAACAACCGCAGCACCGCTGCGCGGCCCCCGGCCGACTTGAGATCGACCGCAAAGCTTTTCTTGTTGCGGTTGTACGTGGGGAAAAAGCCCGCGCCCGATACGGTGAGCTTGCGCGTATGGTCGCCATCGAGGGGCTCGACCTTGATCACCTCGGCGCCGAGATCGGCCAGGATGAGGCCGCAGGTCGGCCCCATCACCATGTGCGCGAACTCGACGACCCTTACTCCCTCCAGTGGCAGTGCCCGCGGCATATCACCCTCCCGAGAGGCCCGATACTACATGCTGACTCGAAAGCACGACAGCCACGGAACCACACGGAAGCACGCAAAAACTGATTTCCCGTGCGCCGGAGCGCGGCGCATTGTCAACCGCCCCGCCCGATAGGAAAATCGGGCAGGTAGCGCATGCCAGCCCACCACCCTCCAGGAGGAGATTCAATGAGCACCACGATCAAGCGGCAACAGTCAGGTCCCGTTCACTCGCGCATCGTCGAGCACGGCGACATCGTCTATCTTGCGGGAACGACAGCCGACAACCGCGCGGCGTCCTGCAAGGAGCAGGCCGAGGAGATTCTCAAGAAGATCGATGCCTTCCTGGCGCTTGCCGGGACCAGCAAGTCACGGCTGCTTACCGCAACCGTCTGGATAACCGACATCCGCCAGAAAGATCAGATGGACGCGGCGTGGAAAGCCTGGGTCGATCCCGACAACAAGCCCGCCCGGGCGTGCGTTGAATCGCGCCTGGGCACGCCGGATACGCTCGTCGAGATCATGGTCACCGCCGCCAAATAGAATGGTACTGCGTGAGTAGTGAGTGGTGAACGGTGAGCGGACTAAACCGCCCCAAAAAAGACGGTAATAGTCTGCTCAGCACTCACTACTCACCGCTGACGCAGTTGCAGCTCAGGTGTTCTTGCCCTTGGCCTTCGGCTCGATGTGCGCGAGCCGCGCCAGATCGCGGTGGATGCGGGCGACGCGCTCGATCTGCCCCTTCGCGGGAAAGCGTTCGTAGAAACCCTCGATGCGGAAGCTCCGGGCCTGCTCCGTCCAGGGGGCAAGCCGGGCCTCCCAGCGCTGCTGCCGCCCGTCGGCCGGGTCGGCGTCGTCGCGCGCGAGATCCGCGCACACGCGGATCATGGCCTTCAGCGTGACCGGCTTCGTGACCATGTAGTTGGGGTGGCCCCAGCCGTTCCCCCATACCTTCTGCGCGGCTTTCAGGAAGTCCCGCACGATCGCGTAGTAGCGGTCCGCTTCACGGGTCACGTTGGACGAGCGCTGTATCCTGCGCCACTCCCCGCTCACCCAGCGGTGCAGCTCGTTGAAGAGCTCCGCCTGCAGGATCCACTTGTCCTGCTGGCTACGCCCCCCGAGCCGGTTGATGCGGTAGCGCAGGGGGCTGTCGCCCTCGCTGTAGAGCTTCTCGACCAGGCGCGCGGCGAAGCGCCGGTCCGGTTCGGCCCACGAGATGCGCTCGTAGAGATCCACGAGGTGGCTCTTGTTGATGCGCGTCGGGGTGGAATTGATGATGACGAACATCTCCGCGGCAAAGTCCTCGCTCCGGCCATCGAAGATGATGCACGGCACGTGGATGTTGTTCCCCTCGCCCGGCCGCTCGCGCAGGTAGAAATGCAGCGCCGCCAGGCGGTGCTGGCCGTCGATGATCAGGTACTTGGCCTGCGGCTCCTGAAGGCGCCCCACGCTCTGCTCGCCGTTCAACGCCTGGAACTGGAGCCGCTCGTGAGTGAACAGCAGCACCGTGCCCGGGATCGGCGGCTGGCTCACCGCCATCTCGTAGAAATTCTTGAGCGCCCTCACCTTGGCTCGCGAGAGCTGGCGCTGGAAGGCGGCGTCATTGTGCTCGATCCGGGCGATGAACTGGGCAACCTCGTCGCTTTGCGAAATGACCTGCGGCGCGATCTGCTCACCCTCCCCGTAATAGCGGCTGATGAACCTTACCTTGCCCAGGATGTCCTTCGCCGGGCAGCTGGCAAAATAAAAGGTGCCGTCCTTCTGTCGGATGCGCGTGGCAAGCATGGCCTGATCGTCCCGGAGTTATGGATCCTGAGCCTGAAACGGCTCCCCGCACCGGGCGTCCGGGCCCGGGGGGACGAGGCTATTTTAGCGTCTTGGGAGGCCCTAAGCGAGGAAGAGGCCGGGAACCCTTCGCCCGGGCTCTAATACGGCGTCATGGCGGCCCGGGCGACGCCGTGTGGACGCGCCTTGTCAGGCCTTCAGGAAGTCAAGCGGCGCGTATCGGCTGCCGAGCGCGCGGACCGCATCGAGGCCCCACCAGCGCTCGAGCGCAGTGGCATAGAGGCCTCGAAAATCCACGGCAAAGGGAGGATTGCCGTCGCCGTCCAGGCGCGACAGCCCGGGTGCGGGTCCGTAGAGCCCGCCGCGCACCCGCCCGCCGAGCACGAGATGGGCATTGGCTGTGCCGTGATCGGTGCCCCGGGACAGATTCTCGCGCGGCCGGCGTCCGAACTCGGCGTAAGTCATGACGAGGGTGCTGTCCCAGCGCCGGATCTCTTCCAGCGCGGAGCGCAGGGAGACGAGGCCCTCGGCCAGATCCTTCAGCAGGCGGGCGTGGGTTGCCGGCTGGTTGCTGTGCGTGTCGAATCCCCCGAGCGAGACCTTCACGGCGGCAACTCCCCCGCCGGAGGCGGCAACCTGCGCCACCGTGCGGATCGCATTGCCGAAGGCCGAACGCGGAAACGATGTCGCGAATTCGTGCTTTCCGCTGAGGTTTGCCGCGGCTTGCACGATATCCCGCTCGACCTTCAGGATGTGCCCGAGCGCCTGGTTGCGTGCGTCCGAGGCTGGGGCGGCGCGCCGGGCCTGCCGCAGGAACTGCTCCGTATTGGCCAGGGCGACAGCCCGCGTACGGCCGCCCGTGAATGGGCCCATCTCCGCGCTGCCCACCACCACCCCGTCGGCCGCGAATCGGGAGGGCGGAGGAGATAAGGAGAACACCCGGGCGAGCCAGCCTTCCGAGAGGTACTGGTTGCTGCGCGAGGCGGTATCCCAGATCTCGATCGAGCGGAAATGGGACAGGTTCCCCCCGGGGTAGCCCACGCCCTGCACGACCGCCAGCTCCCCCTGCTTCCATAGCGCCATCAGCGGCTCGAGCACCGGGTTGAAGCCGCTCGCCTGATCGAGTTGCAGCACCTGCTCGCGCGGAATGGCGAGCCGGGGCCTCAACTGGTAATACGCTGCGTCGGTGTAGGGGACGACGGTATTGAGGCCGTCGTTCCCGCCTTTCAGCTCGACCAGGATCAGCAGGTTCGAATAGCTGCCGGCGGCGCGCTGCCCGAAGGCTGCGCCGGGCAGCAACGCGGTCACCGTCGCAGCGCCGACCGTGCTCAGAAATTGACGCCTATCCATCGCCTGTCCCCGTTCATCCTTCATCCTTCATCCTTCATCCTTGCTCCTTCATCCCTACTTCAGCTGGTAGACCGGGTCCTGCACCAGGTGCCGGATCAGGTCCATACCCCTTGCCTCCGGAGCGGGCGCATTCACCGGCGCCATTGCGAGCAATACGGGCTGCAGGTGCGCGGCATCCTCCCCGCCGAACTGCCCGAGCCAGCGGCGACTGTCGAACTCGACCGCCATCATGGCTCGAATGAAACGCTCGCGCCCCTCGGGCAGCCGGCCCGCCGCCTTGGGCGCATTCATGTTGCTCATGGCCCCATCCATGGCGGCGGCCAGCATGGGCCGCAGCTCGTCGGCGCGAAACAAGCGCTCGAGGAACGCCTTGCGACCGAGCAACGTCGTTGAGTTGATCCAGGCGTCGCCCCCCGGCCATCCCTTCACGTTCGGCGGGGCAAAGAGGCGCTGGCCGAGCTGGTTGGTGGCGAAGACAAAGGGAATGACCTCCCCGGTCCTGAAATTGAACTGCCTCAGGGTTCCGGCAACCAGTTCGACCGGTGACTTGATCAAGACTGCGCGGTTCCGCGGATCGTAGAAGGCGTCGGAGGTCAGCACCGCCCTCATCGCAGCGCGGATGTCATATCCGGAGTCCCGGAGTACGCGTCCGATGCGGGCAGCCTCTGCCGAGTCGGGGTCGGGCGAGACGAACTCGCGCCAGAGCTTCGCCGCGATGAACTCCGCGGTCCGGGGCTGCGCGAGCAGGATGTCGAGAACCGCGTCACCGTCGAGGTTTCCGGTCCGTCCAAGCACGGTCTTGACGCCGTCGTCATGCGCGCGCCTCCGGTAGCGGAACTCGCCACTCTCGGGATCGATGCCCCAGCCCGTGAACGCGCGGGCGGCTGCCTTAACGTCGTTCTCGCCATAGTGGCCCTCGCCAAGGGTGAAGAGCTCCATCAGCTCGCGTGCGAAGTTTTCGTTCGGCTTGCCCTTGCGGTTCGACGCGCTGTCGAGATAGATCACCATCGCCGGGTCGCGTGCGACCGCGCGCAGCAAATCGCGGAAATTGCCCAGTGCGTGGCGCCGCAGGAGCACGTTCTGCCGGTACATCAGCTGCGGCGACCGCACCTTCTGCAGGCTGGAGACGAAATGGTTGTGCCAGAAAAGCGTCATCTTCTCCGTCAGCGGCGAGGGCGTGGTGAGCATCTCGGCGAGCCACCACGACTGCAGCTCGAAGGACTGCCGGAAAATCTCCTGCCGCGCGAGCTTGCGCTCCTCCTGGCTCATGCCACGGAAGCGCCGCAGCGATTCGAACGGAGCGCTCGCCCAGGCTGGGGGCGGCGTTGCCGCCCGTCTTTCCGTCGACGCCAGCAAGCGGTCCGCAGCCTGCTCCCGGTCGAGGCGACCAAAGGCCTCGATCTCGCCGGGGCTTGCCGCGAAGCTCGTGCGGTTGAGCAGGTGGCGCGCCGCCTCGAACCCGATCGGCGGTCCGGCCTGCGCCAGCGCCGGAACTGAACCGCAGAGTACGCCAAGCAGCGCGAGGATGATCCTGAACCGCCAAGACGCCAAGATCGCCAAGCGGATCAAGCGCAACATTTGAACTGCCGAGACGCCGAGACCGCCGAGGCGAACGTCGAAAGCACGACTGTTCACTAGCACGTCTGTCCTTCCTCGCGTCTCCGCTCCCGGATCACGATTCACGGCTCTTGTGGCGGCGGGAGGCCTGGCATTTCTCCTGATTCTCCTGGCACCACTTGTCGAAGCGGGCGCGGCGTTCTGCCCGGCATGCCTCGGGATCTGCCTTGCACTTCTCCCGTCGCTCCGGCATCGGAGGCGCGGTCGGTCAAGGGGATGGAATCGTTCGGCAGGCAGGCGAGGGACCTGGCCCGGAATCCGCGAAGCTCGAGCGGAATGCCGCCAGAGCTCTTCCGCTAGCGCTTCCGGTCGCCGCGATAGATCTCGCGCCGGGCCCGATCGAGGTCGCGATGCAGTTCGCGGCGCTCTTCGTCCGTCAGCCGGTCGCGGCGCTCGCGCTTGCGGCCGTTCTGCCGGGCGCGCTGCGCGTTGCGGTCGCTGCGCCGGTACTGGTTGCGGTCCTCGTCGGCGCGCTGCCCCTGGGCCTGCAGGAATACGCCGGGGCGGCGCCAATCGCGGGCCTCGGCCTGCGATGACAGCAACAGCGCACCCACTGCAGCCACCAGGAACAGTGCTTTCACCAAAGTGCCCGTCTATCAACGGCGCGTTTGCGCGTCATGAGTCTGATTATAGATGTGCCGGTTCGCGTCGCGGAGATCCCCGTAAAGATCCCGCCGCTCGGACCGGCTCAGGTGGCCATCCGCCAGGTAAGCGCGCTCCTGGCGGCGGATCATGCGCTGCTCGCCCTGCAGGCGCCGCGCTTCCCGCTGGGTCAGTTCACCCGAGCGAACCCCCTGCACGATACGCCGGTGCTGCTGCGCCTGCATGCGGTTCACGCCCCTGGCCGGCGACCGATGACCCCACTGGTTCCCGAAGCGCGGATGCCCGTCATGGGGACCGAAGCGGCGGTCGGCTCCGCGAGCCCAGGAGCGGCGGTCACCGCCGTTGCGCCCGTAGGCGTGTCCGCGGCCGCGGAACGCGAAGCGCTGATCGGCGCTGCGATGCCCGAAGCGGCGCTCGCCGTCGTGGCGCTGGTTGCGGATGTCGCGCGACGTTCTGTTGAGATCACGATCCAGGTGCCGGCGCTCGCCGCGGCTCAGATTTCCGTCTGACCGGAAGGCCCGCTCGTCGCGCCGGATGTTTCGCGCCTCACCGCGAAGGTGGCGGGCCTCGCCGCGCGTCAGATCACCGTGCCGCACGCCCTGCTGGATGCGGCTCTGCTGCATGCCTTGACGCGCATTGATGCCGCGCTCGCGGTCCGCCGCAGCGGCCGGCACGGCAACCGTGCCCGCGAACAAGGCAGCCAGTACTGCACTCATTGCGATGCTCTTCATCGTTACCTCCGTTTCAGGTTGATGCCGGATTCAGGCCGATGGTGCTCGGCACCTGCGTCCGGCGAAGCCCCGTGGATGCAGGCTGCAGGTCATGCTAGCCCGCGCATGTAAATCGACTGTTTCCAGTCGGGGCCGCTTTGTAACAAGATGTTTCGTGCGCGTGTCGGCGCGCCGCGGAAGGTGACAAATGCCACGGCGAAACCGGCCGTGCGCTTACCTCGGCCACGGAAAGTAGATGTCAGGGAAAACCACGTGTACTCCCGGCGGCACCGACGCAGCTTGCACCGGGTACGGCTCGTAGTACACCCGCTCGACGCGCCGCACCTCACGCACGTGATTACGGTGCCCATAGTGCTTGTTGTGGCCGTGCTTCCAGTGGTGCTTATGGTGCGGGGGGCCGCCCCAGCCGCGGTGGGGTCCGCCGTGGGCCCATGCCGGCACCGCAACCAGCAGTGATGCAATGAGCGCTGCCTTGATCAATGTCTTCATGCTCGAGTCTCCTTAATCAATCCCCTGCCGTTTCGGTTCCGTGTTTCTCGGCTTCCGCGGATTTCGCCGATCCGCTTGCGGCACAGACTAGCGGCGCGGCGGGTCAAATTCATTTCCCGATCGGCGCGTTTTGTAACAGACTGTTGCGGGCGCAGCCGCCGCAACAAAGACTTACAATGTGGTGGCACCGGGCGGGGCGAGCGGGTACGATTGCGCCATGGCTGAGTCCAAAGCGAAGATCCTCGTCGTCGACGACGACGCGCGGCTGCGCGATCTGCTGAACCGCTATCTCGATGAGCAGGGATTCGCGGTGCGCGCCGTCCATGACGCGATCGAGATGAACCGCCACCTCGCGCGCGAGCACTACGACCTCATGATTCTCGACCTCATGCTCCCGGGCGAGGATGGGCTTTCGATCTGCCGGCGCCTGCGCGGCGGGGGCGAGAAAATGCCGATCATCATGCTGACGGCCAAGGGCGACGAGGTCGAGCGCATCGTGGGCCTCGAGATCGGCGCCGACGACTACCTGCCCAAGCCGTTCAACCCGCGCGAGCTCGTCGCGCGCATCCAGGCCGTGCTGCGCCGCCAGCCCCCGCCCGCGCCGCCAGGCGCGCCGAGCACCGATCACCAGGTGGTCGAGTTCGGGCCGTTCCGCCTGGATCTTGCGGCGCGCTCGCTCACGCGCGCTGGGGCGGAAGTATCCCTGACGACGGGCGAGTTCGCGCTGCTCAAGGTGCTGACGCAGCACCCGCGCAATCCCCTCTCGCGCGACAAGCTGATGGAGCTTGCGCGCGGGCGCGAGTTCGGGGCGTTCGACCGCTCGATCGATGTGCAGGTCTCCCGGCTTCGGAAGCTGATCGAGAACGATCCCTCCAAGCCCGCCTACATCCAGACCGTTTGGGGCTTCGGCTACGTCTTCATCCCTGACGGAAAGAACGTGCCCAGTGACCGGTGACCCGTGACCAGTAACCAGTCGTCTGTGGGCCATTACTTTGCAGAACTCACGATGTGGATGTTTCTGGCCACCGGTCACCAGTCACCAGTCACGGTTCTCACCGGTCACCGGTCACCGTTCACCGTTCACGCTTCATCATGACATTGTGGCCGCGGACGCTGCTCTGGCGCAGCGTGCTGCTCATCGCGGTGGTGATGATCGTGTCTCACGTCGCGTGGCTCGAGATTCTCCGCGTCTCCGAGCGTGAGCCGCGCGCCCACCAGGTCGCGCAGGAAATCGTCAGCGTGGTGAACCTCACCCGCGCGGCGCTCGTCAATGCGCAGCCCGAGAAGCGCATTGACCTGCTGCGAGAGCTCTCGCGGGAGGAAGGCATCCAGGTCTACCTAGAGCAGCCGGAAGAGCGTGTTGCACCGCTACCGGACCGCCCATTCCTGAAGATCGTCGAAGCCGATCTGAGGGACAGACTCGGCGCCCGCACGCGTCTCGCCGTAAGCCGCGGCGGCGTGCGCGGCGCATGGGTCAGCTTCGAGATCGATGAGGAGGAGTACTGGGTGTTTCTGCCGCGCTCGCGCCTGGAGCGCGCCGATCCGCTGCGCTGGATCGGATGGGGCGCGCTCGTCCTCGTGCTCTCCCTGATCGGCGCAGCGTTGATCGTGGCCCGCGTCAACCGCCCGCTGAAAGCGCTGGCGCACGCCGCTGCGGAGGTGGGCCGCGGGCGCATGCCCGCGCCGATTGCCGAGACGGGCCCCAGCGAGATACGCACGCTGGCCGGCGCCTTCAACCAGATGACGGCGGACCTGACGAGGGCCGATGACGAGCGCGCCCTGCTGCTCGCCGGAGTCTCCCACGATCTGCGCACGCCGCTCTCGCGCATCCGCCTCGGCATCGAGATGCTCCAGGACAAGGACGACGCGGCAATTGCGTCGGGCATGGCGCAGGACATCGACGATATCGATGCCGCGATCAATCAGTTTCTCGACTTTGCGCGCGTCGGGCAAGGCGAGGCGGTGGTGGCAGATGGCGATCTCAACGCGATCGTCCGCAGCATCGGCGAGCGCTACGTCCGCAGCGGCAAGCCTCTCGATCTGCAGCTTGAAGAGCTGCCGCCCCTTCCGCTGCGACCGCTGGCGATCCAGAGGCTGGTCGCAAACCTGATCGACAACGCCCTGCGCCATGGCAATGGATCAGTCGAGATCCGCACCGCGGCCGAGCGCGGCTGCGCGGTCATCGACATCCTTGACCGCGGGCCGGGCATCCCCCCTGAAGCGGTCGAGCGCATGATGCGCCCTTTCACCCGCATGGACAGCGCACGCTCGGGGAGCGGCACTGGCCTCGGCCTGGCGATCGTGGAGCGCATCGCCCACATGCACGGCGGCGGGGTGCAGCTGATACCACGCGAAGGAGGCGGCCTGCAGGCGCGCGTCACGCTGCCCCTCGCGCGAGCCGCCTAATTTAGAACTGCAACCGCCGATAAACTGCCGCTAAATCCGGACGCTACGCGCCGGTTTACCTCCGCGTGTTCGAACGGGCGACGTGGTCGCCCATCAACACGCGGCCCGAATGCATGCCGATCGGGGTCTTTGAACCGTTAGTGGAAATCTTGGCGATCTTGGCGCCTTGGCGGTTCAATTCTTGGGCTATCCGCGTGCTACGTATCGAGCGGCCAGGACTGCAGCACCTCGTAGAGCTGGGAGTTGTCGAGCTGGACTGATTCGACGAGGGCGAACTCGGAGACGGACCAGCTGACCGGGGCAAACCGGTTCTGGGCCGGCGCGCGGTGCGCGTCGCGCAAGAGGGTGATGTGCGGCACGTAGGGCCGTTGAGTGAGCCGGTAGCCCGCGCCAATGAGCGCCCGCTCCATCCGTTTCACCAGGTCGCTCAGCACGTCAGGGCACTCGTTGACCCCGCCCCAGACGATGCGGTTGTGGCGCCAGTAGTCCACGCGGTTGACCTCGAGCGAGAACGCCGGGCCTTCGATCGTTTCCGCGAGCGCTTCGAGGCTATCCATGCGCTCGCGCGCCACCGCGCCGACAAATACCAGCGTGAGGTGGATATTGTGCGCGGGTACGGGCCGTCCACCGCACTCGCGCTGCGCCGCCCGGGCGAACTCGCCCAGCGCGTGCTGCACGTCGGCGCTCGGCCACGCGGCGAAAAAAAACCGCGTGCTCGGCGCTGCCGCTGCCGCTGCCGGCGTCGGCTTTTTCAGGGCCGGCGCTGGACTGTTCCGGCGTCTTCGGGGTCTAGGCACGTTATCAGCGCTACAGCTTCGGCCGCGATGCCCTCGCCGCGCCCGGTAAACCCCAGGTGCTCGGTGCTCTTGGCCTTGATGTTGACGTCACCCAACGAGATGCCGATGTCGGAGGCGAGGTTCGCGCGCATTGCGGGAAGATGCGTCGCCAGGCGCGGCGCCTGCGCGATGACCGTGGCATCGACGTTGATCACGCGCTGGCGCTCGCGCTCGAGCAGGCGCCCCACCTCGCGCAGCAGCTCACGGCTGTCGATGTTCTTGTAGCGGGGGTCCGTATCGGGAAAATGCGCCCCGATATCGCCAAGCCCCGCCGCCCCGAGCAGCGCGTCGCAGACGGCATGGATCAGCACGTCCGCGTCCGAATGCCCGGCGAGCCCTTTCTCGAAGGGCACCTGCACGCCACCGATGACGAGCTTCCTGCCCGCCACGAGCGCGTGCGCATCGAACCCCTGCCCGATTTTCATCCTGCAAACGCGACGAATGTCCAATCCACCACTGCCCGCCAGAACGCCGAGGCGCCGCAAATAAACGGGAGAAATGACAACAAGCGGCTCAATCCAACGCCGGTGGGAGGGCCAGGACGACGCGTCTCATGCCACCGTAGAGCAGGCTCGCCCGCGATTCTATCAGTAAGTGCCGATGAAATCCCCTACCGGCGCCCGGGACCCCCTCGTCGAGGCTGGGCCGGGCGTAGCGGCACCCTCTTGCGACGTCTCGCCGTGGTCCGGGACTCCCGTGCCGGCGCGACGACACCATCCCGCCCCTGGAGTATCCGTTCGGCGACCCTGAGGTCCTCGGAAAAGGTCACTTTGAGATTGCGGGTTTCGCCCATCACGAGCCGCGGCTTGAAGCCAAGGCCCTCGATGGCGCATGCCTCGTCCGTCACGACTTCCGGATCGGCTTTGCGCAAGGCTTCGATCAGCAATCGATAGCGAAACATTTGCGGCGTCTGGGCGAGCCAGAGATGCTCCCGGGGCTCGGTGCCTGCGACCCGCAGGTCTCGACCCGCCCGCTTGAGCGTATCCGAGACCGGCACCGCCAGCAGCCCCCCGGCCTCGTCGCTGCCTGCCTCGACCAGAAGACGCTCGAGCGCCTCGCTGCTGAGGCACGGCCGCGCCGCGTCGTGAACGACGACCCAGTCCGAGCCCGCGATCATGTCGCGCGCGGCCAGCAGCCCGTTGAATACGCTCGCCGCGCGCGTGGCGCCGCCACAGTAGAGCGGCTCGAGCCTGGCACCGAACTCGGACCAGTCAAACTGCTTGTAATGGGTATCGCCCTGCGCCAGCACGACAAAAACCTGCTCGATCGCGGGATGACGGACCAGGGGCCTCAGCGCGAAGTGGAGCAAGGGGAGCCCACCGATGCGCAGGTACTGCTTGGGCACCGCCGCGCGCACGCGCGAACCCGAACCGGCTGCCGGAATTAGAGCGTAGATTTTGGACACGCAAGAGAAGAAGGCTGTTATTACAGGAATTTTAACAGGATCGGCTCGCGCGACCCGGGCACTTGAAAATGCGCTTATCGGGCGCATAATGAATCAAATGGCGCAACCGGCGCTTTCGACGCGTGATCCCGCGGTCGCGGGAATGTTCTATCCCGGCAATCGCAGCGAGCTTGCCCGCAGCCTCGCCGAGATGCTCGGCACAGCAGCGAGCGTGGCGCCGGAACGCCCCGTGCCGAAGGCAATCATCGCGCCGCACGCGGGCTACGTTTACTCGGGACCAATTGCAGCCAGCGTATACGCGCTGCTTGCGCCTGCACGCCAGACGATCCGGCGCGTGGTGCTGCTCGGTCCGACGCATCGCGTCGCAATTCGCGGACTGGCGCTGCCCGGTGCGGCTGCTTTTGCGACCCCGCTCGGCGTGGTTCCGATCGACACCGAGGCGGCCGCGGCGCTGAGCGCGCTGCCGCAGGTCGGGATCAGCGCCCAGGCGCACGCGCTCGAGCACTCGCTCGAGGTGCACGTGCCTTTCCTGCAGACGGTGCTCGAGCGCTTCAAGCTCGTGCCGCTCGCGGTGGGGCACGCCGACGCTGCCGCGGTGGCCGAAGTGATCGACTTGCTGTGGGGCGGCCCCGAGACGCTCATCGTGGTGAGCTCCGACCTGTCCCATTACCTCCCGTACGCGGATGCGCAAGCGGTCGACCGCGCGACGGCGAAGGCCATTCTGGGCTTCGGCCTCGAAATCTCGCACGAGCAGGCCTGCGGGGCGACGCCGGTGGCGGGGCTCATCTGTTCGGCGCGCGCGCGCGGCCTCAAGCCGGAATTGATCGATCTGCGCAACTCGGGCGATACGGCGGGAGACCGGCAGCGCGTGGTCGGTTACGGCGCATTTGCGTTCTATGAGGGCGAGCACGATGCCCGATGAATTCGTGCCTATCGTGGTACCCGCGGCCTCCGGCCGTGTCGTGCTGGAGCCGGCCGCGCCCGCCCAATTGCCGCAGGAAGCAGGCAGCGTGCTGCTGCCGCTGGCCCGCGCGGCAATCGCCGCCGAGCTCGGCATCGAGCATGCCGCGCGCGAGGACCATCTCTGGCTCAAGCATCCCGGAGCATGCTTCATCACGCTCATGGCGGGCGTGCAGCTGCGCGGGTGCATCGGCACGCTGCGCGCGCATCGCACGCTCGTCGAGGACGTCAGAGCCAACGCGGTCGCCGCTGCGTTCCGCGATCCCAGGTTCAAGCCGCTAGCCGCGAGCGAGTTTACGGGCATCGCCGTGGAGATCTCGGTCCTTTCCGCCCTCGAGCCCATGACGGTCGCGGACGAGCAGGACGCGATCCGTCAGCTGCGACCCGGCGTCGACGGCGTCGTGTTCCAGTACGGCCACCACAACGGGACGTTTCTTCCCCAGGTCTGGGAAAGCTTTGCCGACCCCGCCGAGTTCCTCGCGCACCTGCGATACAAGGCGGGGCTGCCGCCGGATTTCTGGGACAGCGAGGTGACGCTCTCGCGCTATGTGGTGACCAAGTGGCGCGAAGAGCAAGGATGAAGGATGAAGGATGACCTGTGCACTGCGAAAAGCAAGACCAGGTCATCCTTCCGCCTTCCGCCTTCATCCTTTGATGTGCCCGATTGCCGGAATCGATCACCCATCGAACCATGAGTAGCGCGCAAGAATATCCCGCCCGCTGGTGGCACATGCTCGAGGACGGGCGCATGCAGTGCGACCTGTGCCCGCGCGATTGCAGGCTGCACGAGGGCCAGCGCGGGGCGTGTTTCGTGCGCATGCGGCACGGCGATCGCATGGTGCTGACGACCTACGGGCGCTCCTCGGGCTTCTGCATCGATCCGATCGAGAAGAAGCCGCTCAACCAGTTCTACCCCGGATCGAGCATCCTTTCCTTCGGGACGGCCGGCTGCAACCTCGCCTGCAAGTTCTGCCAGAACTGGGACATCTCCAAGTCGCGCGACATGGACCGGCTCGCCGACGAGGCCTCGCCCGAAGCGATCGCAAAGGCGGCGCTCGCCGCAGGCTGCAAGAGCGTCGCGTTCACCTACAACGACCCGGTCATCTTCGCTGAGTACGCGATGGACATTGCGGATGCGTGCCACGCGCACGGCGTGAAGACCGTCGCGGTCACGGCGGGCTACATTCACGAGGCGCCGCGCCGCGAGTTCTACGCGAAGATGGATGCCGCGAACGTGGACCTCAAGGCATTCACGGACGATTTCTACTTCAAGCTGTGCGCCGCTCGGCTGAATCCCGTGCTGGATACGCTTGCCTACCTCAAGCACGACACCGAGGTCTGGTTCGAGATCACTACCTTGCTGATACCGGGCAAGAATGACTCGAACGCGGAGCTCGAGGCCGAATGCAAGTGGATCCGCAAGGAGCTGGGGCCGGACGTGCCGCTGCACTTCACCGCGTTTCACCCCGATTACAAGATGAGGGACATTCCCGCCACGCCTGCTGCGACGCTGCGGCGCGCGAGGGAGATCGCCCTCGCAGAAGGCCTGAATTACGTCTTCACGGGCAACGTGCACGACGAGAGGGGCGGCACCACCTACTGCCCTTCGTGCCGCGCGGCCCTGATCGTGCGCGATTGGTATCAGATCGAGGAGTACCGCGTCACAAGCGACGGCAAGTGCCCGGATTGCGGGACAGCGATCGCCGGTCGCTACGAGGCGTTCAAGGGCCAGTTCGGGCGCCGGCGCATCCCGGTTGCCATTCGCACTCCTGTCTGAGGAATCTCTGCGCAAGAAAGTGCGCAGAGATTCCTTAATATTGGCTCTCGATAAGGCGCGCCGGGCTCCGGCGCGCCTTATAATAAGAGCCGGTTTTTGAAGCACTTTTCACCCGAGATGCTGGATGTTCCACTGCCGGCAGCGGGGGAGCGCGTACGTACGCCCTTCCTGCACGGCGCGGCCGACGCCCTTGCGCTCGCGCGTCTCGCGCGCGGGGCGCAGCCGCTCGTGGCTGTCACGGCGAACGCCGCCGACGCGCAGCGCCTGCGCGAGGAAATTCCGTTCTTCGATCCGGGACTGCGGGTTTTCCTCTTCCCGGATTGGGAGACGCTCCCCTACGATCAGCTCTCACCGCATCATGACCTGGTGTCGGAGCGCCTTGCGACGCTCTACCAGCTCATGCGCCGCGATTTCGACGTGGCGATTGTGCCCGTCACGACCGCGCTCAACCGCCTGGCGCCCGTCGAGTATCTCGCCGCGCGATCGTTCTTCTTCAGGCAGGGCCAGAAGCTCGAGGCGCAAGCGTTGCGCCGGCAGCTCCTCACCGCCGGCTACAGTCACGTCACGCAGGTTGCGGCGCCGGGCGAATACTGCGTCCGCGGCGGCCTGATCGATCTCTTCCCCGCGGGCAGCGCGCTGCCGTACCGCCTCGAGCTCGACGACGACGTGATCGAGAGCATCCGCAGCTTCGACGTCGACACGCAGCGATCGATCTACAAGGTCAACGAGGTGCGCCTTCTCCCGGCCCGGGAGTTTCCCCTCGATGAGGAAGGCCAGACGCGGTTCCGGCACAACTTCCGGCTTGCGTTCGAGGGAGACCCCTCGCGCAGCCTGGTCTACAAGGACGTCAGCAAGGGCATCCCGAGCGCCGGCATCGAGTACTACCTCCCGCTTTTCTTCGAAAAAACCTCGATCCTGACGGACTACCTTCCTCAGGACGCCCTGCTGTGCCTGCAGACCGGCCTCGCGCAAGCCATCGAGCAGTTCTGGAGCGACACGCACGCACGCTACGCCATGCTGCGCGGCGATCGCGCGAACCCCGTGCTGCCTCCGCATGATCTTTTCCTGGCGACAGATCAGCTCTTCGGCGCCATCAAGCCTTTCGCCCGCATCGAGCTAGACGCCTCGAACGCCGGAGAATCCGCATCGGCACCCGACGTTACGCCTCATCCTTCATCCTTCATCCTTCATCCTTCGCCAGCGCAGGCAGCGGCTGCGACAGGCCTGCCTTCGCTGGCTATAGAGCGCCGGGCAAGCGACCCTGTGCACCGCCTGCGCTCCTACCTTGCATCGTTCGAGGGCCGCGTCTTGATCGTGGCCGAGGGCGCAGGCCGCCGAGAAACCATGCTCGGCTACTTCAGGGAGCATGGTCTTGCGCCGGCGCCGGTCGATAGCTACGCGGCGGCGGTTTCGGGAAGAGAGCGCCTCATGCTCACGGCAGGGCCGCTGCACGCCGGGTTCGCGCTCGCGGAGCCGCCGCTCGCCGTCATCACGGAGAACGAGCTCTATGCCGAGCAGGCGCGCGCGCGGCGCGCGCGCGAGGGGGCGGTCCGCGTCACGCCCGAGGGCATGCTGCGCGATCTCTCGGAAATCAGGATCGCGGATCCGGTGGTGCATGAACAGCATGGCATCGGGCGCTACCAGGGCCTCGTCAGCATGAATCTGGGAGAGGGCGAAACCGAATTCCTCACGCTCGAGTACGCGCGCGGCGCGAAGCTCTACGTGCCCGTATCGAGCCTTCATCTCGTGAGCCGCTACAGCGGCGCCCCGGCGGAGGCGGCGCCCCTGCACGAGCTCGGCAGCGGGCAATGGGAGAAGGCGCGGCGCAAGGCCGCGCGGCAGGTGCGCGACACCGCGGCGGAGCTGCTCGAGCTCTACGCCCGGCGCGCCGCGCGCGAGGGTCATGCCTTCCAGGTAAGGCCCCACGACATGGAGGCCTTCAGCGACGGATTTCCGTTCGAAGAAACGGCCGACCAGGCCGCCGCCATCAATGCCGTGATCGCGGACCTCGTGAGCGGCAAGCCCATGGATCGCCTCATCTGCGGCGATGTCGGTTTCGGCAAGACGGAGGTGGCGCTGCGCGCGGCCTTTGTCGCCGTCGCCGACGGGAAGCAGGTCGCCGTCCTCGTGCCGACCACGCTCCTCGCCGAGCAGCATTTCAACACCTTCTCCGACCGGTTTGCCGACTGGCCGGTGAGGATCGCGGAGCTCTCCCGCTTTCGCACCGCCCGGGAGCAGGAAGCGGTGCTCGCCGGCCTCGCCGAGGGCCGCGTCGACATTGCCATCGGCACGCACCGGCTTCTTCAGCGCGACGTCAGGTTCCGCAACCTCGGGCTCGTCATCGTGGACGAGGAGCACCGTTTCGGCGTGCGGCAGAAAGAGCGGCTGAAGGCACTGCGCGCAGAGGTCGATGTCCTGACGCTGACGGCGACGCCGATTCCGCGCACGCTCGCGATGTCGCTCGAGGGCCTGCGCGACTTCTCCGTGATCGCAAGCGCGCCGGAGCGGCGGCTGGCGATCAAGACCTTCGTCCAGCGCCACAGCCGGCCGCTTATTCGCGAAGCGGCGCTGCGGGAGTTGAAGCGCGGCGGCCAGATCTATTTCCTGCACAACGACATTGATACCATCGAGCGCGTCGCGGACTCGCTCGCGAAGCTGCTGCCCGAGGCGCGGGTGAAGGTCGCGCACGGCCAGATGCGGGAGCGCGAGCTCGAGCATGTCATGCGCGACTTCTACCAGCAACGCTTCAACGTGCTCGTCTGCACCACCATCATCGAGACCGGAATCGATGTGCCAACGGCGAACACGATCATCATCAACCGCGCCGACAAGTTCGGGCTTGCGCAGCTGCACCAGTTGCGCGGGCGGGTGGGGCGCTCCCACCACCAGGCCTACGCCTACCTCCTGCTGCCGGATGAGGGCGCCATCGCCGCCAAGGCGAAGAAGCGCCTGGAAGCCATCCAGATGATGGAGGAGCTGGGCTCGGGCTTTTTCCTGGCCATGCACGACCTCGAGATCCGCGGCGCGGGCGAGGTGCTGGGAGAATCGCAGAGCGGCGAGATGCAGGAAGTGGGCTTCAACCTCTACGTGCGCATGCTCGACAATGCGGTGCGTTCCCTGAAGCAGGGCCGCGAGCCCGATCTCGCCGCCCCGCTCGGGCTCACGACCGAGATCAATCTTCACGTCCCGGCGCTCCTGCCCGAGGCCTACTGTTCCGACGTCCACGAGCGCCTCGTGCTCTACAAGCGCTTCGCCAATTGCGACACCCCGGAGGAGCTGGAACGGCTGGGCGAGGAGCTGATCGAC
>Ga0256865_1000046_pt1 | contig 41375 bp, 38 predicted proteins | sample RVTome_14_FD_187337 | JGI IMG/M metagenome (GOLD analysis project Ga0256865, IMG submission 187337) | Soil microbial communities from uranium-contaminated site in the Upper Colorado River Basin, Wyoming, United States - RVT145D125 HiSeq ... | reverse complement strand
GTTTCTCAAGCGTGAAAGAAAGTTCGTTCAAAAGCTCCATTGATCCTCCTTGCTGATTTTGTTTCCCTACTATACTTTTTCAACGCAAATTCAGCAAGTTGAATGTTAAAATACAGACTCTAAATAAACCCTGAATTTAATAATTAATCCCTTCGTGAAATTTTGAAATCTACCCCTTAAAACCATAGGTAAAAACATGGTTATAAAAACGCCAATTGAGCCACCTATTTTTGCGGAGTTTAAATCGTTGGGGGTTTCGAATCCGTGAATCCATGACGTGTGGGTGAGTTCCCTTATATTCTTTCATAATTTCATATTTTTCTTCAAGTTTTTTAATAATCACATGAGCTTGGGTTTCCTGAGATTCCTTGGAAAGATCCCCTTTTCGAATGCCAACCATTGCACAAGCCTTTTTGAATAGGGCATCCGGTTCCATCACCGACGAATAATGGAAAATTCTTGCTCCAGTCCATAAAACCTCTTTTCCCAAAAGTTTCTTGCTCAAATAAAGCCCATCTGATTTTCGAGCAAACCCACAACTGTCCCCAGCCGAGCGAAGCTCCCCATTGTTTCGAATCACACGAACCTCACGACGAAAAGCCCATGGATTAACGGTAAAAAAATCAAGATAAAAATGAAGAAAACGAAACATAAGACCCAAAACATTTTTTTTGGTAAGGTTCTGCTTCATTAGGGTTATTAATAATGGCAAATCCTCTTCATGAACCACCTCGTCCACTTGAAGATGAAAAGCCCAGGGATATTTGCAATGGGAAAGAGCGATATTGGCCTGTTGTTGGAGAACCCGTGCATCTTTATTCTGAGTTTTGTCCCAAACCGACTCTACAATCTTAATCTTTGGGTTATTTATTTTTTGAATCTCATTCAAAGTGGAATCGGTTGATTTCCCAACGTTTACAACAAATTCGTCAACGATGGGCAAAATAGAAGAAATGGATTCCACAAAGGGATAACCCAAAGAAACCGCATTTCGGCAAAAGGTAAACCCGCTTATTCCAAACCGTTCCATTTGACCATTTCTGATTTTAGGCAAATAAATGGGAAAAAAATTTTTAGATTGACCCTAAGTTTTACGGATAACATTGGTGGGTTGAGAAACTAAAACCATACCTAACCCCATAAGAAGCCAGAACAATTGAGATGGAAAATCCACATAAACATGGTCAACCTGATTTCTTAAAAAATAACCCATGACCACCATCATTAGGCCTGTCGAAATAAAGACGGTCCCCCTATCTTTTTCCCTCATCCCTTCCCAAAACACCTTTAAAAGGAAAAAGAAAACCCCTAGAAGGAACAAAACCCCGGGAATTCCAATTTCCAAGGCGGTGTCAATAAAAGTGTTGAAGGTATGCCAATATTCCTCATCAATCACCTGGTTTCCAGAATAAACAAACCTAACGATATCGCGTCCATATCCGATCCCGGTAACAGGATGTTCTAAAATTTTGGAAAAGGCAAATTTCCAAACATTTACTCTCCCCTCAATTCCCACAACCTGATCATTTGGCCCCAATTCACCATAGGTTTTGACAGCATTCTTGACCAAAGGACTAAAAAAGCTAAAAGAGATTACAAGAATTAAGGAAACCACCCCTGTCCCCAAAATGATTCGATTTCTAAAGACCCCATAAAAAAGAATTTGAATAAATAGAACCGCCCAGGCAATTCGGGTAAAGGTAAGAAACATGCAAAAAAGGGAAAAAAGAAAAAGCAACAAAATTACCACTCTCATATTTTTTTTTTGGAAAAAATGGATTCCCGTAAGGGTCATCGGAATCGATAACAGGAGATAGGTGCTAAGATAAATATAATCAGGAGTTAAAGACCCAATCCTAACGGACCGATCTAAAAAACTGCCTCCCCTGTCCCAAAATTCATAAACCCCAAAAACACAAATAATAAAAAGACCTAAATACAAAAAAAGCAGAAGTTTTTTAATATCTTTTCGGTCCCTGATAAAAAATATTACCGAGAAAAAAATTAGCAAATGGGTCAGGAGTTCGTTTTTAATTTGAAAAAGGCTATAGGTAAATTTAGTGGCAGTTACTAATGACAAAATAACCCAACCCGAAAATAAAAAAAGGGGGAGGTTAATGGGGGTATATGGTAAATAGACTTTCCCCTCCAACCACCATCTTATTACAATGCTGACCACTAACCCCCCTAGAAGGATTGAAAGGACCAGCCTTAAATGAGCAAAAGGCAATAATGCCATCAGCCCCATTAAACACCCTTTTCCCAAATATTCGTGCCACTTCCATAATCTTTCCCTGTCCATTACCGAAAAAATGGTTTGGGGTCTGGTTGTATGATTTTCCATCAAGCGATTTAACCTCTTATTTTTTTATCTCATTAAAAACGGCAAGAGTCTCTTTCACATACCGATCCATAGAATAATTTAAAGCCAGATCGCGGGCTTTTCTTCCTTCTTTTTGCCTTTCCCCTTCCCCCGACAATCTAAAAACGGCTGAAGCCAACCCATTGCAATCAAAAGGGGAATCAAGTATTTCCCCTCCCCCTTTCCCTTTCAAAATTTCCGAGGCACCATTGACATGGGTGGTGATCACCGGAATCCCTGAGGCCAATGCCTCAAGGGTAGCATTGCTAAAAGGATCGTAAAGGGTAGGAAGAACAAAAATATCCCCCACCCCAAACCAAGGCAATGGATCTACGGCAGGCCCCAAAAACATAACATTTTCTCCGCACCCCAATTTTGTCGCTTGTGCTTGGTATTTATTAATCTTTCCCTTTCCAATCACAATTACATTTAAATTTCGGTTAAGTTTATCTTTGAGTAGTGGAAGAGATTGGATCAAGGTACATAGTCCCTTCCGCTCAAACCCTGATCCAACAAACAGAAGGACTAAATCCTTTTCCCCAATCCCATAATCCTTTCTCATAAATGTTCCAAATCTCTCCCGAAGATTGGGCTGAAACTTGTCTAAATCCACCCCATTGTGTAAAACCCGTATTTTTGAATCTAAAACATTATAAAATCTTTGAATCTCTTCTTTGACCAGATGCGAGTTGCATAAAATCAATTTGGTACGGACCCCTTCAAAAATCTGTTTTTCCAAATGCAAAATACTTCGATGGAGCGGATTAAAATAGGTTCTGATTCCCATCCACCAACTTTGATTTTCTCTTCGATGCTCAAGCCACGCTCGGTGGCATCCATCGCCGGCCCGGTATAGGTCTAAACATGGAACACGTTCAAAACTATAAATAACATCAAAACGTTCTTTTTCTATTTGCTTCTTCGAAAAATAGGCAAAGGTCACTAATTGAAGAAAAGAAAATCCTTTAAGGAGAGGAACCGGGTGAAATTTTAAAAGGTTTTTTTTTTCTTCAGAAATCTTCCATCGGTGGGCAAATAAGTGAACCTCGTGACCCTGCTCTAGCAAGAACCCAAGAAGTTGTTCTAAAAACCGCTCTGCACCTCCATATGGATTATAATTTTTTCTAATAAAGGCAATCTTCATGTTTCTCATTTTTTAATTAAGTTATAGGCATCTTCATAAGCCTTGATCATTTTGGACCGATGGTGATCCCACGTATGTTCCCCCATCCATTTTCTGGCATTTTCCCCCATCTCCTCCCTTAAAACTTTATTTTTATAAAGATCATGGATTCTTTCCATCAACGCGTCCACATTCCGAATCGGGACGATATAACCATCCAAACCATCTCTCGCAACGGACCCGGCATTTGGGGTAACTATAACCGGAAGACCCGCTGCCATCGCCTCATAGGTTACTTTTGCACTTCCCTCAACAATAGAAGGAAGGGCAAAAACCGAAGACTCTCTATAAAGGGTCTCCGGATCTTTTACAAACCCGACATGTTTAATACTGGTATCATTTTTATATCGATTTAAATTTCCCTTAACCTCTTCATGTATCCCCCCCGCCAAAACAAGCTCTGCGTCCTTTAATTTCAAACTGGACCATGCTTCCAGCAAATAATGCACTCCTTTCCGGAAACACAATTGGCCCACAAAGAGGACCCGGAAAGGACTTCCATTTTTATGAGGAATAGGGGAAAATCGCTGAACATCCACCCCGCGTGGAATCACTAGGATCTTATTAAGTGGCACTCCCTGTTTCAAAAAACTTTCCCGGGAAAAAACTGACTCTGCCACAATATAATCTGCCAACGCAAATTCTTCAACCCCAACGGTCAAATCCCGTGAACTCGCTTCAATTCTCTTTAAAAAGGACTTTTCTTTTAAAGGAGCCCTTGGGATTCCTTGACGTTCATACTCTTCAGAAAGCAACGACTGAGCCTCTAGCGGATGAGGGGATGCCCGTTCAATAAAACCAATGGCACCTACTTCACGAGCAGCCCTTAGCGAACCAATGGACTCGGTTGACCAACCGTGAAAAATCTCGCACCCTTTACGAATTATATTTGACGTTACCCAATCCAAATAGATTCGCTTTAAGGGGTAGTAATATCGGGCAGGGGTAGAGGCAAATATTTTCATCGGGTGAATATGGATCACTCGAAGATAAGACCGGGGAATCTCTTTCTGTCGATTGCCAAAAAAAACACCCTTTTTAAGAAGACCTTTCTCATAAAGGCCCCTGACTAATTCAAAACTATCAACCCCCAACCCTGAGGCCCCAATTGATGTTGAACAAGAATAGACAACTTTCAAATTTAATTTCTCTTCTTTTGGAGATCCCGCTTCCTTAAAAGTTCTTTATAAAATGCAAGTGTTTTCTCAATCATTTCCTCAAAGGACCAGTTTTTTTGGATATCAATTCTTCCCCTCTCCCCCATGGATTTTCGGGTTTGCTGATCTTCAACAAGCCGAATAATGGCTTCCGCTAATCGAGTTGGATCCCGAGGTGGAACCAATTTTCCGTTTAACCCATCCTGAATCACCTCAGAAATCCCTCCAACACCACAGGCCACCACAGCTTTTTTCATGGCCAAAGCCTGAAGAACGGCTTGAGGCACGCCCTCATTTGCATAAGAAGGATGAACAAACAGGTCCAAGCAAGATAAAATACGGGGAACATCTTCCCGGAACCCCAGGAAATGAAAGCGGTCTTGTAATTCTAATTCCTTCACCTTTGCCTTAATTTGAAAGGCGGCGGGTCCATCCCCGACAATTAGAAAGGAGACTGAGGGGAATTTTTTGACCACATCTTGGGCGGCTACTACCAAATCCAAATGTCCCTTCCAACTCCTTATAACGGAAACCATTCCCACCAAAAAGGAATCTGGTGTTATCCCATAAATCTCCTTATTCATTTCGGGAAACTTTTCAGGATCGTACACGCTGGGATCAATGCCCGTTGGAATAGATAAAATTCTATTTTCAGGAATTCCATGTTCATCTATTAAATTTTTTCGAATAATCTCCCCTGTAGTAATAATTCCATCGGCCAAATATTTAAATAAAACCCAACTGATCCAGTTGGATTGAATTGGAATGGAAAGATGCCGGGTTCGGCAAATAATGGGCTTATATTTTGAAAACCTCCCTGAAAGGGAGGCAATCCAACTATCTCTGGAACTATGGGTATTGACAATATCTATTTTTTCATCTTCAATCACTTGTTGACATTTCTTAAAACCCTTTATTAAGTTCATTTTGGTCATTGAAATGGTTTCAACTTTTATTCCCTTCTGATTAGCCCGCTCAAACAATTCGGAATCGGGTTGACACAGAATGACAACGGGAAAACCAAGCCGTGTCAAGAGTTGAGAATCCTGCAGGATCCTCATTTCTTGACCACCCCAGCCTTTTGAAGACTCGGTATGCAAAATTGTTAAGGGCTTCACTATTCCACTCTCTTTTAGAATTGGCCTTTTCCTAATTAGAAATAAAATTCAAAGAATTAGGTTTCAGGAAAGGTCAAGAAGGGATTAACCTATAATCACAATTTATGGTTCAAGGTTAAAAAATATACCAATTTACAATGAATCTAATAATTTATAATTGTATTTTTTACTAGTGGATAGACTTGTTCAAGAGAAAAATGTTCCTCAAATCTTAACCGGCCTTGGTGGGCTAAGGTTTTCCTGAAATGGGAATCAATGATAAGTTGCTCAAGTGCCTGGTCCCATTGTCCTGGATTTTCCGCAAATAAACAGTTCCCTTTTTCTTGAAGGATTTCTCGGGTTACTTTTGTTGGTGTTGCCACAATGGCTGTTTGAGTTGCTAGATATTGCAAAGCTTTAATGGGTGATTTTCCTTCCGCAAAATCATTGGGAATTAATGGTAATAGACCAATATCAAAATTTCGAATTATTTTATGTTCATGGCCCGATTGAAAAGGAATAAATCGATATTTGATATTACTAAAATTCGGATTTTTACCTGAATATATAACCCAATCAAGGCCCGGATATTTTTTTTGAATTCCCCTGATCACGGGTAATAGTGAATCTAAATAAACAAGGTTATGGGGAGCCCCAGCCCAACCTATCATAAGTTTTTTATTTTCACATGTTGGAGGAGACCATAAATTCCCGTCTAAGGCCATAGGAACAATCGTGGTTTTCGCTCCAAATTCTTCCAAATCCTTGGATATAACACTATTTGGCACCATGCAGGTCCGGACTAGGGACGAAATTACCCTTAACCGTGTTCTTAACCTTAAACGGGTAAAAAGATGGTGTGAGCGGGTGTGGCTTAACCAAATGCGGTCATCGCAATCATAAAGAAAATTTTTAGAATGGGCGGCTATTTTTTTAATTTTATTTTTTGATAAAATTGTTTTTTGGAGGATTACACAATCAAAGTATTTCAGTTTTTGAAAGTCTATAAATTCTTTTGCGATACTCCATTGAAGTCCTATTTTCTCTTTTTTAAACAATTCCTCATATTGAAAAATCCTATAATAACTGCTCGCGGTTCTTCGATCTCCCGCAGTCAATACAAAAATGTTCATTTTACCATTCAATTAGGCCGATTCCAATTTTTCGGTCACCGGGTTCATTACTTATCAATTCTGTTGTCTGAAATCGAGTATTAATTTCTCTCCAAAAACGATAGACTTCTATACTGGGTACATCCTCGCGGGGAAGAATATCATGCATCGCAATTAACCCCCCCGGTTTCACTAAACCTGAATAAAGGTCAAAATCTTGTTTAACCCCTTGATAACTATGATCCCCATCTATAAAAAGGAAATCGAGCATTTCCCCATTTAGCAGGTTAGAAAGATCTTGAGGTAGCTTTGTCTCATGGGTATCCGTTTGTAAAAGGTGAATTTTCTGTTTGGGTAAAGCAAAGGATTGATAAAATGGAATCCGACAAGGATAATACCCACCGCCAAATTCCCCATATGGCAAATCAATACTTATAATAACTGCATCAATGGCTGCAGCCTGGGCCCACAAATATAGGGTTCCCCCATGACAAGTTCCGATTTCTAATACTCCATGAGGTTTTTGTTTTGCTACAATTTTATACAAATCAGAAATTTCTTTTTTAGATTGCATGGGTTTAATAGATTTAAAAAAACCCTTTCCCTTATAATCAAAGGGGATAATAAACCGCGATTCTAGATCGGGGTATTCTTTTTCTAAAACTTTAAGGGTTTTTAATGCCCAAATATAATGCGCTTTTTTGAATAATTGATAACCGATATGTTTCAACTGAAATTTTTTCATAATGGACCTTTATTTAAAAAGGGTGATTCAAAACTTTTTTGAAAATGACGGGGATTGATTGGAAAAAATTCCACGAACTGCATCAAGAACCTCATTTCCTGTAATTTTTTCAAGGCAAAAGCACCGCTTGGTCACCGTACAACCCTGAGGTCCAGTTGAAACACACCCCTCATTCCTTTTTAAAACTTTATGGGTCACACACCAAGGATGCCAATTATAATCCCCCGTGGGCCCAAAAAGTGCAATGGTTGGGGTTCCAACCGCCGCGGCAAGATGCATGGGGGCAGAATCCACACCAATAAAAAGATCTGAGGCCTTTGAAATGCTTGCCAACTCTCTCAAGGTTATCCGTCCAATCAAATTCAAGGTTTTTTCGTGAACACGATCCGTGATTTTCTTCACCTTGGCCAACTCTTTTGGATCAGGACTACAGGTTAGCACAACCTGCGCTTGAAATTCAGCAACCAACCGGTTGATCAAATCCGCAAAATAATCGTCCCGCCAACACTTAAACAACCATCGGGAAGTGGGATGAACATGGATTTTCAAATCCTCTTTTCTGACTCCATTTCCATCAAAGAAATCCAAGGCAAATTTTTCCTCTTCGTTGGATAAAAAAAACTCCAAATTTAATTTGGATGGTTGAATCCCAATTTGCCGAACAATATCCAAATTCTGTTCAACCATATGCTGGGTATGGTTCCGCTTTACACCCGCATGGGTATAAAGCCATTTCTTACCCAACATCCCCTTTCCCTCGGGATGGGGTCCTACTCGTATTCTTGCACCAGAAAGAAACCCCAAAAAGGCAGGCCGGTCTCCTCCCGTTAAGTCCACGGTTAAATCAAATGGATTATTCCGAATCCTTTTAAGAAGATCAATTTCAGTTTTAAGCCGTTCCACTGGCCCACAGCCTTTTCGGCGATGATAAACCATTATTTCATTGATCAATGGATTTCCTTGGAGCATTTCTTCGGTCCCCTGATTGACCAAAACAACCAATTCAGCCTTAGGGAAAAATTCATGCAGGGCCCGAATGGTCGGAGTAATTAGCAATACATCCCCAATATGAAGAAATTTCATGATTAATATTCTTTGGATATTTAAAAAATCTTTATTTTTCATAAATCAGGAAACCAACACCATTTTCAAAAAAATGAGTCCAATCCCCAATAAAATCCCATAGCAGGTATTGAACTCGCGATGCTTTTTTACCAAGCCCCAAGAAAATCTTCCATTCCATGATCCAAACCCAGTAATATTGGGGAAAAACCTGGGAACCCGATTTACATAATCTTCGTAGCTTTGGCCAAACTGTTCCAAAAGCTTTTTCTCTTCTTCTTTAATCGTTGCATCGTAAATAAAATAAAAAAGGATTAAAAATATTCCGATCAAATACCATTTGGACGCCATAATGACAAAACCGAACCCTAGAAAAAAATTTCCCAAATAAAGCGGGTTCCTGGACATGGAGTATGGCCCTTCTTGGGCGAGACTTGAATCCTTATGGATAAACCCAGAAGATGATATTCGAATAATCTCTCCCAAAAGGATAATGGGGAAACCCCACCCCATGGAAAACGCGTTGGGATCCGCCAGCATTAAAAACCCAATGGCTAAAATCATGGTGGTCACAATCCGATTATGACTTACCATATACCGAAGACGATCAATCATTTTCACACAAACCCCTCATTTCACCCAAAGGAATCAAAAAAGAAAATTTCCCTATCTATTATAATTTTTATTTTTTAAAGCTGTATTTTTTTTCATTTCCCAATACTTGGCATATTTGCTAAAGGTATACATTCCATAAAGGCATGAAAGGAGAAATCCCCTCCACCCTTCTCTAAACCCTTGTTGGACTAAATACATTTTCAAAAAGGTGGCTGGGGGACGAAAAAGGAGGTCCAAGACGGTGGTGGACTTCTTTTCTTTTTTCATTTCCATTGCACCCAGCGAGGAATACCGGTGCATTCTATCAAAATATTCATCCATTGAACGGTAGGTCTCATGCTCAAGAGGGCCATTCAAATATCCCACGGGTCCCTGAACCTCTACACACTCGTGGACCATTCGATCCTTAAAACGTCCCCTGTCCTTTCGAAACAATCTTAAATTATAATCAGGGTACCAACCGCAAAACCGTATCCACTTGCCTAGGAAAAAACTCTTTCTTGGAACATAATAACCGATGCAATTGGAATCCTTTGACAAAACATTTTCAATTTCTTTTCGAAGTTCCGAGGTTACCCGCTCATCGGCATCAACACTCAACACCCAATCATTTCGAACTTTAGATAGGGCAAAATTTTTTTGTGGTCCGTACCCCAGCCAGGGTTGACTGATAACCTCTTGGGTATACTCCATGCAAATCTTAACCGTTTCATCGTTACTTAAAGAATCCACAACCACAATTTCATCCGCCCATTTAACGCTTTCAAGGCAGGGGCGAATTCGGGTTGCTTCATTAAAAGCAATAATGGCCACCGAAACCTTTTCTGTCATTCCTCTTCCCCTACAAAACCATAATATCGGCCCATCCAGTAGGCCAGAAGATAATCCACGCCGCTAAAACGAACCCCTCCCCCCCCCGGTCCATCTAACCGGTAGGGATTCTCGCGCCATTCGAAAGAACTGGTGGGTCTTTCATCCAAAGGAAGCGGAAAACAAGCTTGAGGTTTGCTCTTCCGATCAGAAAACCATGCTTTGCAAATATTTTTTCGATCACTATTTCTAACCGGCCAATCCACCCTATCTTTTGGAAAACGCCTAAGGTTCTCTAAAGCATCTTCAATGGCAAGATGATCATTTTGACCTTCTCCAATCAGAGCATGATATATCCATGTAAAAAAAGGATTTCCCTCTCCCCGAACCACCTTCCAGGCCCGGTTCAAACTCTTTTGATAAAGGGACAAAAGCTTCGGGTTTTCTTCATAAAGAAGAAGGGTAAAATAAGCAAGAAAAGCAAGATTATTATCGGAATGGTTAATTCCGGCAAAAAATTCCCACCAAGGATCCCTTGCGCCAACAGTCTGATGGGCATAACCCTCCCTCACAAGGTTTTGATAGGAATTTAAATAGGTTTTATCCCCGCTAACCCGCCCAGCGGTTTTTAACAACGACAAAGCAATGAGGGAGTTGAGGGGTTCCGATAACAACCCCAAAGTAAAATCACCATGACGGGTTCCCTTCCCGGTGCTATCCACAATCCGCATATCATTGTAAAGGAGATGGTCAGCTATTTGTGTGATTTGCCATTTAATTTTATCTCTGGTTTCTTTTTCGGGGCTCAAATCAAAGGCAATGGCCTCCCCAAAAACGACACCATCCAATTGATCCGAACTGACATCCCCTAACCACTCATAATCTGAAAAAGGTCCATTCCCCACCCGCCACGTCTCATTGATAGAGGGAAGATGGGGATAAGCTCCCTCAGGGGTCCTGTCATGGTTCGGGTATTGAATTCTCCTTCGAACCGATCGAGCGATGAGACCCGGGACCCCGGTTACTTTTTGAATAAGCCCCAGCCCCTCAACACATTGGTCTACTCTTTTTTTGGCATCTAATTTCCCTGTCACCGCATATCGAAATGATTCTGCGCCTAAATAACATCCTGTCCAGATGGCCATATCCGCAAAGCTGGTGGGAACCATTTCACCCTTTGGAGGTGGCCAGAGAATCTCGTAAGCTAAAAGGCCTTCCGGAGTAATATGCCATTTTTCAATTTCCTGATTAAAAAATACCGCTTTTTCAAACAGCAAACCTTTTCTTGAATTTTTCTTTGGAATTCGGCCTGGTTTTGGAAGGGGCCGGTTACACGAGGTTCCGGCCCCTAAGGCAAGAATCCCCATCCCAAATAGGGATAGGATATTCACAAAGGAACGCCGGGAAATACCCAAATCCCGATTGAATCCACAAAGGGAAGGTTTTTTAAAAGAACCGGCCATTCCCTGTTTCGTTTGTTTTCCTGCGGGCCCACTCACTTCAAAGGAATCGCTTCATCGATCAACATTACAGGAATATCATCTTTTATGAGATATTTTAAACGACAGGGATCGCAAATCAATGCATCCCCCTCCTGGGTTAAACGGATCTCTCCTTTACATTTTGGGCATGCAAGGATATCTAAAAGGTCCTTATCGATTCCCATGATTTCTCTCCCATGTTTTTCCAAAAACAAGGTTTATTCATTTAATAATTCTACCACCATGGAATAAACCTCCTCTACATTGATTTCCGCCATACACCATTTATCGATCCGACACTGTCTCGGAAAATACCTGGAATTTCCCCTACAAAAACAAGTTCGTTGAATATTTCGATGTTGTTCCCCCAATGGAGCGCTTCTCTTTCCATCGGATGGCCCAAACAATCCCACAGTGGAACACCCTACGGCCCCCGCTAAGTGAAGAGGCCCGGTGTCTCCTGCCACCACCACCCTGCATTTTTGATACAGTGCGGCCAATTCGTTTAAGCTCAGAGGAGGAACAACCATAGGAGCCTTTTTTCTATAGAGCAAAAGCTGTTCTAGCTCATTGAGCATTTCTCCCGGTGTGAATAAAATGGATAACCCTTTCCGGATTTCTAATAATTCCCCAAGTTCCAAAAATCGTTCCAATGGCCATCTTTTTGTTTGAAACCCCGCCCCCGGATGTAAAGCGATTAAATTTCTCCGATCCCCCAACCCCACTTTTTGAAGCCATTTAGAAACCCGCTCTTTATCTTCTGGGGAGAGGATGAAATGTAAATATTTAGATTGCTCAAAATTTTTTGGCTCTCCATTCAGACCCTTTACGTCCCTAACCAGGGATAGGGTTTGCTCAACCACATAGTCCCCTAAAGGTTTAATCCGATGGGTGGTAAAACACATATTCAATTTTTCTCGGCAAAATTCATGAGAATACCCAATCCGAATAGGAGCTCCTGTCAAGTAAGTAATCAACCCACTTTTAATAAGGCCTTGGCCATCAATGGCCAAATCAAATTTAAAATCCGACAATCGTTTTCTAAACCCCTTCATTTCGGAAAATAGAGGGCCCCATTTTCTTTTCTTAAATAGCTGCCTCATTTCCATGGTGTTCACGATAATAATTTCATCAATCCCTGCTTGATTAAACAAAATCTCTTTGGATTTCTCCTCTACAAACCAGACGATATAGGCTTTTGGAAATATATTTTTTAAAAGGGAAACCAGGGGAAGCATGTGGAGACAGTCTCCGATTGAACCCAGTTTTATTAAGGCAATTTTGGGGGAGTCTTTTTCAATTTTAATCAAAACATTTTCACCCATTTAACATTTCAAATTTTTAAATTCAGTTCGGTCACTTTGGTGGGGTTAATGTCCCTTTGGCCCCCAGCAGAGAAGTCTCTAAGAATCCATTGAACCGCCTCATATAGATCAGGAACCACCACCTCTGCTTTTGACCCGTTTCGAATACAACGGTGGACCTCCTGATTCCCATCACCGGTTAAAACCAGGATTCCCCTAGCCCCCACCCGTCGGGCCAACTCCATATCACTCCACTTATCGCCCACCACATAGGAGCGCCGGAGGTCTATTCCATGCTCTTGGGAGGCCTTTTCAATTAAACCTGGAGCTGGTTTTCGGCATTGACACACCTGGGTATAAGGTGAGTTTCCTGCCTCAGGGTGATGTGGACAATAATAAATTCCATCCAAAAAAGCACCTTTACGCTTGAGTAATCGCACCAATTCCCGGTGAAGGGTTTGAACCGCCGCTTCAGTCATTATGCCGCGGGCAACCCCCGCTTGGTTGGTGACTAACAATACTTTGATTCCCGCCTGATTGAGCAATTGAATGGCGGCGATACTTCTTGGATAAAAAGCCATTCGCTCCCGGCGATCAACATACCCCACGTCCTTATTCAAAGTTCCATCCCGGTCCAAAAATACCGCAACCTCGGTCACCTGTTTCCCTTTAGCCCCAACGGAGGATTCATTTTTTACAGAGGTTTTCCATCGGGGAAAACCGGTTTCCTCCAAACATTTCGCCGCCGCTGTAAAAACCTCGCCTACAGTAACCCATTCCATACAGCGATGATCAATGGGACACACCCGAAGTTGGCAGGGAGAGCAGACCACCTCTCGTTTGACGACGATCCCCGCCCTTCCAAAAGGACCGGTTGTTTTTGGATCGGTTGAACCAAATATGGCAACCACAGGAACTTTCAGCCCCATAGCAACATGCATTGGACCAGAATCATTGGTGACCAATAAATCACACTTCTTTAAAAGGGCCATCAGTTGGCGGAGGGTGGTTTTTCCATTCAAAACCACTGCCTTTCCTGGAATTCCCTCTGCAATCTTTTTTCCGAGAATTTCCTCCTCCTGGGTCCCAAAAAGAAGAACTTTTGCAGGATATCCCTGAACCAATTTTCTTCCAAGTTCAGAAAAACGCTCCATGGGCCACCGCTTGGCCGTCCCATAGGCTGCCCCCGGATTAAAACCGATCCATATATTTTCTTCGGACCCACCCAATGATTGGAGTTGCTCATCGGCCCACTCATCCTCTTCTTTAGAGGTTTCAAGGGTCAGGGATGGTTCACTTTTGATGTTTAATGGTTTTAGAAGCTCCAGGTAATAATAAATATGGTGTTTTTTCAATAAATCTCTGGGAACGGGAATGGGATGGGTCAGTAAAAATCTTCTTCCATCGGTGCGATACCCATAACGTATGGGAATTTTTGAAAAAAACCCCAAAAGGGCACTTTCAAAGGAATTTTGAAAAAGAATCAACATATCAAAAGATTTTTCCTTAATCTCATGGATTAATTTTCTTTTTCCCAAAAAGCCACGATGCTTCCCCTGATCTTCAAAATGCAAATGATGGTGGATAAAAGGATGCCGTGAAAGGAGGTCCCCTACGTGAGGCTTTGCCAGCAAGGTTATTTCTGCCTTTTCAAAATGTTTCCCTATGGCGGTAATGGCAGGGGAAGCCAGAACCGAATCTCCAATCCAATTGGTTCCTCGAATTAATATCTTTTGGATAGATTCTCGGTTAATCATAATCCTAAAAACAAATCAGTTTTTTTTTCTCTGGTTCATTAGGTTTTTCGGGTTTATCTTGGTTGTTTAGTTTTTTCTGGCCTAAAAACTCCAACCTTAAACCTATTTTTTCTCCTCACGCCAAACACCTCACCTTACTTCCCTTTATTAAAGGGGTTGGGTTTTCCACCTTCGGTGAATCCACACCCACTGTTCCGGGTGTTCCCGAATTTTATCCTCCAAAATACCGGTATACCGTGCGGTGTTTTGAATAATATCTTCTCCGGTTTGTCCGGTCCGAATAACGGGCAATTCTTTCTCGATGGAGATCCGATGGTGTCCCCCGTCTAAACGGGTAATAAACATAGGCAAAACGGAAACACCCCTTCTCAAGGCAATCACCGCCACACTTTTGCTGGTACAGGCGGGGCGGTTAAAAAAAGGAACAAAGACCCCATCTCCAGATTTTGTATCTTGATCTAATAGAAAAGCAACAACCTCTCCGCTTTTAAGCAGTGTCAAAACCGCTTTGGTTGCTTGGTTTTTCTCAATCACCGTATTCCCAGTCATCGTTCTTCTCCGAATGACCCAGGAATTTAAAAAGGGATTATCCAATCGTCGTGCAACCACATGGAGGGGAAAGCCCAAGTTGGCAAGTGTCACTCCTAACAATTCCCAATTTCCAAAATGCCCCGTTAATAAAATTACACCTTTCCCTTTTTTTTGAGCCTCAAGAAGGTGCTCGAGACCCTCGATGCTGACATGCTTTCCATTTTCTTCCTTATGATACCGAGGAAGTCTGGCATACTCTACGATGGACTCTCCCAATTGCAGAAAACATGCTTTTGATAATTGAATGATTTCCTCCTTACTCTTGACTCCCTGAAATGCATTTTGGAGATTAATGAGGGAAATGGTCCGATCCCGTTTATCAAATTTCCAGGCCAAGAGGCCAAGTTTTTTCCCCATCTCCAAAGCCCAAGGTAGGGGTAAAAGGTTACACAAGCCCACAAATAACATGACCCCGGACCACTCAAAAAACCAATGAATTTGGAACCTTCTCATGATCCCTCTATTCAAAACCGTGATTGTTTTTGGTTAGAAAATCCATCCATTCCTCTCCTTCCGTAATTCTTCCCTCGATCCTCAAGGCCCATAAGGAAGATCCCTTCCCAAGAAAACGTTCGAGCTTAACCCCATCTTTCTCGGTCGTAATAATACAATCCATCCCTTTACCGGCATCCAGTATTTTTTTAAAATCCCGACGGGAATAAAAATAATGATCCGGAAATACTTTTTCTAAAACCTCTTGGGGACCTAATTTCAAAAGGGTTTGGTGAAAATTAAAAGGATTTCCGATTCCGGAAACGGCCAAAATTTTTTTCCCCTTCACCAGGGTAAGGTCCTCTTCCTTTTTGGTTCCGATAGAAACAAAACCCATCGGAAAAAAATTTAAATGAAAAACAGGTTTCTCCTCAATCCAAGGTTCAATTTTTTGTTTTATCTGTTGTAGGTTTTTTGATTGGCTCACACGGCTAAAAACAATGGCGGATGCCCTTTTGATATGGGATAAAGGTTCCCTGAGTGGACCCCGGGGAAGAAGATAACCATTTCCGAAGGGAGCGGTGCAATCAATCAAAAGAACATTTAAATCCCGAAAAAGCTTTAGATGCTGAAAACCATCATCCAAAAGAATAACCGTGGGTCGAAAATTTTCCAAAGCAAACCGCCCCACCTCATAACGGTTTTTTCCCACCAAGACAGGAACCCCCTCGCATCGGTCGGCCAATAAAAAAGGTTCTTCACCCACTTCTTCCCAGGAAACCAGAGGCCCATCGCCTTGAGAGGCAATCGTTATTTTTTCCTTTTTTCTTCCTTTATATCCCCTGCTGATGACCACAACCCGTTCTCCCAAATCACGAAATTGTTTGGCCATTGCCAATATCAAGGGAGTTTTCCCGGTACCTCCAACAGTTAAATTGCCAACACTGACCACCTTACAGTTGAGTTTTTGCGTAGTGAAAATTCCTGCACGGTACAGGAAAACCCTGAGGAACACGGCCATTAAAAAAACAAATGATAAAAGGGTTAATGGAAAAAATAAAATATTTTTGGCCCCAGGACCCCAGTTCGCAATCCTTTTTCCCTTTCCAAGCCACGGTTCCATTCCCTCAAACTCACGGGGTTATAAATTTCTCGATCAATTTCATATTTTTTTCCACCGCACCGCGGTTTTCTTCCACCACTTTAAATGCCTCCCTTCCTCGACGCTCCAACTCGGCAGGTTTTTTTAAAATCGTTTCTATTTTTTCCACCAATTCCTTCACGTTCTCCACTTCAACCCCCCCACCTCGCTCTTTCATTAAACAACTGATTTCGGAAAAATTATGCATATACGGACCGAAGTAACTAAATTTCCCATAAGCGGCAGGTTCCAGAATATTATGACCCCCAATGGGAACCAGACTTCCCCCCACAAAAACCACCGTGGCTAACCGATAATAGCTTGATAACTCACCCAACGTATCCAAAAGGATTACCCCGGTTTTGCCTAATCCGGGGTCGCCTTTTCTCCTTAATGCCAGCAAATCCGTCTTCCGAAAATAGGGAATCTTTCTCTGTTCCAAGAGAGTTTCAATGGATGGAAGTCTATCCAGATGTCTAGGGGCCAAAATCATTACAAAGGAACCCCATCGGGAAACCATTTCCCCGAATTGGTCTAGGAGGGATGCTTCTTCTTTTTCATGGGTGCTACCAACGACAAAAACCATGGTTTTTTTCTCAATTCCCAGATTTTGTCGGAGGGAATTTAATTCATCTTCCCCAAACACCTTAAAAGATTGATCATACTTCATATTCCCCATACATTCAATGGTAAGGGGGTCTGCTCCTAGTTCTTGCAAGAACCTAGCGTCCCGCTCTGTTTGAACAGAAAAGGTAGAGACCTGCCCCAACACCCTCCGGAAAAACACACGGGCCCATCGATAATTCCTAAACGAGCCGGGTGAGATTCTCCCATTCACCATCAAGGATGCAACCCCTTTCTTTTTTAAACAACGAAGTAAATTAGGCCAAAGCTCCGTTTCTAAGAATATAAATAAATTGGGGCGAAGAATTTCCACAACACGCTGGACCGCCCAAGGAAAATCAAAAGGACAATATATCATCCGATCCACTTCTGGAATTTTTTGCAGCGCAATTTCCTGGCCCGTAACCGTGACGGTTGACAAAATCAAACGGTCTTTTGGAAATTTTTTCCTAATGGCATGAATCAGCGGAACGGAGGCCAATACCTCCCCAACCGAAACAGCATGAATCCAAAAAAGCCGCTCCCCTTTTTCCTTTTTTCCAATATCCTTGGGGTGGATTCCAAATCGCTCCCATATCCCTTTTCGGTAGGATGGCTGAACCACCCAACGCCAGGAAAGGATTCCAAAAGCAAACGGGAGAAAAAGCAGAAGGAGGAGGTTATATAAAAAATATAGGGTTTGCTCTAACGGTTCGGGACCTTTCACATCCATCCTAAATTCATCCGGGATAAAGGGGTTCCCGTTAAAGGAACTCCGGCGGGATTATTTTGTAATGGGATCAACCGGTTATTTCGGATCAAAATAAGAATCCGCTTGTTTTGTTAATTCAGAAAGAGAAATTTCCAGCTCTCTTCGTTTGGCATCAAAGGCATCCTGTGTCACATCTCTTGGCACCCAAATAGGTTTCCCCCAAATAAATACCCCCTTGGAAAAAGGAAAAGGAATAAAAAAACCATCCCAAGAGCCCAGGATTTTTTTTTTGAAGCACCAAAGGAAACGGGATAAATGGGAACTTGGGCCAACTTGGCCATTTCCAACACGCCCCCTTGAACCACATAACGGGGCCCTCTCGGACCGTCCGGTGTAATGGCCAAATCCGACCCCCCACGGATGGCCCGAACCATCCCCTTTAAACCGGCAATTGCTCCTTTTGTGGTTGACCCCCTGATGGTCCGATACCCAAAAAAAACCATTACCCGGCTGATCAGTTCACCATCGCGATGTTGGCTGATGAGAATATGAACATTTTTCCCTTCATAGGCTAAGGGAATCATCAACTGCCTGCCGTGCCAAAAAGAAAGAATAAAAGGAACCCCCTGTTTCCAGTTCTCCCTTACCTGCTCCGCTCCCACGATTTGGATTCTCATCGACCCACCCACGGTTTTAATAAACCCATAGATCAAAACCGGAAGGAGGTAATAACGAATCCAATCAGAGATTTTCCGCATAATTTTCCTCTTCCCGAAATTGAACTTGGTAAAGCCGTTTATAAACACCGCCCCTTTGGAGAAGCTCATCATGAGACCCCCGTTCAACAATCTGCCCGTGATCCAGGACCAGGATCTGGGTTGCGTTTTTAATGGTAGAAAGGCGGTGGGCGATGACAAAGGTGGTTCTATTTTTCATGAGGTTGACCAAAGCCTGCTGCACCATTAATTCCGATTCACTGTCCAGGGCCGAGGTTGCTTCGTCCAAAATCAGAATGGGAGCATTTCGAAGTAGGGCTCTGGCAATGGCCAAACGCTGCCGTTCACCCCCTGAAAGTTTTACCCCCCGCTCCCCAATCATGGTTTCGTACCCTTGCGGCAAACGACTAATAAAAGGGTGAGCAAAAGCCGCTTGAGCGGCCTGTATAACGGCTTCCTCCTTGACCCCCTGTTCCCCATAACTAATATTGTTAACCACCGTATCATCAAAGAGCACGGTTTCCTGACTCACAATTCCAATTTGTTGTCTCAAAGAGGTCAAAGTCGCATCCTGAATTTTGATGTTGTCAATTATAATTTCTCCCGCGGTGGGTTCAAAAAACCGAGGAAGTAAGTTGACCAGAGTGGTTTTCCCACTTCCACTACTGCCCACCAAAGCAACGATCTCTCCGGGCTGGGCCCTAACCCAGACATCCTTTAAGGTCGCCAGATCACTTCCCTCATAATGGAAAGAAACGCCTTTATATTCAACGGCGCCGCGTACAGATCCGAAGATGTGAGTTCCGGTCGAAAAACTCTGCTCCGTATCCTCATCCAAAACGGAAAATACCCGTTGGCTTGCCGCAATGGCCTGTTGAATCATATTATTGGCCGAAGCTAATGTTCTCACGGGGGCATACATCATCATAGAGGCAGCCATAAAGGAAAAAAAGGTTCCTTGAGTTATATTTCCCTGGATAACATAATAACCCCCGTAACCGACCATTAAGGCAAGGCCCAGGGAACCAATAACCTCCATCAAGGGCGAGGTTAACTCTTGAATCTTGGTCACCCTCATCAAGTTTCTGAAATAGGAAAGGTTTTTTTCTTTAAAACGTTTTCGCTCATAATCATCCATGGTGAAGGCCTTCACCACCCGAATTCCGCTGAGGGACTCTTGTAAAAGATTGGTTAAATCTGAAATATTTTCTTGACCCAGGTGACTTAAGCGTCGCAATCTTTTTCCAAACCGAACCAAAAGGTAACTGGATAGGGGAAACCCAAATAAGGCCAATAGGGTTAATTTCCAATCCTGATAAATCATGACCCCAAGAAGGACAAACACAGTGAGGGTGTGTTGGAAAATATCTTTGACCACTCCGGAAACCGCGCTTTGGATCAAGGTCACGTCATTAATTACTCTGGACATTAATCTTCCGGTGGAATATTTCGTAAAAAAACCTAAAGGAAGGGAAAGCGTGTGACCGAAAATTTCATTTCGAAGGTCCATGAGAACCCGGTTTCCTACATATCGCATAAAATAGGCCTGACCATAACTAAAAAGTCCTTTTAAAAAAGTAACCAGAAAAATAGCGGAGGTAAGCATAAAAAGCATTTGGGTATCTTTTTGGGCGAAAATTTTATCCAACACGGGCTCCACTAGCCACGCAAGGATTCCTGTAAGAGAGGAAACAAAACTGGCCAATATAATGGCAACCACCAAGCGTGGCCAATAAGGCTTAAGGTACCTAAGCAATCTTAAATAGATTTTCATTAAACCCTTTTATCCTCACAGATTTTTTTTAAGATCTGGAAAGATTCCCATCAACACTTAATTGAGGTACCCTTTGACAATTTCTGCGGCCCGAACCGAGGCACCGGGAGTCCCAAGGGTTTCACGCACGGAATTTAATTCCTTTCGTATTTTATCCCGAAGATTGGAATCCAAAAGGATCGGACAAATCGCCTCCACGATTCGATCCGGAGTGACTTCATTTTGTATAAATTCAGGGACGATCTTTTTCCCGGCCACCACATTGACCATCCCAATAAAATTAACCCTCACTAACATCCGACCCAAAAAATAGGTCCAGGGAGAAACACGGTAAATGATCACCATCGGGGCCCCGCAAATAGCAGCCTGAAGGGTGGCCGTCCCGGAAGCGGTAATCACCGCATCAGAGGCCTTGAGCACTTCTGTCGTTTCACCCGATACCCAATGTATCCTTTGAGACTCTGCGGTTTTCCAATTTTTGAAATCTTCCTCCCGGAGGGAAGGGGCCCTTGCAATAATAACCTGAAGATTCGAAACCCTTTTCTGAATCTGAGGTAGTGTTTTTAGCAAAACAGGCATGTGAGCACCTATTTCGGACCGCCGGCTTCCCGGAAGAATTCCCAAAATCGGTTGATTGGGGTCAATCCCATGCCGGGTACAAAATCCTTTCCGGTCAAAATCAACCGGAATCTCATCTAACAAAGGATGCCCTACGAAACTGCATGGAACTGCGGCCTCTTCATATATTTTCTTTTCAAACGGGAGAATGACCATCATATGACTGACCAAACGCTTAATGACCTTAATCCTTCCCCTGCGCCACGCCCATATTTGGGGACTGATGTAATAAATCGTCTTAATTTTAAAACGTTTTGAGACCCGTGCAAGCCGAAGGTTAAAATCAGGGTAATCGATTAAAATTAAAAGGTCGGCTTCCTTATTTTGAAGAAGCCGTTTCAGCATCCAATAAACTTTGGCAATGATTTTCAGATGGGAAAAAACTTCAATGACACCAACCACACCAAGGTCTTCAATCCCATAAAGAATTCTCACCCCTGCGCATCGCATCCGATCTCCCCCAACCCCCATTATTTCCAGGGTAGGATCCAATTTCCAAAGAGCGGTGGCCAAATGGGCGCCATGCAGGTCCCCGGAGGATTCCCCAGCCACCATTAGGATACGTTTGGGCATGGTTCATGATCCACGCATTAGTGAAATAATATTTAAAGCGACCTTTAGGGCTTCCCGGCCATCCCGGCCGGAAATCACCGGCTGGTCTCTGCTTCGAACCGAATGAATAAAGGCTTCTAACTCAACCCGAAGAGGTTCGTCTTTTGCGGTTCCTATCTTTTCCATCATGATCTGTGGCCCTTTCTCCGGGTCCATGACACGGCGGTAAACCCTTAATTCCTGAAGCTGATAATCAAGAGAAATATACGTGTCGGGCTGGAAAATTCTAATCTTACGTTCTTTTTTAAGGGAAACACGGCTGGCCGTCACATTGGCAACACAACCTCCCTCAAACTCAATCCTGGCATTGGCAATATCCACATTGGAGGAAATCACCGGAGTCCCCACTGCACGGATATCACTGACCTTGGATTGAACAATACTTAATAGGATATCGATATCATGGATCATCAGATCCAAAATTACATCTACATCGGTTCCCCGATTGACAAAAGGGCCGATGCGGTGGGATTCCACAAAACGGGGGTCTTTGACGACCTCCTTTAATTTTCGAATGGCCCCATTAAAGCGTTCCAAATGTCCAATTTGAAGAATTCTTTTATTTTGCTCGGCTTCTTGTACCAGACGGTCCGCCTCCTCCAGAGTGACCGTCATCGGTTTTTCCAACAAAACATCCACATTGTTTTTGAGAAAATCAATCGAAAGGTCATGATGAAAGGAAGTGGGAGCGGCAATACTCACGGCATCGACGGCATTTAAAATTTCTTGATGTTTCGTATAAAACGGGTAACCCAATTTCTTTCCAATTTCCCGGGCTCTCTCTTCATTGGGATCCACCACGGCGACCAGTTCCACCCCATCCATTTCTGAATAAATCCTGGCATGGTGTTCTCCTAAATAACCCACTCCGATTACGCCCACTCGAATTGGTTTCATATTAGTCCGTTTCCTCCACTCCAAAAACCGAAATTCCCTTTTGATTGGCAAGGTCCAGTGTTTCGTCCTTATCCAGCAAAATTGACCGTCCCGCCTCCAATGCCAGCACGGAGGCTTTTACCTCCCCCATGGCACGAATGGTTTCAATTCCCACTGCAGGGATATCAAAACGGAAATCCTGTTGGGGTTTACACATTTTAATAACCACAACCCCCTCTTTTCCAAGCCGACCTGCCCGTTTGATGGTCTCATCAGTCCCTTCTATGGCTTCCACTGCCAGCACCACCTTATTTTTTACAACCAAACATTGTCCAATATCCAGCCGGCCGATTTCTCGTGCCAGAGACCAACCGAAACGGATATCCTCCAATTCCTGGGTAGTTGGTTTTCGTTTGGTCATAACTCCTTTTTGGGCCAAAAGGGATTTCAAATAAAGGGTAGATTCCAAAACCTTAATCCCCTCCCGTTCCAATTCTCCGGCCACCGCGCGGAGTAAAGCATCGTCTTTTTTCTCTTTAACTTTTGCTAAAAGAGTCAGAGAACGAATATCCGGCCAGGCATCCGCAAACAAACGGGTTTTTTTAATTCCCCCGGCCATCACCACCTCTTTTACCCCTTCCGCCTTAAAAATTTTGATCATTTTTCCTAACTGGCCTACCCGAATCCAGAAAATTTTATCAACCCATTCACTTAATTCAGGAAGGGTTTCTCCCACGTGGGCCACCGCTGTCACACTCACAGATTGGTTACGAGCCCCCTGGGCAAAAAGAAGGGGAAACCTTCCATTTCCTGCAATTAGGCCTATTCTCTCCATTTAACGTTTATTTCGATGGTTCTACTTTTAACGTTAAACTCATCTGCAAACCCCCCTTTTTGAGTTTTCTATAAAAAGAAGCAGGGCCTCCACGTCCGGTGTAGACTCCACCTCATCCCGTACTTTTTTGACTGCCTCCTTGAGTGTCAGTTTTAAACGAAAGAGAATTTTATAGGCTTTTTTTAACACGGCAATTCTCTCTTCGGAAAACCCGTGCCGTTTTAAACCCAGGGAATTTAACCCAAACAGGGAAGCCCGGATTCCCGAGGCCGTCATAAAAGGGGGGATATCTTGCCCGATGGCGGAACATCCTCCCACCATGGCATAGGCACCAATTCGCACGAATTGATGAATCCCTACCAAGCCCCCAATGATGGCAAAGTCCTCAATGGAAATGTGGCCTGCTAAGGTAGCCGCATTGGCCATGATGACATGGTTTCCAATTCGGCAATCATGGGCAATATGGACATAAGCCATAAAAAAGTTTCCATTTCCAATAACCGTCTCCCCACTTCCTTCAAGCGTGGCCCGGTTAACAGTGACATATTCCCGAAACGTGTTTCCGTTCCCAATTCTCACTTTAGAATCTTCGCCTTTGAATTTGAGGTCTTGAGGAACCCCTCCAATGGAAGAGAAGGGGAAAAAAGTACAACCCTCTCCGATTTCGGAACCATTTTCGATCACCACGTGGGTTCCAATTTTACTGCCTCGCCCGATTTGAACGTTTTCTTCAATAACCGAAAAGGGGCCAATACTGACATCTTCGGCAATTTCAGCTTTGGGATTAACGATTGCGGTTGGATGTATTTCCAAAAGAGAACTCCTGTCGTTTACGTTTTTTTTTGTTATTTATCCTAATTTTTCCTTTCAGAAATCATGGCGGTCAATTCCGCCTCGCAAACCAAACTCTTTTCCACATAACTTGTACCCTTCATTTTCCAAAAGGGCTGTCTCACATGAAGGACGTCCAGCTCCATTCGAAGCTGATCCCCCGGGACCACCGGCTTTCTAAATTTGGCTTTATCAATGCCTGCAAAATACACGACCTTCCGTTTTATTTCCTCACTGGATTTAAATGCCAAGATCCCTCCCACCTGGGCCATGGCCTCAATGATCAAAACCCCCGGCATCACCGGTTCTTCCGGAAAATGACCTTGGAAATATTCCTCATTAAAAGTTACATTTTTAAAACCCACCACGCGTTTCCCTATTTCCAGTTCAAGAATTCGATCGACCAGAAGAAAGGGATACCGGTGGGGAAGAATAGATAGAATCTCTCGAATATCAATCATACGGGTGTCCTCACATTGCTAATACACATTTTGAAAAAGGAATTCCCTAAAACCGTCCTACCCCATAAAAAGATACACATATAAGTGCGGCCCTTTATACGCTGCTTTACTGTTTGGATGGGCAATCAATCCTTTTTTTTCTGAATCTCCTTTAATTCCTTTACCTGTTTTTCAAGACTCAAAAGTTTTTTCTTCATTTCGGGCAGCATTGAAAAAACAGCTTGTGCCTTTAACCATTCTCGATGGTCCATCACAGGAGACCCAGACATCATTTTCTTGGAAGAAACATCCTTAATCACACCGGACTGCGCACCAATAATGACTTGATCACCAATCCGAATATGTCCTACCACCCCCACTTGCCCCGCAAGGGTCACATAGTTTCCTAGCTCCGTACTTCCAGAAATACCCACCTGGGCAACCAACAGGCAGTGTTGACCAATTCTAACATTATGAGCAATTTGAACCAAGTTATCCACCTTGGTTCCTCGTCCAATAACCGTCCTTCCAAGAGCAGCCCGATCAATGGCCACATTGGCTCCTAACTCCACATCATCTTCGATGATGACATTTCCAACCTGAAGGATTTTGTGGTGCTGGCCCTTATGTTCGGCATATCCAAAACCGTCACTCCCAATAACGGTTCCACTATGGATAATCACTCTTTTACCCAATACTGCCCGTTCGCGAATTGTCACATTGGGGTATATCAAGCAATCATCCCCGATTTCGGTGTCTTCACCCACAAAAGAACCTGCATGAACCGTTACCCGGTCCCCCAAACGGGTTCCCTTTCCTAGGGTCACAAAAGGCCCGATGGAAGGATCCTTCCCAATTGTCACCCCTTCCCCCAACACTGCTTGCGAGCTGATTCCTGTGGGACGATAGGGTTTACCGTAAAAAGCTCGAAGAACCAGGCTAAACGCATAGTAGGGATTTTGAACTTGAATGCTCGAAAGCGATGGGAAGGGCTTTTCAATCCCCATTGGAACCAAAACGGCAGATGCATGGGTACTCTTTAATTCCGAAAGGTATTTTTGATTGGCTAAAAAACTAATATCCCCTTCCCGGGCTTCCCGAAGCCCGGCAATTCCTTTGATGAGGATATTTCCATCCCCCTTTAGGGTTCCCTCTACCGCATCCGCAATGTCAGATAATTTCATTTCCATATTTTAGAAAGGTCTGAAAATAAATTTTTCTTAATAGGACGATTCAGGTAAAGGTTAAATGACCCCTCTTTAAACCTTAAGGGAACATTTTATCATATTCTTCAATAACTTGTTGAGTTAAATTTAGACCGTCTTTCGCAAAAAGAAGGACCCCTCCCTCTTGGCCATCAAAAATCATTTCATACCCATCTTTCTCGGCAATTTTTTTGATCACACTTTCAAGATTTTTATAAAATTCCTTTAATACCTCAGAGCGTTTTCCTTGAATTTCCCGCTGGAGGCGCTCTCCCCTTTGTTGGAATTCAATAAATTTTCTTTTCAAATCATCTTCCTTACTTTTTTTGGCCTCCGGACTTAAAACAGAGGATTGTTTTGTAATTTCCTCCTCAATTCTTTTAATTTCTTTTTCGTCCAAATCCATTATTTTTTGCCGACTTTTTAAATACTCCTCTAATGTTTCCTTGGCTCTTTTCCCTTCCTTGGTATTTTCCAAAACCGCTTGGGCATCTACAAAACCAATCGGTTTACTTTCTGCGGAATGCCCCAAAGACCCAACACCCAACCCGATTACAGTCATTAAGCAAACGAAGAACCATCGACTTACCATAAATCATCTCCTCCCTTTTTCAAAAGCTAACAAATCATTTTTGAAATATCTCTAAACTGATCCCGAAAGGTTTTTAACCTAATGTCAAAACAAGGTTCCAATGGAAAACTCTAAAGTTTTGGCTTTTTCACCTTCTCGAGGATCCAAGTTGAAGCCCCATTCCAATCGAAGGGGCCCCACTGGGGAAATCCAACGGATCCCAAAACCCCAACTATAACGAAGGCGAAAGTCATAAAAATTTTCTGAATAAAGCAAACTATTGTCATACCCTCGCCCAGCGTCAAAAAACAACACCCCTTTAATGTTGGCCTCCTTTACCAAAGGAACAATATATTCAAAATTAAAAATCAATTCTTGGTCTCCACCGATCACTTCTCCTGGAACACTGGTGGACGTAATCACACTGGTAACAGGGTCAATCGTAACCACCGTTACTTCTTCCCTGGGGCCCGCCTTCCCAAAATCAAACCCCCTCACCGTATTGATTCCCCCAACATAAAACCGCTCGCTAAGAGGAAGGTCTTTTCCCCGGAGACCTGTTCCGTAACCCAATCGTCCATGAATTAAAAAAACCATATCCCACCAGAGAGGAAAATATTTACTAGAGTCCCCTACTACCTTTAAGAAATCATTGGAACCCCCAAGCCCTGTTCCCGCAAATTCAAAAGAAATTGAGTTTCGCATTCCTTCACGGGTATCCAAAAAATTGTCCCTGGAATCGTAGGATAACTGTAAACCAACGCTGCTGGTACTCTGTTTCCCCTCCTGAGCCGTAATGATGGGGTTGGTTGAATCAATATTAAAGAGTTCCAGTTCCTCATATTTATAGCTAACGCTTCCACTCACATATTCGGTAATGGATTTACCTAAAATGACGTCACCTCCCACCCTTTTTTCTTCATAGGTATCAAAATCCCGTTCTAATTTAAAAATGTTGGTGGTCCCTGAGATAGGATAATCTAATAAGTAAGGTTCCCGAAAGGTCAAACTGTAGGTGTTTCTTCGGCTTCCAAATTCCGCCTTTGCCCGGAGAAGCTGACCCCGCCCAAAGAGGTTCCCCTGTGAAAGCTCAAAAATTCCTACTAAATTATCGACCGAACTATACCCCCCCCCCACGCTGAAGGAGCCCGTCGCCTTTTCTTTCACCCGAACATTTAAATCCATTTGGTCTTCTGAAACCCCTTCTGGAAGGATTTCCACCGTTTCAAAAAAATTGAGGTTGTTCAACCGTTGAAAACTTCTTTTCAAACCTTTGGTGTTAATTAACTCCTGTTCATCCATTCTGATTTCTCGGCGAATGACCTTATCTCGGGTTTTATCATTTCCATAAACATTAATTCTCCCCACTTTAACCGGTTTCCCTTCCGTTACCTCAAATAGGATAAACACCTTTTGGGTCTCGGGGTTGGGTTGCATTTGAGGAACAATATTGGCAAAAGCATATCCAATTTCTCCGTAGGCATCTGTGAGAACCCCAATATCTCTTCTCAAAACATTTCTTCGGAAAACTTCCCCTTCCGCTGTCTCCACCTGCCTTTTAAGCTCACTATCTCCAATGATTTTATTTCCTCGGAAACCCATCCCTTCAACCGTATACTGTTTTCCCTCAATTAGTGAAAAGGTGAGGATATAGGCCGCTTCCTCCTGATTAATTTCCACTTTGGGTTCTCCCACCTGAACTTCCAAATACCCATTGTTCAGATAGACTTCCCTTAGCCTCTCAGCATCGATTAAAAGCTGATCTTTTTTATAACGTCCGGATTCCGTCAACCATGAGGTTAACCAAAAATATTCACGGGTGGCCAACTCTTTTTTCAATTTTTTAGAGGAAAAGGCTTCGTTTCCTTCAAAGCGGATTTCCCGGACTAAAACTTTTTCCCCCTCTTCAATTAAAAAAATGACTTTGACTCTCTCTTCATCCAAAACCTTGACCACTGGAACGACCTTTGCGTTGGATAATCCTTCTTCTTCGTAATACTTCTTGACTTTTTCCACATCTGACTTCAATTGCTTTTCATCAAAAAAGTTATCTACTTCAAGAGAGATCTGTTCATTCAAATCTTCTAAAGTGACCCCATCATACCCCTCAAACTGAATTTCCGAAACAAAAGGTCGCTCTGAAACCACGTAAATAATTTTAATGCCCCCTTCAAACCCTTCCGATTTAACCTGCACATCCTCAAAATAGCCCAGTTGAAAAATGGCCCGGATATCTTCCTGGATAACCCGGCAATCAAAAAGGCCGCCTTCTTCAATTTGAAGTTTTGCGCGGATGGTGGAGTCCTCTATCCTGTGATTTCCTTGAATTTCAACGAGCTTCACAAAAATACTTTGTTCCTGCGCTAAAGCGGATACCACGCTCACCCCTATCAAAAAAGAAGTAATACTGACTCGAACCCAAAACTGAAGAACAGACCTAATCAAGGTCGAAGTCCCCAGAATTCCAATTTGAAATATGGTTCCACCGATTTTTCCCAATTCATTTACGAAATGTTTCTGGTTCCCTAGAGAGGGAAGGTAATAGAAATGATATTTTTTTGAAAAGTCCAACCTTCATTAGGAGGGCTTTTCTAAATACGGAACGATAAATCTGGCTCTTTATTCCGGTTATCCTTATTAACTCATGAAAATCTGCTAAAAATACCATTTTCAAACACCTCTGTAAATAGTAAAGTGTTAATAAAATCAGATTCTTGGAAACCAAAACAAAACAGAGGATAATTAAAAGGGTTTTTTTTATTCGATATTAATGGAGTTCAGGGGAGGGACTTTTACTTTAAATTGAAAAACGATCAATTGGCCTTGAAAATTTCCGCGCTATTTTGTACTCCCTTTATTCCAATCCCCCCCGTTAAAAGGACTGAATTATCCTGAAGGAGGGTGGCTGTATGGCTGAATCTGGAATCAAACAGACTTCTCCTCTCCTCAAAAGCAAAAGAACTTGGGAGGTAAAGTTCAGTACTTGAAAGAACGTTCGAACCATTACTGGTTCCACCTGCAATTAAAACCGAACCTTCCTGGAGAATGGTGGCGGTATGGTGAACCCGAGGTATAACCATATTAATTTCTTGTGCCAATGGTCCTGCCACGGGATCATAAATCTCAACACTTGTTAATATTTTTCCATCTATTCCAAAACCTCCCGCTATCAGTATATTCCCGTCAGTTAGAAGGGTTGCGGTGTGGGAAGCCCTATACTCTTTCAAATCTTTTAGAGGTTTAAAACTACCATCCACTGGGTTATATAACTCGACGGTCCTAAGAAAACCCTCATTTGAATCCTTCCCACCTGCAATTAAAACCGTTCCATCACCGAGCTTTGTTGCGGTATGGCCAATTCGAGGGCTATTCATTAAACCGGAAGTTGGACTAAAAGTTCTACCAGTAGGATCATATAGCTCCGCACTGAGATGAAAAATAAGGGGGTTATTGGAAAGCCGGGTTTGTCCTCCGGCAATGAGAACTTCCCCATTATCAAGTAGAGTGGCCGTATGCCCGATCCGTTTTTCCGTCATAGTACTTTGAAGGAGTTCAAATTTATTTTGTTGGGAGTCGAATAACTCAGCACTATTTGAAATGGCAAAGCCGGTTTCTCTTGAGCCTTGCCCTCCTGCAATTAGAACTGTTTTATTGTCTGATAAAAGGGTTGCCGAATGTCCGTTTCGGGCTTCTTTCATAAAAACAACAGGAGTGGGTTTTTCAAATTCATTATTACTCAAATTAAAAATTTCCCCACTAATAAGAACATCCGTATTCACATCAACAATGGTACGCCCTCCAGCAAATAACACTTTGACCAAAACCGTACCATCATACAAAGGAGTTGCCGTATGGTTTACACGAAATCCAGACATATCGGTTGAAGTTGGAGTGGTCGAACCTCCTAACCCAAAATCCTTTATTCCATAAATACTAAAACTAGTGGTAGTGCCACTCACAACATTATTTAGGGGATCAAGCCTTAAATTTTCCACCGGTCCCCAGCTATTTCCATTTGGATCAAACTTTACCAACCCAAGATCAAATTCACTAGTTCCTGAAGGAATAGGGGTATCTTGGGGATCCATTCTTGGGTCAAGGTATTCAATGGAAATGGTCACATTTTGCTTAAATTGCGTTCCCGGGGGTTTAAACTCATAGGCCTGACCAATATTTCCATCAGGGAGATTCACTGTACCAGCAACATCTACGCTTATCTCAGAAGAAGGCATTCCGTCCGGTAGGGCTCCGGGGGGAATAGTTACAGAGGCTAATTTATCTTCACTTATAATTGTAACTTGCCCTTCCCCTCCTCCATTACCGCTGCCGCACCCCAAAAAAGAAAATAGAGATAAACCTAAAAAAATTTTAATAAACGTATTCATTATTAAACCTTCCTTTAAAACCCATTGAAGGATCCTCATAACTGAAAGAAACAATTTAAAAAAGACCCCTCAACCAAAGGAGTGACAAAGCATCTGCTCTGTTCCAATTTCTTTTCCCAACAAATGTTTGGCATAATCACGGGTCATTTTCCCAAGTTCCTTCTTCATCAAAACATTTAAATGCAAACGGCTCACCTTGTTCGGATAAAGAGTTAGAATTTGATGGACGGAAGCAACGGTCCCCGGAGACAGGAAGGAATGAAAACGGTTTTCCTGAGATCCGCAATTGTTGCACAACCCCCTTCCCTCTAAAAAAGAAAAGTAAATCTTTTTTCTTTCCAAGGTTTTCCCACAATCACCGCAAACATCTAACCGGGGTCGAAACCCTGATAAATCCAAAACCTTAATTTCAAAACACCGGGCCAAACTTTCAACATCCTTCACCTCACCGAGCAGGGATAAAAACTCCCTCAGGAGATGAAAACAGGTGGGTCGAGATTCTCCCTCGGGAAGAAAGGCCTCGATCCATCTTAAAAAATGGCTTGCATAAAAAATGGTATTAAGATCTTCCCTTAAGGCCTGAAAGGAGCGGATGATTTCGGCTTCTTGGATTTGGAAAAGACCTCCGGTTCGCCGTTCAAATAAAAAAAGGCTCGCATGGGTAATAGGTTCCAAAGCACTTCCAAACCGATTTTTTGGCCGTCTGGCCCCTTTTGCAACCCCCTTCAACTTTCCATGGGTCAAGGTAAACAGGTGTACCAATCGATCGGATTCTCCCAACGTTTTATTCCGTAAAACTATCCCCTCGGTTCGTATGAGCGACATTTTATTCCATCGGGTTACCGTAAATAATGAAGCAAAACCGTTGCAAGACTCAGATAAATAATCAACCCGGAAATATCATTTGCGGTGGTGACAAATGGCCCCGAGGAAATTGCGGGATCGACTCCCAGTTTTTTTAAAACCACAGGGGCCAGGGTTCCCGTTGCCGCTGCAATGGTAATCGCAAAAAACATGGAAACCCCGACCACAACCCCCAACATCATATGTCCATGCCAAAGGTTTGCAACAATTCCCACAATGGATCCGCAAATAAAACCCATCAACCCTCCCACCCTTAACTCTTTAAAAAAAACTTTCCAGACATCCGTCAATTCAATTCGGCCCGTGGCAAGGCCTCTCACCATGATGGTAGACGTTTGAAGACCAATATTTCCTCCCGTTGCTGTAATGACCGGAATGAAGGTGGCCAAGGCAATTACTTCCTGAATGGCTAATCTGAAAAACCAAAGAAAACCGCCGGTTATAATTCCCCCCACCAAGTTGGTCAAAAGCCAAGGCAGTCGGAACCGGGCGGCTTTGATACTGGAGGTGTTTAATAATACCTCCTCTTCCGTGGTTCCAGCCATTTTCAAAATATCCTCTGTAGCTTCTTCTCGGATCACGTCTATCACATCATCCACGGTTATAATTCCCACCAGGTGGTTTTCCGAATCAACAACCGGAAGGGCCAAGAAATTATATCGGGCGACCTGGCGGGCCACCTCTTCCTGGTCTTCATCGGTATGAACGAAAAAAACCTCTGTGGTCATGATTTCACGAAGCATCTTTTGAGGAGGTACCAGCAATAGCTGGCGAAGCGATAGAACCCCCACCAATCTCTTTTTAGGATCCACTACGTAAATATAAAAAACCATTTCTGCTTCTTTTTCTTCTTGAAGTCGTTTGATGGCCTCCTGGGCAGTTATATCTTCCTGGAGCGCAAAAAAGTTGGTGGTCATAATGCCACCCGCGGTTTCATCAGGATATTTCAGAAGGCCTTCAACCTCCAGGGAGTCTTCCTTCCCCATTAATTGCAAAATCTCCTTTGCCTTTTCAGGCGGAAATTCTCCTAAAATATCGGCATTATCATCGGCAGGAAGTTCCTTTAGGATTTTGACCACCTCAGGGGAGGACATATCCCCTAAAATTTCCCTCCCGCTGGCAGCATCAATTTCACTGATCACAGTGGCTTTGTTCCCCGTATCCTTGATGAGGTCGAAAATCGTCCTTTTTTCCTGAGTGGTCATCAGGTGGCGAATCACCTTTGCGATATCCGCGGGGTGCATCTTGTTCACCATATTAGACAGGTTCGCAATAGCCCCACGGCGCAAAAAGCGCTGAACAGTTTCCAAAACAATCTCGTATCGCGTCGCCATTTTTACCCAGAAAAAAACTAATAGCCTAATTGTTGGAGAACTCTTTCATTCTCCCGCCAGTTTTTTCTTACCTTGACCCACAGGTCAAGAAAAACCTTCGTTCCCAGAATTCCCTCAATCTCCAATCGGGCTTCTGTTCCAATTTTTTTCAACAGCTCGCCACCCTTCCCGATTAAAATCCCTTTTTGGGAATCCCTTTCCACGTAAATAATTCCCTGAATACGAACCAAGGGGCGCCCCGGATCCTCCTTAAAAGACTCAATCCATACCGCCACCGAATAAGGGATTTCATCCCGGGTCCTCTTCAATACTTGCTCCCGAATCATTTCACCCGCAATAAAGCGCATGGGTTGATCTGTAATAACATCTTCAGGAAAAAAAGGGTCTCCTTCCGGAAGGAGACCGGAAAAACTTTTTACCAAAGGTTCAACATTTTCCCCCTTAAGGGCAGACACGGGGAACACTTCATCAAACGAACATTCTCTGGCATATTCTGTAATCAAAGGTAATAATGTTACTTTTTGGACCAAATCAATTTTATTAACAATTAAATATTTGTTTTTTTTGACACCGCGCAGGCTTTCTAAAATAAACCGATCCCCGGTTCCCGGCATGCCCGTTGCTTCAACCAAGAAGGCCAGAATGTCTACCTGATTAAAAGTTTTCAGAGCCCCATCCACCATTCGTTGGTTTAATTTATGCCGGGGTTTGTGAATTCCAGGGGTATCCAAAAAAACCAACTGGGTATCCGGAAGGTTTCTGACCCCCAAAATCTGGTTTCGGGTAGTTTGGGGTTTGTCGGAAACAATAGCAATTTTCTCGCCCAAAATCTGATTGAGAAGGGTAGACTTCCCCACATTCGGACGGCCAATCAGTGCAATAAACCCGGATCGAAAACTCAAGCCACTCTCCTTGAAAAGCAGTTGGTCATTACCAAAAAACGTTTGATTTTATCACATTGTTTAAATTATGAGCAACCCGTTCATTTTCGGGGGTTTTTCACATTGGTCCAATTTTTTTAACAGAAAAAAAAGGAACTTAATTCTCCAGGCTCACTTTTATAGCCTAGGCTTGACAAAGGCTTTGGGTTTACTGTAATAATTTCCTGGTTTGGAAAAAAAGGTTTCTCAAATCCCCGTTCCTGGGACCTTTTTACATTTCCGTCATTCACTCTTGTGGGAAAGAATTTGGGGCCATTGGCGGGTGGGGATCAATAACTTCTTCAAACTTACATATTAATGCCCCACCACAACAAACAAACGGGACTACGGTTTTTTATTGTTATTCAAAAAAGCCAGCCCTATCTGAAAAATAACCCATGATAAATGTTCAGCATTTGACCAAGCGTTACGGGGAACGTACTGCCATTGAAGATATAACGTTCAACGTAGAAAAAGGGGAAGTACTGGCTTTTCTAGGGCCAAACGGTGCCGGAAAAACAACCACCATGCGGATCCTCACCTGTTTCATCCCCGCAACATCCGGGACGGCATCTATTTCAGGGTTTGATATTTTTGAAGCATCCCTGGAGGCCAGACGCCGAATTGGCTATCTTCCTGAAAACCCCCCACTCTATAATGAATTGACCGTTAAGGAATACTTAAACTTTATCTCAAAAATTAAAGGAGTTCCAAAGTCATCCCAAAACCAAGCCCTCACTTATGCATTGGAAAGGTGCAACCTTACAGCCGTTCGGGAGCGATTGATTGGCCACCTTTCAAAGGGGTTTCGGCAACGGGTTGGCCTTGCTCAAGCTTTAATTCATAATCCTGACGTATTGATTTTGGATGAACCCACCGTAGGTCTTGACCCCAAGCAAATCATTGAAATGCGTGGACTCATTCACGAATTGGCTGGGGCGCACACCCTAATTTTAAGCACCCATATTCTGCCTGAGGCCACTGCCATTTGCCAAAGAGTGATTATTATTCATGAGGGGCGGATACGGGCCATTGACTCCCCAGAACATCTTTCTGCAAATCTTCGCCAATCGGAAAAAATTCGAATTATCGTTCGTAATCCTACGCCTCAAATACCAGAGGTCCTCCAATCTTTGAACCGGGTGACTCATGTTTTGGAAGAACCTAACACCAACGGACAAATTTATATAGTGGAATCCGAACTGGGGACTGATATTCGGGAGGATGTGGCCCACTGCGTAGTGAATAAAGGATGGGGCCTTCTGGAATTGAAAAGTGTCTCCATGACTTTGGAAGATGTGTTTCTTAAATTGACACAGGAAGAACCTTCTTAGGAGGTCCGGATAAAGCCCATGAAAAAGGTAAACAATGTGCTCGCCATTACCAGTAAAGAATTGCGGATTTATTTCACCTCACCCATGGCCTATGTAGTGATTTCGGTTTTCCTTTTAATCAGCGGGTTTCTTTTCTCCCAAATCGTTCTTTTTGCTTCCAGCCAAAGTATGCAGCTAATGCGTCTTCAAGGAGCTCTTCCAGAAATTAATGTCATTGAGTTGGTTTTCCGGCCAGCGTTTCACAACATGGCCATTGTCATTCTCTTCACCTTACCCCTGCTGACCATGCGACTCCTGGCGGAAGAGAAAAAGACCAAAACAGTGGAATTATTATTTACTTCCCCCATCTCTATCCTTGAGATTATCTTTGGAAAATTCCTTGCCGCTTTTTCTGTATTTTCTTTGATGCTGTTATTAACCGGGTTTATGCCCGTTCTCATCAATATTTATGGGGATTTACAATGGAAACCTATTTTGGCCGGATACCTGGGACTTCTTTTATTAGGGGGAGTCATCTTATCGGTTGGGTTATTTGCATCCTCCATCACCGAAAATCAAATTATCGCAGGTTTTGTGGGCTTTGGAATTACCCTCCTCCTATGGCTTATGGGTATCGCCTCCCAGGGAGCAGGGAATTCGGTTTTAGGTGATATTCTCTCCTTTTTATCTGTAGGGGAGCATTTTAGCAGTTTTGTAAAAGGGCTCATTGATACAAAAAATGTTGTTTATTTATTGAGCCTCGCAACGGTCGGCCTTTTTCTGACCCACCGGGTAATCGAAGCGCATCGGTGGAAATAAAAAAATATGATTAAACAACTCAGTAAGCTTTCAGGGTGGTTAGGGCTTTTTCTTTTTTTCGGAGGCCTTTTGGCCCTTGGGGTTAACCCAAGCTGGGGGAATTATGTCTCCATCGCAGAAGGGGCCTCCCTGGTTCTATTGATCTTTTTCTTTATCACCCACTTCGAAGCGATCAAGGTTTTTTCAACACGTCGATCTACCCAATTCGGGTTAAACAGCTTTTTAATGGTCGTTATTTTTCTTTCCATCATCGGAATTTTAAATTTCCTGTCCTCCCGGCATAACCAGCGGTTGGATTTATCGGAAACCGGCCGTTTTTCATTGGCTCCGCAAACCAAAAAGGTTCTCCAAAATTTGGAACAAAAGGTAAAAATAACTGCATTTACAGAATCCCAAACCCCCAGCGAAAATCAAATCAGAGATCTTTTAAACAGTTATTCCAATGAGACCGATCACCTCTCATTTCAGGTGATTGATCCCTCCCAAAAACCAGCCATTGCCCGGCAATATGGAATTACCCAATACAATACCCTGGTAATCGAAGTGGGTGACCAGGAAACTCAAATTAAAAATATCATCGAACAAGAATTAACCAATGCCCTCATTCGGGTCAATAAAAAAAAGAAACAAACCATTCACTTTCTGGAAGGTCATGGAGAACATGACCTTACCAACACGGAACGGGAAGGATTCTCCCGGGTCCAAGGGGCCCTAGAAAAACAAGGCTACCACGTGGAGGGCCTTTCCCTTCTTCAAACCGGAAAAATTCCAGAGGACACCGCTGTTTTGGTGGTGGCTGGACCCCAAAAGGCTTTTCTCCCCCAAGAAATTGAAGCGGTTTCGAATTATTTAAATCAAAAAGGAAAGGTTTTGGCCTTAATTGACCCCCAAACCCAAACCAACCTGGATGTTTTTTTCAGCCAGTGGGGAATTCGATTGGGGCCGGGGATCATCGTTGATACCCTATCCAGACTCTTTGGCGGAGACTTAACCATTCCTGTGGTGACCACATATCCTAATCATGAAATTACCGAGGGTTTTAATTTAGCAACGTTCTTTCCCGTTGCCCAAAGGGTTCAATTTGAATCCTCGGATTCACACCTCAACTTTCAGTCCCTGGCTGAAACCACCGAAAACAGTTGGACTAAAACAGATATTATTTCAGGTGACCTAAACTTTAATTCCAAGACCGATCTTAGAGGGCCTCTGACCCTTGCAGGAATGGTTACCAAAAAAACGGAAGAAACGAGTTCCCAAGAAGAAAGTGATCTAGAGATACCCTCGGAGGAAAACACGGACCAGCCCTCGGATGAACCGATACTGATCGTTTTCGGTGATTCTGACTTTGCCGCTAATGGATCTTTTGATTTTAATGGAAATGGAGATCTTATTCTAAACACCATCAATTTCTTGGCAAAAGAAAAAGATCTAATCGCCATTACACCCAAAAAACCGAATTTTTCCCCCTTATTTTTAACCAAAGTTCAAGGAAACGTTGTTTTTTATACTTCTGTTATATTAATGCCCGGCATTGTTTTTCTCACCGGACTCATCATCTGGAAACGCCGGCGCCGTCTCTGAATATTTTCCCTTTAACCATGCGTTTTCGAAATACACTCATAATGGCAGTTATCCTTCTCGGCTTAACGGGATACCTCTTTTGGATTGAAATTCCTCAAGGAGAAAGGAAAAAAGAAGCCGAAACGCAAGCCCAAAAGGTTGTTTCATTCAATGAAACCGATATTCAATTTATTGGACTACAATACCGGGACCCGGAAGCGGAAATAGACCTGACAAAAAGTCAGGGGGGGAAATGGGTTATCTCGAGACCCATCCATGCGGAAACCGACGAACGGGAAATTGCAGGGCTCCTCTCCAGTGTGGTCGGAATGAGACATTCTCGTGTTCTGGAAGATTTAGAAGAAGGCGGGGAATTCGGTTTTGACCAACCGCAAATAAAAATTTCTTTAACTCAAAAAGACTCTGATGGCGAAAAAAAAGAGACCATTTTGGTGGGGGATGACGGGCCCATCTTTAACACGCTTTTCGTTAAGCGGGAAAGCGATCAGCAGGTCGTCTTGGTCGAAAAAGGAATTAAGAATTCTCTGACCAAGAAACTCTTTGATCTTCGCAATAAAAAAATACTCCCAATAGATCGTAATCAAATTACCCAATTCACCATTGATTTTAAGGACTCCACCTTTCTTTTCGTTAAGGAAGAAAACCAATGGAAAATTAGAAAACCTCAACCCGCCAAAGCCGATAGCGGAGAAATTAACGGAAACCTATTTGATTTTGAGGACTTACGGGCAATCGGATTTGTGGACTCTAAGGAAGAAAAAGAAAAACTCCAAAAAAACTTTAAGGTACCTGAATTGATGGTCCGCCTAAAAGAAGGAAATCAAACCATCAAGGCATCCATTTTCAAAACGGAAAAGGGTCAATATTTTGCCGTGACTTCCGATGAAAAACCGGTTTATGAGATTTCCAAATCCTTTTTGGATAATTTCAAAAATGATTTTTTCATTTACCGAGACAAACACCTTCTGGTATTTGATCCAGACTCGGTAAAAGAGGTCTCTGTAAAAAATCCTGAGGATACCTATTATCTCCGGAAAGCAAAGGATATCTGGACCCTTGAAGGCGATGAAAAAGAAATCAACCAGGTTTCCGTTACCAATTTCCTTAAATTTTTAGAATCCTTGGAGGCAGAAGAAAAACCCCAAAATAAAATCTCCTTTAAAGAAGCAGGCCTTCAACCACCCCTTACCGAAATCGAATTAAAAAACCTGAGTGGAGTTTCTGTAGGAAGGCTGCAATTGGGAAAAGAGGCTGATGGGAAATTGTACGCTCAAGGATTGGAAGACCTGGGAATCACTCTCGTTTTTAAAAGCACCTTTAAAAGCATCCCCCAAAAAATTGATTTATTCAAAGGCGAAGACGATGAAGAAACAGAAAAATAATAGTTTCCTTTTTCCCAATCACTCCCATAAACCAAATTCCCGAACGGAACGCAAAGCTTTTTTCCATCCTTGATAAATTTTATCCCGTTCTTTTTTGGAAAGATTAGGCAAGAATAATTTACCTTTTTTCGGTTTGGGAATTTTATAAACGGACTTCCAAATTCCACACCCCACCCCTGCAAGTAATCCTGCCCCGAGAAGGGTGCCTTCAGAAGTATTGGACCGTCTAACCGGAATTCCAAGCCAATCCGATTGAATTTGTAAAAGACCGTCAATGTGAGAAATCCCACCGCTGGCTTGAATGTTTTGAATGTTAAAATTTTTGTCCTTTCGAAGCACCTCATTTACATCTTTTACTAGAAAAGCAATCCCCTCCACCGCGGCACGGACCAGGTCGGCTTTTGTGGTCCATGGCCCAAGACCTAAAACACCCATCTGTACTTTTTTCAACCAATGGGGGGTTCCCAAACCCGCCAAAGCCGGAACCAGGTAAGACCGATGGCGGGAAGCACGAATCATTTGATTAATTTCAGTAGGTGAAGAAATAATCCCTGTTTTTTTCAACCAATCAAATACCGTTCCAACTGAATTAACCGTCCCTTCCAATGCATAAACTTTTTCTTCTGGAGTAGACCATCCCACACTGCTTAAAAGACCCGGAAGGCGAACTAAATTTTTACCGGTATTCATTAAAAAAAATCCGCCGGTCCCGTAATTGATGATAGCGTCCTTCTTACTAATTGCACCTAAACCCACCAAAGCGCTTTGTTGATCCCCGATACAGGCTTTTAGTGAAATTTTTAATCTTCCGATTTTGATCGATCCAAAATCCGAAACGCTGGTCTGAATGGAAGGAAGAATGGATTTGGGAATTTTAAAAAGGCCTAAAAGTTGAGAATCCCAGTCTTGTGTTTTCAAATCCATCAGAAGCATCCGCGCAGCATGGGTAGGATCGGTGGCATGAACATCCCCACGGGTCCAATGCCAGATCAAAAAGGAATTCACTGTTCCACAAAGCACTTTACCCTTTTCCAGTTTCTCCCGAATCCCTTTTACGTTTTTTAAAATCCACCGAAGCTTTAAAACCGCATAATGGGGAGAAAGCAGAAGCCCTGTCTTATTTCGAATCAACCTTCCAAACCCAGAATATTTCTCCACCTCAACTGAGCCCCGAAGATCCTGCCAGCTTAAAGCAGGGGCAAGGGGTTTTCCTGTATCTTTTTCCCACACAATGATAGTAGACCGCTGGGACGCCAAACCCATAGCGATGATCCTTCCTCCCCTTTTCCCGGACTTTTGGAGTAAGGATTGAATGGCCTGATTTTGGCTTTTGATGAGTTCTTCGGGACGATGTTCTACCCAAAAGGGTCTTGTACGGAAGGTTCGAAGTGGCACAGAAACAGATTGGACCAACTCACCTTTTTCGTCAACCAGCCCAGCCTTGGAATGGGTGCTTCCCTGGTCAACAGATAAAATATATTTCATTCGGGGGGTTCATCTCTTCCTTGAACAATCATTTTTTTTCCTAATGATTAAGCTTTTTATGTTTTTGGATAAATTCCGGGGTCATCTCCTGAATTTTTGGCATAATCTCTTGGATAAATCCTTGGGTAATATCCATGGTTTGATTCATTAATTCAGAGGTCTTTTCGACAAATTGTTTGCCAATAGAACTTTTATAAAAATCAATGATTCCTTTTATTTTTTTTTCTGTGAACGTTCTCATGAAAACATCGATATACCCTTCTTTCAGTTTTTCCCATTTCAAATGACCCGAAATCCGTTTTATTAATTCCTCCTGGAGCTTTTTTAGTTCCTCTGGGGAAAGTTCAGGAAAGGGCGCACTTTTAAATTGGTGGATTTGCAACTGCTTGATCACCTCCAAGTTTTTTTCAACACTTCTCTGAACGTCCATCAAACTTACCAATTCCCCGGCTTTTTCTCGATGGGTTTTGTCCTCAGCGTAACCCCATTGAGCAATATTCAGGAAAAGGATAATAAAAAATATGGGTCTTCGTGAAATCGAGTGGGTAAAAATTGTTAAAAAGTGTTTAAGGTCCATACAGGGCAAGGGTCAAGTCAAAGTCATTCTGTGGTTGAAGCCTTTGAAGTATTAGAGGTTCCTGCAAAATCCA
>Ga0256865_1000043_pt1 | contig 42195 bp, 24 predicted proteins | sample RVTome_14_FD_187337 | JGI IMG/M metagenome (GOLD analysis project Ga0256865, IMG submission 187337) | Soil microbial communities from uranium-contaminated site in the Upper Colorado River Basin, Wyoming, United States - RVT145D125 HiSeq ... | reverse complement strand
GGTTGGTGAATTAGAGGAAAGATTACCCGTTCCTGCAAAAGTCGTCACCTGATTATCAAACACATCCCGCACTTCAAAGGTCACTACAGCTGAGGGAACCCCGGATACCACCGTCTGCTGGGAAGATGTGATGAACAATTGAGTCTCGGTGGAGGGGTCAATAAATTGAGTTTGGGCATCTGAAGTTAAAACTCCAGAAGTAACGGTGATGGTAGGGGTTCCCGAAATAGTGTCCTTAAAGAAGAATCCGCCCACTCCTCCAACAATTCCAACGGAGGTAATCCCACCACTAAAGGGACCGGAAGAGTTGGTGTCAAAAGTCAGGGTTGCAGAATCAGAACTGAGGCTGGCTGTTCCGGTAAAATTGGTCACCAAATTATTAAATTGATCCTGAACCTCAAACGTCACCAAGGAGGATGGTTCACCGGCCACAACGGTCTGGGCAGCGGATGTAATGATGATCTGGGTTTCGGTATCCGGAATAATGCTCTGGGTTTGGGAATCGGGAGTGAGGACACCCGATGAGACCGTAATGGCAGGTGTTCCCACGATGGTATCCTGGAAGAAAAAGCTCCCCGTTCCCCCAATAATGGATACAGATGTCACACTTCCATCAAAAGGTCCCGTGCTACTGGTATCAAAACGAAGTGTGGCAGAATCTGCACTAAGGGTTGCAGTTCCGGAAAAGGTCACGGGGTTATTAAACGAATCCAAAACCTGAAAGGTCATCACCGAGGAAGGTTGGCCGGCGACTACAGTTTGGGCAACACTGGTAATCGCAATTTGTGTAGCGGAGGAACCCGTTATGGTTTCGGTTTGAAAATCAGAGGTTAAACCGGTAATCGCAACACCAATTAAAGGATTTCCAATGGTGGTATCCCGGAAGAAAAAGGTTCCATTTCCTCCTGCCACTGAAACAAAAGTGATCGATCCATCAAAAGGGCCCCCGCTGTTAGAGTCAAACCTCATGGTGGAGGAATTAGAAGATAGAGTTGCCGTCCCGTTAAAATTGCTCACCAAATTGTTAAATTGATCTTGCACCACGAAGGTCACCGCAGAGGAAGGAACGCCTACCGAAACCGATTGAGGACCAGAGGTAATGAGAACTTTTGTCGCTGGACCATGAACAATGGTTTCAGTTTGGATATCTGATGTTAGACCCGTGACCGAAACGGTAATGTCAGGGAAACCCGCAAGGGAATCTAAGAAGAAGAAACTCCCCGATCCCCCAATCACATTGATGGAAGTTATGGTGCCATTAAATGGGCCTCCGGAACTGGTATCGAATCTCATCGTTCCAGAGGTTGCGGTGAGAAACGCCGTGCCGTTAAAAGTCGTTACCTGATTGCCTAAGGAGTCTTGAACAATAAAATTTACAGGTCCAGAAGCTACTCCCGCTTCAACGGTCTGAGGGGAAGTTGTAATCAACACCTGTGTGGGGGGAGCGGTGGTAATGATTTGAGCTTGATTCGCCGAAGCCAAAGCTCCCGAGGAAAGGGTTAAAGTTGGGTTTCCGACAGACGTATCCAGGAAATAAAAACTACCTAAACCGTTAGAGACCCCAATGGAAGTAATTGTTCCATCAAAGGGGCCGGTGGCACTGGAATCAAAGACCATTGTTCCGGAAGTAGAGTTAAGGTTGGCGGTCCCATTAAAAGACGTCACCCTGTTTCCAAACTGATCCTGAACTTCTAAATCCACTTGGGACGAAACCACCCCCGCGGGAACGGTTTGGGAGGTTGTGATAAAAGCCAATCCTGTTTCCACATCAGGATTAATGCTTTGGGTTTGCGAATCCGCCGTCAGACCTGTAACGGATACCGTAATATTTGGATTCCCCACAATGGTATCCCGGAAGAAGAAACTCCCGATCCCCGATGTGATATTGACCGATGTAATCGTTCCGTCAAACGGGCCCCCTGCGCTGGTATCAAAGCGCATTGTCGCCGATGGGGATGATAGACTGGCTGTCCCGTTATAAGCCGTAACCAAATTATTGAAAGGATCCCGAACTTCGAAGCTCACCTGTGCCGAAGGTGTCCCCGCAATCACGGTCTGAGCCGTTGAAGTAATGATGACCTGGCTTTCGGTGGCGGGTACAACCGTCTCCACCTGAGAGGCGGAGGTTAAACCCGTCCCGGATACAACAACGGTTGAAGGTCCAGCGGTCGTATCCCTGAAATAAAAACTCCCTACACCATTAGAATACCCAACGGAACCTCCCCCAAAATTCACCCCATCTGTTGAAAACTCCAGGGTTGCCGAATCAGAAGAAAGGATGGCTACCCCACTGGCGGTGGTCACTAGGTTATTAAATTGATCCCTAATCTCGTATGTGACAGCAGTAGAAGCCCCCCCCGCCGTAACAGTTTGTGCAGTGCTGGTGATTACGATTTGGGTCCCGGCAGCCGGTGTAATCGTTTCATTTTGGTTATCGGAAACCAACGCACCCGAGGAAACGGTAACGGTGGGATTCCCAACGGTGGAATCGGTAAAGAAGAAACTTCCTGCCCCATTGACAATTCCCACCGAGGTCACAGAACCGTCAAAAGGACCTGTACTGATGGCGTCAAAAACCATGGTGCCAGAGGTTGTACTTAAATTGGCACTCCCTGAAAACCCTGTGGTTTGGTTACCAAATTGATCCTGAATTAAAAAGGTCACACTCAATGATATGGATCCCGCGGGAATGGATTGCCCAGGACTGGTAATTAAGACCTGGGCTGCAGCCGCATGGGTAATGGTTTCAGATTGAACCCCGGAAGTGAGACCGGCTACAGCAACGGTAAGGGTTGGGTTTCCAACCGTGGTATCTAGGAAAAAGAAACTCCCTGTTCCTCCGCTAATGGAAACCGAGGTAAGGGTTCCATCGAACGGGCCGGTAGAAACCGTATCAAAATTAAGCGTAGCAGAACCGGAAACCAAACTTGCAGTTCCCGAAAAACCAGACATTAAATTCCCAAAGGAATCCTGAATCACGAAATTCACTTGGCCAGAGGAAACCCCAGCAACGACGGTTTGAGGTGCAGAAGTAATCACCACCTGTGAAGCGGAAGCGGTATTAATGGTTTCTGTTTGGACCGCCGAGGTTAAGGCCCCTGATGAAACAGTAATCGTGGGGTTTCCCACAATGGTATCCCGGAAATAAAAATTACCTGCCCCGCTGGCAATGGAAATTGACGTAATGGACCCATTAAAAGGACCGCCTGCACTGGTATCAAACCGCATCGTTCCGGAGCTGGAAGTGATATTGGCCGCTCCGTTAAAGGTGGTCACACGATTGCCAAACTGATCCCGAACTTCAAAACCGGTTAAAGCGGAAACAGCACCCGCATTAACGGTTTGGGGAGCGGTTAAGTAGACTAAGGTGGTTTCCACATCGGGTGTAATGGTTTGGTTTTGGGTATCCGCCGTTAGACCTGTCACAGATACCGTAATACTTGGACTCCCCACAATGGTATCTGTGAAGTAGAAACTCCCGATCCCCGATGTAATATTGACCGATGTAATCGTTCCATCAAAAGGTCCCGTACCGCTGGTATCAAAACGCAATGTCGCAGAGGGGGATGACAGACTGGCCGTCCCGTTATAAGCAGTAACCAAATTATTGAAAGGATCCCGAACCTCGAAGCTCATCTGTGCCGAAGGAGTCCCCGCAATCACGGTTTGAGCCGTTGAAGTAATGACGACCTGGCTCTCGGTGGCAGGCACAATCGTCTCCACTTGAGATGCGGAAGTTAAACCCGTACCGGATACCACAACGGTTGCAGATCCAGCGGTGGTATCCCTAAAATAGAAACTTCCTACACCATTAGAATACCCAACAGAACCTCCCCCAAAATTCACCCCATCCGTTGAAAACTGCAGGGTTGCCGAATCAGAAGAAAGGATGGCTACCCCGCTAGCGGTGGTCACTATGTTATTAAATTGATCCCGGACCGCAAATGTGCCCGCTGTAGAAGCCACACCGGCTGTGACGGTTTGTGCAGTGCTTGTAATCGCCATCTGAGTAGCAGACCCAGGAGCAATGGTTTGGCTCTGGGAATCCGGGGTGAGTCCACTGGATGCAACGGTGAGGATGGGACTTCCAACCGTTGAATCCCTAAAGAAGAAACTTCCTGCCCCATTGACAATTCCTACCGAGGTTATAGAGCCATCAAAAGGACCTGTATTGATGGCGTCAAAAACCATAGTGGCAGAGTTTGAACTCAGATTGGCATTCCCAGAAAAACCAGTGGTTTGGTTTCCAAATTGATCCTGAATAATAAAGGTAACTTCAGAGGATACAGATCCTGCGGGAATGGATTGACCAGGACTGGTAATCAAGACCTGGTCTGGAGCGGCAGATGTAATGGTTTCGATTTGAATTCCAGAAGTCAACCCGGTTGAAGAAACAGTAATCGTGACATTACTTCCAGCTAAAGTATCTAGGAAAAAGAAGTTTCCTATTCCGCCACTTAAAGGGAGGGAGGTAATGCTTCCATCAAAAAGACCCGAGGAACTGACATCAAACCGCATGGTGGGAGAGCTTGAAGTGAGCGTGCCCACCCCGTTAAATGCGCTAGCATCATTACCAAATTGATCTTGGGCGTGAATTGTGACAACAGAAGAAGAAGCCCCCGCTGTGACTGATTGAGGAGACGTCACAATGGCAAGACGGTCCGCGGGACCTGCAACAATGGTTTCGGCTTGAGAATCCGGACTCAACCCCGTAGAGGTTATTGAAAGGGTATGGACTCCAGCCGCGGTATCCAAGAAATAGAAGTTCCCTATCCCTCCGGTAATATTTGAAGTGGTAATGGTCCCGTTAAACAGACCTGTTGGACTGCTATCAAATCGCATGTTAGAGGATGTGGAGGTTAATGCGGCAACACCGCTGAAAGTTGATGATAGATTTCCAAAATTATCCCGGGCTTCAAAGGTAACTTGTGAAGAAGAAATTCCTGCAGTCACGGTCTGAGATACCGAAGTAAACACCAAGGTGGTGGCCAAGGCCGGTGTAATGGCTTGAATTTGTGAAGCAGGGGTAAGGGTCCCCGTTGCGATGGTAATGGAGGGACTTCCTACACTGTTATCTTTAAAAAAGAAACTTCCCCCCCCCCTGCCACTCCCACAGAAGACACTGTTCCATTAAAAGGACCGGTACTGGCGTTATCAAAAAGCATGGTGGGAGAAGTGGAAGTCAGGGTTACGGTTCCGACAAAGCTGGTCACCCGGTTATTATAAGAATCATGGATCTCAAAATTAACTGAGGAGGAAACGTTTCCGGCCGGAACACTTTGAGGGGAACTGATTATGACCACCTGTGTCGGCGAAGCGGTGTTAACGGTTTCCGTCTGATTCCCGGGTGTCAGTCCCGTAACCGTTATGGTCAGGATAGGACTTCCTGCAGTGGTTTCAGTAAAGTAAAAGGCCCCCGTTCCGCCAGTTACCGAGACCGAGGTGATGGACCCATCAAACGGCCCTACCGAACTATTATCAAATCGAAGGGTAGGAGAAGAAGCAGAAAGGTTGGCAGTTCCATTAAAGGAAGTGACCTGGTTTCCAAATAAATCCTGAATACCAAACGTCACGGCTGAGGAAATATTCCCTGCGATGAGGGTTTGGGCTGCCGATGTAAATCCAACTCGTGAAGCCGAAGCAGGAATGATGGTAGCCAACTGACCATCCGAGGTTAAACCGGAACTGGAAATATTGATAATATGACTTCCCGCAGTGGTATCACGGAAAAAGAAAGTCCCTGCCCCGCTGGTAATCGGAACCGATGTCACACTTCCATTAAAAGCTCCTGAAATACTGGTATCAAAGGCAATGGTCGAGGACGTGGAGGAAAGAAGGGCAGTTCCATTAAAACTGGTGTCCTGATTCCCAAACTGGTCTTGAACAACAAAAGTGGCTTGAAGAGAAATATCACCGGCCACAACGGTTTGAGGAGCGGAAGTAAATACCAATTGAGTGGGAACCGCAACCGAAATGGTTTGTTGTTGGGTTCCAGGAACCAAACCGCTTACGGTGACCGAAAGGGTTGGGGTTCCAACCACTGTATCCTTGAAAAAGAAACCTCCAGAACCGTTGATGGCGCTCACCCCGGTCACAGAGCCATCAAATAAACCCGTTGATAGGGTATCAAATACCATGGTTGGCGAATCCGATGAAAGGGCAGCCGTCCCGACAAAATTGATATTCTGGTTCCCATATTGATCCTGAACCTCAAAATTAACCTGCGAGGAAACTTCCCCGGTAAACAAGTTTTGGGCAGCGGAGGTAATGACCACCTGGGCCGCCACATCTGGATTAATGATTTCCGTTTGGACATTGGCAGAGAGACCCGTTACCGCCACGGTAATCGTAAAGGTTCCGGCTGCATTGTTTTTAAAGAAAAAGGTTCCTTTTCCGCCGGTTATAGAAGCTGAATTGATCGATCCATCAAAAGGCCCGCTACTAGAAGAATCAAACCGCATGGTTCCCGAATTGGAAAAAAGGTTTGCGGTCCCATTGAAAGAGGTAACGGCATTTCCAAAAATATCCTGAACCTCAAAGGTCACGGGCGCGGAAGTAAACCCCGCCGTGGTGGTTTGGGAACCGCTGGTAAACCCGACATGATTAGGAAGGCCAGGCAAAACGGTCTCTATTTGTGAATCCGATACCAAACCCGTCGAAGAAATGGCAATGGTGTGGGTCCCGGTTTTCGTCTCCCTAAAATAAAAATTCCCTGCTCCAGCTGCCACACTCACCGATGTAATGCTCCCGTTAAAAAAACCAATGGGACTGGTATCAAAACGCATGGTGGTAGAGGTAGAAGAAAGATTGGCGGATCCGTTATAACTTGGGGTCGGGTTCCCGTATAAATCCTGGACCACAAAGGTAACCTGTAAAGAAACGTCTCCAGCTAAAAGGGTTTGTGCGGAACTTGTGAATCCAAGCTGGAAGGGAGGGCCCGGGTTAATGGTTTGCTGTTGCGTTCCTGCGGTGAGTCCGGAAACATTCACAGTAATCGTAGGGGTTCCGGCAGTAATATCTTGGAAGAAGAAATTTCCCACCCCATTGATCACATTCACCGAATTCACGGTCCCATCAAAAAGGCCGCCTGCGGTGGTATCAAAACGCATGGTCCCAGAATCTGAGGAGAGTGTTACAGCTCCGGAGAAAGTATTTGCCCGATTACCAAACTGGTCTCTGGCCTCAATGGTCAGAACGGCTGAAACATTTCCCGCTTGTAGGGTTTGAGGGGGACTGGTAATCACCAGTTGTGTGGCTGGTCCTGATTTGATTTCCTGTTGTTGTGTGGCCGGGGTTAAAGTTCCGGATCCCACTGTAATGGTAGGAAAACCAACCGCGGTATCGGTAAAATAAAACGATCCGACACTACCAGAAATGGGAACCTGAGTAATCGATCCGTCAAAGGGACCGGTGGCACTCAAATCGAAAACCATGGTGGGGGAAGTGGAAGAAATCAATGCCGTGGCAGAATAACCGATTACCATGTTTCCGTAAGTGTCCTGGACCTCAAAATTCAAAACGGAAGAAACCATTCCTGCTTCAACAGCCAATGGACCCGATTGTGGGGGGGATGTAAACGCCATTTTAGCGGGAGGACCAGGAACAATGGTAATAGATAGAGGTTTGCTATCGGAAACACCGTTGAGGTCTGTGACAGTTGCTGTAAAATTAAAAACAGCGGCAACCGTTGGGGTTCCGGTAATTTGCCCGGTAGACGGGTTTAAAACCAAACCAACGGGAAGTGCCCCCTGGGAAATACTCCATGTATACGGCTGGGTCCCACCTGAGGCCTCCAACAGTCCCGCATAAGGAACTCCCGCTGTACCATCCGGGAAAGAGGTAGTGTTTATGGTTATGACCGTGGGCCCAGAAAGGGTTCCAGAATTTGGGAAACGAACAATTGCCAAACCATCCGAGGCATCAAAGAAATAATTATGGACCCCTGGACCCAATGAGGTTTGGAAAATAAACTGTTCTCCGTTGACGTAATTACCATCTCGGAGTGATGGTGCCGCACCATTATCGACTCCCATGGCCGCTCCCGAAGGAGCCGTTGGGCTTCCCGCAGCATCCCCGTCTACATGTAATCGAATAAATGATGGTGGTTGGTTATTGGCATCTGTGTAGACCACCTTATAATTAAATTGGGTCAACGAGTTACCAGTATCGGGGTTAACGCAATCACTGACCCCAAACCCAAATTCCGAAGAACAAGCAACCACGGGTGGGGTATTTAAAATAGGCCCATAAATTAGGTAGGCTTGCCCCGCATCAATCAAAGAACCATTATCCGCCAAATCCCCACCGATCAGTAAATCAGCCAACGGATCACCGTTGACACTGCCCCCATTGGCTACAGAAAATCCCGCATTGTCCCCCGCTTTGATCCCATTTACGGTTATATCTGCATTGTTGAGATCAAACGTTCCCGTGGGAAAACCCGTCTGACCGAAAATGACATAAACTTTTCCAGCATCCGTTCGAATTAGAGGATTCGGGAAGGGGTCTGCCCCAAAAGCACCTAAGACAATATCGGTGATGGAGGTAGTTCCACCATCAATATCCCCGCTCATATCCAAGGCGGCACCTAACCGGTCTCCCCCCGCCTGGCCGTCAAAAATGACATCAGCCCCGCTCAGATTTAATGGGCAGGGAGGAACCCCGCAGAAACTGTCATTGGCCCCACCGAATACCAAATAGGCCCTTCCGGCGAAGTTTCCCGCAGGTGAATTATAATTTTTTGCACCGATGAGAATATCCACAAAACCATCGTTATTAACGTCTCCCCCATTTGATACTGCCGACCCAGACAGTTCATTAGCCGTCTCACCCGGAAAGATGACATCGTAACTGGTCCCTCCCACACCTGGATTAAGTTCGATGATCGAAGGAAAAGAGCTTCTACCGAAAATCAAATAGGTGGCTCCGGCCTCAGTCCCTGAATCGTCGGCCCCTTGAGCCGTGATTAAGATATCCGCCATTCCATCATTATTAACATCCCCTCCATTATCGACCGCAAATCCGGAGGCATCATTCACATTGGCCCCATTGATCCGGACATCGGCAATCCCTCCGGTACTCAAATCAATCGTTGCGGGCCAGTTAACCCGACTCCGCCCGAAAAAGAGGTAAGAACGTCCTGAACCCGTTACCCCACCGGCGTCCGCATTGGGTGCGGAAACCAGGAGGTCATCCGCAGATCCGAAAAACCCATCCACATCTCCCCCATGGGAAACCGCAGAACCAAAACGCTCATCCGCACTTTCTCCAAAAATCGTTAAATCAGCGGCCTGCAAAGAAAGATCAATGGTCGCTGGCCAAAGACCCTGTGCTTTTCCAAAAAAGACGTGAAGTGCCCCCGGGGCAAAAAGAGTGGAAGAAATAAACGCCCCCGGTTCACCGATCAAAAGGTCCTGAATGCCATCCCCATCAATGTCTCCATCGGTGCTCACTGAAAACCCAAAATTTCCATTACTATTTCGACCGGTTATGGTCACATCGGCAAAATCCGTATTGAGATTAAAGGTCGTGTTGGGGGGAAAAGCCCGTCCGAAAAAGATATAACATTTTCCAATCCCGGTTCCGGGAAAGCTTTGAATGCCACATGCCAAAATGTCAGAATTCCCATCCCCGTCAATGTCCCCATTATTGGCAACAGCATAACCCAAATTCTCATTACTGGCGGACCCGTCCAAGCGAACATTGGTATTGGTTGCTAATTCAATATCCGTCGTAGCCGATTCTCCAGACGCGGTAAAGGTCTGGGGTGAGCCTCCAAGGCCGGCAACGGTTGCCGTAAAGGTATTGGTATTGAACCCTACGAATGGACCCAAGGTACCCGTGGCATTGGCCTGGCCAAAGGAATTGGTGGTTGAAACCCCCGGGGAAATACTTCCCCCTCCGGCCGTTACTGCCCATGCAACCGAAACCCCGCTCACCGGGTTTCCAAACGCATCATTAACCCGTACCGCAAAAGCCGATGGCAACGGATCTCCGGTAATGGCCGACTGATTATCCCCGGAAATCTTCACCAACGTGGTAGGAGGACCCGGATTGACAGTAACGGTTCGGGTATCAGGAGTGGAATCAGATAAGCCTAAAGCATCGGTCACCGTGAAGGTAATGGCAAAGGTCCCCGGGGTATTGAAAACAACGGGACCTGGATCTTCAATGGTTTGGGTAGGAGCGCCTCCTCCATAATTCCAGAAATAAAACAAGGGAAGGGTATTATCAGGATCCGTCCCGGTTCCGGTAAAACTAACGCTTTGACCCACCGTAATCGTAATATCGGTTAATGGGGTATCAATTACACCGTTGGGTTCCGAATTGACTGTAACGGTAACGGTTTCAGGGGTAGGATCGGATAATCCTAAATTATCGGTCACAGTAAAAGAAACTGTGTAAACACCGGAGGTATTAAAGACCACCGCCCCCGGATCCTCCGCGGTTTGATTGACAGCTCCCCCACCAAAATCCCATAAAAAGCTCAAAGGTAAATTTCCATCCGGATCGGTTCCGGTCCCGGTAAAGCTCACACTCTGACCCGGAGATATGGAAATGTTGGCTGCCGGGGTATCAATGACCCCATTGGGTGGTTGATTCGGATTGACAGTAATGGTCCGGCTGTCCGGGGTCTGATCAGAAATGCCCTGGCTGTCGGTTACCGTAAAAGTAACAATATAGGTTCCCGGGGTATTGAAAACAACCACCCCCGGATCTTCAACAGTTTGGTTTGAAGCTCCCCCGGTGAAATCCCAGAGGAAAGTTAAAGGAAGATTATTGTCCGGGTCGGTTCCTGTCCCAGAAAAAGAAACGCCTTCCCCTTCTGTAATGGTTACGTTTCCTGTTGGGGAATCAATCACACCATTGGGTGGAATTCCAACGGTAACCACACGGGTAGCCGGCGTTGGGTCGGATAACCCCAAACTGTCGGTTACGGTAAAGGTAACGGTATAGGAGCCCGGGGTACTGAAAACAACAACACCAGGGTCTTGTACGGTTTGGTTTGTCGCGCCACCACCAAAATCCCAAAGATAGGTCAACGGTAGATTATTGTCAGGGTCCAGACCCGTCCCGGTAAAGTTGATTCCAGTTCCCTGGGCAATGGAAACATTCGTCAAGGGTGTATCAATCACCCCATCCGGAGCTTGGTTGGCATTAACAGTAATGATTCGGGTGTCCGGAGTAGGATCGGCAACCCCCTGACTGTCTGTAACCGTAAATACCACGGTATAGGTTCCCGGCGAATTAAAGGTAACAGAACCTGGATCCTCCACCGTTTGATTGGTGGCCCCACCTCCAAAACTCCAAAGATAGGTCAAAGGTAAATTATTATCAGGGTCAGTCCCGGTCCCGGTAAAGGTCACACTTTCACCTTCCGTAAGGGTGACATTACCAATGGGTTCATTGATCACTCCGTCCGGTGCAATTCCCACGGTAATGATTCGGGTATCCGGGGTCGGATCTGAAAGACCCCGGTTATCCGTTACGGTAAACGTAACGGTGAAAGTTCCGGGAGCGTTAAACACCACAATGCCAGGATCCTCAACCGTCTGATTGGACGCCCCACCCCCAAAATTCCAGAAATAGGTCAGCGGAAGATTGTTGTCAGGATCAGTCCCCGTCCCGGTAAAATTGACTCCCTGACCCTGGGCAATAATTAAATTGGATAAAGGCGTATCGATCAAACCATTGGGGGGGGAATTCACTGTGATGATCCGGGTATCCGGAGTTGGGTCTGAAATTCCCAAACTATCGATGACCACAAAGGACACCGTATAGACCCCTGCCGTATTAAAGAATACCGCCCCGGGATCTTCTACCGTTTGATTGGGAGCCCCGCCACCGAAATTCCAAAGGAAGCTTAAAGGTAAATTCCCATCGGGGTCGGTTCCGGTTCCGGTGAAGTTAACACTTTGCCCAACGGTAATGGTTACATTGCCCACGGGTGAATCAATAGTCCCGTTGGGTGGAGCCGCATTTACCGTAATCACCCGGCTATCCGGGGTCGGATCGGAAAGGCCCAAACTATCCGTGACCGTAAACGTAACCGTATACGTTCCACCGGATGGAAATGTAACTAACCCAGGATCTTCAACAGATTGATTAGGGGCACCCCCCCCAAAACTCCACAAAAAAGTTAAGGGAACATTTCCATCCGGGTCATTTCCAGTTCCATTAAAGGTTACACTTTGTCCGGCGGTAATGGTCACATTCCCAACCGGTAAATCAATGGTTCCAATGGGGGCAGCATTGACGGTAACAACCACTGATGCAGGGGTAGGGTCACTGATTCCCAAACCGTCGGTCACGGTAAACGTAACGGTATAAACCCCTGGGGTGATAAAAGAAACCGTTCCAGGATCTTCCGTCGTTGAATTGGAAGCACCCCCGCCAAAATCCCAAAAGAAGGTCAAGGGAAAATTGTTATCAGGGTCAAGCCCGGAACCTGTAAAGTTAACACTGCCTCCCTGATTGATCGTGATATTCCCGGTTGGAGTATTGATGGTCCCATTGGGTGCCTGATTGGGGTTGACGGTAATGGTTCGCGTATCCGGTGTCAAATCGGAAAGGCCTATATTATCCGTAACGGTAAAATTGACGGTAAATACCCCAACGGTATTAAAGGGAACCAACCCAGGATCTTCCGCTGTTGAATTAGAAGCCCCTCCCCCAAAGTCCCATAAAAAGGTTAAGGGAAGATTATTATCTGGATCCGTTCCCGTCCCCGAAAAGGAAACACCTTCACCCACCGTAAGGGTGAGATTTCCGATCGGTGAGTCAATCACCCCATTCGGGGCCGCATTCACGGTTACGGTCCGGGAAGCCGGAGTTGGATCCGGTAGACCTAATACATCGGTGACGGTAAACGTAACCGAATAAATCCCAGCGGTATTAAAAGGGACCGAACCGGGGTCTTCCACCGTTTGATTTGGGGCCCCTCCGCCAAAATTCCAAAGGAAACTTAAAGGTAAATTTCCATCTGGATCAGTTGCTGAACCCGTAAAATTCACACTTTGCCCTTCACTGATCGTAACATTGGTTAATGGACTATCAATCACCCCATTGGGGGCTTGATTCACATTGACCGAGATGATCCGGGTCGCAGGGGTAGGGTCGACGGCACCTAAGCTATCGCTTACGGTAAAGGAAACCGTATAGGTCCCAGGGGAATTAAAAACAACGGCTCCAGGGTCTTCAGCCGTTTGATTGGTTGCCCCTCCTCCAAAATCCCAAAGGAAAGTTAACGGAAGGTTATTATCCGGATCGGTTCCGGTTCCCGCAAAGGTCACACTCTGCCCGGCGGTGATGGTTACATTGCCTAACGGAGCATCGATCACACCATTGGGGTTTTGATTTGGAGAATTAACGGTTATTAACCGTGTATCCGGAGTGGGATCAGAGAGACCTAAACTATCCGTTACCGCAAAGGTCACCGTAAATACCCCCGGGATGTTAAAGGTAACCAACCCCGGGTCCTCAACCGTTTGATTGGCGGCACCTCCCCCAAAGTTCCAGAAGAAAATCAGGGGTAAATTTCCATCGGGATCCGTCCCGGTCCCTGTGAAACTGACGCTTTGGCCTACATTGATGGTGACGTTTCCTGCAGGGGTATCAATAATTCCGTTGGGGGCTTGGTTAGGGGTATTGACGGTAATGGTTCGTGTTTCTGGCGTGGGATCAGCCAAACCTAAATTATCGGTCACGGTAAAGGTAACAGTAAAAACACCTGGGGAATTGAAGGTGACCAATCCTGGGTCTTCCACGGTCTGGTTAGAAGTTCCTCCACCAAAATCCCAGAGGAAGGTTAAAGGTAAGTTGGCATCCGGATCGGTTCCGGTTCCCACAAAATTAATGCTTTGCCCAACATTGATGGTTACATCACTAAGGGGATCATCAATTGTTCCATTGGGGGCTTGGTTATTTAAGAAACTCCAAACCTGAACCCCAACTTTTGCGGTTCCGGTCCCATCTCCCCGGGTTACCCGGGCGGTAAAACTGTCATCCAGACCTACGGTAAACTGAGCTCGGTCAATGGCCCCCCCCACCGTTGTGGAAGCCCTTGCCCCTGCATGCCCAAATGGGTTGGAGACCGTACTTAAGGGAACCGTCCTTGCAGGATCAACAGGGTTAATTGCTAAAGTGGCGGTGGTTTGTGTATCGGCTAAATTAAATTCAAGATGCTGAACGTTTACAAACCCAGGGGTAAATTCAATGGCCTCCCAGGCAATCAGCAATTCGGGCCCAACGGCTTCTCTTTCAATCACGATATTTCCAACCCCATCAATCGTTGCAAATAACCCCACTTGTGATGGCGGTAGGGTTAAAGCTCCCCCCAATCCGGTTCTTGCAGACACAAGCAAAAACGTCCGGGTCCTATCCACAGCAATGGGAGGAGTGATGGTCAAAGAGTTGGCTGTAGTGGCCATGATCGCCAAATCCCTTTGAACGCTTGAAACAAGGAGGGGATCAAAATCGATTACCTCTACCCGGTTGTCCTGGGGACCTGAATCCGGAGAAAGACCTACATCAAATTCCCAAGAATTTGGTGTGAGCAGCCTCACCCGGTCGTATTCTTCATCCCCGATTTCCGAATCTCCCGCTCCATTGTGGGTATGCCCTTGATTTAACAAAATACTCGTAGCCAAATCGATAGGAGTGGGCAGGGTATCGGTTCTGGGAAATGCGGAACTTGCAGGGGTATTCAGTGTCCTTCTTTGAACCGTTGTGGAGTCTGTAGGTTCAAACTCAATAACGGTATACTCAAAATTGACGGGGATATTCCCACCTGCCGAATCGCTAAAGATGGTCAATTCTGTGGGTGAAGTGATTTCTGATGATTTAAAAATCTGGGAATGCTGATTTTCCCCGGTGTGTTCGTAGGTAACAATATGGAACGCCTTGGAAAGGTCTTGAATCGGTAACCCCCCACCGGTGGTGAGATCCACAACTGTAGTCCCTCCTGTTCCCGATCCCCTAATCACTTGCCGAATTAACCCCGGACTAGACCCAGGGGGATCAACCGTTACCGTAATGGAAAAAGGTGTAGGATCGGTTAAACCCAAACTATCCGTCACCGTGAAAGAAACAATATAAATTCCTGATAAGCTAAAGGTCACTGCGTCTGGATCTTCTACGGTCGAATTGGTGGCTCCCCCTCCAAAATTCCAGAGGTAGGTTAGCGGGGTGTGGCCATCCGGATCGCTTCCCGTCCCTAAGAATGTGACACTTTGCCCTGCTGTAATCGTCACACTGCTTGGAGGTGAATCAATAACCCCATCGGGAGCTTGGTTTGAATTCACTGTAATAATCCGAGTATCCGGCGTTGGATCCGGTGTCCCTAAACTATCAGTCACATTAAAAGAGACCGTAAAAGTTCCTGGTGAACTAAAAGTCACTGCTCCTGGATCCTCTGCCGTTGAATTGGATGCTCCTCCTCCAAAATCCCACAGGAAGGTAAACGGAAGATTATTATCCGGATCTGTTCCCGTTCCTGTGAAACTGACACTTTGTCCCGAAGTAATAGTGATATTTCCGACAGGGGTATCGATGGTTCCATTGGGAGCCTGGTTGGCGTTAACGGTAATAATTCGGGAATCCGGTGTGGGATCAGATAGGCCTAACCCATCCGTTACAGTAAAGTTAACTGTAAAGGTTCCGATGGTATTAAAAGTAATGTTTCCGGGATCCCCTGCGGTAGAATTAGATGCACCTCCACCAAAATCCCATAAGAAACTCAATGGGAGATTATTTTCGGGGTCGGTCCCCGTTCCGGTGAAGTTTACGCTTTGACCTTGGAAAATAGTAACATTTCCTACCGGAGAATCAATGACACTGTCCGGCGCTTGATTGGCATTAACTGTGACGGTTCGGGTATCCGGGGTTGGGTCTGAAAGCCCTAAACTATCGGTCACCGTGAAGGTAACAGTATAAATCCCCGGAACACTAAAGGTAACGGCTCCAGGGTCTTCAAGGCCTTGATTGGCCGCCCCGCCACCAAAATTCCAGAGGAACGTTAAGGGCAAATTATTGTCGGGATCGGTTCCTGTACCGGTAAAGGATACGCTTTGTCCTTCAGTAATGGTTACATTTCCAGCAGGAGTATCGATCACGCCGTTGGGCGCCGCATTCACAGTAATCGTTCTTGAATCCGGCGTCGGATCCGATAACCCAAGCCCATCGGTAACGGTAAAAGTTACGGTATAAATCCCAGGAGTGAAAAAGGATACCGCCCCTGGATCTTCTGCGGTTGAATTCGTTGCGCCCCCACCAAAGTCCCAAAGGAAAGCCAGCGGAAGGTTATTATCCGGATCCGTTCCGGTCCCTGTAAACGTAACACTTTGTCCTTCATTGATAGATACCCCTCCCGCCGGTGTATTGATCACGCCATCGGGAGTTTGATTGGTATTAACTGTGATGGTTCTTGAATCCGGTGTGGGATCAGGGAGGCCTAAACTATCGGTCACCGTAAAGGTCACCGTGAAAACCCCAGCGGTATTAAAGGTAACTGAACCGGGATCTTCGATAGTCTGATTGATAGCACCCCCGCCAAAATCCCACAAGAAAATAAGGGGGAGATTCCCATCTGGATCATTTCCTGTCCCGGTAAAGTTAACACTTCCTCCCTCGGTGATGGTCACATTTCCGGTGGGAGTGTTAATGACGCCATCCGGAGCTTGATTCACATTAACCGTAGTGGTCCGGGTATCCGGGGATGGATCCGCCAAGCCAAAACTATCCGTAACGGTAAAGGTGACCACATAGACTCCTGGTGTACTAAAGGTCACGACACCAGGATCTTCCACCGTTGAATTCGTCGCACCGCCACCAAAATCCCACAGAAACGTTAGGGGAAGGTTATTGTCGGGATCGGTTCCCGTTCCCGTAAAGCTGACCCCTTCTCCCTCGGTAATGGTTACATTTCCACTTGGGGTGTCGATTACACTATTGGGCGGGGAATTCACGGTAATAATTCTCGTATCCGGCGTAGGATCGGAAAAACCCAAACTATCGGTAACGGTAAAAGTCACCGTATAAATCCCTGATGTATTAAAGGGTATTAAACCTGGATCCTCCACGGATTGATTGGGAGCTCCTCCCCCGAAATCCCATAGGAAGCTTAAAGGCAGGTGATTATCCGGATCGGTCCCGGTTCCCGTGAAATCTACACTTTGCCCCACATTAATTGTGGTATTGCCTACCGGGGTATCGATCACACCATTAGGAGAAATATTGACGGTAATGGTTCGAGAATCCGGTGTCGGATCAGAAAGACCCAAATTATCGGTTACCGTGAACGAAACAGTATAAACACCTGCGGTGTTAAAGGTAACGAGACCGGGGTCTTCTGCTGTGGAATTGGTTGCACCACCATTAAATTCCCACAGGAAGGTTAAAGGCAGGTTATTATCCGGGTCCGTTCCTGTTCCCGAAAAATTGACATTTTGGCCCACTAAGATGGTGACATCGGTTGCTGGAGAATCAATGGTCCCGTTGGGCGCCTGATTGGTTCCAGTTACTGTAATGGTTCGTGAATCCGGGGTGGAATCCGCTAGCCCAAGGCTGTCTATAACCGTAAAGGTAACTGTGAAGACACCAGCACCCGGAAAAACAATAGCACCCGGGTCTTCTAGAGCAGAGTTTGGGGCGCCGCCACCGAAATCCCAAAGGAAGCTAAAGGGTGTGTGATTATCCGGATCCGTGCCGGTTCCCGTAAAGCTGACACTCTGACCCACGTTGATTGTCACATTGGTTGCCGGAGTATCGATGACGCCGTTGGGAGCCTGATTGGCATTCACCGTAACGGTTCGTGTATCCGGTGTCGGGTCCGCTAATCCTAAACTATCCGTTACCGTGAAGGTCACCGTGTAGACCCCCGCGGTATTGAACGTTACGGCTCCCGGATCCTCTACAGTGGAATTGGTGGCTCCCCCATTGAAATCCCAAAGGAAGGTTAAAGGTAAGTTATTATCCGGATCCGTTCCGTTTCCGGTAAAGCTCACACTCTGACCCTCCGTAATCGTCACATTACTTAATGGCGTGTCGATGACGCCGTTGGGGGCTTGGTTCGCATTCACCGTAACCGTTCGTGTATCCGGTATCGGATCGGCTAGACCAAGACTATCCGTCACCGTGAAGGTGACTGTATAAATTCCAGGCGTATTAAATGTTGTTGTTCCCGGATCTTCCGCTGTAGAATTGGTCGCGCCACCGTTGAAATTCCAAAGAAATGTTAAAGGCAGGTTATTATCCGGATCGCTTCCCGTTCCCGTAAAGGTAACCGCTTCCCCTTCGGTAATCGTTACATTTCCCGCCGGGGTGTTGATCACACCGTTTGGAGGAGCATTCACCGTAATCGTCCGTGTATCCGGTGTTGGATCGGCTAACCCTAAACTGTCCGTTACGGTGAAGGTCACCGTGTACACACCCGCGGTGCTGAACGTCACAGCACCAGGATCCTCTGCCGTGGAATTGGTTGCTCCACCTCCAAAGTTCCAAAGGAACGTTAATGGAAGATTATTGTCCGGATCCGTCCCAGTCCCAGTAAAGCTGACACTCTGACCCTCATTAATGGTGACGTTCCCCAAGGGGGTATCAATAACACCATTAGGCGCTTGATTGGCATTCACCGTGATGGTTCGTGTATCCGGTGTACCATCAGCCAGCCCTAAACTATCCGTCACCGTAAAGGTAACATTATAGATACCAGGCGTATTGAAGATCACAACCCCCGGATCTTCTGCTGTAGAATTAGTCGCTCCGCCTCCAAAATCCCATAGGAACGTTAACGGTAGATTATTATCTGGGTCGGTACCGGTTCCCGTAAAACTAACACTCTGACCCACGTTGATGGTCACATTGGTTGCCGGAGTATCGATAACGCCGTTGGGGGCTTGGTTCGCATTCACCGTAATCGTCCGAGTATCCGGCGTAGGATCTGAAAGTCCCAAACTGTCCGTTACCGTGAAGGTCACCGTGTAGACCCCCGCGGTGCTGAACGTCACCGCCCCTGGATCCTCTGCCGTGGAATTGGTCGCGCCACCATTGAAATCCCACAGGAAGCTAAAGGGTGTGTGATTATCCGGATCCGTGCCCGTTCCGGTAAAGCTGACACTCTGGCCCACGTTTATGGTGACATTGGTTGCGGGAGTATCAATGACGCCATTGGGGGCTTGATTGGCATTCACCGTAATCGTTCGTGTATCCGGTGTCGGATCGGCTAGACCTAAACTATCCGTTACCGTGAAGGTTACCGTGTGGACCCCCGCGGTGCTGAACGTCACAGCACCAGAATCTTCTGCCGTGGAATTGGTGGCTCCCCCATTGAAATCCCACAAGAATGTTAACGGCAGATTATTATCCGGATCCGTTCCGGTCCCTGTGAAGTTGACACTTTCCCCTTCGGTAATCGTTACATTGCCAACCGGCGTATCAATGACGCCATCTGGGGCTTGATTGGGGAGGCTATAAATCACCTCAATATAAAGGTAATCAAAACTTAACCCCTTACTTCCCCCGCCTCCATTATTGGTGTATTCCAATACAAGATTTTGAAGTTCGGTAAGGGTATCAACGCCAACTGCAAAAAGATTAAATTGTTCGTCTAATGTTGGACCCGCAGGACTCCATACCCCGTTGGTATTTACCGGTTGAATGGAGGTGTTGAACAATCCTCCTCCGTTATCATATCTCACAGAATTTGTGGCGGTGAAATTGCCCGCTTCTGTTCCATATTGTAGATGCAATACAGCATCTGTAATTGTTGAACCACCCGGAATGGATGACACATCAAAGTTTGTAACCGCCATAACCTTAGTTCTGCGAAGGGTATATTGCCCATCACCTAAACTTTCTCTACCAACCGGAGCCCCACCAGCATCATCAGCCTGGATATCGGCAATATCGTCACTTGAATCATCTAAGGGTGTTACTTTCCCTGTAGGGACAATATTTACGGTTTGACTGAAGGCTATTTCAGGATAAAGGAATAGGATTGTGAGGAGGGAGGTTGTTAGAAAAAGCGGTTTTAAGACGGAACGATAATGTTTGCCAAAAACCATATTTAATTTTTCTTCTTTTTTGGAGTGGAATGACCATAGTCTGACTTTGCAAGTTTTGTACCCTCTGGGAACTCCAAACCAATTACCAAGGAGGAAGGATTCCTAGTGCAAACACCTTGAAATATCAATAAAAATCAATTTTCTTAGAAAACCGATTAAATTCCCCAAAGGGCTTAGGAAAACCATGCAAGGGAGCCTTTAGGGAAAGAGTGGATAATAATTTTCTCTAAAAGGACAGCACGGGTTCACTGGACACAGATATTGGGGATTTCTTGGGGAAAGGTATGGGGAAAAACCAAAATGGAGAACTCAATCCATTCTTTTAGAACAATTCCTGAACGAAAGGGTTGGAATTACGCTCCTGGGCAATGGTGGTAACTGGGCCATGGCCTGGGAAAACCTCGGTCTCATCCTTAAATTCCATTAATTGGCGAACGGAGTTGAGGATATCATCGTAGGATCCCCCCCAGAGGTCTGTACGCCCGATGCTCCCAGCAAAAAGGGTATCTCCTGTTAAAAGGATTTCCCTTTCCCCTGGAAAATGGAAACAGATTGAACCGGGGGTATGTCCCGGTGTATGCAGAATTTGCGTTTGAAGGTCTCCCACCTTGACTTCCTCCTTATCTTTTAAAAAGTGATCAATTCGGGCAGGGGTGGGAACCGGAAGGCCCAAAAATTCAGCTTGCATTTTTAGATTAGAGTGAAGAAAAAGGTCCTCACCATGAAGGGCCACAGAAGCACCGGTTATGGATTGAAGTTGGTGAGTTGCTCCTACGTGGTCCAGATGGGCATGGGTATGAAGAATGGCTTTGAGTTTTAGTCCACGGTGGCCTAAAATCTCCAGAATACGGTCCGCCTCGTCACCCGGATCCACCACAATAGCATCATGGGTGGTTTCACAACCCAGGATCAGGCAGTTACATTGAAAAAGCCCAACTGCTAAATGTTCAAGTATCATCCCTGGATGCTTAAAAGTTCGCTGCTCAAGTGAATTTGAAGGGGGAAAGGCCCTTCTAACGGTTTCTCAAGGGCCAAATTCCCTTCCCCATTTCCTTTTCGGTAAGAAAATTGATAAGGCCCCCTGCCCGCCTTCTTACTGTAACGAAGCACCATGCTTGCCACCAACTCATGCTGAGAAGAATCAACAGGCCCGGTAATCAGTGCAACCGGTCCTGGAAACCCAAGAGGTTGAAAAAGGGTCATGGTATGATCTGCCAATTCTGCCAATGCCTCATTTTCTTCTCTGTTTCTTCCTAAGATTACTTTGACCTTTTCGCTGACCCGAAAATGTCTCCCGTATCGAAGCAGCTTTGCTTCATTCATAGAAACGTCCGGGTTGTGGGCAAAAAAGTCCCGGAGTTTTAGGGAAAATTCGGCATCGGTTAATAGACACCCCCCTGCAGGAGAACCATATTCCTTCAATGCCATACGCCCCGCCAATTGGAGTTGCGGTTGTCTGGACCGTCCCATCACACCCAAGAGTTTTTCCCGATCCACCCATCCTTTCTCCTCGGGAAGGGTGGGAGCTAAATGCCTTGCGGAAAGGGGTCTGAGAATGAGCCCTCCCATTTCACTTTCTTTATCAATCTTGACCATCGCTTCTCTTCGCTGAGACATGGGACGTTGCCCAAGAACTTCTCCGGTAACAATAAAATCCGCTTGTTTTTCCAACAATACTTTTTTGGCCAATTCAAACATGTAAATCCTACAATCAATACAAGGGTTCATATTTTTCCCGTACCCATACTTGGGGTTGCGGACCAGGTCTAAATAAGCCTCTCCTTTATCCACGATGGTTAAGGGGATATTTAACTCATCACACACCTTCCGAACCTCCGAATCACACCCCCAAGCACTGGAGAGAAAAAGTCCCTCCACACGAATTCCCTGATCCAACATTAATTTTGCCGCCAGCGTACTATCCAGTCCCCCCGACATGAGGGCAACCGCCGTTCGTTGCATATTTTTATTCTCCGGAAAAATAGACTGTGGTAGAAAAGAAAAAAACCTGGGAAATCATAGCAATCCGCTTACCTTCTGTCAACGCCTCGCTGCGAAATATGCTGATTTAAGGAAAGATTTCTACACAAAGGCCTAATGGAAACTGGGTCCAAGGGCCTAATCCGAAAAATAAGTCTAGGGCATAATTTTAAGAAAAATGGGCCTTAGGATGGATTGTGTCAACCTTATTTTTTGGTTACAGTGTCATTGTTGATAAAAGGGGTTGGTTTTACCCAAGAAATTTAAAAATAAGGAGGAACACTATGAAATGCCCGCGCTGTGCCGGGATCATGTTTAAAGATCGGCTAGAAGACCTTAAGGATGATACAGGCCAAATTTTTTTCTATGCCTATCATTGCTTCACTTGTGGAGAAATTCTGGACGATATGATTATCGGGAACCGAGGCCTAAGACCCAAACCCACGGTGACTCGTAATAGAAAACTATTGATCCACAACTAAAGCCAGTCATTTCCTTTTATACCCTCTATCCCTCATGAGGAAAAAGGCTTTCCCCAGGATCCCCATGAAAATCTTTTCCCCCGCAAGCTCCACATGGGCAAATTGCTCTTAATAGGTCAAAGGAAAACAATCCTGTACTGTGCCCATCACTCCATTCCACTTTAATGGCATAGCGTCCGATCCCCTCGATTTTTAAAGGTTTAACATCTTCCGGGATACTTCCTTCTTGGATTAATCTTTTCCCGCTCCACTCATCCACGCAAGCCGCACAACGGCAGTGGTTCCGCAAATAAAATGAGGGGTAAAAGCCTTCATGACCGTCAGTCCATTTTATCCGGATTCTTTGATCGGGTAGGCGTTCGATTTCCACAGGCATAGGGGTTTTTGGTGTAGGAACGGTACTCATATAATTCCTTTCCTGAATTCCATCATTTTCATCTAATTCGTTTTTGAAAAAGGCTCCAGGACGGTCTTTTTAAACCTACACTTTTTTATCTATCCCGGATCAACCCATTTTCCCTGGGCTTTAATTAACTCAATGAGTGTTTCATCCGCCCTCTCCTCCGGAACATTTTTTCTGACACGGTCTTTTCCGACATAAAGATCTACTTTTTGGGGCCCAGATCCGATATAACCAAAATCCGCATCAGCCATTTCCCCCGGTCCATTCACAATGCACCCCATAATGGCAATCTTTACCCCCTTAAGGTGTGACATTTTGGTTTTAATGCGTTCGGTAGTGGTTTGAAGGTTAAAGAGCGTCCGGCCACAAGAAGGACAAGAAATAAAATCTGTTTTTGACAGTCTGAGTCGAGTGGCTTGAAGGAGGTTGAAACTGAACCGCAAGGCATCGGAAGATTTCTCTCCCCCGCCCAGAGTGATCAAATCCCCAATCCCGTCTGAAAGCAAAGACCCGATTTGGACCGATCCATCCAGCAGCAAGGCTTCACTTTTTACATTGGAAACATACCGTAGGGTGAGGGGAACATCCATTTTTTTTTCGGCTAAAAAGCCCACCAAAAAACGTTGGGCCCCGATAAAATCCAGCCAATTCAAGGCAAATAGAAAATCAGGGAAGCCCTCCTCCTCACAAAGAAAAGCCAATCTCTCAAAGGTGGCCACCATTCCCAACAGCTCTTTTCTATCTCCTTGGGAAAGGAACCCGGGAACCGACCCTTCACCCACTTCCCATTGGATGGGAACTTGAAAGGTTTTGGCCATCCGAATCGTTGAACGCAGCGATGCCTCCCATTGATCTTTGGAAAGAGTACCATCCAGCACAAAATTTAATTTATGCACTCCTGGAAAAGCCCTTTCCAGGTGGGTTAGGCGGCTGTCCACACGGCAGGCCAATGGCAGGTAAATTCGTCTTAAATCCAGTTTCTGTTTAAGCGTGTTAAGAGCCTCCACCTCCGAATTAAAACCAAGTGGAATTTCTATGATATCTGCTTTGAGGGCTTCAGGGTCCCAAGGATTGCTCAGGTGAATGATCTCTTTTAAAAGCTGGTCCGGGCTAGATAACCCCGACTGGACCGGAAGTTCTACTGGGATGGGAGAACCCTCCCCTATGGGTACACCCAAAACCGAAATCTTTCTCGAGGCTCTTCGGCAATAAAAGAAGGGATTTCGAACATCCTGAATAAAACCGTATTTTTCGTTTTCCTTTTCTAATTTTGTCGAAGGGAAACCCCCTTCGACACTGGGTTTAATTCGGGCATTAAATTTTTGCACCAATTGAAACCCCACAGGGACCTCAGCCACGGGATCCTCGGTTAAAGAAACCCTGATGGTATCTCCAATACCATCCTCCAGTAAGGATCCGATGCCAATGGCAGATTTCACTCGACCATCTTCCCCATCCCCAGCTTCGGTCACCCCAAGATGGAAGGGGTAATCCATATTTTCCTGGGCCATCCGTGCCGCCAAAAGACGGTAGGTTTGAATCATCACCAGCGGATTGGAAGACTTCATGGACAGAACAATTTGATCAAAATGGTGGCGTTCACAAATCCGAACAAATTCAAGGGCAGACTCAACCATTCCTTCAGGAGTATCCCCAAATCGATTCATAATACGGTCGGAAAGGGATCCGTGGTTGGTCCCGATCCGGAGGGCCACCCCGTAAGTCTTTGCTTTCAACACAAGGGGCTTGAACTGGTTTTCCAAACGCTCAAGCTCCTGCTCATATTCACGGTCGGTGTATTCTCTCTGCTCAAACCGCTTCCGGTCGGCAAAGTTTCCGGGATTGATCCGTACCTTTTCAACGAATTCCACAGCCTTCAATGCCGCATTGGGGGTAAAGTGAATATCTGCCACCAAGGGAACTTTAAACCCTTCCCGACGAAGCAGCGCTTTAATCTCTTTAAGATTTTCTGCTTCCACTAAAGAGGGAACGGTCACCCGGACAATCTCACAGCCTACTTCCACCAGTTCTTTGATTTGAAAAACCGTTGCCTGTGTATCCCGGGTATCGGTAATGGTCATAGATTGCACCCGAATGGGATGATCACCCCCAATACCCACATCCCCCACCTGAACCACCCGGGTTTTTCTTCGAACGTAACCAAACGGATTTTCACAATAAGGAAGTGGATCTAACATTTTTTTAACAAACTGTGGTGGAGGTTAAACCAAACAATGATAATTTCTCTGTTCCATAGGGCAACCTTTTACGGCGCAGAAGACTCTCTCTTAGAGCAAATGGGACGAAAGCCCGCCATCTCTCTCAATGTACAGGGTGGAAGAAGATAATACCAAGGGTAGGGTTTACTTCCCGGAATTGTTTAACCTCATCCACCAATGCCTTCCACATTTCTTTCTGGGCATTATAGCATAAACATTGGGAATATTTGTGATGCAGGTTCAATTAATCCACAAATTCTGTAAAACGAACCGCAGCCCATGAGGTAATAAATAATTTGGAGAGGGTCCCCACAATCAGCCGATCACCCAAAGGGCAATTTTTTTTTAAGAAACATAGAGACTCCCTTTTGTTGACAGTCAAATCATTATTATGTTATCAAGACACACCAGTAAAGAACAACGTGTATTAAGTGAAAGTTTTTGCTTCAATCTGAAGGTAAAATGAGAAAAAATTACCTACCCTCATTTCCTCTGAGTACAACCAACCCACCTTGAGTGGAAATGTTTTAAAGGCTTTTTGTATGGCCAAAAGACCCAAAACAGACCAGGGAAACCCTTCAGAACAGATTACTCAATCCAGTGGGAGCAGTTTCACTTACTCCTTTTTCTTCCTACCTAAAAAAAAACGGGAAGCCATTACAAGGGTTTATGCCTTTTGCCGTTTAGCGGACAATGTTATAGATGAGGCACCCTCCCCATCACAGGCAAAAGAAAAGCTAGCTTTTTGGTTTCAGGAAGTAGACCTATGTTATTCAGGCCACCCCGCCCATCCAATTTCCAGGCAACTTCAGGAAACCATCAGGGAATTTAAAATTCCTAAAGACTATTTTTTAGAGCTCCTCCGAGGGGTAGAAATGGACCTGACCCAGCATCGGTATGAAACCTTTACAGATTTATATGAATACTGCTACAGGGTTGCCTCCGTTGTGGGACTCATATGCATTGAAATTTTTGGCTATCAGAATCCCATTGTCCGGGAACATGCAATTCATCAGGGATTGGCTTTTCAATTAACCAATATTCTTAGAGATGTGAAAGTGGATTCTGGGCTTGGGAGGATCTATCTTCCACAAGAGGATATGGAAAAGTTTAAGTATAATGAAAAAAGCCTCCTAGAGGAAAAATTCAATCCTGAATTTCAAGCTTTAATGCGATTTGAAGGCCAACGGGCAAAGGGTTTTTACCAAAAGGCCAAAGAATCAATTCCCCTCGAAGACCGACCCTCCTTGATTGCCTCCGAAATTATGGGTGCTATTTATTATCGGCTTTTGTTAAAGATTGAGGAAAACGAATACAATGTTTTCCATCACACCTTTCGCCTCTCCTCCTTCCAAAAGGTAACCATTGCACTGGGAACATGGTTTCGTTTAAAACTGGGTCTGGAAAAATCCGACCAATAAGGTAGAGGACACACAAAAAGGCTCACTTCCCACATTCACTATTGAATTAAATCAGGAAGAACCTTGAGAGAAGCCAAAAATAAAACAATCCCCAATAACTGCTGAATCATTTTAGCTGGAAAGCGGGTGGCTCCTAGATTGGACCCAATTTGTCCTCCTATGAAAACCGCAGCCCCGAGGGGGATCAAAAGAGCAAAATCCGGTATCCCTCCCAAAAGCCGGGCAACCAAACCGCTGGTTGAATTCAGCAAGATGAACCCCGCCGAAACCGCGGCCGTCTTTTTTGCATCCGCCCACCCTAAAAAAAGGATAAGGGGACTTAAAAAAATGCCTCCCCCCACTCCAACCATTCCCGCGACTCCCCCAAGAACAAATCCCATGGGAAGTCCCAACAGGTATAGGGTGGTCGAATTCAAATGGGCTACGGGTTGAATGGTCTTTCGAAGAAGGAGGAATCGTAACCCAGCTAAAAACAAGGTGAGAAATAAAACCCAGGATAGCAACTGCGAGGAAACCTCCAGGGAACCGCCCCAAAAAGCCGCAGGAATAGAGGTTAGGACAAAAGGAAATAGGAGTTTTCCGGAAAAATGGCCTCCTCTCCAAAAGTGGTAAAATCCTCCGCTAGAAACAATCAAATTAAACATCAAAACAAGGGGGGCGATTTCAGAATAGGGAAAACCTGCCAGGACCAGAATGGCCAAGTAAGCCGAAGCACCCCCATGCCCCACCGAGGAATAAAGAAATGCTGCACCAAAGAAAAGAAAGGGCAAAATCCAAAAAAGATAAGAGTTTGAATTCACGGGAATAACATACCTGAACACAAAAAAAAGTAAAGGACTCTGTTAGGAGGAGAAAGGAACCGGGAATTATTAAAGAAAGGGGTAAACCACTTTTTCGGAAGGCTGGTTTTATTCCGGAATACTTTGATTGAGAAGATCGATCATCTGCCTTAACCGGCCAAAATCTTTCCGATTAAAAGTAAAAGCCAAGCGGTTAAGCTTGGACAGATTTTCTTCATTAATTTCTTCGGGAAAAGGAGAACTTCGGGAAATCTTTCCTTCATTAAGGATATCTTTAAACTCAATATTAAGCCGTTCCAGGAGTTCATCGTTGACAGGGTAATGTAGCCTTAGCACCAATTGGGACTGAACAAACCGAGATGAATGATAATTGCGGTAGAAATGAACCACCTCATCCACGGCTTCATCCACACTGTCGGTCACTTTAAAGAGAGCCATATCTTCCTCTGATATTAACCCCCGGTTTAAGAGATGCTCCCGGATATATTCTCCCCCCTCTTTCCAGAAAATCCCTCCCGGTTCATCCAGAAACACGACGGGGAGAAGATTGCTCTTGCCGGTTTGAATGAGCGTCAATGCTTCAAAGGCTTCATCGTGGGTCCCAAAACCGCCGGGGAAAAGAACCACCCCATCGGTCTCTTTAATAAAAATGAGCTTACGGGTAAAAAAGTATTTAAAAGTAACCAGTTTGGGATCATTTTCAATGTACTCATTTGCATACTGCTCAAAAGGCAGACGTATATTGACACCAAAACTCTTTTCCCGTCCCGCGCCCCCCTGGGCCGCTTTCATGATCCCTTCCCCGGCCCCGGTAATTACCATAAATCCCAATTCGGTAATTTTCTCTGAAAAAAGCCTTGCCTGATGAAACACCTTATCATTAGCCCCCACGCGGGCGGACCCAAAGACGCTGACCTTCCGAATTTTTCGGAATGGCCTAAAAACCTTGAAGGCATACCGGAGCTCTTTCAAAGCAGAATTTAAAATTTTCAAATCCCCACGATCTGCTTGATCCCCGGCAAACTTTAAAACGGTGAGGATCATTTCTTTTAGGAGATCGGAATTGGGGGATCCCCCTCTCATTTCAATCAACCGCATTACATGGTCATCGAGGGTCCCGTGATCAAAGTCGTGATTGAGAACCATTTATTTCTCCAAATTTAAATCCTGAAAATCGTTTCGAACGTAGCACAGGGAGGGGGGACTGTCAACGAATGGCCTCACCTCGGTTTAATTCTGAAAACACCCATCCCTGACCCCAAAAGAGGAAACCGGGGGGGGATTTAAACAAAATATCGGCTTACATCAAATTTATATTTTGTGGAATCAATGGTTTGGATGATATGCCGTTGAGCGCCGAGATCTTCAGCCAAATCCAAAACAGGTCCATCAATTTCCTGTCCCCGAGGATCGGTTACTATTTTAATTTTAGGCCGATCGGCATGGTCGGGGTTCATGTGGTTGGCCAGTACAACCCCCACTTCTTTGGAATTTAATAACACCAACGTTCCAATAGGATAAAAACCAACACAATTCACAAAGAGTTTTAATAAAGTGGGGTCAAAGGCCTTTCCAGTTTTGCTTAACATGAATTTTAAGGCATTTTCAGGGGAAAAGGGAACCCGGTTGTAAACCCTGGAGGACGTCAATGCATCATAACAATCCACAATTCCAATAATTCTACCCAATAAAGTTAAATCTCTTTTATTTTGGAGGCGGGGATACCCTGAAAGGTCGTAATTGAGATGGTGTTCAAAAGCACCGATAGCACCGTATAGAGCCGACTCATGAAGTCCTTTCATTTTAACCAGTAGTTCCACCCCTAAAATAGGGTGGCGCCGCATAATCTTCCAGTCCTCCTCATCAAAATCAGTGGGTTTATTCAGTACTTCCAGGGGAATCTCAGCTTTTCCGATATCATGAAAGAGGGCAGCCATCCCTAATTCACTTAGAGCCCTTTTATTGTAGCCCATTCGCTGACCCATAGAAAGTGAAAGGATGCAAACATTGACCGAATGGTTATGGGTATATTCATCGTGCCCCCGGAGGGTCGTTAACCCTAAAAGGGTGGTTTCCTCCTTTAAAATCATATCCACCATCGACTGAACCACTCGTTTCGCCTTTTTTACATTCATCTGCCCAAGTTTTACATTTTCCATTACCTCGGAGACAACCGAGATGGTTTTGTAATACGTTTTTTTCGCAATTTCTTTTTTATTTTTTACGATCTCTTCGTTATCTTTCTTTTCTTTTTTCTCGGTAAGCTTCCCAACCTGAATATCAGGAACGCCCCCTCCCTTCAACTTATTTTCCAGGGGTTCAAAGGGATCTTCCGTTCGAACATCCGTATTGGCAAACAGGTATACAAACTGTTTCAATTGATCCTTGGAAATCCCCTTGGATATTTGAATCGTTCCAACTTTCCGCTTTCGCATCTCTTCAATCACGGACATAAAACTCACAAAGGCATCGATATCAATACGAAGCTTGGTATCGCCCAAAAAGAGGCAGTCCGCCTCCAGGCTGATATTCACAGTGGAATCGATTTTGAACAGATCATCCAAGGTATTGAAGAAATTGGTAATCGGCTGATCCCAGACCACATTCCTTGGATCATGGATTTGAGCGGTTTTCAACAAAATATTGAACTGGTTGATCAGCCCCTTTCCTAGCCGATAGGTTTGATCATCTTGTACGGTCTTTGCTGGCATCAACTTATCCTTTTCAAGAAGTAGGAAATCCCCGTTTATGAACGGGAGGACCCTACCAAGGCTTTTTTGCACGCCTCACGGGTAGTTTTATTTTTGGAGTCCGCTCCCCCTTTTAAGGCGTTCCAGGCAGCCTCTCCCCCGATTTTTTTGAGGACAGCAGCGGCGCAAATGCTAAGTTCATCCTGCTTGTGGTCGGAAAACCAGAACTTTCTTTTTTTGATCAAGAACCCCTCAAGGAACGGGACCACTGAGTCCCCCCCAATCTTTCCAATGGATTCAAATATCTCCTGCTTTTCAGAGAGTTCTTTTTCATGAAAGCCATTTTCCACTACCATCCGCTGAAGTGTTTTCAATCCCTCCTTGGAGCTAGAAGAAGCCGCCCAGCGAACCACCTGCTGACGAATGAAAGGATCGGGATCCTTTAAAAAGGCCAGGTAAATACCTTCTACCTGCTCTCTTCCCATGGCGCTAATGGCTGAGATGACTTCTTTTCGGACCCGAGGCTCCGGATGGCAGCTTAACCGCTTGAAATGCTCCAATCCCTTTGGATCCCCTATTTTTCCCAAAATATAAACCAGGTTCCGGATCACAAACCACCTTGAATCCCTAAGACCCGTTACCAAAACCGAAATATCGTTTTTTCCCAAAACCACCAGGGCTTCGCACACCAACCGGCGAACTTTCATCTGATTAATGGTACCCAATAATTCCACAAGAACCGGAATGGCATTCTGGGGCAATAAACTCAGAAAAAGCGTGAAATTTTCTGTGTCTTCCAAATTTCCAATTCTTAAAATTTTTTCAATTTCTCTAAAGTTTTCCGTTCCTCCCGCCCACTCCAATGCATGATGAAGATTCGATTGGTGATGGGGAGAGGGACTAGGGGATGCCTGTAAAACTTCCCGAAATACTTCCAGAACCTTGGCCGCATGGTAAAAGTCTGTCTGGGCAATCAAGATTTCCAAGACCCGGCGGGTTGCCCCGATACATTCCTCAAAAGCTTCATCTTCCTGTTCAATCCGTAAAATCGAACCGAGGATAATGATCATTTCCATTCGAAGATCTCTTTTTTCCTCAATCTCCATCAAATTTTTAACCCTTCCAATTTCCTCTTCGTTTAATTGGAACACTTGAGAATAGGGTCGTTCAGGCCGTTTTAATTTCTGTGCTTCATATTCTTCGGAAGCCTTTTGAATTTCCTCTTTTAATAGGACTTGGCGCTGTCGGATTTGATTGGGATCCTCATCCATTTTTTGCTCGGATTGAATAATCGCATCTTCTTCCAAAAACTCTTCTGCAATGGCATAACTCATATGGGTAAAATGCTTTTCCCAAAGAAGGGTCACCATATCATCGTTGGGGTTGGAAGAATCAAACTCCTGTCCCATGATTTCTAACAAATTAAATATTTCTTCGGGCTCGAGTCCTTCATGAAAGGTTATCTCCATTAAACCATCGATATAAAATTTAAACGCAATACTTTCTAGACGGTTAGTATTCTCATAAACCGTTTCTTGGTGGAAAAGGAGTTTAAACTGTTGAATTTCCAAAGCCAGGGAAGGGTACTGATTTAAATGGGCCGAGAACTTTTCGGTGAGTTCTTTGAGATGTTTCTGATGAATAGGGTTGTTGGGGAGATATATTTTTAAGGTTTTGGCCGTTTTGGTCAGAGCCTGTAAAAGGTCTTTGACCGACTTGAGTTCTTCTGGGTCAATTTTTTCCTGATGGTCTAGGGTCTCTGGTTCCGCAACCTTTTTTCCGCTCTCTTCAGACATTCAGACACGTTTCTTACATACAGGAAGGATGGTGGGTTAAGTACTTTGTAATAATTAAAAAGTATATAAGGCAACCAAGTTCTTGTCAAAGTGAGATAAATGGAGTTAAATCCTTTTCAAACTTAAAGAAAACCTTTTTTTTTTTGACATTTAATTTTATTAGAAAAAATGTTCTAAATTGGACCACCCTCTCCTAAAAAAAACCATGAACCTCTCCTTGAACGTTTCCTCCGGACAGGACTGGGAGGCCCTGGGTTCCCTTTCCAAAAATAAAGTCAGTTTTTTAAAAAAAGTGGGTGTCCGCTTTTTACTCCTGCTGACTCCTCACCATTTAAAAACCTAAGAGGCATAAAAATCCCAATTTACTGAATAATTAAGAAGAAAAAACCTGCCTTTTCGCTTTTAAAGGTATTCTCCGTACTAAAATTTAAAACTTTAAATTTTTCAATAAGTTGTATTTTCCCCCGAAGAAGCTTGACTTTGATAATAGAATTCGCTATATTTTCATATAAATCCTATCGGAATAGTAGGAATTAAAAAATGAGATTTTCAATAAAAGGTGAATACGGAATTTTAGCGGCCTTAGAAATTGCTCTGCATACAGACCAGGGGCCTGTACAAGTTAGAAAAATTGCCCTTCAACAGGGAATTCCTGTTCGATTTTTGGAACAGGTAATGAGTTCTTTAAAAAAATCTGGACTGGTGGAAAGTGTCCGGGGAGCTCAAGGGGGTTATCGGCTTTCCAAGCCCGCCGATGAAATCCGTTTATCCGACCTGATCCAGGCTGTGGAAGGGCCCATTTCCCCAATGGCTCGCACCAATGAAAATTCTTTAGATTCCCGGGGAGGCCATGGAGAAGAAGATGTTCTAAAAGATGTGTGGGGAGAGGTCAAGGATTCTATCATTGGAGTCCTTGATTCCATCTCGCTTCAAGACCTTTGCAATCGGAAGAAAACAATTGAGGATAGAAAAGCCCTAATGTATCACATTTAGCGGGTACGGGGAATAACCTTGAGAAAAAGATGGATCTTGAATTAGCCCTTATCGTATTAATCACCATTACATTGGTGGGTGCCACAGTAAATGGAGCCCTGGGTTATGGGTTTTCCTCCACAACTGTTCCGGTGGCCTTGGTTTTTTTCACCAACCGTATCTTAAATCCCGGCCTGGTCCTGATCGAAGTGGTTATTAATATATATGTCGTCTTAATCAACTGGCGTAGCATTCCCAATATTTGGAGAAAAGTCCTTCCGGTTTTATTGGGGCTTGCCCCCGGGGTGATTCTAGGAACCTTTCTCCTCTTTTGGATCAATCCAGGTTGGTTAAAATTGGTCACTTTCGTCATCATTCTCCCTTTAATTCTTCTTCAGGCGGCAGGGATTCGCAAGCCAATTCGGTCCATTTGGAAATTTGGGATTCCCTTTGGGGCAGGTGTTGGTGTTCTTTATTCGGTTACAACCATTTCGGGCCCATTATTGGCGGTAAAATTTAACAACCAAGGCTTGGTTAAACAGGATTTTCGTGCCGCTATTGGTCTGATTCGAATTTCCCTTTCTAGTCTAACGGCAATTACCTATTACCAAATTGGACTTTATAGTGCAGAAAGCATCCAATTGCTGCCCTACATTATTCCTAGCGTTCTCATCGGAATACCGATTGGAGCTTTTTTAATCCGGCAGATGGATCCGGAAACCTTTCGCCGGGTTTGCATGAGTGCCGATGTTTGGTTTGTGGGATTTGGTCTTTCACGAGTTTTTATCGACTTAAGCCTCTTGACGAGCCCCCTAGCCTACAGTGTATTGTTAATGGTAGTGATCATTGATTTTTATTTATTGCATCAGTATTTCACAAAACTCAATATATTCAGGCAACCGGAGGTTCGAACCCCTCTTTAACATCGATTGGGGATGACTGATTAACCTAAAATTTATGGGGAGTTGAATACCGTATGGAACGAAATTACATCGAAACAGATATTCTCATTATCGGAGGGGGAACCGCCGGTTGCCTTGCAGCAGTTGAAGCCAAGGAAAAATTTCCCAACCTTCAGGTCACCATTATGGAAAAGGCCCATATTGATCGGAGCGGTTGTCTAGCGGGAGGAATGAACGCTATCAACGCCTATCTAAATCCAGGGGAAACCCCGGAGAGCTTTGTAAAATATGTCCGGTTTGATTCCTGCGGGCTCATTCGGGAAGATCTGGTAAAAAGCATGTCGGAATTGTTCGAATACTCGGTTAAAAAGGTCGAGAGCTGGGGATTGCCGATTCAAAGTGATGAAGATGGAAACTATAAAGCCCGTGGTCGCTGGAATATTAAAATCAACGGGGAATCCCTCAAACCCATCATTGCTAAGGCGGCCCGGAACGCCGGGGCCAAGGTCCTTAACTGGGTGGTGGTAACCAATCTTTTAATGGACGAAAACCGTGTCATCGGGGCAACCGGTTTCAGCATTCGAAATGGCACTTTCTTTGTGGTCAAATCCAAAGCCACGATCATTGCAACTGGAGGCGCGTCTGGCCTCTATAAACCCCACAACACCCATGACGCTCAGCATAAAACTTGGTATTCCCCTTATAATACCGGTGCTGGTTACGCCATGGGCATTCGGGCAGGGGCGGAAATGACCAGTTTTGAAATGCGGTATGTCTCCCTCCGGGTAAAGGATACCATCGCCCCCACCGGAACCATCGCCCTAGGGGCAAACGCCCCCCAGGTGAATGGTAAAGGGGAACGATTCATGGCCACCAAATACAAGGAGTTAGGGGGAGACGGAGCCCCTACCCCCTATCGGGCTTATGGCCCCATTATGGAAATCAAGGAAGGGAGAGGACCCGTATATCTGGACACCCGTCATCTAAACCCCCAACAGGTCTCTCAATTGAAATCCGCCTTTTTGGACATGTACCCCTCTATGGTTCTATATTGGCTTGCCAATGATATCGATCCCAGTAAAGAACCCGTTGAAGTGCAGACCACGGAACCCTATATTGTGGGCGGACACACACAATCCGGCTATTGGGTCGATTTAGATCGTAAAACCTCCCTTGAAGGACTTTATGCCGCAGGAGATGTGTCGGGAGGTGCTCCGTATAAATTTGTCAGCGGTTGCTGGGCAGAGGGTGTAATTGCGGCTCGGGCCTCCGGGGCCTATGTCCAGACCATTTCTCACGGGAATTTAGATGAAAAAGGGGTGGACCAAGAGGAAAAACGGGTTTTTCAGGCCATACAGAATCACACCAAAATGAAAGATGGCATTAAGGCCTATGATATGGAAGTCCGACTTCAGAAAATCATGGAGGAGTATGCTGGAGGGTCTTCCAATTATTATGAAATGAACGAGGAAAAACTCCTGGTGGCAAGAAAACAGCTTCAAAAACTTCCAGAGCAGGTTCAATATCTCACCACTGAGGACCTGCATGGACTTATGAAAGTACATGAAATTATCGATCGAATTGATGTGGCCCAGGTTTTGGTGGAACATCTGATTTATCGGAAGGAAACCCGGTGGCCAGGTTATCAAACCCGCGTGGATTTCCCCCAGCGGGATGACAAGCACTGGCTAAAATTTGTCAACTCCCGTCGGGACCCCAAAACCGGTGTCATTGAAATGCTGACTAGACCCTATGAACAACTCGTTCCCGGAGACCGCTACGCGCCCCGGTAGTGATTTGGAAAATACTTGGAGGTAGGAAATGCCCGTATATGTTAACCCGGAAATTTGTGATGGATGTGGAAACTCGGCACAACCCCCCTGTGTTCGCATGTGCCCTGGCGACCTGATCGTCAAAGATCGGGGGACCAACAAGGCTTATTTAAAATATAAGGAGGATTGCTGGGACTGCTTGCCCTGTGTAAAGGCCTGTCCCGAAGAAGCCATTGAGTTTAAGCTCTCCTACCAACTGGGATTCCAGAAAGCAAAGCTGATTCCCCACATAAACGGAAAACGGGATAAGATCACATGGGAAGCCATCGACAATGAAGGTAAGGTAGAGGAATTTGTCATTCCCACGAAATTACTTCCCGTGGCTTTGGATGAAAAGGTGGAGGGAACCACCGCGGTGGACTATTCCATTTAGATCATGTGAAAGGATGGGATACCCAATGCCCGGATCCAATTCCTTTCACCCTATAAGGAGTTAAAAAATGGAAACACAAAAGACCATAAAGGAAAAAAAAGGGGGAACCCCCATCTCCCCGGAAATGGCAAAAGACATCGCCAGCTTTGAAGCGGAAATTCAACGCCTGAAAAAAGGTGAAATACCTGAGGAGGACTTCAAGGCTTTCCGCCTCCAGCATGGCATTTACGGACAGCGACAACCCGGCGTCCAAATGGTCAGGATCAAAATCCCGTACGGAGGATTGAGTTCTGAGCAGATGGTCCGCATCGCCGAAATCAGTGAAGAATTCTCCGATGGGATCTCTCATGTAACCACCAGACAGGATATTCAGCTCCACTGGGTTCCCCTTGATCAAATACCGATGGTCATGCGTGGCCTGGCCGAAGTGGGAATAACCACACGGGAAGCTTGCGGGAATACGGTTCGCAATGTCACCGCTTGTCATTTTGCGGGGGTCTGCCAATCGGAAATCTTTGATGTCACCCCCTATGCCCAAGCCATTTCTGCTTTTCTGTTGAGAAATCCAGTGTGCCAAAGTCTTCCCCGGAAATTTAAAATCGCCCTCTCCGGTTGCCCCACGGATTGTGCTTTGACCCATATTCATGATATCGGCCTGATCGCTACAAAGCGCCAGGAAGGAGGCCGGGATATTCCAGGTTTTAAACTCTATGTGGGAGGAGGACTCGGCTCTTCTCCTAAAGTGGCCAAGCTTCTCAGCGAATTTGTTCCCATGGAAGATCTCCTCCCCTACTGTGAAGCAATGATTCGTGTCTTCAATCAACGGGGAAACCGGAAAAACAGAAACCGGGCCCGAATGAAATTTTTGATTGAACGGATTGGAATGGCTGAATTTCGAAGACTTTTCGACATTGAATACAATGCCATCCTTGAAAAGGGAAAACCCTCTCTTGACCTTCCGGTCATATTGGACAGCGAAATCCCGTCTCTTCCGGTTTTAAACGGTACACGCAAGATTCGGGAAAACGGCCATTTCGGTGCCGTATACGAAAAATGGCTGAAAAGCAATGTCATTTCCCAAAAGCAGAAAGGGTATGTCACCGTTGTCATCAATCTCCCCTTGGGGGATATGACCGCCACCCAATTTAAGGATCTGGCTACTATTGCAAAAGACTTTGCGGGCGGGCATGTGCGAACCACTGTTCAACAAAATATTGTTTTAAGATGGATCCGGGCAGCCGACCTCAAAGCGCTATATCTTTCCCTACTCAAAATATCTCTGGCCGATGGGGGAGCCCAGCGTTTGGGAGATGTAACTTGCTGCCCGGGTTCAGACACCTGTAACCTGGGAATCACCTCTTCAATTGGGGTCTCTCGCGCTTTAACAGACGCTTTGAAGGCCAACGGACTGGCTGATGTGGAAGGTATGGGGATTAAAATCAGCGGATGCCAAAACTCCTGCGGCCAGCACCACGTTGCCTCCATCGGGTTCCATGGTGTCAGCAAAAAAGTCAGCGGCCGGTTGGTCCCTCACTATGAGATGCATTTAGGCGCTAGAACCCACAATGATGGAGGCGCCAGTATTGCCAAGGCCACGATGAAATTACCCGCCAGGCAAATTCCTGAAGCCGTAGAACACCTGGTGAAACTTTATCAAAGTGAAAAAACACAAGATCAATCCTTTGCGGATTATGTTGATCATTTAGGACGGGATAAAATCAAAGAGGTTCTTGCTCCTTATACCCATGTTCCCACCTTTGAGGAAAGCCCGGAATTTTATTACGATTGGGAATCCAATTCGGAATTCAATCTGGAGGGAATGGGGGCGGGGGAATGTGCGGGTTCAGCCGATGAAATGCTACAATCCGGACTGGAGGAAGCCAATCGGAGTTTGGAACATTCCACCCTCATGTTTGAAAAAGGCCAGCTCTCCGATGCGGTCTCCAAATCCTATCAAGCGGTTCTCACGGCTTCAAAAGCACTTTTGGTCATGGAAGGGGTCGACCCCCTAAGTGATCTTGAAACCCAAGAGGAATTTGAAAAACGGATCATTCCCAAACGTGGGGGGTTTTCCTACTTCACCGATTTGGTAAACCGCCTCAGCCACCTCAGTCAGGGAGATATGAAAGCCGAGGCCGTAAAAACCCAAATGGGAGAAGCCAGGCGTTTCGTAGAAGAATGCCAGAGCAGCCTTAATGAATTGGGCCACTCACTCGAGGAAGGGAAAAAACCGGAAGAAAAACAACCAGCCCCTTCAATTGGCATTACCGAGGAGTTGGATCTTAAGGGTGTAGCCTGCCCCTTTAACTTTGTTCGCACAAAACTGAAACTCGAGGAAATGGAATCGGGCGATATCCTTGCGGTCATCCTGGATGATGGGGAGCCCATTGAGAATGTTCCCCGAAGTGTTAAAGATGAGGGGCACCGCATTGTGGAGCAGACCAAAATAGATGAACATCATTACCGAATCGTCATTGAAAAAGACTCCGTTTCCAAACAGGCAACAACCCAGGCGCCCAAATTCAACATTAAAGAAAAACTAGACTTGAAAGGCATTGGGTGCCCCTTTAACTACGTCCGAACCAAGCTCAAATTAGAAGAGATGGAAAATGGGGAAATTTTAGAGATTGTGATTGATGATGGTGAACCTTATGAAAATGTTCCCAAGAGTGTCTTAAGCGATGGCCACCAGATATTGGAGGAAGAGAAAATCGGAGAACACTACCGGTTGGTGATTCAAAAAGCAGAAGAATAAACCTTGATTCCAAAAAATCCCCCATGGTACTTTGGTTTTTTGGAAATTTAAAATCCAGAAATTTTTGGACTGAGAGAGGAGGTAAATCACGTGGCACGGTATCTCATCGTTGATAGCAGAGATTTGCAAGAGTATTCCAGCGGACGCTACATTCAAAATCTAGCTGGAAAACTCCAAGGGAAAGGAAATGACGTTACCCTGTTTTTGATTGAAAACGGCGTGCTGGCCGCCCGAAAAGGAAACGAGTTTGGTAAAGGGTTGACCGATTTGACCAAACAAGGCGCCAAGGTTTTCGCCGAGGATGTTTCTTGTAAAGCCCGGGGCATTTCAGATATGGGTGATGGCATCAGCCAAGCCAATATGGATCAACTGGCAGATCTCATCATTGAAGGCAGCGACAAAGTTATTTGGTATTAAGATTTGGAAGTCATTGCAAGGGAAAGGGAATTAATCTCCTCATTTCACCCCAACCGATGGTGAAAAAAACCCCAATGACCAAAAAGTTATTTTAAATTAAGGAGGCGAAAAATGGCTGTAGCACAAAAAGCAAAACGCGTAACCATAATGCTTGCGACCGGCTCATACCTCAGAGAGGCCCCCACAACCGTCCTCCGACTGGTTGAAAAACTCCTTCAAAAAGGAGTCGATGTAAACGTTTGGGCTTTCGAAGAGGCCGTTACACTGACCAACAAAGACCAAATTGACCATAACGAACCTTCCTCCCTTCAAAAAGTTTTGGGAGAAAAACACGGACACATCAGCCGCTCCATTGACATGCTGATGCGGGCCGGGTTGCACGGCGCCAAGATGGACTGGGTTTCGTGCATTCTCTGCGTACAAGAACGGGGAGTGGAAAAGCATCAAATGGGTGGAGCAATCATCGGAACCTTAGGCGATCTGTGGAAATTCGTACGGGCCGCGGACAAGGTCATCTCCATTCCAACATACCGCTAGGAGCCTGGGGACATCGGGACAAAACGCCCATGTTCCCGGTTAATATATTTAGAAGGAGGGTAAATCATGGCCAATAAAGTTTTAGCAATTTTCGAAAAACCGATCTACCATAGTTTTGAACCCGTCGATCCCCACTTGTTTGCGGTGGGATTAGGCATTGCGGATACCCCTGTTGAAATCAACGTGCTTCTCCGGGATTCCGCGGTCACCTATGCGGCTAAAAATCAGGTTCTCAAGGGACCCAAGATTGCCGGTTTGGATATTCAGGATTTCGACACCTCCCCTGGGAAATTGATCGAGTTCATGGTCCAGAACGGTGGAAAAGTTCATGTAGTAGAAGAAGACATGAAAAGCCGAGGACTTAAGTCCACCGATTTGGTTCCCGGCGTCACCGTGATCAGGGAAGATGACACCATCCAGCTCCTCGATGAACACGAAGCATTCATGGTCCTCTGAAAAAATGAACATGACCCAGCCGATCAAGACATTAGATGTCCGGGAACTTTTTAACCCCGTGGACTGTCGGAGTCTAGGGGTCATCCGAACCACTTTGAATGATATGAACCGCGGCGAAGTGCTGGAGGTCATTGGAAATGTGTTTCAGCAGCGGGAAATTGAACCCTTGATGAAAAAACTCGGCCACCCCATTCTCAAAGCCGTAGAGGAAGAAGGGTTGGTCAAAATCCAAATTGAGCGGCAAGGAAGAAAATGAATAAGCTGGCCATAATCGTCACTCGGGGAACCCATAACAGCCTGGTGACTGTTTTCACCCTGGTCATGGCCGCCGCCGTTTCTGAAATTTCCGTTCGTGTTTTTTTCCGGGATGAGGCGGTTTTCAGCCTCAAGCAGTCCCAAATTAAAAAGGTCCCTTTATCCGATGTGTTTAAAGAAACCGAAACTGAAATCAGGAAGAACCTTCAAAAAGCCAAGCTGGATGATCTGCAACGGTTAATGAAAGAGGTTAAATCTCAGGGAGACGTCAAATTCTCCGTTTGTACCTCATCCATGGCCATTTGCGGCGTCAAACAGGACGATCTGGTTCCTGAAATTGACGAAGCAAGAGGTCTCACCTCTTTTCTCCTGGAAGAAATGAGCGAAGCCGATCAGGTCCTCTCTTTTTAACCCCTCACATGTAAACCTCAAATGGAGAAAAAGAAATGAGTGTCTTGCCGATTCAACCCCATGGTGGAACCTTAATTAATCGACTCCTCGAAGGACAAGAACGTCAGGAGGCCGAGGCAAAAGCCAACGGTTTAAAGAAAATTCCCGTGAACACCAGGGAAATGTCCGACCTTGAGCTGATTGCCATCGGCGGGTTTAGTCCTCTCACGGGTTTTATGTCCGAAGAAGATTACACCGAAGTGGTTGAAGACATGCACCTGTCCAACGGCCTGCCCTGGTCCCTTCCCATTACCCTTTCCGTTAACAAGGAGCAGGCGGGCTTACTCAAAGAGGGAGAAGAGATCGCCCTCACCGATGAAGGCGGGAAACCGATCGCAATTATGGAACTGAAGGAAAAATTCCCTCACGCAAGATCCAAAGAGGCCCAAGCGGTTTACGCAACCACCAGCACCGATCATCCGGGGGTAGCCTATCTTCATCAAATGGGTGAAATCCTCCTGGGGGGACCGATTCAACTCCTTCAAAGACCCTCGCACAGCGATTTTCAGGAATTCCGTTTAGAACCCGCACAGACACGGAGAATTTTTAAAGAAAAAGGCTGGCGCCGTGTAGTGGGTTTTCAGACACGAAACCCCATACACCGAGCCCATGAATATATTCAAAAATGTGCCTTGGAAGTGGTGGATGGTCTTTTGGTCCACCCCCTTGTTGGAGCCACTAAGGGAGATGACATTCCAGCAGACACAAGAATGAAATGCTATGAAGTCCTGCTCGAAAACTACTATCCGAAAGACCGGAGCATTTTATCCGTTTTCCCAGCTGCTATGCGTTATGCGGGTCCAAGAGAAGCCATCTTTCATGCACTGGTCCGAAAAAACTACGGCTGCACCCACTTTATTGTGGGCCGGGATCATGCCGGTGTGGGAAGCTTTTACGGCACCTTTGATGCCCATTATATTTTTGATCGATTTAAGCCAGGCGAACTGGATATTACCCCACTTTTCTTCGACCATACCTTCTATTGCAAACATTGCGAAGGCATGGCCTCCATCAAAACCTGCCCCCACGATAAAAATGAGCATGTTTCATTATCGGGAACCAAGGTTCGGGAGATGCTCCGAAGCGGCATCATCCCCCCGGTGGAATTCACCCGGTATGAGGTGGCTCAAATCCTCATCGAAGCCATGAAACCCCAGGAATAACCGGAAAGAGCACCATGATTGCGCTCAGAAAACTCTACCAAAAAGGGTGGCCCTACTTTTTCCCTATTCTACTAATCCTCGTGGTCCTCATTGCCTTAATGGGCTATTAGAAGCTTGTTTGTGCCTTAGATCGTCATTCCCGCGAAAGCGGGAATCCGATATGGTTGACATACGTCAAGAAGGAAAAAGTATCCTGTCCCCTTTTTCACGGGGTCCTGGTTTGACGATGAAT